>ERZ1066120.130-NODE-130-length-77340-cov-39.738345_pt1 | contig 77340 bp, 74 predicted proteins | sample MGYA00382767_ERZ1066120 | MGnify/ENA primary metagenome ERZ1066120 (study PRJEB33369, sample SAMEA5778350) | biofilm metagenome | biome: Industrial cooling water; feature: Water cooling tower basin; material: Biofilm | place: United Arab Emirates | collected... | reverse complement strand
TCTACTCAGCACTCAGCACTTTCTACTCAGCACTATATCATCTACTCAGCACTCAGCACTTTCTACTCAGCACTATCACTTGTTATTGATGAAAATCTCGGTGAAGTAGATTTCTCCCTTACTATTAGCTGCTACACCAATTCCAGTTTGGCTGTAATTGCCTTCGATGTTTTGCTTATGACCCTGACTTTTGAGCCAGCCTTGAACAGCTTGAGTTGCTGGGTCTTTATAACCTTGGTTGTATGCTATATTTTCAGCGGCGCCATTATAAGCAATGCCTATAGACTTGACGCGATTACTAAAATCTTGGTGGCTAAATGGAATTTTGCCGTTAGCCATGTTTTGGCTGTGCGTTCTAGCCTGATTATCTATTTTAGTATTGCGTGTTAATTTAGACAGTCCTTTTGATGTGCGATACTGGTTGATTTGGTCAAAAATTGATCGTTCTATAGTAGCAATATTGACAGTGGTAGATTGTGCAACCTGGATAGCACGCGGCGCCTGTCTGGAAGATAGCCGCGTGTTTGCGGAAGTGCTGTTTGGCAGCGAAACAAGTCCGCTTGCGAGTAAAATAGCACCGATAGTAATAACATGTCGGTTCATAAATATCTAGCTCGTCAATTAATAGGGAACACTGTTTTAATCTACACCGATAAATTTTTCTCTGCTTACGTAAAAATCGGTTTGAGGACAGTTTCTAAATTGACACATACAAAGATATTTATTAAGTGTTTGCACTTATTATTTATAAATCATTATCGATTCAGAATAAAAATTTGAGTGAGATAGACCTGTCCTTCTTTATTGGTGGCAACTCCGATACCAGTCAGGTTGTAATTGCCCTTAAGATTTTTTAAGTGACCAGGACTTTTAATCCAACCGCGAATTGCTTCAGCAACAGGGTCATCGTACCCTTGATTAAAAGCAACGTTTTCAGCAGCGCTTTGGTAACGAACTGCTGTTGATTTGACGCGCTTTTCAAACCCATTGTGGCTAAAAGGGACTTTGCCACTAGCCATATTTCGACTGTGAACCCTTGCTTGCTTTGAAATTCTGCTATTGAGCGTCAGTCTCGATAAACCTTTAGAAGTTCGATAGCGGTTGATTTGCTCAAAAACAGATTTTTCTAACTCGCTGGTATTGAAATTACCAGTTAGTACAGCTTGACTGGTAATTGGCACTGATTTTACTTGATTAACTTTTTTTGCTGAAATCTGGGTTGGTATGGCATTTGTTAACCCGCTAGCAAGGACAATCGTACTTAGAGCTATGCCAAAAGCAGTTTGTCGAATCATCTATAACTCGTTTGGTAGGTGTATTTAATCTAATAAGGGTACAGCAAGTGCTGGTTATTTCTTTGATATACGTGTGTACTGAATGATATTCCGGACGGGACTCTAATCTTTCCAGATTCCGATTTTCGCCTCAATATCGCTTAAATACAATCTATAACTATAAAGTAATTACGAAATCCTGTTAAAAATTTTAATAAGTTTACGTAAAGTTTACGTAGTTTTACGCTCTGTACCAAAAAACCCGGTTTTACAAGTGTAGTGCGGGATGATTGAATATAGAATGATGAATATTTGTGGAGAAACTTAAAATGGGTACTATTTTCTTCGTTCTTTATATTGGCGCCTTTTTTGCTTTGGCTGTAGGTCTTTTGTTTGGGCTACGCGCGGCTAAAATTATTTAATTTTGTAGAGACGCGATATATCGCGTCTCTACATCATTTATATGGTTTGGGGTATGGTTTGTTTCTTGACGAATGGCGCCCGCATGGATAATCCTAGTAGGCCAAGTAATTCGCTATCGGCATCATAACCAGGACAGGGAGTGGTGACGGTGAGCATGTGTCCATCGTCGCTGGAAAAGATAGAATTGGCGCCTGCCATAAAACAAAATGCCTGTTCGACTTGAGATAGTCTGGCTCTGCCTGCACTTAAGCGCACGTCAGATGTGGGCATAATAATGCGAGCAGTGGAAATCATCCGTATTACATCCCAAAATGGGACATCGGGTTGATTTTCGAGGGGTGTGCCTTTAACTTGTGAAAGAATATTAATTGGTACCGATTCGGGATGAGGGTTTAACGTTGAAAGAGTATGCAGCATTGATACTCGGTCTTCGGCAGTTTCACCCAAACCTAAAATACCACCTGAACAGACGGTTACATTGGTTTGACGAACGTTATTTATTGTATTGAGACGGTCGTCGTAGGTTCGTGTGGTAATAATTGTGCTGTAATAATCGCGAGAAGTATCGAGATTATGGTTATAAGCGTAGAGTCCTGCTTCATCTAAACGCTTTGCCTGGTTTTCGGTAAGCATTCCCAACGTGCAGCAAACCTCTAATCCCATTGAGGTGACATCTTTAACCATGTCAAGAACTTCCTCAAATTGTTTATTATCGCGTACTTCACGCCAAGCGGCGCCCATACAAACGCGACTAATACCACTAGCTAGAGCTTGTTGAGCAATATTAAGAACTGTTTCTTTTTCTAGAAGTGCTTGGGGTGTTACTTCTGTTTTGTAGCGAGATGACTGGGCACAATAACCACAATCTTCAGGACAGGCGCCTGTTTTAATAGATATAAGCTTACAAACTTGAATTTGCTTAGGGTTATGATACTGGCGATGGACGCTAGCTGCTTGATAGACTAGCTCTAGTATTGGTGTATTGTAGATTTCGCGTATTGAGTCGAGTTGCCAATCGTAGCGTACTATCACGAATCCGCTATCCTTATTATCGAGAATTTACATCATATTATCTTGAAAGAGTGGAAAGTGCTGAGTGCTGAGTGTTGAGTGTTGAGTGTTGAGTGCTGAGTGCTGAGTGTTGAGTGTTGAGTGTTGAGTGCTGAGTGCTGAGTGCTGAGTGCTGAGTAGAGACACGATTAATCCCTTCGGGAAATCCTTCGGATAACGTGTCTCTACAAGTTAGGAGTTAGGAGTTAGGGGTGAAGAGTTAATAGTTTATACTCAGCACTCAGCACTTTCTACTCAGCACTCTTTAAAGTAATAATAGTTACTTCAGGTGGGCAAAACAGGCGCCCAGGAGGATAAGTTCCTAAACCACGATTGACGTAAAGTTGATTATTTCCAACTTGGTGGAAACCTTGTGCCCATTCCCAATGTCGTACAACTTTAGCACAACCACCACGTAGAAAAGGTATATATTTACGGATTTTGCGTGGTATTTTGCGAATAACCTTGTAGTAGTACACAACTAATGGTCCAACCCCAGGAATTACGATTTGTGAACCGTGGGTATGACCACTAAGCTGTAAATCTACGCGCCACTTTTGTACGAATTCAAACGTATCTGGATTGTGGGAGAGAACAATGCGCGGTATATTCGGGTCGAGTTGGTCAAGTATTGTTGGGTCAAATTTTCCTGACCAATAATCAGCAAGACCAACAAAAGGCAACTCTGATCCCAAGGGATAACCAATTTCGTTCCATAAAACCTGAACATCGATACTCGTAAAAGCATCGGTGATTGTGGAACGCGAGTATTTATAGTACAAATCGTGGTTTCCTAAACAAGCGCAAATTCCAGCGCGCGTTTGTAAATGCTTGAGGTGCTGTACTAATTGATGAATTGGTGATGGGTCATCGGTGACATAATCGCCTGTAAGCACAACCAAGTCAGGTTCTGCTTCATTACTAACTTTAATCGCCTGTTCAAGCATTTCATCTGACAAGCGCAAACCGTCATAATGCAAATCAGACAGATGTACTAATATAGTTCCATCTAACGATGTCGGTAGATTTGCAATATTAACCGTTATTCTCTCAACGCTTAACGGTCCAGAAAACAACACGCGCATAAGGTTAACCTTACTCTTCCTACCAGCGCTATCAGCTTAACAAATCGTGACAGCTATTTACGTATAATCCTTGATAATTTCTTGAAATCTTTATGAAAGAGTAATTAATTACAGTGTTGTTACGGTATTCATCAGTAACTTAAACTGATAGGTTATTTTAATACCATAAGTTTTAATACTCATTTTATATTGTTACAAATATATCCATTTGTAAGTATAATCACTAATAATTGGTTATGCTTAGTACTGATTTATCAGTAGGATTTCAAGTAGATAAAGGATTCTGCAACTGTTTTTTGGTTGAACTGACGACAACGATTATAAAGTCTTACCCTGATTCAATTTTAGTTAAGGAGGTTAAACAAAGGCGCCAGTAAAGATTTGCTGTTATTACGTCTAGCGCTACCGTATCAAGAGGCTTATAGATATATAGCTAGTTACGTCCAGAATTTGCTGATGTAATTTAATTTAACTAAATGTAATATTTGACTGATTATATACTAAAGGGTGTGCAATAATATTTGCTGAGTATTTATTTAATACTAAAGGAGCAGGAGTGGTTGGAGAATAATATATGTAAATCAAGAGAAAAATTTCTGTTCGTAGATTAATACCGGCAAGTATAACGACTTGGTATAAAGTGTTCTTCACACAAATTGGCTTTTTTTTTGTAGTGGTGTTAAAGTATGGCTCTTTCAGCTAAAAAAAATTCAATTTTATCTTTACCAGCAGTGCAGCGTTACAGAGAATTGCTGCATGTATTGGTGTCTCGAAATTTAAAAGTGCGCTATCGAGGTTCATTTTTAGGGGTTTACTGGTCACTATTAAATCCCTTGATGATGACGGGATTATACGCAGCAATTTTTGGAACAAATTTTGCTTCTTATTACAACAATTCTATATTAAATTATGCATTAGCAGCTTTTACAGGGCTTGTTGTTATTAACTTCTTTTCTGCTTCTACTGGGCAAGCTTTAGCAAGTGTGGTAAATAGTGGTTCATTGTTGAATAAAATTAGTTTGCCAGTAAGTGTTTTTCCAGTCTCAATGATTACAGCTAATATATTCCAATTTGTGATAGGAGTGTTACCTTTGCTGGCGATAATGACGCTAATTAATTCAAAAAGTTTTGTGAACGCAGTCGCGCTATTATTGCCATTTACATCTCTAGTTTTAGTTTGTGCAGGAGTTGGATTTTTGGTGAGTGCATTATATGTTTTTTTTAGAGATTTACCTTATTTTTATGAATTAGTTATATTTGTATTGTGGATTAGTAGTCCGGTATTTTACCCAGCAGCTATTGTACCAGCGAATGTTAAACCTTTTTTAGCTTTAAACCCCTTATCACCAATTATAGAAAGCATACGCCAAATAGCATTGTCAAACAGTTTACCTGATTTGAGTTTAATCGGAAACTCATTGCTTAGTGGTGTGATTATCTTATCTTTAGGATGGGTATGCTTTCATTCATGGCGTTCTTATTTTATGGACTTACTATAGATGGAAGTAATTCGCCTAGAACAAGTTTCTTTATGGAGAAGGACACAAGAGGAATTCTCCTACGATCTAAAGAAAACAGTTTTGTCAATTTTTGAAGGCAAATATCGAAAACCTGCTAAAAAAATAGTTATCGATAACGTTGATATTGCTGTTAACTCTGGAGAAAAATTAGGTATTATTGGGTCAAATGGTTCTGGTAAATCAACATTGCTAAAATTGATTTCTGGAATTTTGCAGCCAACAACAGGGACGGTGCGAGTTAGGGGTAATATTGCACCTCTAATTGAACTTGGAGCAGGTTTTGATTCAGAAATTTCTGTGATGGACAATATTCTCTTGTATGGCGTACTACTAGGCTTTTCCAGGGCAGAAATGCAAAAAAGAGTATCTTCAATATTAGAGTTCGCTGAATTACAAGACTATACTTTTGTACCAGTAAAGGCTTTATCTTCTGGTATGGTCGCACGGCTAGGTTTTGCCATTGCTACCGATGTTCAGCCAGATATTCTAATTTTAGATGAAGTTTTATCCGTAGGTGACGAAAGCTTCAAAAATAAGTGCAAGCGAAGAATTGAAAAGTTTTGGGAGAAAAACTCAACAGTTCTAGTTGTTTCGCATGATATGGATTTTGTCAAGCAGTCTTGCGATCTTGGTATTTGGTTGGATAAAGGAAAAGTTAAGTTTATAGGCGATGCGAAAGAAACTGTAGATTATTATTTACAGGCAGTGCAAGGAGCTAGTTAAGCTTAGTTAATATCTATTATATAAATTATTACCATAACGGTGTATCATACTTTCAAATTAGGAAAGGGCTAGGTAGTGTAAATGAAAATACTAATTACTGGAGGGGCTGGTTACATTGGTTCGGTGTTGACACCAACTTTGTTAGCTCATGGCTATGATGTTACCATCTTGGATAACTTCATGTTTCATCAGAATAGTCTCGCTGATTGCTGTCAGTATGATGGCTTTCAAGTTATAAGGGGCGATTGTAGAGATGAGAATATTATCAAAGAACTTCTGAAGGACGCTGATGTAATTATCCCTCTAGCAGCATTGGTAGGGGCGCCTTTATGCAAAAACGATAAAATTGGAACTCAAACAATAAATTCTGATGCTGTACAGATGCTGTGTAAATTAGCCAGCAAAGAGCAAAAAATTCTGATGCCTGTTACCAATAGTGGTTATGGCATTGGTGAAGCTGGAAAATATTGTACTGAAGATAGCCCTTTGCGTCCAATTTCTTTTTATGGTGTCACGAAAGTAGAAGCTGAAAAGGCTGTGCTTGAAAGAGAAAACAGCATTACTTTCAGACTTGCGACAGTTTTTGGCATGTCCCCACGTATGCGAGTTGATTTACTTGTTAATGATTTTGTTTATCGAGCATTACACGACAGAGCAGTAGTGATTTTTGAAGGACATTTTAAGAGAAATTACATTCACATTCGCGATGTAGTTCGGGTATTTCTACATGGTATTGCTAATTTTGAGCAGATGAAAGGCAAACCTTATAATGTCGGGTTGGATGATGCTAATCTATCTAAATTAGAGTTATGTGCCGAAATTAAAAAGCACTTACCAAATTTCGTCTATCTTGAAGCTCCAATTGGAGAAGACCCAGATAAGCGTGATTACATTGTTTCTAATGCCCGCATACTTAACACTGGTTTTGAGCCAGAGTGGTCATTAAGTCGAGGGATTCAAGAACTAATCAAAGGCTATACTATTCTGCGTAATAGTGTATATTCTAACGTTTAGTTGAGGTTGCTAATGTCATTATCTATGCTCAATGATGTCATAGCTGTGATTTTGGCTGGTGGCTATGGCACAAGAATTAAACATTTATTAAGTGGTGTGCCTAAACCAATGGCGCCAGTTGCCAATAAGCCTTTTCTTGAATGGGTTGTACGTTATTTACAAATTCAAGGAATCACCAAAGCTGTTCTTTCGACAGGTTACTTAGCAGAAGTAGTAGAAGAGTACTTCCATCTCCATCCAATTGAAGGCATACAGACTAATTGTTACAAAGAGGCAAGTCCTTTGGGAACAGCGGGTGGCTTTTTAAATGCTGTGCATCATACAAGAACATCACCCTTGGCTTGGTTGGTAGTTAATGGAGATTCTTTAGTACTTACAAACCTGGTGGCATTGACAAATTATTTAGCTGATGATAATGTCGATGGCGTTATCGTTGGTTTATCGGTTCCTGATGCTTCACGATATGGCTCGTTAGTATGTGACGAGCATGGTAGATTAGTTAAATTTGCCGAAAAACGCCCAGGTGCTGGGGTCGTAAGTGCTGGAGTATATTTGTTGCGTCATTCTTTGCTTAAAGAATTCCCTGGAAAATTACCTTTAAGTTTTGAAAGTGAAGTTTTTCCTAGTTTACTTTCTAAAAACATTAATTTAAAGGTATATACTGTTAACGCTCCTTTTGTGGATATAGGTACACCTGAATCTTTGCCGTTGGCTGAATCTTTTATTTTGCAGAATTATAATAAATTTTTGGAGAAAATATGCCTGTAACTTACTCTTTGACAAAACATAAAATTTCACATTCTATATAACATGTAGAAAGAAAAGCAAATTAAGTATGGAATCAGCTTATGCTAATATCTCGCGCGCCTGTTAGGATTAGTTTTTTTGGTGGGGGAACGGACTACCCTGAATATTTTCTTCAACATGGAGGTGCTGTATTAGCAACAGCAATCGATAAATATTCTTATGTCACTGCAAGTCCATTTTTAAGTCGTCTATTTGAGTATTCTATTCGGGTTTCTTACAGCAAAGTTGAATTAGTTAAACAGGTAGATGAAATTGAGCATCGTGTATATCGGGAATGCTTGAAGTTTTGTGGGTTAGAACAAGATATTGAAATCCATAATGTGGCTGATTTGCCAGCATTTACTGGTTTAGGTTCATCCTCAGCATTTACAGTATCTTTATTGCACGCACTTCACAGTTTTAAAAGTGAGTTTATTAAGCCAATTGAGTTGGCATATGAGGCAATTTATGTAGAAAGAAATTTAGTCAAAGATCAGGTAGGTTGCCAAGACCAAGTAATGGCAGCAGTAGGTGGATTTAATCTAGTAGAATTTAGAACCGAGGACGATATCGTCATCAACCGCTTACCCATATCTCCCCAGCGATTAGCAGAATTTGAGCAACATTTATTTATTGTATTTACAGGTATTCGTCGTAAGGCTGCTGATGTTGTTGCCAAACAACTTGAAAAAGTGACAGACAATAAAGTGACTTTAAAAGAGATGCGACATATGGTTGATGAAGGTTGGGATATATTAATTGGGAATAGACCTTTTTCGGAATTTGGGAAATTGTTGCATCGTTCGTGGTTAGCTAAACGCAGCTTGGATGGTAAAATTTCAAATTCGGAGATTGATAAAATTTATCAGATGGGGATAGAAGCTGGTGCATGGGGTGGTAAATTATTAGGAGCGGGGGCTGGTGGATTTATGTTGTTTTTTGCGCCACCAGAGTTACATGAAAATATTAAGCAGGTTTTTGGAGACAAGCAGATATTGCAATTAAAAGTTAATGCTTCTGGCTCGCAGATTATATTTTCATAATCATATAATACTCATAATCATATAATAGAAACTAAAACTATGAAAGTCTTAATTGCTGATTTTGATTTATTTTTAAAAATTGGTGGTGGTCAAACTTTTTACCGTAGTCTCATAGAAAAGAACCCACATATTGATTTTTACTATCTCAGAGTTGATGAATCTTCTGATACTAACCGTCCAACTAATGCTACTGCGATTTCATATAAAGAAAAATATTGGGTTGAAAATTATAACTTTTTTCATGATTTAACTCCTCCTAGGTGGGCGATTAATTCGTTTGTAAAAGCAAGTAATATAGCAGCTTCATTATCTAGTCTTCATTTTGATGTTGTAGATATTCCAGACTATGAACAATACGGCTTATTTTTGCAACCAGCTTTAGTTCATCATAATGTTGGTTTTAGTAAGACTGTACTTTCATTGCACGGACGGATATCTACTACTATTAAATTAAACTGGTCTACAGAAGGAAAAGTAGATGTTACTTGTGAATTGCAAGAGAATATGCAATATGCAACTGTAGATATAAGATATGGAATCAGCAAATCATATTTAGACGAATGGCGCCAGATCATCGGCTTAGAATCCCATTATTTGAATCCTCTGTCTGTTATTTCGTTGCCAGCACCAACTTTAGTAACTCATTCATCAAGCAAAGCTCCTAGTATCAATTTCATTGGTCGGACAGAAAAGCGAAAAGGTCCCGATATTTTTATTGAACTGGCGCAGTGGTTACCTCGTTCTAGCTTCAGTGCAGCCAACATTATTGGTTCTGATAGTTACGATTATAATGGGGTGGGTTCTGGGTTGTATTTATATCAGATGGCAAACAATCGTTTGAAAGATATACAAATAAAGCCAGCAATGAATAAAAATCAATTAGCTGATTTATTTGCTAGTAAATCAGTTACATTTTTACCATCTAAATATGATACTTTAAATCTCATTGCTCTTGAATCTTTATTCTCTGGTTGTCCAACTGTGATAGGGAATGGTGCTGGAGTTATCCGGTTCCTTGAAGAAAATTTTCCTAAGATTCCTTTCATTAAACTAGATATTAATAATATTTATTCTTCAATCCCATCAATCTATTCATTACTAGCGAATTACGACGATTATCGTCAAAATTTAGTCGATGCTCTTTTCACTAGAGAAACGATTATTTCGGATTTTGGCTTAGAATCAATATACGAAAGTCAATCAAATTACGATTCTAAAGTACGTTCTGAGTTAGATGATTGGTATTCTAAGTTCATTTCTGTTGATCAACCAAATTTAAGTTTAACAAAACTTAATGTTAAAAAAGCAATAAAAGCAACTATAAAACCTCAAAATCTACTTGTAATCAAGAAAAAATTTGCTGATTATAAAGCTCTATTAGTTAATCCTAAGTCTTATCTTAAGAAAACAATCTTAACTAAATTTCAAAATGGTGACGACCTGAAAATAGTTGATCAGGGAATAAAATCAATAAGTACTTTTGATAGGTACAAAAATATATTTAACATTGGAGAAGAAACAGAGAGAGGACTGAGCGAAAAAGTCCAGCAATGTTGGAATGTGGCTGGTGATAGTCGAATTGATCGGGTAAGAATCTGGCGAGAAATAGCTAGATTAGAACGAATTCGTGGAAACGACCTTGTGGCTGCAACTTATCAGTTAAGAGCTATGCGTGCGCTTGGTTGTGACAATTTTCGTGACTTACCCTCAGTTGTATCTATATTACAAGCTAACGGCTTTAGCCTTGAGGCAATTGCCGCAGAAGCTATGTATGGCAACTCAAAAGATCAAGAAGAACGCTGTACCGCATTTTTAGAGCAAAGATTAGCAGATAACAAACATAACCAAGTTTGGGATTATGAGTTTATTGAAGATCGCCGTGAGCAACCAACTTACCAAGCTTCAGTAATTGTTTCATTATATAACGCAGCAGAAAAATTACCTCTATTCTTGCAAGCTTTACAACAGCAAACTTTGATTCAAGCTTGTGCTGCTGAAGTAATTTTGATTGATAGCGGTTCTCCTGCGGATGAGTACTCTGCATTCAAACAGAGTATGATGTCTTTGAATATACCCATTGTTTACGCACGTTGCGCCCAGCGAGAAACTATACAAAGCGCATGGAATCGCGGAATAGCCCTTTCCCGTTCACCATATCTTGCTTTTTTAGGCGTCGATGAAACTATACTACCTGAATGTTTAGAAATTCTTGCAGGCGAGTTGGATGCAGACCCTACTCTTGATTGGGTGCAAGGAAATAGTATAGTCACCAATGTTGACAAAAATGGCTTATGGGTTTGTGACATCATGATTTATGACCGAGAAGGTTATAAACAAGATTTGGTATACTTAGAAACTTGCTATCTTTCTTGGGTCGGAGCGCTTTATCGTCGTTCCATTCACGACCGATTTGGTTTTTACGATACTAGTTTTCGAGCCGCAGGAGACACAGAGTTTAAAAATCGAGTACTGCCATTTATTAAAAGCAAGTCTTTACCTAGAACGTTAGGGATTTTTTGGAACTACCCTGATGAACGGACTACTCAACATCCAAGGGCAGAAATAGAAGATTTGCGCGCTTGGTACTTACATCGTACTCTTGCAGGAGTTAAGTATGCTTTTGCCAATCGTAATCCCGAAGAAGCTGAGGAACTTTTATATAGCTGCTTGCGGTATCGTAAATCTTACTGTCGTCATTGGAGTACAGATATAGATTACGCTTACAGTGTTGCAAGTTTTCTCCAAGAAAAAATACCAAATTCTCCTGCTCTAGCATATTTTGAAGGAATTAAGAAGTTACTAGATGCTCATCGCTCCTTAGACTGGATACCTAAACTTGCTAACCTCACGCCCACTTCTGCTATTATCCGCACAAATAATACTATCAGAGAAATTGAAAAACAACATCTTAGTGTAGGTAATCAAACTGTTGAACCTATTTACAAAATCTTTAATGATAATCGTCATGAACAGCATTCATATCTTTGGTTCACCGAAGCTTGAAAACAATAATCAAAAATTATGGTGGTATAATTTATGAATTTAAAAAAATGGCTGAAAACACGCTTACGCAATGCATCAGATGTAACATATCTAGAAGGACAATTAAATAACTTTCAATCTCGGAATAATTTTTTTGAAGAAAGGCTGAATAGTTTTCAAACAGAAAAGCAATCCGTTGAAGAAAGGTTGAATACATTTCAATTACAAAAACAACTTCTAGAAGAAAAGCTAAATAGTTTCCAAGAGCAAAAATTATTTGGAGTTTCTTACTGGTATGAAGATAATTTATGGGAGCCTCCTGTACAAATAGCTTTACGTGATCTTTGTAAATCTGGTCAAATAGTTTTTGATATTGGTGCAAACTTTGGTGGCTTAACTACTGTGATGTCGCGAATGGTTGGTCCTAAAGGTGTTGTCTGTTCTTTCGAGGCAAGCCCAAGGATTATAGATAAATGTCAGCGTAATATAGTATTGAATGGATGCAACAACGTACAAGTTTACCACCTAGCTGTTTATAGTAATTCCCATAGTAAAGTACCGATTTATTTAGGTAGCCATCTAAATGATAGTATCTATACAAATTCTGATACAGAACAAGCTGCTTATAATGTTTCCACAATTGCTATTGATGATTTCGTTGAATCAACAAATCTTATACCCTCTTTAGTTAAGATGGATATTGAAGGTGCTGAATTTGATGCCGTTCAAGGTATGTTAAAGACAATATCTACTGCTAAACCTCACTTAATTTTAGAAACATCACCTCAAGATAATCGATGTCTGAATTTGCTTCGAGAGAACGGTTACATAGCTATTGATTTGAATACGTATAAGGAAGTGGTTACTTCTGCCGATTATCCTAACGGTGTTCATATACGCAATAATTTGTATATTCATCACCATAGGCTATCAGAAGTTCCATATCAACCTCCTTTTAAATTTGTAGAAATGGCGAAATTGGCTGCCGATGACTTTGTTAATGAGCATAACTCATTAAAGCTTAAAAAGACGCTTGCTCTTAGTAAAGGCAGATATTTGATAAATGTAGATTTTATTGCTTCTGGTACAGACAATGAAATGATGTGTGGTGTTAAGGTAAATGAAACAATTATTTTTAGATATCATGCTTATACAAAACTATTAGCCACAAATTACAGAGATTGGGTGATTAATTTAAAAGAATCTGCCGAAATTAATTTATACTTTGAGTTTATAAATGATACACAAGACCCTACTTTCTTATTAAATAATGTTAAAATAGTTCGAGTGGCAGATTTCGATACAATAGTTTCATGTTTATTTGATTAATTTAATAATTTTATTATTAAAATGAATTTTCAAATGTAGTAATTGAACGGAAAAATTATGAAATTTAAAGAATGGTTAAAAAACAAGATGCGTAATGCTTTAAATCTAGTAGAGATAGAAGATAGCATAAAAATTATTAGAGAAGATATTCATTCTATTGCTGCTTCGCATAATGTAGATGATTGTTTAGTTGATAAATTTTACTTGGAAGATAAGGATGCTACAACATTATTATTAAATAATTTAGTAAATACAAGTAAACCTGGCTCGATTTTTACTTGCAATATTAATGGTATAAATCTACTCTCTCCAGTAGAATTATTACGTACTTATCCACACTGTCTTCATCCTCAAGCCGAGTGCAATTTAACATATTATGTTGAGACAGCACATTCTGATTGGTTGTGTTCTAGATTAAAACCTGGCAATGTTGCTTTAGACATAGGTGCTGCTTTTGGAGTTATAAGTGTGGCTCTCTCAAAATCTGTAGGAAATAAAGGTCATGTTTATTCTTTTGAACCATCTTGTACAGCCAATCAATCGTTACAAAAATTATTAGATATAAATAATATTGAGAATGTAACGATAGTTAAAAAAGCTATTTCTGACGTATCCGATACTATCGAATTTATTGAGTATACATCAGATAATGAATTAAGTTGGGCATCAGATACTTCCACTTTAGCATCACCAAATATTAATCCAACTATGAAACATTTACGTTATCAAGTCGATGTCACAACTATTGATGAGTACGTAACTGCTCAAAAAATACAGCCCAAAGGTATTAAAATCGATATTGAAGGATTTGAGCTTTATGCGTTGCAGGGTGGCAAAACAACATTAGAAAAATACTTGCCATATCTTTGTATTGACATTCATTCAGATGTCAGAACAGGTGTTTCTGCTTTAGAGGGAGTAGAACCTTTCTTGTCCAAAATAGGTTATAAAATGGAAATGGAAGGCCATGCACTTCTTTGTACACCAAAAAAATTGTAAACTAGCATTAAATATTAATGCAGTGTAATTTTAATTTCATTGTTAGTATTTATTCTTTGGTTTAAATATTTTGAAGTTACATGTCGCCAATTTTTAGTGAAAAGCCTTTTAGCTAAAAGTTAAAAATTACAATACAGGATAAAGGTAATTTTCTAATGCACTGCCGTGTTTGTGATTCAACTAACTTAGAACTTGCCATTGACCTCGGCGCCCAACCTTGGTGTAACCATTTCTTGAAACCAGAAGAAATTGGCAAAGAACCTTTTTATCCGCTTCGTGTTCTGTATTGTCACGACTGTAGTACTGTGCAATTAGACTATACAGTTAAAAAAGAAATTATGTTTGGCGACCACACCTATTTATCTGGTGTGACTCGCTCACTAAGCGAACATTTTAGAAATATTGCACAAGAAGTAGATACAAGATTTTTTCAAAATATTCCTGAAAAATCTGTTCTTGATATTGGCTCTAACGATGGAACTCAACTGAAACATTTTCAGGCTCTTGGCTACGACGTTTTAGGTGTTGAATCTTCAAAAACTACTGCTAAAATTGCCAATGATGCAGGGGTAACAACCCTGAATGAGTTTTTTAATTCAGATGTAGTTAAAAAGCTAAATCGTAAATTTCATGTAATCAACGCAGCTGGTGTATTTTTCCACTTGGAAGAATTACATTCTGTTACTGAAGGTATTCGCGAAGCTTTACGGGATGATGGTGTTTTTGTCGTGCAGTTTCTTTACATGAAGCGCATTGTCGAGAATTTAGCTTTTGACCAGATTTATCACGAACATCTACTTTACTACAATCTCAAAACTATCGAAGTACTACTCAACAGACATGGTTTATCCATGTTTGATGCTTACCTGGCGCCAATTCATGGTGGCTCAATTATTGGTTTTGTTACGCACAAAGGTAAAAAAGACAAAAGCGAAAGGTTACAAGCTTTATGTCAGGCAGAAGTAGAGGAAAAGAGTAACGAATTTTTAACATATATTGAATTTGCTAAACGTATTCAACAAATGAAGCTTGAAAACCTTGATTATTTGGAGACAGCCAAACAGCAAGGTAAAAAGATTTTTGGTTTTGGCGCCCCAGTCAAAGGTAATACAATGTTGAATTACTTCGGTGTTGGAACTCAATATATTGATTTTCTCGTAGAAAAAAACGAACTACGACGCGGACTTTACTCCCCCGGAATGCACATCCCTTTAGTTATCGAAAGCGAACTACACGAACTGCCCGATATTTACTATGTTCTCGCTTGGAACTTTAAAAAAGAAATTCTGTCAAACAACCAACACTTAATTGATAAAGGAGTAGAATTTTATTTTCCTGTTAATCCCAAGGATACTTAAAGCATGAAAATTCTTATAACTGGTGCTACTGGTTTTCTCGGTGCTAATCTTTGTTCTCAGTTAGAAAGTCAAGAGCATGACTTAGTACAATTAAACTCCAAAAACTGCGACTTGACTCAACATGATTCTCTGCTGCAATTCAACAATCAAATATACGACCAAATATATCATTTAGCAGCTTGGACTCAAGCTGGTGATTTTTGCCTTTATCATCCAGGTGAACAGTGGATTATTAACCAAAAAATGAATACTAATGTTCTGGATTGGTGGCAAAAATACCAACCCCAAGCAAAACTAATTAGCATGGGAACTAGTTGTGCATACGCACCTGATTTACCGTTGGTAGAAGAAAATTATCTAAATGGAATGCCAATAGATAGTTTGTTTACTTATGCGATGACAAAGCGAATGTTGTATGCTGGGCAACTAGCGTTACAAAAGCAGTATAGCTTAAAATACCTATGCCTTGTTCCATCAACCCTCTACGGAGCAGGTTATCATACCGATGGGCGCCAGATGCATTTTATCTTTGATTTAATCCGCAAAATTATTCGCGGAAAACTTTATAATGAACCAGTCATTCTTTGGGGTGATGGATATCAATCTAGAGAACTCGTGTTTGTTGAAGATTTTGTGAATATTGCGATAAAACTCGCAACAACTGTGGATAATCAATTAATTAACATCGGTGCAGGGGAAGAATATACTATCCGGCATTTTGCCAAATTGATTTGTGAACAAGTCAGCTATGACTTCAACAAAATTCAATTTGATACCGGACGTTATGTTGGCGCCAAATCTAAGTGTTTAGATACAGATAAACTGCAACAATATATTCCCAATTTAAGTCTAACTTCTTTAGAAGCTGGATTAACAAAAACAATCGAGTGGTTTTGGACACAAAAAGAAAAATTATTACCCCAAAAGTGAGGAAAAAAATTTGGAATACTGGGTTCAAGATAAAATTAATAGTTTTGTGGATGCCTTCACCCCAGAATATTGTAAGGCAATAAATTTGGTTGCTAGTTTGATTGTTGACTGTTTTCAACAGGGACAAACTTTACTAATTTGTGGCAATGGTGGTTCTGCTTCTGACGCGCAGCATATTGCAGCCGAATTTGTTGGACGTTTTCTCATTAATCGCAGAGGATTACCAGCAATAGCCCTAACTTCCAACCCCGCTATTATAACAGCTTGGTCAAACGACCATGAATTTGAAACAATCTTTTCCCGACAGGTAGAATCTTTAGGAAAACCAGGAGATGTTTTGTGGGGAATTTCGACTTCTGGAAAATCAAAAAATGTTATCCAGGCTTTAGAAAAAGCTAAAGATATAGGAATAATAACAGTAGGAATGGCTGGTAACAATGGAGGAGAAGCAAAAGATTTAGTTGACTACCCCTTGTTTATAGAAGAAAAGCACACACCACTAGTTCAAGAAATTCATGTTATCACCTATCATCGTATCTGCGAGCAAGTGGAAGCTCAATTATTTGAAAAAGCTGTTTTATCATCCCGTTAAATTTAATTAAAACATACTAACCTTACCTGGCTAAAAATCAGACTTTAATTGGTACGAATTTATATGGAAATTCAGGCTAGTTCTACACATAAACACAATAGAGCTTTATTTCTAGATAGAGATGGCGTTATACTCGAATATGTACCATATCTGAATCATCCCAGTCAGGTGAAAATTCCTCAAGGTGCTGGAGAAGCTTTAAAGAAATGGCAGGATGCTGGATATCTTTTAATAGTTATTACTAACCAATCTGGTATAGCTAGAGGCTATTTTACAATAAGCGATGTTGAGGCTATACACAATTGTATGCGCCGAGAGTACAGCTACTTTGGCGTTAAATTTCAAGATATTTTGATTTGTCCTCATCAACCATCTGATATTTGTAAATGTCGAAAACCCTCACCTTATATGATACATAGAGCCGCAGAACTATATTCTATAGAATTGTCGCAATCATTTTTTATTGGAGATGCACAAAGTGATATTGAGTGTGCTGTAAACGCTGGATGTAATCCAATTCTTTTACTAACTGGCATAGGTATGGATACTGCTAAATCTGTCTATGATAATCATAAGATTCCAATTTTTGCTGGATTGATAGAAACTATGCAAATAATGTAATGTAAAAACTAAAATTAAAATATTACTTAAAAATGAACCATAATGATACTGATCTAGAAGTACCAATTCTAATTTCCATCATCCCCAATTTGGTTGGAGGTGAAGGTCATATCATCCCTTATCATAATTCTTTAACGGAAGCTGCAAATATTTTAGGATGGAAACATGTGGTAGCATTTGCACCAGATGCGGTGATAAAAAAATTATCCGCTAATTGGTACTCTTGTTTATATCATGAAAATTTAGAAAAGGAAATGCATCCTATTAAGAGAGTTTTAAAGTTTCGAGAAATATATAGATTAGGTGTAAATATTGCTAATTTTTTAAAGGAAAAAATTTTATCTTCCTCAAATTATCCTATTATTTTTATAGAAAGATTTATTCACGTGCAACTTTTTGCATTATTAATTGCTTTGTATCTTATACCAAGAAAAGACATTGCGGTTTGGATACTTTATCGTAGAGATGTACATAAAGCTAAAACTCGCTGGATTTATAAATTTTTGAATCAAGCTATTAAAAAAAAAATACACCCATCTAAATTTCACCTGCTGACAGATAGCGAAACTTTAAGCCAGTCGCTAGCTAGTTATTTTGATGAGATAGTGACAGTAATGCCAATACCGCACACAGACGTTACGCATTCTAAAATTATTAGAAAGTCTAATCATAAAATTACTTGCTGGTGGGCTGGACCACCGAGGGAAGAAAAGGGATGGGATGTGGTAAAATCTTTGGTAAATCATGTATCTCAAGAAGCCAATCAAATCTGCATTGTCGCTGCCGAAAGTTCAAAGCTAATCCCTGTTTTAGGTGGCGCCCAAGTTCAGCTAATTCCAAATAATTTAACACGAGTACAATATTTAGAGTGGCTTAATACATGCGATATTGTACTATTACCATACGACAATAATGCTTATATAAATCGCACATCAGGTATATTTACTGAATGCATTATGGCAGCTAAAATTCCTTTTGTTACTAATGGTACTTGGATGGCAAAAGAATTAGATAAATATGGTCTTCAAGAATTAGTTACAGACTGGAAAAATTTAGAAATACTTGTAAATAAAATTACCAAAATTTCAACATGTTTAGCAGTCAAATCTAAAATAGTAAACATTCAACGGGAATACCAAGATTTTCATAATGTGCATAATTATGCACAGTCAATGAAAAAATTGTTTGATTTATCATATAATTAAATGTCTAGACATTAGCAAAAATATTAACATTAGTACTATACTGCTAAATTGGAAACCTCAATACTCTTTTAAGCAGTTGCTTCAGTTGATAGTAGATTATGATTTAAATGAGTTATAAGGCAGAGAATTACACGTTGACAGCGCCTTAGCTACTGTATAACAGTTAATTTTTCAAACTTGGAGAGTGTGTATAGTGTTGCAATATATAGTTATATAGTTGATGTCAACAAGGAGATATGCGAATGTATAGCTTACAGCTATCTGATTGAAAGTTAGCGAGAATGATTACTAATATTAAAGAGCAACAACCGTGTGCGATATGGCTAGATATTTACCAGGATTTGTACTATACGAATTAGGACAAGTAAGTTCTAATGATTTTGTCCCAGTCCCTGATGTAAAATCCGTCGCAGTCTATGTTAATTTTACTCCTCATACAGCGCTATTAGCTTAATAAGTCGTGACAGTAGTGTACGTACAATCTTTGATAATTTATTGAAATCCTTATGAAAGAGTAATTAATTACAGTATTGTTACGGTATTCATCAGTCACTCAAACTGCTATGGTATTTTGATACAATAAGTTTTAATACTCATTTGAACTTATTAGTGTAATTTTATATACTTAAACATATCTATAAGTTTTGTTAACATTAATTTAGCTTATACTGAATCTAAGTATAAAATTAATAAAGTGCTGTTAATTAATCTCTACTTACAGAGGTTTATAATTGTAAGCCAAAAGCTGATGATAGCGGTTCTTGCAGTTAAATAGTTAATGAAGCAGACGAAAGCAGGCTTTATTTATGATGTCATATTTAGTAATTTATAGATTGAATAACAAAACTAATTTATACCAGCCAACAATTAGCTAATAGTGATTGTTACATGTTTAAAGTTGTAATCGATGCTACTCCAGTATCTGCCAAACCTAGTGGTGTAGGGTTTTTTGTAGCTAATTTAATTAGTTCTTTGAGTGATTTACAATACTCTGAGAATTTTAGTTTAGGGCTAGTTTATCAGCCTGGATTAAAAAGCTGGTTACGTGGTAGCAAAAGTTTACCAGATTCTCTTAAGTCATACTCAGATGTAAATTTATTCCCGATGCCAGTGAGAGTATCAGATTTATTGTTAGCTACAGAAAATAAATTTCTTTTTTCTCGCTTTGATAAATATTTTGGTAATGCTCATATCATTCATGGCACAAACTATTCTGTGTACCCCTGTCGTAAAAGCTTAAAGGTCATGAATTTGTATGACCTAACTTTTATAAAATATCCTCAATATGTCGATTCTGTTGTTGCTAAATATAAAGAAAAAGTGCAACGCTGCTTGAAATGGACAGATTTAGTAATGACTATTTCTGAAAGCTCGAAGCAAGATATTGTTGAGTATTTGCATGTAGACCCAGATAGGATAAACGTCACGCCACTTGCGAGTCGTTATCATTCTAACAGTCTGTCTACTCAAAAGACTGAATTGCTTTTAGAAAGATTTGATTTTGATTTCTCAACACCGTATTTATTATTCGTTAGTAATATTGAACCAAGAAAAAATGTGAATGCTTTGATTAAAGCGTTTAACTATTTAAAGTCAAAATATAATATTCCTCATAATTTGGTGTTAATAGGCAAAAAAGGTTGGCACTACGAACCTATATTTACAGCTATTCACGATTCTCCTTGGAGCAATTCTATTTATCATCTTGACTATTTATCTGATGATTTGGTAGCGCTATTTTATTCTAAAGCTGATGTTTTTGTTTATCCATCGCATTATGAAGGGTTTGGATTACCTGTACTAGAGGCTATGACTTTAGGGGCGCCTGTTGTTAGTTCTAACTGTTCCTCAATTCCAGAAGTCGCGGGTGATGCAGCTTTACTTATTAATCCTTCAGAACCACTTGAATTAGCTGAATCGATTCTAAAAATTATTAGTGACTCTCATTTGCGTCAAAAATTAATCATCAAAGGCATAGAAAGAGCAAAATTATTCACGTGGGAAAGAACGGCAAAAGAAACATTAAAAGCTTACAAGGGTCTTGTGGAACCAAGAGTGAAGATTGAAGTGTAAAAGGCAAAGACTCGTTGGCGCCACTATTTGCGAAACCAAAAAGCTTGTAATATGTCATAGTGCTTGTAGAAAGCGGTAAAAAAATATGACAGAGCGCAAACGGGTGCTAATTACGGGCGCGTTTGTTTCTTCAGTATGGAGATTTAACCAATGGCACTGTGATGCGGCGTATTCTTGAGCAAGTTCAGCCAAAGATTATGTTATGGCAATGTGGTTGATGCTACAGCAGGATGTACCCGATGATTATGTGGTAGCGACTGGAGAAACCCATTCAGTACAAGAGTTTTTGGAAATTGCCTTTGGGTATGTTAACCTTAACTGGAAAAATTATGTTGAGTTCGACGCGCGCTATTTGCACCCAACTGAGGTAGATTTATTAATTGGTGATGCAACTAAAGCAAAGCAAAAGTTATAATGGGAACCTTCTGTCAGTTTTGAGCAACTAGTAAAGTTAATGGTTGAAGCTGATTTACAGGCACTAGGCTTAATTCCAGATGGGGGTGAGTTATCCACTGCCCTTGATAATGCTATTATCCGGAAAAGCTTAGTTAATGCGATGATTTAATTGTTTATAAGCGTGTGCATGGTGTCATGGGCGACGAGTTAGCGATTTCACTGCAAAATGTATCGAAATGTTACAAGCGCTATGGGCGCCCGGTGGATAAGTTAAAGGAAGTTTTGCTACCGACAAAAAATTATGCCCAGGAGTTTTGGGCACTGCAAGATATTGATTTAGAAGTACACATTGGTGAAACTGTAGGAATTATTGGTCAAAATGGTTCCGGCAAAAGCACACTGCTGCAAATTATTGCCAGAACCCTTACACCAACTACTGGTAATGTATTGGTGAATGGACGAGTTTCGGCGCTTTTAGAACTTGGTAGTGGATTTAACCCTGAATTTACTGGGCGCCAAAATGTGTTTTTTAATGCACGCATTTTGGGGTTAAGTCAGCAAGATATAGAAGCTAAATTCAATGAAATTTTAGCCTTTGCCGATATTGGCGACTTTATTGACCAACCTGTAAAAACATACTCTAGTGGTATGTTCGTGAGATTAGCATTTACTGTAGCAGTGTGTGTTAATCCTGACATTTTAATTGTAGATGAAGCACTTGCAGTAGGTGATGTTTACTTTCAACAAAAATGTTACGAAAGACTAAGACAACTCAAGGATTTGGGGACAACTATTTTATTTGTCTCTCATGATTCTACTTCGGTATATAAACTTTGCACAAGAGCATTGTTGTTAGAGTCGGGTAAATTAATACTTGATAATAAACCAAAGCAAGTCATTGATTTGTATGAAGCAAATCTTTTAAAGAAAAATGATGTAGATTCTAAATCTTTAGAAATTAAAATTATTTCTTCCCCAGAATCCATCTGCAATTCACCTAATAGTTTTAATAATGAAGTCGTTATTAACCAACCGGAAGTAGATTTAAAATTTGTGACTTTGTTAGATGAGAATAACCAGGAAATAGAATCATTAATTAGCGAAGATAAAATAGAAATATCAATTGGATTATTATTTTTAAAATCATTCGATGACCCTCACGCAGGTTTTAAAATAAGAAATAAAACAGGAGAAGTTGTTTTTGAAACTAATACTTATTGTATGGGAATAAAGATAGGCAAAGTCGAAAGCAATAATTTTGTAAATTTGCGATTTAATTTTTGCGTGCCATTAATTGAAGGTGAGTACACAATTTCTGTGGGTCTTACAGATACAGGATATGGAGAGGGGTCATTTGAACGAACATTAATTTACGCTCATAATGTTAGCGCTTTCAAAGTTTTAAGAAATAAAAATTCTATTATTTGGTCGGGAGTAGTTAACTTATATCCATCTCTATCTATTTCAAAAAAAGCTTATGTTTGATTTAATTATAGAAAAAGCAAAGTTGACAGAATACGATTTTAAAAAAACAGCTAACAAAAACGATCCACTTAGCCATCTTTTTGAAGATTGGATTGATTACTATAAATTAAAGTGGGCAATAGCTAACGTCTTAAATCCTTCTAGTATTTTAGAAATAGGAGTACGTTTTGGTTATTCCGCAGTAGCTTTTCTCGAAGCATCTCCATCAGCTAAGTATGTTGGTATTGATTTAGACACAAATTCTTACGGTGGAGTTAAAGGAGCTATTGATTGGGCAAGACAAATTACCCAACAATATAGTACCGAGTTTATAGTTGCCGATACACAAAGCATGGAATTTTTTCCCGGTGATGTGTATGATCTAATTCATGTTGACGGGCAACAAGATGGTGATAGTTCATTTCATGATTTAAAATTAGCTATTAAGCAAGCACGGTATGTACTTGTAGATGGTTATTTTTGGACACGTCCAAATTTTTTGGCAGTTAGCGATTTTTTATTTCACAATGTTGATTTACTAGATTGGTATGGTGTCATACCAGGTTATGCTGGAGAATTACTTATAAAAGTATCAGAAAATTATTTAGGCCAAGCTAATAAATTTACACGCAAAGCTTCTTCAAGTTTAATGATTCGTCAAACTTATACTGATGAATACTTTACTCAAGATTGTGGAGGTTTTGATGCTTATAGTAAAAATCAAGGAAAACGACTAGAAGATGCAAGATTGATTGCCGTAGCGAATATTTCCAGTTTTAAAAAATCTGGTCGTGTACTTGACTTAGGTTGTGGAAGAGGAGAACTAAGCTACTATTTTGCTCGTCAAGGTTTTGCCGTCACATCTGTTGACTACTCACCAAGTGCGATTAAATTGGCACAACAATGTTTTGACAAAGAAGATAAGTTACAAAAAAACGTGGAATTTATATGTGATGATGTGTGTAACATTATATTACAACATAAATATGACTTAGCAGTTGCATCCGATTTAATAGAGCATTTAGCTTTTGAAGAAGTCGATAAGCTGTATCAAAAAGTCGTGACTAATCTTAAGTCTGATGGATTATTTGTTGTACATACTTTTCCAAATCTTTGGTATTACAAGTATGAGTATTCACGTAGAAGAAAGATTGCAGCTTCTGTAGGAGCTTATTTACCTAAAGAACCGCGTTCAAGATACGAGCAACTCATGCATATTAATGAGCAATCACCAGTTGTTTTGAAAAAGCAGTTAAGTAAATACTTTAAGTATGTAAATTTATGGTTCGGATGTCCAGAAAATCCTGGTGGCAGTTTAATCAAGAAATTTTCTATTAAAGAAATGCGTCAAGCTCCTAGCTTATTTGCAGTTGCTTCCCAACAACAGCTAAATTACGAGCAGTTAAAGAATACATTACAAATGTCACCCTTACCTGATATCTTGCCAGGTAAAATTAATTTACTTGTGAAATCTTATCCCAAGATGGTTAGTGTTGATAGCGAGTTTGAAATTGAGTTAGAGATTCAAAATACCAGCGAATTTATTTTAAATAGCTGTGGGCAAAATCCAGTTCATATTGCATACCATTGGATGAGTAAAGATAACGAGTATCTTGTTTTTGACGGCAAAAGAACTAAAATAATTCCTGTTTTGTATACAAACAAAAGTTTGAGTATAAAGCTTTTTGGACATCAAGTTAATAAAAGAACATATTCGGCAACCGTACAATCACTGTCTAATACTGGTAGTTATATGTTAAGAATTACACTAGTACAAGAAGGAGTGCGCTGGTTCGATGTCAAACCGACTGAATTATATCAAGACCTTTATATTGATATAATAAGTAATTAGTTTTAGATTTCGTTGGCGCCAAATTTTATATATAATTTATTAAATATATTATTTTGGTATAAAATAAGTTTTATATATGTAAAGCATTATTTTGTTTATAAGGAGTAAATAATGATAGAATCCAATATTAAAGAAATTGATGTTGATGAATTAAGGCAAAGAATTGAAAATGAAGTGGCTCAACGTAAATCAAGGATTGAGCAAAATTTATCTAAGCCTTTTATGACAAATATTCAACCAAGAGTAAATTTAATCAAGCATAAGTATATAGAAGCTTTGCTAAACAATGCAAGTAATAGAGCATCTGTACGTACAAAATTACCCGATACATTTAGTCGTATCCCTCTCAATATAGGTAAAATAATTGAAAAATTTCTTTTAAAAGCATTTAATACTCTCTTTAAAGATCAAAGAGAAGTAAATCTTAATTTAATTCAATCATTGCGAGAAACAGTAGCATTAAATCAGCAGTTGGCGGAAGAAGTTAATATCCTTAAAGCAGAAATAACAACTCGCTTAATTAGTATCGAAAGTAATGTTAAAACATTAGATAATCAAATTCAAACTCTAGATAACTTTTGTCAGAGTTTAGACAAGCGTTCTCAGTATATGGATGAACGTTATATCAGAAATGATAGTTATCTAAAAAGTGAACTAGCTCAACAAAAGCATTTAATGACAAGATTTTTAGAAGAAGCACAAAAGTTTTTACCTAACCAGTTTCAGCAAGCTCAACTGCAAATTTTGACTGACAATAAATATTCACTTGATGCTTTATATGTTGCATTTGAAGATAAATTTAGAGGCAGTCGTGAAGAAATTTATGATAGATTTAAGATTTATTTACCTTTAATAGAACAAGCAAAAATTGGTCGATCTGATGCACATATTTTAGATATTGGATGTGGTCGTGGTGAATGGTTAGAATTATTGCGCGAGTCTGGATATTTGGCAACAGGTATAGATACTAATAGTGTAATGCTAGAGCAATGTAGAAGTAGAGGATTAGAGGTTATAGAAGAAGATGTAATTAAGTATATACAGTCTTTACCAGATGAAAGTTTAGGCGCCATCACAGGTTTTCATATTATTGAACACTTAGCATTTGAGGACATTTTGAAGTTATTTACTGAGACATTAAGGGTTTTAAAACCAGAAGGGTTAGTTATTTTTGAAACTCCAAACCCAGAAAATGTATTAGTAGGTACCCATAATTTTTATATTGACCCCACTCATCGCAATCCTCTACCCAGTATTACAATAAAATTTATTGCTGAATTTATTGGTTTTTGTAAAGTGGATATTTTAAAACTTCATCCTTATCCAGAAACGCTAAAATTGAGTGGTTCTGCGGAAGCTGAACGTTTTAATGATTATTTTTACGGGGCACAAGATTACGCTGTTGTAGGATATAAGTTATGACTATAGTCGCAATTGTTACTCCTTGGTTTGGCAAGGATTTAAAAGGAGGAGCAGAGCAACATGCTTGGCAAGTGGCAACACGTCTGGCAAGTCGAGGTCATCAAGTTGAAGTATTAACAACTTGCTCCGTTGCTTTTAGTCAAGATTGGAGCGTTAACAGTCTAAGAGCAGGAGTTACAGAAGAACAAGGTGTTACAATTCGTAGATTTCGAGTTGATTCTCGTGATAAAAACACTTTTGACCAAGTTAATGGTTTAATGTTAAATTTGGCATCTTCACTACAGCCAGGAGTTAATCCAGTTAGTTTAGAGGAATCATCCATATTTGTTTCTGAAAATATTAACTCTACTGAGCTACTAAATTTTTTAAAAGATAAACATAAAAATTATCACGCTTTTATTTTTTTACCTTATCTTTATGGGGTGATATTAAATGGCTTACCAATTGTCGCTAATAAGGCTTTTCTACAACCTTGTTTGCATAATGAAGTTTACGCTTACTTACCCCAAGTTGCCAATATTTTTCATTTAGCAAAAGCATTACTATTTATTAGTGAGGGAGAAGCTAGGCTAGCAACCAAGTTGTATGGCCCAGGTATTATTAATAAGAGTACTGTGGTAGGCGCCGGAATAGAACCAGGCGAGTATAATAATCAAGAAATAACAATAAAAAATTTTCAACCAAAACAAGAACGTTTTATACTTTGTTTAGGTCGTCGCGACCCGACGAAAAATACAGATTTATTAATTAGAGCTTTTGCAAGTTTTAAACAGCAGTACCAATCGAATCTCAAATTAGTTCTGGCAGGACCTGGAAGTACATCTTTTAATGGTTTTGCTCCAGACTTAATCGATTTGGGTTTGGTTGAAGAACATGAAAAAGAAGCATTGTTAGCAAACTGCCTTGCGTTGTTTCAACCAAGTCAAAACGAAAGCTACTCGCGCGTAATGATGGAAGCTTGGTTTTACAAACGACCTGTTGCGGTTCACGGAGATTGTTTAGCAACTGCAATGGCTGTAACATCTACTTGTGGGGGTTGGATAGTAAAAGCAGAAAGCGAATGGACAGAATTATTTTATCACATAGATACTAAGAGCGAACAAGAGATGACTGACCTAGGTACTAAAGGTTATATCTATGCTCAAGAAAATGCAGTGTGGGATAAAATTATTCAACGCTATGAAGATAAATTAGGAGTTTTCTTACAACCAGCAGTTGCTACAACAAAGCCAAAAGCTAGAAAACTTCAAGAAGTTCATCAACTTTTGCCAAATCTTGCCTATGGTGATGCAATATCAAATCAAGCCATAGCAATTAGAAATTATTTACGCAATTGCGGTTATAAGTCGGATATTTTTGTTCGTTACCTAGATGAGCAAGTTAGGGATGAAGCAATAATATTTAACCCAAAGAGTATAAACCGTAAAGCGGGCTTAATTTACCATCATTCCATTGGCTCGGAGTTAACTGATTTTGCGATTGCTCATCCAAGTCATAAGTGCTTAATTTACCATAACATTACACCCGCAGAATTTTTTGTACCTTATCGGGCAGAGTTTGCAAAAATTTTAGAAAAAGGTCGGGCAGACCTCAAGCCACTAGCTCAGTACTTCCCGATATCGGTTGGAGTTTCTGAGTATAATGCTGCTGAACTTGCTGCAAGTGGTTTTTCTCAACCAGAGGTTTTGCCAATTATAGTAAATCCCAGCAAATGGGATATATTAGCAGATGCTGAACTGATGCGAAAGCTACAAGACGGTAAAGCTAATTTGCTGTTTGTGGGTCGTCTAGCTCCCAATAAGCGACAAGATAATTTGCTGGAAGCATTCGCACATTATTTAACAATGGATTGTGATGCACGCATTATTCTCGTAGGATATGGTGATATCAGTGACCCTTACTACCAACATTTGATCAACACGATTAATCGATTGAACCTAGGGGATTTTGTAATCTTACCAGGACAAGTAAACGATGCTGAGTTATTAGCTTATTATCGGACAGCGCATTTGTTCTGGTCTATGAGCGAGCATGAAGGTTTTTGTGTACCAATAGTAGAGGCGATGTGGTTTGATATTCCAATTTTAGCTTATAAAAGCACTGCTATACCTGAAACATTAGGAGAAGCTGCGTTCATGTTTACTAGTAAAGATGATTTGCCTCAAATAGCAGCATTAGCGAAGCTAACCGTTCGAGATCAAAAGCTACGTGAAAAAATAATCAAAGCACAGTGTCGTATAAGAAATAGATTTTTACCGCAAAACATATACAATATTTTAGATAATTTGATTTTAAAAATACAACTAGATTACCATGAATAATTACATAATAAAATTGCGTAAATTGTTCAAAAAAATTGGTCGATTCAGCAATTTAATGTCAAAACCAGTAGAAAATTTATTCCCCTTACGTCCAGAGTTGCCCTTACCACCAGGAGTATCTGAGAAAAGTTTGTTTGATATTCTCAATTGTGTACGAGTCGAGGATGCACCTCCTCAAGAAATGGAAAACTATTGTAGAGGAGATTTTCGTCGATTTGTTTATACTTATGGATTAGTACAAGGTTTATCTGGTAAATGTCTTGAATTAGGTGCCAATCCTTATTTCACTACTATATTACTGCAAGAATTTACGAATTTGAAGCTTGTTCTAGCGAATTATTTTGGCTCACATGTAGGTAATTCAATCACTCAGAAAGTAACTTACAAAGACGTTACTTCTGGCGAAATCGTGTCAACCCAATTAAACTCAAGTCATTTCAATATAGAGTCTGATAAATTCCCTTTTGAGGATGATGAATTTGATGTTGTTTTATTTTGCGAAATTATCGAACATCTGCTTGTAGACCCAGCTGCCGTTATCAAAGAAATTAAAAGGATATTAAAACCAAATGGAGTATTAATTCTAACTACCCCGAATGTAAGTCGATTAGAAAATGTCGCTCGTATGATTAGTGGCGCCAATATATATGACCCTTACTCTTCATATGGTCCCTACGGGAGACACAATCGAGAATATAATAAGCATGAGTTATATTTATTGTTAAATTATTTGGGATTTAGCATTGAAAAAATGTTTTCTGCGGATGTACATGCAAATTCGACTAGTGATTATTGCTCAGTTAATGTATTAGCATCTCTTTTAAAAAAGAGAGAATTTGATTTAGGACAATATATTTTTGTAAAAGCAATTAATACAGATACAGGAGGTAATAAAAAACCTTCCTTTTTGTATAGAAGTTATCCTGCGGATGAATTAGAATAATGAATAAAGTTGCATTTGTAGTTCAAAGATGTGGATTAGAAGTTAATGGAGGTGCTGAAAGCCTCTGTTTAATGATTGCCCAAAAAATGTCTAAGTATTGGGACATTGAAATATTAACAACCTGTGCTTTAGACTATATAACTTGGAAAAATTATTATACTGCTGGAGTTGAAAATATTCAAGGAGTTACAATCAGGCGTTTTCCAGTTACGCAACAGCGCGATATTAAAGCATTTAATCGCTTATCTGACAATATATCTCCTCGTTTGCAGCAAGCATCTATAGAAGAACAAGAAGCATGGATGCAAGCACAAGGGCCATTTTCTTTGGAAATGATTACTTATGTAAAAAATCATCAGCATGAGTACGATGCATTCATTTTTTTCACATATTTATATGCTACGACTTACTTCATCCTTCCATTAGTAGCACAAAAAGCTTATCTTGCTCCTTTAGCTCATAATGAATGGACAATTTATATGAATATATGGGATAAGTTCTTTGAAAAACCTCGTGGGTTCATCTTCAATACACTAGAAGAACTCAATTTTCTCAAAGCGCGTTTTCCTAAAGCTAAATTAGAAGGACCAATTGCTGGGGTAGGAATAGATGTACCATCAACTTGTAATCCAGATGAATTTCGGCAAAAATACAATATAAATCAACCTTTTTTCCTCTACGTCGGCAGAATTGACCCTTCCAAAGGATGTCAAGAGCTTTTTACTTACTTTTTAAACTTATCTAAAAAAGAAAGTGCTTCTACAAAATTGGTTTTACTTGGTAAACCAGCAATGCCAATACCTAAACATCCAGATATTATTACTCTAGGGTTTGTTGATGAACAGACTAAATGGGATGCTTTAGCTGCCTGTGATTTGCTGATAATGCCATCACCTTATGAAAGCCTTTCTATTGTACTCTTAGAAGCATGGTCAATAGGTAAAGCAGTTTTAGTCAACGGAAAATGCGATGTTTTAGTCGGTCAATGTCGTAGAGCGCAGGGTGGAGTTTGGTACACAAGCGAAGATGAGTTTCAAGTAGCTATAGAAATAATAAATCAAGAAGTAAGATTGCAATTAGGAAGACAGGGTAAGAAATTCGTTGAAAATAATTATAGATGGCACAGTATAGAACAAATGTATTTAAATTGCATCAAATATTCTTAATAAACTGGGTTTCTAGGATTTTATGCATAAAAGTTTATTTGACTCCTCAGTATGTGGTATGCTAAAGGGATTTGATAGAATGCCAAAATTTTTAGTTTCATTTTAATTTCAAATCAATTAATTACTTATGGTAGATTTTAATATGCACAGAGCTTCTCCTCTTATCATCACAATTCCTGTGTTTAACGACTGGGAATGTTTGAATATCCTAATTGCAAAAATAGACCAAGTATTGCATGAGGAAAATATTGACGTTGATATTTATATATTAAACGATTGTTCTACAATTGCTTATCATGAAATTTTAGACGTATGCGAAACCAAAGCTATTAATCAAATTTACATGTTAGATTTAAAAAGAAATATTGGTCATCAAAGAGCAATTTCTATAGGGTTAGCATTTATTGAAGCGAACGTAAAATGCAAAGCAATTGTTGTGATGGATAGTGATGGAGAAGACGACCCAAGAGATATTCCCAAACTTCTTTATAAATGTATGGAAGAAAAATATGAAAAAATAGTATTTGCTAGACGTACTCAACGCTCAGAATCTGTACTATTCAGATTATTTTATCAAATGTATAAATATGCATTCAAATTACTTACAGGTCAGTACATCGATATGGGTAATTTTAGCATTGTTCCTTTTATAAGTTTACAAAGAATTGTGATAGTATCAGAAATATGGAATCATTATGCTGCTGGCATCTTAAAAGCGCGTATTCCGTTTACAAGTATTCCATGTAAACGTAGTTGTCGTATTGCAGGAAAATCTAAGATGAATTTTGTATCTCTAGTAATGCATGGTCTTAGTGCAATTTCTATATACGGCGACATTATTGGTACTAAAGCATTAATTGCAGCTGTAATGTTGATGTTGTTGAGCATTCTAATCATTGCTATAGTTTACATAGTTAGAATCGCCGTTCCAGATTGGGCGCCATACATTGCTGGTATTTCTTTTATTATTTTTTTACAGCTTGCGACTATATCTTTTTCTTTTATATTTTTAATTTTAAATGGAAAAAACAATTTTGTCTTTTTGCCAACACGTGACTTTCATTATTTCGTGTTAGGTGTTAAAAAACTTAATTCTATGGACTACATAAAAAATCAACATTAAATTTAGTATTTAAGCTTGTTACCAATATGACTAACTATACTTACATAGGTTCTGAACTAGAGTTATTCCGTCATGCTCGTAATTGGAAAGCCTACTGGAGCGGTTTAATAAAACCTTTCTTAGGCAATGAGGTGCTAGAGGTAGGTGCAGGTACTGGTTCAAACACCGAAATACTTTGCCAGGGAAATTATAAGCGCTGGTTATGTCTAGAACCTGATTCAGTATTGGCAAATAATCTTAAATTATCTATCCATAATCATTTAATACCCCAACATTGTGATGTCAAAATAGGTAATTTATCGGATTTAAACTTTGAAGAGCAATTTGATTCAATTATCTATATCGACGTAATTGAACATATTGAAAATGACAGCTTAGAAGCTACATTAGCAGTTAATCATTTGAAACTTAATGGATTTTTAGTAATTTTATCCCCAGCCCATCAGTGGCTTTTCACTAATTTTGATAAAGCTATTGGTCATTATCGCCGCTATGATAATAAAACATTAAGCTCAATCATTCCTAATAACTTGAAGTGCATCAAATTAAGATATATTGATAGTATTGGACTAGCTGCTTCTTTAGGTAATAGATTTATTTTAAAAAGTAAAATGCCAACTAAAAAGCAAATACTGCTTTGGGATAGAGTGATGGTACCTCTGTCTCAAAAAGTCGATCCACTCATTAATTATTCTATTGGCAAGTCTATATTAGGAATTTGGCAAAAAACATATTAGTATTCATTTTAATTATGTATACAACATTCAAAAACATTACTACAAAATACAAGTATCTAATTTTAATTGTATTGTTTTTATCTTTTGCTTTTAGTATTTTAGTCATCAAAGATTTTTCAAATCCACTTGCTGGTGCAGGAGATGCAGAATATTGGGAATACACAGGATTTTATTTTTCAAAAAATCTGCATTTTATACCTTTTCCACATTTGGATATAGTAAATAATCAGGCTTTTTATCCGTATGGAGTTAACTCAGTATTCCAACCTTGGTCTTTTGAAAGAGATATTTTATACGCGATGTTTTATAAATTATTTGGTGTTGGTCCCTGGTTACAAATATATTATATTTTAACTATCATCATTACATTTTTTGGCAGTTTTGTACTGCTTGTGAAATATTATGGGTTTGCTAAGGCAACTGGTATTGGATTACTAGTATCTTTCTGTAATTTTTACGCAATATATAAATACCCAGGTCATTTCGCTTATTCAGTAATTCATTGGACTACACTTAGCATTATAACTGATTTTATTATAGTTAGAAAATTTATTTTGAAAGAAAAACTATCCAGCACAATTATTATACTGAGAGCCAACTTATTGATATTGTCTCTAGGTCAAGAGTTAGGGTATATAGCAGGTTTTTCACTTACTTCATTTATAATTTCTGTAGTTTATATTATTTTAATAGCACTACGTAGATATTTTACATCACCTTTAAAACCTATCATTAGATTTAATACTACATTTATAAACATTAAAAATGACTTGTTTTTACACAGAAAAGTATCTTTTATTTTACTAGTATTTATTTTTATTTTATCATGTATATACCTGCCTTTAATTCTTCAAATTTCTAAAGAAGCTAAAGGTTTTGATTTCACTGGAGTAAATTCAGGAGCATGGTGGGCAAATCCTTTACGGTTATTTATTCCTTATCTTCCAATATTAAATCCAGAAATATTAGATTCAAATAAAATTTGGAAAGATACATCTGAGCAATTTTTTGATGGAAGTCCAGGCTTATTTATAGTAATTATTGGATTTTTAGGACTGTGGCAGGCACGCAAAAAAATTATCATATTTATACCTCTAATTGTTCTATTTTTGCTTTGCTTATTATATCATCCATCTAACTTACCAACACTAAAAATATTTCCTTGGTTTGCTTTTAATCGACTTGCTACTCGCTCCACAGTAATTTATCCAATCATACTTGGTATTTTTGCGCTATATTTTAACTTGAATTGGCTACGAAATTCCAGTAAGCAGTTAGTTGCTGCAATATTAGTAATTTTAGCATGTACTGAAGTTTTTACAGTTTATTCGTTTAAGGCTAATTATCAGCCGCATTTATTAAATGAAAATTTCTTTAGGTACATGAATTATGTAAAACAACAGCCAGGAGAAGCAGTTCTCGACTGGCCATTCTGTATTATAGGAGGAAATGGAGTTGGTGCTGGCGCCGGTTTATGTCCTTATTACTCGAAAAATGGTTCTATTTTTGCTCTAAGAAGATTCCATGAAAAAAAAGTTATGGGTCAGTACTTTGGTCGTTTACATCCTTCTCAACTTAACTCTTATTTAGAAGCTGGCTGGCAAAAGTTATTAATTCCTAACTCCCCAGATATTATGAAAGCAACCCAATTAGCTAGATGTTTCCGCTCTCATGAATGGTCTTTTTTCACAGATTTTTATAAGTATAATGACTTTGCCGGTATTAACCTTTATACTGATTTATTACCTGAAAGTTGTGTCCAAGAATTTTATAAACGCTTTGGTCAGCCTGTATTTGAAACAACAATACTTGCAGCAGGCAAAGTCAAATTTATTCCTAAATCTTCTGAACTGAGAAGTCAAGTAAATTTAGAATTAGGAGCTAGTATCAAGTTTGAGCCTTTACTTGATTTTGCAGAAGGGAACCTTCTTACATCGCATTTAATAAATAGCTTTATATCAATAACTGGACTTAGTTCTATTGAAGAAACTGCAACCGAGAAATGGCGCTGGGGTTTAGGACCAAATACCGATATTGTTTTTAAACTGCCAGAATCTCAATTATTAAACTTATCTTTCACATTTACTAACCCAATTCAAACTCAAAATGTAGTTATTGAATTAAACGGGGAAACCAAAACAGCTTTTAAAAATTTGAAAAAAGATGCTATTGTAGACAACGCAATAAAGCTACAAGCACTTAAAGGTATTAATCACATAGTTTTTAAGTATAAATACTGGAACGGAAATCAAAAAACATTTGCTCCTGGTGATAATAGAGCTATGTCTGTTAACTTTAGAAAACTAATAATAGAACCAGTTCATAATTAGTAGATTTTTAATTATTTGTGTTTTGCATAAACTCATTACTCTATTCAAGCAATTAGCATGACTAAAAAAGCACTAATTACAGGAATCACTGGACAAGACGGTTCCTATCTTGCCGAACTCCTTCTCGAAAAAGGCTACCAGGTATTCGGTTTGGTTCGTCGTTCTAGCACTAGTAACCTAGAACGCATTAGCCACCTTTTTGATAAAATCAAAATAGTATCTGGCGATTTACTTGACCAATGCTCCTTAATGGATGTCATCACCGAAACTCAGCCTTCGGAAATCTATAACCTTGCTTCCCAAAGTTACGTTCCTCTTTCTTGGACACAACCAGCTTTAACTGCTGAGTATACCGCTATTGGTGTCTCCCGCTTACTCGAATCAATTCGTCGCTGTAGACCCGATGCTAAATTTTACCAAGCATCGAGTAGCGAAGTATTTGGACAACCTGATGAGTCACCTCAAAGCGAACGTACTGCTTTTCGTCCTCGTAACCCTTATGGTGTTGCTAAAGCTTACGCGCATTGGATGACTGTTAATTATAGACAGCAGTATAATCTTTATGCTTGTTGCGGTATAACCTACACTCACGAATCTCCTCGACGTGGTACAGAATTTGTATTTAGAAAAATTACCCGTACCGCAGCAATGATAAAACTCGGTTTGGCAAAGGAACTACGACTTGGTAATTTAGATGCTAGACGAGATTGGTGTTATGCCAAGGATGCTGTTCACGCTATGTGGATGATGCTACAGCAAGAACAACCAGATGATTTTATTATTGCTAGCGGCGAAACTCACTCAGTTAGAGATTTAGTTGAGTGTGCTTTTAATTATGTAGATTTAAATTGGCAGGATTATGTTGTTGTAGACCCTGCGTTTTATCGTCCTGATGAACCGATACAGCTAGTTGGTTGTATTTATAAAATCAAAGCTGAACTCAGCTGGAAACCTCAATATTCTTTTAAGCAGTTGGTTGAGTTGATGGTAGACCATGATTTAAATGAGTTGCGTGGTAAAGAGTCGCAAGTTGACGGCGCCTTGGTTTCTACTTAAAAAGTATTGTATATTTTGGGATGGGGCAAGAGAAAGCCCATCCCACAAGAATGTTAGTTACAGCTAATTTTTGGGAATCCTGTAGCTGTAACCCAAAAATTTCAGATACAGGCTATGCGCGCGCTGAAAAAACGAATCTGGCAATTACGTGGTATTTTGCTTACTGCTCCTGCTGTCGCAGGTCTATTGATTGGTTTACGATATGTGGGGTTATTACAGCCATTTGAGTTAGCTGCACTTGATGAGTTTTTTCGTAGGCGCCCATCTGAAGGAGTAGATGAGCGTGTGGTAATAGTCGAGGTAAACGAGGAAGATGTGCGAAAGCATGGTTTACCGATATCCGATACCAAGCTAGCAAAAATAATTACCAATATCAAACAGCAGCAACCGCGCGCAATAGGTCTGGATATTTACCGAGATTTGCCTGTAGAACCCGGTCATCAGGAATTAATTAACGTATATAAAACTACACCCAATCTTATTGGTATTCAAAAAGTTATTGGCAGTTCTTATGGAGTCGCTATTAACCCTCCACCTGTACTATACGAATTAGGACAAGTAAGTTCTAATGATTTTGTTCCAGACCCTGATGGTAAAATTCGTCGCGCTTTACTTTCTATTAAAACCAAAAACGATGAAACAGTTGTTGGGTTAGGCGCCCAATTAGCACTATTATATCTCGAAGCAGAAAATATCACCCTAGAAATGGTCGATGCTGCTAACAACAAATTAAAGTTAGGCAAAGCAACATTTACACCCTTTAAAGCAAACGATGGTGGTTATGTTCATGCTGATTTAGGGGGTTATCAAATTCTGTCAAATTTTCGGAATTTAAAACGTGGGTTCCGCACGATTTCGGCAAGCCAGGTTTTAGAAGGAAAAATACCTCCAAATTTTGCACGCAACCGCATTGTTTTAATTGGTGTCACAGCAGAAAGTGCAGGTGACTACTTCTTTACTTCCTATAGTAATGGGTTATTCGGTTCAGTAGTTAGACGTAATAGCGGCGTATCTATTCATGCTGATGTTACCAGCCAACTTATTAGTGCCGCTCTTGATGGGCGCCCGCAAATCAAGTTTTGGGCTGATACAAAGGAATGGCTATGGATAATTTTTTGGTCAATTACTGGTTCGACTGTAATTTGGGTACGTCGGTATAAAAATAGAAGTATTAATTTTGCACTAACAAATATATTTTTACTATCTATAGGTGCTGCTATTATTGGCAGCAGCTACATAGCATTTTTATCAGGGTGGTGGTTGCCTGTAGTACCAGGATTTTTAGGGTTAATTGGGTCAGCAATGGTGACAACTGGATATATCGCACGTTCCACAGCTTCCATGCGACACACCTTTGGACGCTATCTCAGTGATGAAGTTGTCACTACCCTTTTAGAGGCGCCATCCGGGTTAAAGTTAGGGGGTGAAATGCTACAAGCAACATTATTAATATCTGACTTACGGGGATTTTCTGCTCTCTCCGAACGTGTCACCCCTCAAAAAATCGTTGAAATCATTAACCTTTACCTTGGTACAATGACCGATGTAATTAATCAATACAAAGGCACTATCAATGACTTTATGGGTGATGGTATTTTTGTAATATTCGGCGCCCCTGTAGAACTTGAAGAGCATCAAGAAAAAGCAGTTGCTTGTGCTATTGCAATGCAGTTAGCAATGGAACCCATTAACAAACAACTAGCCGAAATGAATTTACCAGTTTTGGGTATGGGAATTGGAATTCATACAGGAGAAGTACTAGCAGGCAATATTGGTTCTAAACAGCGAGCAAAATATACAGTAATGGGTTCAAATGTCAACTTAGCTTCACGAATTGAAACATATACAGTGGGTGGACAAATATTAATCTCCGAAGATACTCTCAAAGCAATTAAATCCCCCCTACAAATCAATGAAGAAATGCAAGTGCAACCAAAAGGTATTAAACATCCTATCACTATTTATGAAATTGGTGGTATTAGTGGTAGATTTAATCTTGCATTAAATAAAATCGTAGAAGAATTTATTTCTCTACCTCAAGAAATTCCCTGTAAATATCGCATAGTCGAAGAGAAACATCTATCTGAAAAAATCTACTACGGCAGTATCACTAAATTATCGGCTTTAAACGGCGCCGAACTAAGAACAAAAAGACCTTTATCAACTCTAATCAATATTCAAATTTATTTATACATTGAAGATGAACAGTTGGCAAAACAAGATATATACGCCAAGGTTATCAAAAATTTAGACTCACATCAAACAACTTCACACATTCGCTTTACTGCCTTACCATCAGAAATCGCCCAATATTTTACTAAACAAGTTCAATAATATCACAGTATAGAGTTTGTAGTTTAGTCGGCGCCATTTCGGCTTATAGAGTAGCTTTTTTAGTTATAGAGACATTTTTCTATGTCAATGGTATTTTTATATACTTTACAAGCTAATTAAGCTTTGGTAACTTTGGTTTGGTTAAGAAAATTATTACTAACCACAGGTATCGTAATACCAGTCTAAATAAAATTTGGATTTATATATATGGTTGGTGATGTTAACACTTTAAAGCAAAAGCAAATTAAGCGTTACTGGGAACTACTTAGTGTTTTAGTACAAAGAAATCTTAAAACTCGTTATCGTGGTTCTCTACTTGGAGTTTACTGGTCGCTGTTGAATCCTTTAATTATGACTGGATTATACACAGCTATTTTCGGCGCCACCTTTGCATCTTATTATAATAACTCGATTATTAATTATGTTTTGGCTGCTTTTACAGGGTTGGTAGTCATTAACTTTTTTTCTGCTTCAACTGCTCAAGCACTGGCTAGCATAGTTGGGAATGGAAGTTTATTAAATAAAATACAATTACCAGTCAGTATTTTTCCAGTTTCTATGATTGCGGCAAATATATTTCAGTTTGTAGTTGCCGTGTTTCCTTTGCTAGCTTTAATGACTTTAATTAATTCTAAAAGCATAATTAACGTTTTTGCACTTATTTTCCCATTTATCGGGCTAATTTTAGTTTGTACAGGAGTTGGCTTTGTAGTTAGTGCGCTGTATGTATTTTTTAGAGATTTATCATATTTCTATGAACTAGTCGTATTTGTACTATGGATAAGTAGTCCTGTATTTTATCCAGCGGCAATTGTATCACCACATATTAAACCTTTTTTAAACTTAAATCCTCTTTCTCCAATAATTGAAAGTCTACGTCAAATCAGTTTATCAGGTGCTTTCCCAGATTTTTATTTAATAGCTCATTCGTTAATTAGTAGCATCATTATGCTAACTATAGGTTGGTTTTGCTTTAAATTATGGCGACATCAGTTTATGGATTTACTCTAAATGGAAGCAATACGTTTAAATCAAGTATCTTTGTGGAGAAGAACACAAGAAGAATTTTCTTACGACTTCAAAAAAACGATTTTATCAATTTTAGAGGGTAAATATCGTAAGGCAGCAAAGAGGTTAGTACTAGATAATCTTGACTTAGTAATTAATACTGGTGATAAAATTGGGATTATCGGAGCAAATGGCGCCGGAAAATCTACGCTACTAAAAGTTATTTGTGGAATTTTGGCGCCGACACATGGCAGCGTTAAAACACGCGGTATAATAGCACCTTTAATTGAATTAGGAGCCGGATTTGACGAAGAACTTTCAGTTTTTGATAATATTATTCTTTATGGTATTATGTTAGGCTGTTCTAAAGCAGAAATGCGCGGTAGAGTGCAATCAATTTTAGATTTTGCTGAGTTACAAGATTATGCTCTTGTTCCAGTAAAAGGATTATCTTCTGGAATGGTGGCTAGGCTTGGATTTGCAATTGCAACAGATGTACAGCCTGATATATTAATATTAGATGAAGTTTTATCAGTAGGAGACGAAAGTTTTAAGAATAAATGTCAGAAACGCATGAATAAATTTTGGGATGAAAATACGACCATCCTAGTAGTATCTCACGATTTAGAATTTGTAAAACAGTCTTGTAATAAAGCTGTATGGTTAGATAAAGGAAAAATTCAATTTATAGGTCAAGCTGATATAGCTGTAGATTACTATTTAGAAAAAGTACAAATATTTCATTAAAATATTGTATTGATTTTTGAAATATATGTAGGGTGGGCACCCTCCGGGTTCACCAGTTTGACGCGCACGCTGGTCTGAGACGCGCCAACTGGTTCACTGTCCACCCTACGACTACTTAAATTTTTTGAATTATCAAATCAGATTCTTATATTTCTTATGAATTTACAAGGGTTGGATGTTCTTATTGATGGCTATAACTTAGAAATGCCATCAGGTACGGGGATTAAAACATACACAATTAGTTTAATTCAGGCATTAAAACTTTTAGGAGCAAACGTATCTGTTCTGTTTAGTAAATCAACTACTAATAATGCTGTCTTAGATGAAGTACTTTTTTTTGAAAACCAAGAAAAAATATCTAAATTACAGTTATTAAAAACTACAGCAAAAGACATACTTACATTTAGCAAAGAGGCTAGAATACTTAACTTCACTGATAAGGTTATTGCTCCAGATACTTCACTTCAAAAGCTTCTTCATTCAGTACAAGCATTGAGCTTAAATAATTGTTATACAGCAGCCAAAATTCGTTATCGTTTATTTGGACAGACAACAACAGTTAAATCACCAAAAAAAGTTAATATTTGGCATAAAACTTATCCTTTAATTCCAATTAATATTCAAGGTGCAGGAAATGATATTGTTACAATTCATGATTTGGTACCATTAAAATTACCATATACAACTTTAGATGACAAAAAACTATTTTATAAAAGTGTTAAATCTGTTATTAAAAAAAGTAAAACAATCATAACTGTCTCTGAAAATTCCAAACGAGACATCTTAGAATTTTATGATGTTGATCCAGATAAAATTTATGTCACCTATCAAGCAGTAAATCAAAATTATCTTAATGCTTCTCAGGATAAATTAGAATTATTTTTAAAGCGCTATAACTTAGAACCACAAAAATATATACTATTTGTCGGAGCTATAGAGCCGAAAAAGAATGTTAGTAGATTAATTGATGCTTATGCTGCAATGGATACAGACCTACAACTTGTTATTGTCGGCAAAAAAGCATGGTTATGGGAAAAGGAAATCAAACAAATTGAAAGTGCTTTTGGCGCCGAATGGACTCGCAAAGTCAAAATTCTAGATTTTGTCAAAAATGACTCATTGAAGTATCTTTATCAAGGAGCATTTTGCTTTGTTTTCCCATCTATTTATGAAGGGTTTGGATTACCACCTGTAGAAGCAATGGGTTTCGGTTGCCCAGTAATTACATCCAAAACTTCTTGTTTATCTGAAGTATGCGGAAATGCAGCACTTTATGTAGACCCTTACGATGCAGACGATATTCAAAAAAATATTGAAAAATTAGTTAATCAACCGCAGTTACGCGACCAGTTAATTAGTTCAGGTAAAGAAAGAATCAAGTTCTTTAGTTTAGAAAATTATGCTCAAAATTTGTATCAGGCTTACGCGAAGGTAATATAGAAACCCGGTTTCTTTGTTAGCCGCACGTCATTGTTGGGAACCCTGTAGCTGTAACCTCAAAATTTACAGGCTATGCGCGCGAACATGAAAAAACGAATTTGGCAATTACGCGGTATTTTGTTTACCGCTCCAACTGTGGCTGGTATATTAACTGGCTTACATAGTCTAAGGTTTTTACAGCCATTTGAGTTAGCGAGCAGCTAGCTAGACAAGACATTTACGCCAAAGTGATCAAAAACTTAGACCAATATCAAACAAATTCCCATATTCGCTTTACTGCCTTACCAGCAGAAATTGCCCAATATTTTACTAAACATATTCGATAAAAATCCCCCCCAACCCCCCGCGAATTCGGGGGGTTGGGGGGATTATCAATTAATTATAAATAGGCGCCTCAGCAATTGCATCTAAACCAACAGATTGCAGCATGTCTCTCCACGCAGTAATAGCTTCAGCGTTGCCAGGTTGATTACGTTTAATAACGGCAAGACTAGAAATTGCATCTTGCCAAATTCCTGCTTTTCCATATAGCACCACCTGTTCAAAAGGTTTTGCTTTATTTAATTGACTTTTTAGCGCACTGCTAATTTCAAATCGACGTACAGCACCTTCGACAAATCGAGATTCACTACTATTTGATTGACAAACGGCGCCAACTACCCATTTATAATCTTGACCAACTTCTAAACCACGATGGTTTTCTGGCAAATTAAAACTTACAAAACCAGGAGTGGCGCCTAATTTGACCGTAGTTTGATAAACTTCGTTTGCTTGAGTATCTTCTACCTTAAACTCTAATTCTTTGGCATTCGTTTTTGGTACGTATACCATGAACGTTGGATGTGACGAAGTTGTTAAACCCAACTTGGACTGTGGTAACAAAGGAACCATTGATTTGACACCCGCATTTTGACGTGCTGTGGTTCGCGACGCTTGAGGACACAAATCACTATCAACCCTACCGTTACGAGTTCCACCACCAAATGTTACCTTTGGCGCCGGTTGTCCTTTCGGTGGTTCAAATGTTACCTTCGAGCGCTTCGCTGTTTGTGCTTGCGCTTGCGCTTGCATTGGGTTGACAAGCACGACATAGCTACACTGGAGCAATAAAATTGGTAAAAGTGATACTAAGAGTTTACTGGTTTCTGTGTATATTTTCATACTTTTATTCGTATGTATTTAAAAGTTTTTCAATTAAAAACAGTTACAGTTTTATCATTCCCAAATTTTAGTAAAAGTAACATCACTTTATGCTTTTATAGCCAATTACCTATCAAAACAAACGGCGCCCAGTAAAATGGATGTTTAAAAGCAGGTTCTTTGAGTAGCGCAATTTGAGCATTTCGTAATGCTTCTGCCTTAGTCACGTTTGGTTTGGCAAGCTGTTTGTAAAACTCAACCATAAATGCCGAAGTTGATGTGTCATCTACTGACCATAAAGTTGCTATAGTACTACGGGCGCCAGAACGAACTGCAACACCCGCAAGTCCTAAAGCTGCGCGTTTATCACCATCAGCAGTCTGACAAGCACTTAATACTAATAGTTCAATTGCGTTATCACTATCCGAAGCTCGGTTTTGTAGCAACTCTCCAAGCTGCTTTACATTAATGCGATTATCCCAAGTTAGTACAAAAGTTTCATCAGCATTTGAGCTAAATTGACCGTGAGTTGCGAGGTGAACAACTGGATAACGCGATGTATTAACTTGTTTCTCAATTGCTTGAGTAGTAAAAGTTTGGTTCAAAAGTACTTGCGCGGAAACTTCGTTCTTTATTTGTTTAATTTCACTCTCAACTCCTGGTAACGGTACAAAACCTTGTCGTGATTCGCTGAGTCCACCTGCAAGTATTTTTAGCTGTTGTGATTCGAGACGACGAGGAGCAAATAGCTGTAAACCTGGAGTCAATGCCAAATTATATTTTTCTACAAGATATTGTTGCCCATCATATAATATCGACATTGGTAAGTTTTTCATGGCGCCGTCAAGAACAAACGCCAAAGTCTTGATATTATTACGTTGTAAGTCAGCTTCGGCAGGTGAAATTAGTAAGTTATATACGAGTTGCGCTATATTTAGTCGGTCTTTCTGACTTGAGGTTCGATGTAGCGAACGACGCATTCTATCAAATATTTTCTCAAGTTCCGCTTGTGGCATTGCAGCAGCGTAGTGACGCAGTGGTTGATTTGGTATTGAAAGAACTACTTCCAAACGGTCTTTGAGAATAATTGGGTATATTACTGCTGCACTTTTGTCAATCTGATCGATTTGTTGCGGACGTGCGGTTAAACATGCTTCACGAAAATAGTTATCTAACTCAGCTAATTGTAATGATTCGATAACTTCGCGCGCTTTTTTGAGATTTTCTTGGCTAACGTCAGAATAGTTTGTTTTACTAGCTATAAGCTTGGGTTGCAGTAACAAACTTACTAACTCACGATATACAGGTTCAACGGTTTCGCGAAACGAAAACTGAACATCTACATTACTCGATACTAAGTCATTACGAATATAGCTAAGAGTTTTAACGGCTTCATTATATGATGCAATGCTCCCTTCTATATTATCTTGCGCTTTGAGCAGGCGCCCTAATTGCCATTGCCAGCGGTACGCAATATCAGGTGCATTACTAGAAAGCGCTAAAGTTAAAGCTTTTTCAGTCAACTTTTGCGCTTCACTCCACTGCTGCGTTTGTTCATAAAGTGTACCTAAGTAACCTAATGCATAAGATTGCGCTCTTTTATCACCAATATTTTCTGCATTTTGAGCAGCAGTCGCAAGAATCTTTCCTAAGTGCTGAGTGCTGAGTTCTGAGTGCTGAGTGTTAAGTAATTTTTTGAGACTTTGTACAAAATTAACTTGTGCGTAAATAGAAGTTCGACTAGGAGAGTTAGATAACTTCTCAATTTGTGGTTGAATTTCTTTAGCAAGCGTTAATCCTTCATTTAGTTGTTCGGTTTGTACGAATAATTGTAATAAATTCAATTGCGCTTGTAGCTTAATATTAGGGTTAGACGCAGCAATGACTTGTTTATAGTATTCTTGTGCTGCATCAATATCTTGTTCTGCACGTGCATTATTTCCCAGACTGAGTAGCACCAAGCTGATATCGTTTTTTAAATTCAGCTTTCGAGCGAGTTCCAGAGTTTGCTGTAGTGTACTAGTAGCGGTTTTTCTGTCACCCATTAACCGTAATGTATCACCCAAGCTAAAAAGAAATGCGACTTTAAGCTGTGAGTCAGGTTCTTTTTGGAGACTTTGACTAACTTCTAAGAGAGTTTTTTTCGCACGTCGATACATTCCTAATGCTCGCATGGCTTGCGACTCGTTCAATAAGCTGCGTGCAGTAAGTGCTTTATCTCCTAACTTTTTATATATTGCCGTCGCTGACTCCCATGTTGACAGTGCTTGTTCTGCTTGTCCTTGAGATAACTGTAAACTACCTTGAATACTCAAGGCGCCTGCTAAAATGTTTTGATTAGTACTTTTTTCTAGTAGCTTAAGGCTTTGGGATATGGCAGCATTTGCTTGTTGCCAGTCTCCAAGTTGTTGATACGAAGACGCTAAATTAGTTAATACAGCCGCTTGATTGATGGTATCACCTTGTGGTATTAGCTCAGAAGCTCGGCGCCATAATTCAATCGCATTCACAAACTGCCCAGCTTGATAGCTTTTTTTCCCAGCTTGTACTAGCTCTGCGACTGAGGTAAAAGTCGTTTGCTGTTTTAAAGGTACTGCTGCAAAACTAGCATAGGAAATAAAACCGCTATGACCTAGCATCACTGTTAAGATAGCGACAAACAACCCTAAGCTAAAGCGCAGAAAGATTTTTTGAATATTATTTGCTTTGGTAGACTTTACGTATTTATTCGGATTTGATTTTAACATCAGTAAATTTAACTATATTCTCATTAATCAAGGTATTCAATTATTCTTACTGTTATAGCTCTTGATTTAGTCAAATGAGAATAGTTAAATGAATTTATTAAATTAAATGACATTTAATAAGAAGCATATTAACGCTAAAAATATTACGAACATCTGTCAATAGTAATTAACTGCAAATCTAACTAAGGCAAGGTTAATGTCATTTGGTAGGTTCTTATGATGTTGAGAGTGTAGAGCAAAAACCCGTAATTGTCAGGGTTTTTTTAAGAAAGCAATCGGAGAATATTATGACAACATCTTACTTTGCAGCCAGCGATAAAGTTAAAAAAGCTATCGAAACTTTCCAAAACTTTGATGTAGACACTCAACTAGCATTGTTTTGGTTTGGCTATCTCGATTTAAAAGAAAATCTCACACCTGCAAATAGTCCATCTTCCCAAACTACCGCAGAAGCAGTATTCAACAGAATTATTGCAATGTCTCATGAAGAACAGCTACAAGCACAGCGTGAAATTGCAGGTCACGCAAATTCCGAAATTAGTCAACTGTACGGTGGTCTAGACCCAAGTGCCAAGCTTGACGTGTGGTTACGAATCTCGCAAGCTATGGAAGATGGTAGAGCTATTCCAGTTCCTGAAGACTATAAACTTCCAGAAAACACCAAAGAATTTACACAACAAGTTAAATCTTTAGAATTTGAAGAGCGTGTAGAATTCTCCCGTAACGTAGCATTCAGTATGGGTAGCTCTTCTGCTAATAACTAGATTGTTGTAAAGACGTGATATAAATAATTTTTTTTACATTCCTGGCTTTTTCATAAGGTCGGGAATCTTGTTTTTTAGCTACAAATCTATCAATGGGTAGATGAAAATATGTAAACAGAGTAATAATTTTGATAGGGCTATTTAATGGCAAATCCTTAAAAACAAACTAGAGGGTTGCATCTTATGTTATTGAAAGAGTACATTGCTCATCGTCTAATTGGTACACCTTTAGAGCCAGTAGCGCGTAATTTGCGTGATTTGACACAATTAAAGCAACGAATTCAGCATCCTGAACTTCATGAAATTTATCAAGAATCATCGCTAATTGACGCTGCATTACCGAAAATTATTAATGACTCATCAATGAATTGCATTGATATTGGCGCCCATTTAGGTTCGGTACTCAGTATAATAAAGCAACTTTCTCCACATGGAAAACATCTTGCGATTGAACCAATACCCTACAAATATAAATGGCTAAAGCAGAAATATCCAGATATAGAAGTTTTGCAAGTAGCTGTAAGTGATACAGTCGGTGAAGTAGACTTTTACTTACAGCCCCAACGCTCTGGCTTTAGCGGTTTACGTTTACACGCTTCGGATGATGAACAAGTTGAAGTTTTCAAAGTCAACTGTGTAGAGCTAGATGATATTATCCCACCAGATAAAAAAATCGGCTTTATTAAAATTGATGTTGAAGGAGGTGAATTAGCGGTACTTCGAGGTAGTGAATATATACTACAAAATTCTCGACCAAGTATTGTCTTCGAGTGTACTAATTCTGGATTAAGTGCCCACAATATTCAACCAGTTGATATGTACGAGTTTTTTGACGCGCGCTCATATTCCATCTTTTTAGTAAAAGATTGGCTTTCAGATAAAGAACCGCTTGTGTACGAAGAATTTTTGAAGTCAATGCAGTATCCTTTTCAAGCATTTAATTTTCTAGCCATACCTAAATAATTACTCTTCGTAATCAGTATCAATTTCAACATCAAGTGTATCCTCGTCAATTCGTACATACAAAATATTGGGACGACAGCAAACTTGGCAATCTTCTATATAAGATTGCTCAAACCCAGCACTTATATCAACAAAAGTGAGATTTTCTTCACCGCAGTAAGCGCAGTAATACACAGCAGTTGTTTGCATTTTAGGATTTAGCGGAATTTACTACACAGAGAGTTAATTATACACTTGGTTGAAGTTCTTTTGACGGCACCTGTACATGACTCATCGCTTCCGCCAAATGCTTTAATAATGTAGATTGGGGTAGCGGTCCAAGTAAATGGCTCCAAGGTAACACTTGCTCGTGTGACCAATTATCGTAAACGTAGTAATCTAAATCTGGTACTTGACCCTTCAACTCTTTAAAAGCACGCTTGTAACTTCCCAAAGAATCACCAAAATCGCGCGTTAGCTCCAATAACTTAGATAGGCGCCTGTCTCCGCGCGATAATAAAGTTTGAATAATCGACCAGTTATAACTTTCAGGACGAAAATCGATACCCTTTGGCTTAAGATTTTTTTGTAAAAGCTGTAATCGTTTTTCTGCTTGCTTATTTACACCGAACCATTGGAAAGGTGTATGTGATTTTGGAACAAAAGTACTGCATCCAAAAGTTAACCTTAAACCAGGCGCCGCTTTTTTCAAATCAAGCATCATTTTGATAGTAGCATCTAAATCTTCGGCTTCTTCACCGGGAATTCCCACCATCCCATAAAGCTTTAATCCCGATAACCCGCCAGTTTTTGCATTAATAGCGGCTCGTATTATATCATCTTGTTCGAGCTTTTTATTAATTATTTTGCGAACTTTTTCAGAACCGCTTTCAACGGCAATAGTTAGAGATTTAGTATCGCGCTTTGCCAAAGTTGCCGCTAACTCTTTTGTTACCGTGTTTGTCCTAACTGATGCTATACTCAATCTTACATCATCATACTTAGGTTGGTTGATATAGTCGAGCAACGTATTAAATTCAGGATGCTGTGTTACAGAGGCGCCTAATAGTCCTAATCTATTAGTAACTTTTAATCCACGTTCAATAGCTGGAATAAGTGAACCTTCCAAACTCGCAGTTCTAAAAGGCAAAGTTAAATAACTTGCTAAACAGAAGCGACACATTTCAGGACAACTCCGTACCACTTCCACCATGAAAATACTTTCCCAAGCAGCTTTAGAAGTAACTACCGTTGATGCAGATAAAGTATTACCACGATAAGTTTGCTTTTGAACCGTTACAGGAACATTTGAGGAAATAGGTTGTATAGATTTAATGGCGCCGTCAGGGCTATGATACTCAACTTGATATAAACTAGGAACATAAATTCCCGGTACTTGTGCCAAAGCTTTTAATTGAGTTTCTCTAGACTCACCTCTAACTTGTTTATAAGCATCAATAAAATCACCTAATAAATTTTCCCCGTCACCCAAGAGAACAACATCAAAAAAATCAGCAAAAGGTTCGGGGTTTGCCGTCAAAACAGGCCCACCTCCAAATACAATAGGATGATGGGTACTGCGCTCTCTTGCACGAATCGGAATATTTAAAGATTCGAGTAAACTGAGAATATTAACATAATCAAGTTCCCACGATATCGAAAAGCCTAAAATTTCCGGTTGTCGTGGTAGCTGTTCAGAAATATCGGTAAACAAACGACTGACCTGTAAATCGACGCGCGTAGCTAAAGTTGCCCATACTATCTGATATCCTAAACTAGTAATTCCCACTGTATACTCGTTAGGAAATGCGAAAATCACAGGAATGGCATCATTATCAGGAGTAACAGGGTCAAATAATAGGTGTTCGTCGGCAAATAAAGAAGATGTCATAGAAATTTTAGATTTGTAATTTTATATACATTTATTTATATTTTATCTTAAGCAGTAGGATAATGAGGTTGAAAAACAAAGTTATACCGTTAGCTAAGATAATGGGCAAAGCAGACAGATAAAGTCCATATATCAACCACAGTAAAATTCCAGCATTGAAAAAAATCAGCATTACAAACGAAACGTCTTTAGCTGACTTTGATTGCCATATTTTCAGAAGCTGCGGCAAAAACGAGAAAGTTGTCAGCGTCGCAGCTACTAGACCTAAACCTGTAATAAAATCCATGTTGGATAACCAGTATATATAAACACTGTCTCTTATGATACTGCGGTATTGGAGATTTATGTTATTTTGATTTATTTTTGGGTCTTCATCTTACACGCTAAAAACTTAGGTAATATACATACTGAAGCAAGTAATTAGTTAAATCAATGCTTTTAATATTGCCTATCATTGCCTTAACTTTTTTATACTGTATTTTTTATAACTTAAATAATCGTAATAATTATTGGCGCCTGTTTCTGTGCTAATGAGAAAGTAATGGCAACGGATGTAACGGATGTAACGGATGTGATAGAACTATTTTGTGGAATGGGCATCCTTGCCCGTTCTATATAAGTAAAATTGTAGGTTGGGTGGAGCGGCAGCGTAATCCAACAAAAATAAGAACTAAAATCAATCGTCGTTAAGGACTTCATCTAAACCTTTAATACGGTTTGCTGCTATGTCCGCTTCTGCTTTAGCTATTAATTTATCTAACTTACCTGACATAAAGTCTGCCTTTATTTGCTCATCCCACATATCATTTAAATATGCTTGAAGCCATGCAGCAAGTTGACGGGCATCATCTTCTGGCAAGTTTTTAATTGCAGCTTCGATTTCTGTTAGAGTGTTCATAATTATTTATACTTGGCTACATTACTTAGCTATATACATTTAGTTATTAAAATAAAGTTCCTCTAGATATAGTTGGGTTGCTTCTTTAACACCAGCGATTGCCTGCTCGATAGTTTCTCCTTGATCTACTGTACCCACTTCTGGGCATTTAGCTATGTACATGTTATCCTCTTTACAAACAATAATTGTAAACCTAAGAGTTTTCATACAGATTTTTTCTTTATTGCTTTCATTATATTATAAAGCTGTTACTCAAAAGCAAAATAATATGCATTACTTAGTTTAAAGCAAAAACATCGACAGAAATTGATTTTACTGGTTTAGCGGCGCCATGTAACATCTGTCTAATTTTTTCAGTTGTTTCGCTACTAAATACAGCTTCTCCGCAACGTCCACATACTTTTGCAGGAATATTTTCTACTAAAGCATGTTTACCATCAATTTGAAATACTTCGTCAACCAGTTTTTCGCGTGCTTGCTTATTTTTACACACATGACATTCAAACATAACTACCCCCTAAAGTAATAATTCTATTCAAAGCGCAAAAAATGAATAAGCTAGTAGCTTTTAATACAAATGTTTGTCTTTGTTTTATTGTACGGCGCCAGCTTTTAATAATATCTTTTTGATAACAGGGTGCTTTTGTTGAGGATTATTAGCAAAATATAACGCTGTTTTTCCATCTTTGCTTCTAATATTTACATTTGCCCCTGCTTTAATTAAGGCTCGCATTGCCCAAGGTTTCGAGTTTTGTACAGCTTTCATTAAACAAGTCAACCCATCTTCTATATCGATTTTATTAACGTCAACTCCTTTCTCAACTAAACTTCCAATATCGGTTCTTCCGTACATAGCGTGCTAAATTTTAATTAAAATAGATAATTTTTCTTTATAACCAAGGCTTACAGGTACTTATAGTTGAAATTTCAGTAATTTGATTTTTATAAAAGCAATAATGCCTGTAAGATAAGCATAGCAATAATTCCAAGCTAATTTACCAACAGATTTAGCACGCTAAGTACGGAAGAGCCTTAAACTTTCAACTTCTTGCACTGTTAACGAAAGAATTTGTGCAACTTGTTCAATGCTCATTCCTGTTTGTAGTAACTGGGGTACTGCATTTAATCTTGCCTGTCGTTCAGCATCGGCACGTTGTTGTTCAGCATCGGCACGCTGTTTTTCAAGTCTATATAATTCATCGAGTTCTATGGGAGTCGTAAACTTGCGACCGTCTGGACGGTAAATTTCGAGTGTTGTTGGCGCCAACACAAATTTAATTTGCAAACGTGGACTTACCCAGTTATTTATGTTGTTGATTGGTTTCAATGTTTTCTTTGACCGCAACCAGCCTTTTAATAGATTTTTATGCGGGTCATATACATAGTACTCCTCGGCGCCGTATTTTTGGTAAAAGTCGAATTTGTCATCCATTTCTTGTTTCTTGTTACCAGGTGACAAAATTTCAAATATTACCTGTGGTGCTATATTACCTTCATCTGCTTGTACATACGAGCTTCTATGACCTTTCGGTCTGCCAAATACCACCATTGTGTCAGGAGCATATTTTGTATCAGTATCACCTGCAATTGGATACCAAAACAAGTCTCCGGCAATGAATACGTCAGGATAGTCAGCAAAAAGTATCTCTAAACCTTCTTTAATAATTACAATCCAAATAAACTGTAGCGTATTTTGTGCCATTGGCTCACCGTCGGTTTCTGGGTAAATAACCAAGTCGGCGGCATCAATGTCTGTAACTTGTCGTACCATGTTGCAGCACCTCTAAACTTACTGAGGTTGTTACACTCAGTTTAAATCCTAGAATGGTAGATTTCCACCGTTGTTATAAGTAGCAAGATACTACGAACAACTAAGATACTAGTTTAAAGTATGTGACAGATTTTCAACTGAACATTGATTTTTAAGTAATTAACTTGATGGGCGGGCAGGGATGCCCGCTCCACAAGAGTTAGATTTAGAGTAGTTTACATTGACCATGATGTCTTAGTAGGTGGTCGCATAGTACTAGTGCTACCATTGCTTCTACCATTGGAACCGCGCGCGGTAATACGCAGGGGTCGTGTCTTCCTTTACCTGCTAATGTTGTTTCTTCACCTTCATTTGTAACGGTTTTTTGTTCTTTACGGATGGTGGCTGTGGGTTTAAATGCTACATTTATAAGAATATTTTCACCGTTGGAAATACCGCCTTGAATGCCACCGGAACGGTTGGTGACGGTGCGGGTATTGCCGTTTTCATCGATATAAAATTCGTCGTTATGTTCAAACCCTGTTAATAATGTTCCACCAAATCCTGAACCAATTTCAAATCCTTTGCTAGCAGGGAGTGACATTACACCTTTGGCAATATCCGCTTCGAGTTTATCAAATACTGGTTCGCCTAAACCTTTGGGTACGTTACGCGCGACGCATTCGACAACACCACCTATTGAGTTACCGTCGTTGCGAATTTTTTCGATTAAATCTATCATGCGCTGTGCTGCTTCGGCATCGGGACAGCGGACGATGTTACTTTCTACTTGTTCGAGTGTAACTTTTCCTGGGTCTACAACACCTTCTAAATCTTTGATGCGTTTGACGTAACCAATAACTTCGACACCTGCGACTTGACGTAGAATTTTTTTAGCAATGGCGCCTGCTGCTACTCTACCAATAGTCTCGCGCGCGCTAGAACGTCCACCACCTTCCCAGTTACGAAACCCATATTTTGCATCATACGTTGCATCAGCATGAGATGGGCGATACTTCATCGACATCTCGTCATAGTCTTGGGCACGAGTATTTTTGTTGCGTACTAATATAGATATAGGGGTTCCCAGTGTTTTACCTTCAAACACACCTGAGAGAATCTCACATGTATCGTCTTCTTTACGCGGTGTGACAATTTTACTTTGCCCAGGACGGCGCCTGTCGAGTTCAAACTGTATTTCTTCTGGGGTAATTTCCAACCTAGGTGGACACCCATCAATTACAACTCCCACTCCACCACCGTGAGACTCGCCAAACGTAGTAACAGAAAACAGATGTCCAAATGTGTTGCCCATGATAATCCAGTATGCGCCTAGTTTTTATATTGTACTGTGTGCGAGCGCGCGGTAGGATGTCTAATTTTTTGACTTGTGCTAAACATATGTAGCAGTCTTACATGATTTGTAAAAAATGCCTAAATGTAGAGACCCGATATATTCGGTCTCTACAACGTATAAATTTTACGAATGATTTACTGCTGCTATATATAGAGTAATTATTTCGTTATTTGTAACAAACTGGTTCTTGAAATTTTACCACAGAGACACAGAGAACACAGAGTAAGAGAAGTTTTTCCAAAATTTGCTGAAGGATGGAGTTTCTTGTGGGATGCCCGCTCCACAAGAGAGTGTTATAAAGAGATTTTGCTGTTGTTTGATTTGCTGCTTTGATAAGGGCGATATTCAATTAACTTTATATTCCAGCGTCCTTTTATTCTATATGTCACACCACGCCAGTCAATGGTCGGCGCCCAATGTGAAGCTACCATTGCTATTGCGTTTATCCATTGAGTTAAGGGTAGTGCTATTAAAAGTTTAAATGCAGTCAAGGGTGAAGATTTCGGTAATATTTCACAGCGTTTACTAATTATACTTCGGATGCGTTTATCTATTAGCAAGATAAAAATGATTAAGACTATCATATAGCCAGCAAAATAACTCATGGCTAGTATAAATGTCCTGAAATCTGTTGTTATCAATGCTACTACGCCAATTAGTAAGACTATATTTGGTATGAGTATTGTGAATACAGTATCAGCTACCACAGCAAACCAAAACGGGTGATATAGCCGTGATGAAAATAACTGGCGCCTTAACCAGTGTACTAAATTAGGTAGTTTACATTCTTCACGGTTTAACAACATTACTGAAGGGACAAACTTAATTTGCCAACCGTGTTTTTTCAATATGCTTCGCAGTGGTGTGTCGTCTGCATACGCGCGTTTCCAAATATCTATCAATCTTGTTTGATGAATGACTTCGGTTTTTATCGCTAGTGAACCACCCCAAGCTATTTGATATAAAACCATTTGAATAACTGCGGAGACGTTCCATACATATCTAACTAGCGAACCCCAGTATATACCATCGGGTAAATACCAGCGGTTTCCTGTTGTGGCGCCTATTTTTGGGTTACTTAAAGGACTAACTAAATCACGCAACCAGTTTGTATAAACCATTGCATCTGCATCAACCAATACTACAACTTGATATGAAGCATCTAGCTCAGAAACAGCTTGAACAATTGAACTACATTTGAGGCTACATGTAGAAAGGGGATTTTTTAAAACGCTAAGAGAACAGTTGCTGGCGCCAAACTCTGTTATTACATTTATAGCGACATTCCACGCTGGGTCTGTAATGTTGTCAACAACTATCTTTAAATCGTATGCAGGATAATTTTGATGTAGAAGCGCGCGTAGAACATTTGATAAAAAAGGGTCTGCTCCCCGCAATGATAGTACAACAGCAGTTTTTGGTAATTCGTGACTGTAAGTGCTATGGGTCGAGCGCAGGGATATGAAAAATATACTGATGCTAACGATTTGAAAAACAAGCCATCCAAGTAAAACCTGCGATAGTAGTACTAATAAATCTTTCATTTGCCATACCATTAAAATCGACTGCACTTGAAAGATTGATGTAGAGATGTAATTCACTTCAAGCACACATTATATATGATTAACATTTGCGCGCTATATTTCTGTACCTTTACCAACAAATAATATATTTCAAGAATATTTTTAACTTTATATTAATTTTATACCTCTACACAATTAAGCTAAAATGCTTACTATCTAAACAATTAACAAAGCATATACATATGCTCAAAGGAAGGTTAGAAGCATTTAGCGACGGTGTGATAGCTATTATTATCACGATTATGGTGCTGGAACTTAAAGTACCACATGGTAATGACTTAGCAGCACTGCGTCCTTTAATTCCGGTATTTTTAAGCTACGTACTTAGTTTTATTTATATTGGTATTTATTGGAACAACCACCATCACCTTTTGCAGGTGGTTCGACTTGTTAATGGTCGTATCCTTTGGGCAAACCTGCATCTATTATTTTGGCTATCTTTAGTTCCCTTCGTAACTGGTTGGATGGGTGAAAATAACTTCGCCGCTTTGCCAGTAGCACTCTATGGTATAGTACTATTATTCTCAGCAAGCGCCTATTTTATTTTAACTCAAACGCTTATATTCCATCACGGTAAAGATTCACCTCTCGCAATTGCAGTAGGTAAAGACTTTAAAGGCAAAATATCAATGATTGTTTACGCTATAGCGATTTTACTTGCCTTTGTAAACTCATGGTTAGCCTGTGTATTATACATTCTAGTTGCAATTATGTGGCTAATCCCTGACCGTCGTATCGAGCGGATTTTATTTCCTTAATTATATGCACTCCCCAATAGATTTAAATTTACCAACTCGTAGGCATGATGCATTTTCAAACGGTTACGTGCTAGAAGACGAAGGACTCTATGACGACTATCCAAACAGGTGACATTTTGGATAGCCTAAATTTCTTTATTAGTGTTACACATTACGTGAAAACACAAAAAGATTTCCAGTTGCTCCACGTCCTACTCGCAGGTCATCATCTAAATAAGACGTTATCCATATTGCCTCATTCCTAAGAAACTCGAAAACAGGAATTTTAAGTTCAGGTGTCCAAGATATATTAAAAGGATTTATAGCGCGCGTCGAAAATGCACTAAAGCGAATGGTTGCAGTTTTGGCATCACTTTCAGATTTCCAGTAACCTTCTGCTTCTATTTGCCATCTTCCCAGTAAAGGCAACACAATTTCCGCACTGTTAATTGTAGAAATTCCTTGGTTTTCGCTAATAACTAATGTTTGCCAAATACGATTAATTTTGATTTCGCGTTCAATAAAATCTGGAATTGAAGCAAAAGACCGCGTTACAACTGTACCTCGCGATGCGTATATCAAATCCCAACTACCCGATAGTAAATTATGATGGTTTGGTGATAGTGGGTTGTCAGTCGGGTTAACATCCTCTAAAGATTGTACAAGTGCATCAATTTGTCCGCTCAAAGCTGGAAACAGCCTTTGCTTAAATTCCAACGCTTCGATGCGCTGTAATAATTCGCGTTTCGTACTCAACCGTTTTGTTATATTTCCTGACATATAAAACCTATATAATTTGTGTTCATCCTTCCTTTTTTGTTTGCAAACTAGCGCAGTTAGTTAATTAAACATCTTGTTAATCAAATAATCATGTCTTCAAAAGTAATATTTAAAAGTATCCTATAATTATTACAAAAACACACTTAATTTTATGTATTTTTTTGATTACGCTTGTCTAAAATATAATGTATTGGCATAATATTATATTATAGAGTTAAATAAAAATATGAGTGACATAGAACGTCTTGAAAAACTTATTGAATCTAATACTAAATCAATTCAAGCTTTGAACGAGCAATCTCATGAGCTAATTCAATCTAACGCTAAGTCTATTCAAGCTTTGACAGATTTGGCTAATACCATTATACCAAGGGTGGATGAAATGCAAAGACAAATAGTTAACATGCAACGTCAAATGATTGATAATCAGAGACGAATTGATAGTACCGTAGCAGATACTAGGGATTTATCAGCAGATATTAGAGAACTGACATTAGAAAATCAACGCATTCTAAAATACTTAGAATCTCTTAATAAATAATTATAATAGAAAATCGGGTTTATTGTTCGGTTGATTACCCGTCCCGGTAGAGACGTTACATGTAACGTCTCTACACACGTAACATTTATACTAAAACGATTATCGGCGCCTCTTGTTACATCCCACACAGCATCTTAAAAAATTTATTCAAACCATTTCCGGAATCGTTGCCAGAGTTAGTGGAGTACATGTATTATATAAATACAACCCTTGGATTAAAAAAAGGTACAAACGTATGTAGTCCCTCGTCTCAATCAAAATGTTCAACAACGGCGAATTATGGCAAGCTAACCGCAATTGGTAGGTTGTCAAATCGTTTCTATTCGCTATTAAATAACTTGATTGTAGATGCCAAGGTAGTAAAAGCATATGGAACAAATCTATAAATATCCGCGTACCCATCATATACAGGGTTCGCGGTTGCAGCCTGGGGATGAAGACCTAGATAGCATCCCTTTTGAGGCGATTAAAAATAAATATGTGGTTGTCGAAGAAAAAGTTGACGGCGCCAATGCCGCGATTAGTTTTAGTCCAAATGGTGAAATTAAATTGCAAAGTCGGGGTCATTATTTAACTGGTGGCGCCCGTGAAAAGCACTTCAACTTATTCAAACAGTGGGCAAATACCCATGCAGTAGCTTTTTATTCAGTATTAGGAAGTCGCTATATTCTCTATGGAGAATGGTTATATGCCAAGCACACGGTTTTCTACGACGCTTTATCCCATTACTTTCTCGAATATGATGTGCTGGACTTGGAAAACCAAGTGTTTCTAAGTACGGCAACTCGTCAACAGCTATTAGCTGAGTTGCCATTGGTATCTGTACCGATATTATTTACAGGCAAACTTGAATCGTATAAACAATTAATTCAATTACTAAGGAAATCACACTACCAAACACCTGAGCATTTAAAACGCTTTGAACAAATTTGTCTAGAACAAGGACTTGATGTTGAACGTTCGTTAAAACAAACTGACCGAAGCGATGTTATGGAAGGTTTGTATATCAAGGTTGAACCTGATAATACGGTTCAATCTCGTTATAAATACGTGCGCTCTAGCTTTTTAACTACTATCCAACAGTCTGATGGACATTGGTTAAATCGCCCAATTATATCTAATATATTGCGCGCGGGTGTCGATTTGTTTGCAGGTTAATAATCCCCCTAAATCCCCCTTAATAAGGGGGACTTTAAGAGAAGTTTTAGCCCCCCTTATTAAGGGGGGTTGGGGGGATCAAAACCAAACATTATGTACTTTTATTTACCACATAAACAGAGAGATCACAGAGTCGGAGGATAGAGGTATGAGTTTTCCTTATTGCCCCAATGAAACAAACTGGTCAATAAATTGGACAGCGCTCGAATCGGAATTTGATTGGTTACGCGCGCTTGCAAATTGTTCTCAAGACCCGCGTTATCATGCTGAAGGTAATGTACTTGTACATACAAAATTAGTGTGTGAGGCATTGGTTGCATTACCTCAATGGCGCCAGTTACCACTACATTCACGTTCTATATTATTTGCTGCTGCATTACTTCATGATGTCGCAAAACCTGCTGCTACTCAAATTGATGAAATTTCGGGCGCCATTTCTTCAAAAGGTCATGTACTCCAAGGTGCAAAAATGGCACAGCAAATACTTTGGGATATGAATGTACCCTTTAAAGAACGCGAAGCTATAGTTGCTTTGGTTAAATATGGCAGCTTACCTCTGTGGTTTTGGGATAAACCAAATCCTGAACGGTCGGTAATTAAAACGAGTCAAATTGTCAGGTGCGACATGTTAGCGCTATTGGCAGAAGCAGATGTACGTGGACGTTATTGTAATGACCAAGCGCAGTTACTAGAACGTATAGAGTTTTTCCGTGAATACGCTATTGAAAATAAGTGCTTCGACCAACCCCGACAATTTGCTAATTCCCATAGTCGGTTTGTTTACTTCCATTCAAGACAAGGCAACCCAGACTATGAAGCTTACGATGATACACGCATGGAAGTTGTCATAATGTCAGGACTGCCAGCTTCAGGTAAAGATAGTTGGATACAAGAAAATCTTCCCTCCTTTCCAGTAATCTCCCTCGATAAACTGCGTCAAACAATGGATATTGACCCAGACGAAAACCAAGGAGAAGTCGCAAACGCAGCAAAAATACTAGCCAAGCAATATCTACGAAACGGAGAATCATTTGTTTGGAATGCAACAAACCTAAGTAGTCAATTACGCGGAATCTTAATTCGCCAATTTGCCAACTACCAAGCCAAAATACGCATCGTCTATTTAGAGGCGCCTTGGGACACATTAATAGAAAGAAACAAAAAACGCACAGCCAAAGTACCAGAAAAAGTTCTGTACAAAATGAGAAACCGCCTAGAAGTACCCAACATCACCGAAGCGCATGAAGTAAATTGTATGGTGGGCAGTGCCCACCCTACTTATAAAAAATAAAATTATGTCAAAACCAGAAAAACAAAAAATGGCGCCCATAAATGAAATATATAATCGCATCATTTGGGACGAACGCCTTAATCGAAGCGCATTCATGGCATATTACACAGAACGCATATCCGGCGGAATACGAGAAAAACCATTAGCCCAATGGGCAACAGACGGAGATATCCCCATGCACCGCATCCGTTACATTCGCTGTGGAGATATTACTGTTTGGGATAGGGAAAAGCACATAGACTTGATATCAACCGGACAGTTACCTCCTGCTGCCTGGAAAAGTAATGCTACACAAACAGAAATAGATATTGAGGCGCCAATATTTAACGTTAGACCTGTTTATAAATATGATACCCAAGAATGGAAAAATAGTGAAGTATCACAAAATATAAAAACAGACAAGCTTACAGTTGCAACTTTCAACGTACTTTTTAACCTCTACGAAACGGAGAAAATCCAAACCGAAAAACGATTACCAGCGATTTTTCAACAATTGCGTCAATGCGAAGCAGATATTATTGCCATTCAAGAAGCAACACCACAATTCGTTGAATCCCTACTATCGCAAAACTGGATACGTAATTATTTTATCTCTGACATACACGACGGGGATACAATAAAACCCTACGGCAACTTACTAATATCACGCTTTCCGTTTACATTAGTAGAACATAAATTTTTTGGCGCCAAACATGTACTAGTAGGAACATGGCAAATCAACAATAAATTATTACATGTAGCAGTAGTACATTTAACTAGTAGTCGTGCAGAAAACGCTGTAGAAAAACGCGCGCATCAGCTTTCAATATTACTTGCATACCTACAAAATCAATCTGGAGACAGCTTAATTGTGGGTGACTTTAATATGCGAGGTAACGAACAAGAAGAAATTTTAACAAACGCTGGTTTTACAGACGTTTGGCACAAACTACATCCTTATGAAGCAGGTTACACTTTTGACCCAGACCGTAATTCTTTAGCTGCATTATTAAGTCTTTCTGGTAAACCTGGAAGATTAGACAGAATTTTACTACGAGGTCATTACATTCCACAATCAATAGACCTATTTGCTTGCACACCAATAAATGCGACAAAAGGACTGTATCCATCCGACCATTTTGGAGTGCGTGCAGTCTTTCACTTTTCCCCTAATTTAACCACAGTTAGTCCAATTTATCAAAGCGCTATTGTCATAATTCCACCAGATAACGTTTTACCTGCTATTCAGGAAATACGCCAAAAATATGATGCCAGGTTTGAACGGTGGATGCCACATATTACTCTAATATATGGCTTTTTACCAGAATCTTACTTTGACGAAGCTATAAAAATAATCTCACCTGCACTATCAAAGTTAGAACCATTCACAGTTACACTAACCGAGTATGGCACATTTACCCATCGTAAAAACTGTACTGCTTGGTTACGTCCTGTTGTTGAACAGACACGACATGAGACGCGACATGTCGCGTCTCTACATGAATTGCAAACTGTTTTACAAAATCTATTTCCACAATGCGATGAACAAAGCAAAAAATCTGGAACTGGTTTTACACCGCATCTAAGTGTCGGACAATTTCCTAACCTAGAAACCGCACATTCTATGTTACCTCAATGGCGCCCAGTTAGTTTTACAGTTAATTCAGTAGCTTTAATTAGTCGTCGAGGAGATAAACCGTTTGAAATTAGACACATTATACCTTTGGGAGGAAAAAACGAATTACAAAAAATAATCAACCAATTACAACCCGAACTTACCCCAGTACAGGAATTACAGCGTCAAACTATAATAGATATCATCAAACAAGCATGTGCAGAATGTTTGGGTACTACACCAACACTGCATTTACTCGGTTCCGCGCGTTTAGGTGTCCAAACTCCCCAAAGCGATATAGATATAGTTTGCGTAATACCCAGTTATATAGTTGCGGAAACATTTCTTCACAACGTACAGCAACACCTAGAAGAATTATGCGAATCTTGTCAAGTCGTGCTTGACGCGCGTGTTTCTGTATTACGCTTAAAAATTGAGACAATCTCTATAGATTTATTATACGCGCGTTACGAAAGCACAGCGTACTCGATTGAACATAGAATAGACGCAGCAAGTCTCAAAGCTATTATTAGTTGCTGGGAAGCTGATTTAATTATAGATACTGTCTCTAAATATGTATCATTTGATTTATTCAAAACATTATTAAGAGCAGTAAGAGCTTGGGCAAAATCACGCTGTATTTATGGAAATGCTTGGGGTTTTCTCGGTGGTTTTTCGTGGGTTATACTAGTAGCTTGGAGTTGCACTTATTACAATCAAGCTTCTCAAAGTGTTGAATTACTATTTACTCACTTCTTCCAAATATTAAACCAGCACGACTGGAAACAACCTATTTCCCTTACAGAAGCAGGGCGCCAATATGAAGTACAATTACCTCGTGACTTGTTACCAATAATTACATCTATTGAACCTTGCCAAAATACCGCACGTAATATCACACGTTCCACATCACAAATACTACGCTCAGAAATTCAAAGAGGCGCCGAACTAACCAATGCTGATAAAATCAATTGGTCATCATTATTTGAACCAGTTAACTTACAAGCAGAATACAACACCTTTCTAGAAATCACAGTCACAAACTCAAACCCACAAGAATTAGAAAAACATTGCGGTATATTAGAAGGTTGTATTGTTGGATTAATCATCCAACTCGAACAACTCGATATTTTTGTTCGACCCAACACCAAACTTGATAAAATTAAACAAGGTGCCTGTCTAACACTCTTCTTACATCTTCCCCTAAATTATGATATCAAAACAATAGAGCAACTAGCATTAGACTTTATATCCCAAAGAAACCGGGTTTCTTCCACACTGAACACAACAATCATCACTAGCACACACAGAAACCCGGTTTCTCACTGAACAAAAAAGGATACAATAAAATGTTAGACTTCAATAGAATAGAAAATCGGCAAAGTCAAGAAATAGGAAAAATTAAAGTTAGGGTTAAGCTAACCAACGTAATTGATGAAGAACTAGTAAGTCGTGGATTACTTAATCCTAACCAGTTACGTTACTACGAAACAGAAGCGCTGATAGACACAGGTGCAGTACGCAGTGTCATTCCAATGCAAATAGTACAAAAACTCGGTTTGCGAATTCGTCGTCAGCAATTAGCAACGTATGCAGACGGAAGACAAGAAATGGTTGGAATAACTGGAGCTATTCTTATCGAAATAGAAGGACGAGAAACAACAGAAGCTGCATTAGTTACCGGAGATGACGTATTAATCAGTCAAACCGTGTTGGAAGGTTTGGATTTACTTGTGGATTGTAAAAATCATCGTTTAATTCCAAATCCTAAAAATCCTGATGCTCCTGTTTTTCGTATATAAAACGGTTATATTCTAGAGACGTGACATGTCACGTCTCTACATAATACGTATTTTTATGACCGCACATCAATTACGGTTGCTCTCGTGAAATAATTAAAACCTTCGATTTCAGCTGGTGTACCTATCTTTAATCGACTTTTACCCAAATATAATCCTTTATCCTGAACATTCGCTTGACCTGTCAAAGTAATTAATATATCCATCCTAAAATTTTCCTTCGGGTCAGGTAACTCCCTCACCGAACCATCCGGTTGCGGTACAGAAATAGTTATCGGTATTTGTTTGACTGATTTTATATTGAGCTTACCTTCAGGTTGATTTTTTAGTGTAATGTTAGTTTGAGTACCCGGTTTTAACCCTTGTTCTAGAAAAGCTTTCGGATTTTTAACGCTCAAACCTTGCACAAATAAATCAATTTCTACTGGTTGAGTCGAACTTGGTTGCGCTAAACTCAACGATGGATAACAAAAAATACTTACTAACGACAGTAAAATTACTAGTAAAAGGCGCCTAATAAAAGATGATAGTCTTGTAAACAGGATAAATAAGCGGCTCTTAAAATTCAAATTTACCATTATAATAAGTGCCTAATTATGCAAACTGAACAGTTCGTAACACTTACTTACAAATGCTACGTTTATTAATCCTAGCTTTAATTAAGTCACTTGAATCATTAATTTGTTTGCCAGTTTGCCGTACATACCCAAGCTAAACTATCTCAAACTCAACTTGATGACTCTTGAGAAAGCTATGGGTGTAATGGTCAACAATATTCGTATCGCTCAATTCTAAATTATAAAAATCTACACTATCATGCTCAAAGTATGGCCCTGCGTGCCAAGTTCCCACATTCAACTTGATAAAACAGTTTCCTGGAATTTTAAATGCTTTCATCTTATCTAAATCTGGTTCATTCACGCTGTTATTAGCTGGACATACAGCAATTAACCAGTCTTTTCCTTCCAAAGAACCTAAACACTGTGTACATTGACCATGACGAGTAATATTGTAAAATTTATTACCTCGCTTTGTTAAACGCATGATATAAAAACGCGGTATACCTTTATCTAAAACTAATTGTGCATCTTCACTATCAAAGCTTTTACCATCTTTACTCGCAAAAATAACTTGCCCGTAGTCACTGAAGTTTTCGGGTGTTATTAATTCTGCTTTAATTTGCTGTACAGTTTTTGATGGCGCCATAGCTTTAAATAATTTTATAACTTGAATCTCCTCTTCTCTGCGCTCTCTGCGTCTCTGTGGTAAAAAAAAATATATTATTATTACCACAGAGACACAGAGTCCACAGAGGAAATTACATTTCAGCTTCTACTGATTTAGGGAGGAACCGCTTAGGAATAATCGATGCTTGTTTTTCGCTTGTCTCCGAGGACTTAGTATACCATAGTGCCCAAGCAAATAAGACAAATTGCAGTGGCAGTCTAATCGCATGAAACCAATTACCCGTTGGAATAAATTCATTAATCTTAATATGGTTAATTGCCATATTGATATTTGCTGGATATACTGCAATGAATAGTGCAAATAAACCCCATGCTGCCGCTTGACTGACAGGTGGTACAAGTAAACCAATTCCGCCTAAAATTTCAAAAAAACCACTGAGGTACACCCAAAAATCTGGGTTCGGTAGTTGAGGTGGAACTATTCTTGCGTATGGTTCCACAGCAGTAAAGTGGGTTATTCCCACAATAATGATAGCTACAGCAAGGATTACTCGTAAAAGTTCTTTTCTGTTATTCATTGCTCGGCGCCGACTATATATAGTTAAATGTATTACTTCATTTTTGCAACCAATTGTAAAACTGTCTTCAGTCACCAGTTAGAATTCAACAATATATAGCAGAGGCTTCTAGATGAGTACAAATTTCAACAGACGTAAATTTATTGTATACACCTCAGCCATAGTTTGTGGTTCTCTTATTCCTGTAGCGTGCAGCAATAACCAAACCACAACTAACACTGGTAACTTTAAAATAGCCATCGCACTTCCTGGAGTTATATCCGATAAAGCTTGGAACCAATCTGGATATGAAGGAGTGCAACTAGCAAAACAAAAGTTAGGAGTAGAAACCGCACACGTTGAAAAAGTTTCCCAAGCTGACCAAACTGAGGTACTATCAGACTTTGCCCGTCGTGGTTATAATGTAGTTATTGCCCACGGTGGACAATTTGACGCTGCCATTCAACAAATAGCACCCCAGTTTGCCAATACATTCTTTATTGGTGTTAATGGTAATGTAAAAGGCGCCAATATTGCATCTCTCAGAATAGACCATTTGCAAGCAAGTTACCTATGCGGAATCATTGCCGCTACTATGACAAAATCGAATAAACTAGCTTATATCGCTGGACAAGAATTTCAAGCAACCCAAGAAGAATTACGCGGGTTTGAGTTAGGCGCCAAATCTGTTAAAAAAGATATTAAAATAACTTCAACTTTTACAGGTGACTGGAACGATGTCGCAAAAGCTAAAGAAGCTACACTTGCTTTAATATCAACAGGCGCCGATGTCATCTATCAATGGTTAGATAGTGCTTCTGCTACTGTACTACAAACCGCAAGCGATAAAGGAATTTATGCGTTTGGTAATACAAATGACCAATTAGATATAGCACCCAAAGCTGTTTTAACTAGTGCAGTTAAACATCTTGATGTGGCAATTACATATTTAGCAGAGTTGGCACAGAAGAAAGAGCTTAAAGGAGAAGTTTATAAGCTGGGTTTAGAAAGACCTGATATTTTGACTTTAGGTAAATTTAGCGATGCTGTTCCGCAAGCAGTGCAAAAACAGGTTTTGAATGTTAAGCAACAGATAATAGATAAAAAAATTACTTTATAGAACAGGCAGGGATGCCTGTTCCACAAGAGTTTGTTATGGCATATTTACGATTAGAGAATATTACTAAACAATTTGGCGCCTTTATAGCTAATGATAATGTTAATTTATGTGTTGAGTCGGGAAGTATTCACGCTATTCTTGGGGAAAATGGCGCCGGAAAGTCTACTTTAATGAATATTATCAGTGGATTATACCAACCAGATACAGGACAAATATATTTACAAGAACAATTAATTACAATTAACTCATCTGCGGATGCAATAAAGTTAGGTATTGGCATGATTTACCAGCATTTTATGCTTGTACCACAATTAACTGTTACAGAAAATATAATTCTTGGTACTGGTAAAAATATTAATTTAAATCTACGTCAAAAGCAAGCCGAAATCAAAGCTTTATCTCAAGCATATAATTTAGAAATTGACCCTACTGCCAAAGTTGAAGATTTATCTGTAGGAATGCAGCAACGTGTAGAAATACTAAAAGTTTTATACCGTCAAGCCAAATTATTGATTCTTGATGAACCTACAGCAGTTCTAACACCATTAGAAGTCAAATCATTAATTACTATTCTTCGTCAACTTGCAGCGAATGGACATACTATTATATTTATCAGTCACAAATTAGAAGAAGTAATTAATTTATGTGACGCTGTAACCGTGCTACGAAGAGGAAAGGTAGTAGCAACAACAACGACGACGCAGCAAACAACATCACAACAACTTGCTGAATTAATGGTTGGGCGCCAAGTTAGTTTACATCTTAACAAAAAACCTGTTGCTTCAGGTGAAATTGTATTATCAGTAAAAGATTTACAAGTCAAAGATAATAGAGGTGTTATGGTAGTTAAAAATATTTCTTTTGAACTGCACGCAGGAGAAATATTAGGTATTGCTGGTGTTGATGGTAATGGACAGCGAGAGTTAGCAGAAGCTCTTGCTCAAACAGGAGTTACAATAGGGTATATTCCAGAGGATAGGCAGAAAACTGGTTTAATATTACAGTTCAATATTGCTCAAAACTTAATATTAAAAGCTTTTAAAAATCCACCATTTTCTCGTCGTGGTTTATTGCAGCAAGAAGTTATTAAAAGTAATGCAGTATCTGCAATGGAAGAGTTTGATATTCGGGCGCCTGATGTTAATGTTAAAGTGAGTCAGCTTTCTGGTGGCAACCAACAAAAAATCATCCTCGCGCGCGAATTAGCTGGAGAACCAAAGTTAATTATAGCAATGCAACCAACGCGCGGGTTAGATATTGGCGCCATTGAAGCAGTACAGCAAAGGTTACTCGCACAAAGAGAACGAGGAGCAGCAATTTTATATATTTCAACCGAGTTAGAAGAAGTAATGGCAATGAGTGACAGAATTGCTGTAATGTACAAAGGTGAGTTTGTTGATATATTAGATGCAGCGAATGCGACTGTTGAAAAAATAGGTTTACTTATGGGAGGGGTAGAAAAATAAACTATGGGCATTACGTTAGAGTTTAAACAAGTATCCCCCTATCTATTAAATAGACTTAAAGAGTTTCCTGATTTTACTGAATTGTTTTTAGATGCTAAATACTTACCAGACTCATTATTTTGGGAAGAATTTACAATTAATCAAGATGATGTAGGTGATGTTGAATGGTTTAATGAAGCAACAAATTATTATACAGATACATTAGAGAAATTAAAAACAGATAAACCTCAAGAATTTGAGAAAATTAAAGAAGATATATATTTAATTAAAAATGAGGGAAAAGAATTTTATTTAGATATTGATAAAATATGGGAATTTATTCACTTTCTACTCACAGGTTATGAATTTGATGTTAAGATACCGTTTTTGATTGGCAAAAATTCAAATGATGGTTTGCCATTGATTAATGCTATTTTCGGAGCAAAGAGTTTAGGGTACGATGGAAGTGATTTTGGTTTAATCTACTTCACTGATAAAGAGGTTCAAGAAATTGCTCAAGCATTATCAGATTTTTCCTATGACCATATGAGAGAAAAATTAAGGTTTAATGGGTTAGAAAAAGAAAATTATGATTATTTTTTAAATGATATATATGATAAGATTTTAAAATATTATCAAGATGTTGCTCAAAAAGGAAATGCGATGTTTTTAGATTTTGGCTAAAATATTGCATATCAAAATTTCTTATTTTGCGCCCTTCGCGTCCTTTGCAGTTCGTCTATAACTAATATTTATTGAGCGTGTAAGTATTTGATAATTATTGATATTATTTTAGATTATATAGATTCTTCACTGCGTTCAGAATGACATTTTACACATAATGAACAATAACCGTATCTTTCCTATTATCTCACCGATTATTGCTATTGTTTCTGCACTAATGGTCGGCGCCGTTCTTATTCTTATTGCAGGCGCCAATCCTATCACAGCTTATACGGCATTATTTACTGAATCATTATCTACTTATTTTGGCTTTGGTAATACTCTTACTAAAATGGCGCCACTATTATTTGCTAGTACTGGAGTTTTACTGGCTTTAAAAGCGGGACAATTTAATATAGGTGGGGAAGGACAGATATATTTTGGCGCCTTGGGTAGTGCTTTGGTAGGTTTATATGTACAGGCACCAGCATTTATTCATGTACCGTTAGCAATACTAGCTGGATTTATTTTTGGCGCCGTTTGGGGTTTTATTCCTGGTTATCTTAAAGCAGTGCGTGGTATCAATGAAGTTATCACGACTTTGCTGCTTAATTATATTGCAATTGATTTGATTAGTTATTTGGTGCAAAATCCTTTAAAGGAAGCTAATGCACCTAGTCCGTATTCACCACTGATAGCCAAATCCGCACAGTTACCTATCATTATACCAGGAAGTTTGGCTCATGGGGGTATATTGCTCGCATTAATTGCGGCACTCATTGTGTATATAATTATTAAGCGTTCTACATTAGGTTATCGAATTACAGCAGTTGGCTTAAATCAGAAAGCTTCTAACTATGCGGGTATTTCAGTACAGCGTACAATTATGCTAGTTATGGCTGCTAGTGGTGGATTTGCAGGATTAGCTGGTGCCTCGGAAGTAATGGGTTTAAAATATCGTTTGTTTGAACAAGTCTCACCCGGTTATGGTTTTGATGCGATTGCTATTGCTTTTCTAAGTCGCGGTAGTGTACTAGGATTAGTACTAAATTCGTTATTTTTTGGTGCATTACGAAGTGGCGCCAATGTAATGCAGCGTAGTGCAGGGGCACCTGTGACTATAATATATGCTATTCAAGGATTAACGGTATTATTTATTGCAATTGCTTTGGCATTAGAACCGAAACTGCGACATGAATAATGATTTCCTAACTGATTTTCTGGCATCTACCCTGCGTCTTTCGGTTCCCCTTGCTTATGCTGCAATGGGTGGTCTTTTTTCTGAACGTTCGGGTGTTTTAAATATCGGTTTAGAAGGAATGCTACTAACAGGCGCCTTTACTTCTGCGGCTGCGACTTTTTATAGTGGTAATGTAGTGGTGGGTATTTGCGCTGCTTTGATAGCTGGTGGGTTCGTTGGATTAGTTCATGCGTTTTTATGTGTGACTTTACGAGTTAACCAACTGGTATCGGGACTAGCCATTAATTTAGTTGCAGGTGGGTTGACTTCGTTTTTAGGGCGCCTCATATTTAGTGGTAGTACACAGCGTTTACCATTAGTACCCGCAATAAAGATTCCTATTCTCGCGAATATTCCGATAATTGGTATTTTATTCGAGCAGGATATTCTTGTATATCTACTGTTTTTGATTATTGCTCTAACTACATATTTTTTGTTTTACACAAATCCTGGTTTGAACTTACGCGCAGTCGGAGAATATCCGTCCTCTGCTGATACAGCAGGAATTTCGGTTACTTTAGTTCGCTATGTTGCTGTAGTTACAGGTGGATGTCTCGTTGGTTGCGGTGGCGCCTATTTAGCTTTAGTACAAATTAATTACTTTACTGAAGGAATGAGTGCGGGTAAAGGATTTATTGCTATTGCATCATTAATATTTGGTAGATGGCATCCTATTGGTAGTGCTTTGGCTTGCTTATTGTTTGGCGCCACAGAAGCTTTACAGTTAAGGATGCAAGCGTTAGGTGTAAATATTCCATATCAATTCTTAACGATGCTACCTTACGCAGTGGCAATGATTGCTCTTATCGGTGGTATGGGAAAATCTACACCTCCTGCTGCGCTAGGTGTGCCATACGAACGTAACAGTGTAGGTAAAAATATTTAGTAAATTCTGAAATTCATTCGCACGTGAATATAATTTATGCTAATATTCCCAATGTGTTGTTAACTAGCTTGGTGCCGTCTAGTCCCGGATAGCGCAGACGCTCCACCTAGTAAACAATAAACGAGCCTGTTTGTATCAAGCCGTAGTAAACCGCTTGAAGCTAGCCTCGTACATCTTGCTGGCAGGGTCATAACGTTGTTTCATACGTTTGAAAATTGACATAACCCTGCTCTGTTTGGTACGTATAGCTCTTGAGTGTGTATTTATGGGTAAACAGGCATTTGTAATTAACTTCAAATTAAATAGTTATTTTATAGTACGTTTGATTTTTTATATCAGTGTACTTGTTAATATTGCTTATCAAAGTATTGAAGCTCCTAATACAGGATAGTGGAGACGTTACATGTAACGTCTCTACATATGGTGTCTCTACATGTGTCGGGTGGTAATTCCTGATTAATTGGTTTTAGGAATTGCACGAGGGTTACGAACTACTGGTAGCTGTTCTAAAATAACAATAATTGCAGTACGTCCAGACGTTACACTCGTATAGCTCATTAATTCAATAACAGGTTTATTAATAACCTCTTCAATTGTTTCTTGAATAAGAGGTTTAATTATTTTATCTAAATCTAACCGTATTTTTTCTGCCAATATTTTATTGCCAGAACGTAGAATTGTTTGTTCGGCTAATGTAACAGAATTCTCAATTGTAATCGCTAATTGGGTATCAAAAAAATGACAGATAATCCTGCCTATACGCTGTCCAAGTTTCGCATTATATAATGAACGGATACGGTTTGAAATTTCTCTTTCTAATTGTCCAATCGTCGGTTCCATGATAATCCAATACAGTTGCAGCACTCTCTATATATAATATAAAAATGAACAAAATGTGACGTTTATATTGATTAAATTATTTTACTTAATCTATAATAAATTATAAGTAAAATGCAAACATATTACTTCCAATAATTCTATTTATATCTTTAATGTTAAATTATTTCAAGTCTATTTATTGATTCGGATAATTATTTTTCTTATCGAAACATAAATATTGTGTAACATCTCTCTTTTGATGAGAGCATAGTCCCATTTACTTCTATCAAAAACACTTCCAAATAAAAAATTTCCAAATATCCCCAATAATAAAGGGCGGGCAAGGATGCCCCGAACTTTGCCAGAAGAATAATCTCCTGGCAAGTTCTCTCCACCCCACAAGATATACATATTAAACATATATGGCACAAGAGACAGAAAGAGGTGTGATATCACTTTGTCCCGAATAATCTATCTCCTGCATCTCCTAACCCAGGTATGATATAACCGAGTTCATCAAGTTTGTCGTCAATTGAAGCTGTGTATACGGGTATATCAGGATGTATCGAACAGAAATGTTCAAGCCCTTCCGGCGCCGCAAGTAAGCAAACAAACTTAATAGAAAGAGGATTTGTAGATTTTAGTCGTTCAACAGCAGCGATGGCAGAATTTCCAGTAGCCAACATTGGGTCTACGATTAAAACATCGCGCTTATCGATATCATGAGGAACTTTGAAGTAATATTCAACGGGAATTAAACTTTTTGGGTCACGGTATAGACCAATATGTCCAACTCGTGCAGAAGGAATTAACTCTAACATCCCATCTAAAATACCTTGTCCTGCACGCTGAATAGCTACTATAACCAGCTTTTTATCGGGTGCAAGTACAGGCGCCTGCATTTGAGCAATAGGTGTTTGAATTAATTCAGTTTTCAAAGGTAAATCGCGTGTTACCTCGTAAGCAAGTAACAAACTAATTTCCTTTAACAGAGTGCGAAACTTAACTGTGCTTGTTTCTGCTCTCCGCATCAAAGTCAGTTTATGCTGAATCAAAGGATGATTTATGACCGTAACTTGATTTCCCATATTTATAGTTAGGAGTTAGGAGTTAGGAGTTAGGAGTGAGGAGTTGTAGAGACGAGACATGTCGCGTCTAGAATACTGTACCGTCGCTAAGAATTTGAATTGGGGGGACACCATCTGCTCTTTTTTCAGCAGCTATTTTTCGCCCTGCCGTCCAAGTTCCACCTTGAAGAATTTTTACAAGTGGTAGTTCTTCAGTACTCATGCTTAATTTTTCTCTAACGCAAGCTGCTATTTCATCTAATAGCATTACCGTTAAAGCGCGCCATTCTACGATAACTGGAGATTCAACCGAATGGGAAGTGTGTAATATATTTGAGTTTTTGGGACGTAATAACTCTAAATCAACACACAATCCTCCGTTGCGGTATTCAGGTAGTCCTGTTAGTTGGTCTAAACCAGTAATTTGGATACCGAGTTCTTGTAGCGGTTCGAGCAAAGAATAAGTGAGCCATTGTGACAGTTTGTGGAATGGCACGAAACCATCATCTGCAACATCAGGATGGCGCCATACATCTCCTAAGTTTACTCCGTCAATTGACTGGCGCCCCGACCAAATTTCACTCAAGCTTGAAAGTACAGCATCAAAAACGGTTGCTGCTTCTAACTGATTATTATTAACTTTGCCAACTAAGTAATTAACCAAATTTCCAGGACGGGGATTTTCACCAAAATACTCAGGTAGTGCAGTTAAGACTTTGCCTAGTTTCTGTAGTAACTGTAATCTCCCCGTTACACCAACAAGTGGGTTATCAGGACGTATTTGAAACCCTTGTACTAAATCAGCTTCGGTAAAATCTTGTAATTTTTGAGCATCAACACGCATTTTACTCGTTTTATCACTGGAGAATGCACCCTGACAAAACATCTGGAAACTAGCGACTGCTAGACCTTCAGAGCGTTTAAAACCCATATTAGTTACAGGTTCGTAATAATACCAATTACTTCCGGCGCCTGCATCAAGCAATACACTAATAATTGCCAAATCAAACTTAGCTATTGCCTTGGAGTGTGGTGATTTTGCGAGCAAACTATCCAACTGCTCTAAGCGCGTAATTCCACCTACCTCAAAATGGCGCCAGCGACTATGAAACGGTATCTGTAAATTAGGATACTCTGACCGTATTACATCAATAACATAATCAGCAGCACTTGGTAGTGGCGCCAAATCACAATCAAAATAACGGGAATTACCAGCAACCGCATTTTGAAAAAGCTGCCCACAACGCGAGCGAATAGCAACAGGACTTCGTAAATACGTAACTAAATCATTCATATTTTTATTAAAAGTGGAAAGTGCTGAGTGCTGAGTGCTGAGTGTTGAGTTCTGAGTGTCGAGTTCTGAGTATTGAGTGCTGAGTGCTGAGTTCTGAGTGTTGAGTAATAACTCCTAACTCCTAACTCCTAACTCCTAACTATACTCAGCACTCAGCACTTTCGACTCAGAACTCTAATGAGCGTCCTTTAATTTCTGATAAACCTGTATCATCAAGAACTTCGCCCGTAGTAAAATAGCCAGCAGCTTTTTTGGCTTCGATTTCTACGCGCGCATCGTTAGGTATTAAATCTTCAGGAATTGCGACACGCTCTATAATTTCAATTCCCGATTGCGTGATGGCATTGAATTTCATATTGCTCATTGATACCATGCGGTCAATGCGGGTTACACCCAACCAATGTAAAATATCGGGCATTAATTCTTGAAAACGCATATCTTGTACACCCGCTACACACTCGGTTCGGGCAAAATATGCATCTGCTCTATCACCACCTTCTTGGCGTTTGCGCGCGTTGTAAACTAAAAATTTTGTGACTTCACCCAGCGCACGTCCTTCTTTGCGGCAATAAATTATAATACCGGCGCCACCTTCTTGAGCAGTTTGGACGCACACCTCAATTCCATGAACCAAATATGGGCGACAGGTACATATATCCGAGCCAAACACGTCAGAACCGTTACATTCGTCATGTACACGAACTGCTACAGGTTTGTTTGGGTCGGTAATGGCGCCTATATCACCAACAATATAAACTGTTACTCCCCCAATCGGGGGTAAGAATACTTCTAAGTCAGGACGGGTTACTAATTCCGGAAACATTCCCCCGGTTTGCTCAAATAACGCACGTCGTAAGTCACCTTCAGAGATATTGAAGCGCTTGGCAACACCTGGTAAATACCAAACAGGTTCAATAGCAGCTTTGGTAACGACCAAATCGCCACCTGTTTTCATAATTTTGCCATCGATTTGCAATCGCCCATTTATAACTGCTTCTTGTAGTTCGGGCATGTTTATATGAGCTTTTGTAACAGCTATGGTTGGACGAATATCGTACCCCTGTTCATAATATGATGTAAAAACTTCACCAACGATAGCTCCGAACGGGTCGAGAGAAACGATTTTTTCAGGGTCACTCCAACTTGGATGCGGGCCAATGTGTTCAACTGGGGAGGTGTTGGTCAAGTCAGCACGGTGGTCTGTTTGAAGGGCGCCGCTTGCTACTGCTAAAGCGCGGTATATTGCATAACCTCCCGAATGCGTACCAATTACATTTCGATGCGCTTGTTTAGTAAGCGTCGCAATAATTGGACCTCGTTCGATAGGAGATTCTGCCCCCCATTGAATGGATATTGGCTTGGGACCAAAATTACTTGGGTGTGATGTAAGAACAATATGCCTTGAAGAGTTATTCGGATTTGGCATTGCTTTATACTTATCAGCTTTTAGTAAATTAAGATTTGTCTACAACAATAGTTTATTCTTGTTTTTGTCAAATTCAATGGTATGTTTAACCAATCAATCTTGATGCTTTGCCAAGTGTCTTGCTGCTTAACCGTATTACAGAATACAAAAAAACATGCAGGAATTGCGTACTTTGCAATTAGGGGCAAAAATTTAAGAGTCAGTAAAAAAGTTACTTAAGACTCAATTTTGTGCGAAAGTTGAGAAAAACATCCTACACTCTAGATTAAATTCATGGATTCTTTATTTATCGATTCATTACTTGAAGACTTGAAAAACCCTTCTGAGTCAGTTCGCGAACATGCGACTCAAAAGTTATGGCGAATTTGGTTCCAGCAGAAAGGAATTCATGGGTTAGAGGTAATTGACCGTAGCCAAAAACTGCTTGATGCGGGTAAGGTAGCTGAAGCTGAGTTGGTATTAAACGAATTAATTCAAAATCAACCTGATTTTGCTGAAGCTTGGAACCGTCGCGCGTTTCTTTATTACACTACTGGGAAATACCGAGAATCGTTAATTGATTGTCAAAAAGTTATTGATTTAATCCCTGTACACTTCGGCGCCCTTCATGGTATGGGGTTATGCTATTCTGCTCTCGGTGAGTATCAAAAAGCAATTCAAGCATTTCGACGTGCTTTAGATATTCAACCATTTTCGCTCATAAATCAAAAATTGATTTTAGAATGTACAATGCGCCTGGGCTAAATTACTTATATAAGAACAATCAAATCAAATATAAAACTTAAACACTCGTTATGTGGGTATCAGGGTTCATCCTTAAACGCCGTCAATTTATAAAATATAGTTCGCTGTTTTTAGCAAGCAGTGTTATACATGCTTGCAACAATAACGTTTCACAGGCGCCGTCTTCTAATGAGATGTCTAATGGGGGCGCCAAGAAACTTGATAAAATTACCTTTGGAACAAACTGGTTAGCGCAAGCTGAACATGGTGGATTTTATCAAGCGATTGCGACGGGAATATATAAAGATTACGGTTTGGATGTCACTATTAAAATGGGTGGCCCTCAAGTCGCCAGTGGTACTCAGCTACTACTAGGTGGCGCCGTAGATTTTTTTATGGGGCAAGGAGTAGATGCTATCAATGCCATCGCAGAAGGTATTCCAAAAATCACAGTCGCGGCAATTTTTCAAAAAGACCCACAGTGTTTAATTGCTCATCCCAATACAGGAGTTAAGACTTTACCCGACCTCAAAGGCAGACCTATATATATAAGCGCTGGTGGTAGCATCACTTACTGGCCTCTTCTCAAAGCACAGTATAAATTTACCGATGCTCAAAAACGCCCTTATAACTTTAACCCCGCTCCATTTTTAGCAGATAAGACCTCGGCGCAGCAAGGGTACATCACATCTGAACCGTTGGCAATTGAAAAGCAGGGTGGATTTAAGCCAGTAGTATTTTTACTGGCAGATTATGATTACACAGCTTATGCAACCACTATTGAAACCAAAAAAGAATTAGTACAAAAAAATCCAGATTTAGTACAGCGTTTCGTCGATGCTTCAATAAAAGGGTGGTACAGCTATCTGCAAAACCCAGAACCAGGAAATAAACTAATTAAAAAAGACAATCCAGAAATGACCGACGAGCAAATCAAATATGGTTTGCAAAAACTTAAAGAATATGGCGTAATAGTTTCTGGTGATGCTGAAAAATTGGGAATTGGCGCCATGACCGCAGAGCGTTGGCAGTCGTTTTTTGACAAAATGGTAAAAGCCGGAGTCTTCAAACCAGACACAAATTACAAAGAAGCCTTTACCCTCCAATTTGTCAACAAAGGCAAACAAGCCCTCTTGTAGCACAGGCCAAAAAGCCTGTGCAGTCGTAGAGACGCGATGTTCCTCGCGTCTTCACCACAGAGTACACAGAGAACAGAAATTTTGAATTGGCGTTGCGTCTGTGAATATGAATTAGTAAAACGTCTAACCTTCAATATCAAAATTTTACGTTATTTCCGAAGATGCAGAGACGTGTTCACGTAAACGTAAACGAAGTTTTGCCGCAGGCTAGTTTTCCCGAAGGGTAGTGTACCGAAGGTAAATTTCACGTCTCCACTACACGTCTGTTTTTATCAAATGATGGGTGTTATTCCAAAATCGTCAGTGGTACCTGAGTAGGCGCCTTATTACGTGATGTTGCATAAACGACTAAAACAGAACTTGTAAGAGAAGTAAGACACATTCGTGGATTCTAGCTTGAAAAATATGATATACGAAGACGTTCTTAGGTTCTGGTTTCCTTCCCTTGGGAACAGTAACATCGCAGCAATGGTTCGTCAATTTGAATGGTGGTTTCGTGGAGGAACAGGCGCCTATATAACCGAAAATTTTATACCTTTACTCGAACAAGCCGCGCGCGGTGAACTTGATAGTTGGTCGGAGTTACCGCAATCACGACTTGCACTTATAATTGTTTTCGACCAGTTCTCAAGAACTATATACAGCGGAACTGCCCAAGCATTTGCACAGGACTTGAAAGCTCGCGCGTTAACTCTTGAAGGAATTGAGATTAGTCACTACACTGCACTTAAAACACCTTGGGAAAAAACTTTCTTTTTTCTGCCGTTGGCGCATTCAGAAGATATTAACAATCAAGAAATGGCGGTTAAGCTTGCATCCGAACTAGTTGATGAGGCACCTGTCCAATACCAAGAATTGTTAAAGTTTTCAGCAGAGCAAGCACGTGGGCATCGGGATGTAATTGCAAGATTCGGGCGCCATCCTCATCGCAACAAAGTTTTAGGACGATCAACAACACCCGAAGAACTTGAGTATCTGGCAAATGAACAGCTTGTACACACTCGGTCGATGCCGCCCCACCTGTCCCGATTTCTCTCTAATAATTAAGATGAGACGGCTTGTTGTTGATATGCCAGCTAGACTGTTGACGTTGGGATGAATTAATTCTTATTCTAATAATTACAGGTTCAACAATAATACTACATTAAAATCACGCACCTTACGTCTCTACACAAAAATTAATAATGGCGCCAAATTCAAGCGAGGATATGCAATATATCCTCTAGGAAAATTGATAGCCTATAAATACAGGTGTCACTTTATCGTTGACAATATGTTGGGTTGTGCCTTCGGCATACTACGTACACGCAAAGCCTCCACCCAACCTACAATTTATCCGTTACATCCCAACGGGAGAGCCAATGAGAGCGGGACGGAAGCCGACACCGCCAAGTGGTCTCACCGTTGTATCCGTTGCTAATTTGATTGCCACACTTTAATAGTATCGTCTGAGCTA
>ERZ1066120.129-NODE-129-length-77523-cov-15.387373_pt1 | contig 77523 bp, 72 predicted proteins | sample MGYA00382767_ERZ1066120 | MGnify/ENA primary metagenome ERZ1066120 (study PRJEB33369, sample SAMEA5778350) | biofilm metagenome | biome: Industrial cooling water; feature: Water cooling tower basin; material: Biofilm | place: United Arab Emirates | collected... | reverse complement strand
TCTTCATTACCGATCAACGACTTTGGATTGGCAATCGCAACTTATATACATATCCCGATGTCATGGTAGTTGAAAAGCCCCTCCAATTTAGAGAGGGACGCACGGATACACTAATTAATCCTTGCTTTATAGCCGAAGTCTTATCTAAATCGACGCAAGATTACGACCGTGGTGAAAAATTTGTAGCTTATCGTAGCATCGACAGCTTCCGAGAATATTTACTCATAGACCAATACAGCATTCATGTAGAACATTACGTTAAAACTGCTGCTAATCAATGGCTTCTCTCAGAATACGACGACCCTAACGTAACGCTATCTTTTAGCGTCTTTGAGTTTCAAATTCAAATTGCCGCTCTCTATGAAAATATTGAGTTTTCAGCTTCTAGCTCATAAGCTAATAGCAGATAAAAAACAAGGATGAAATCTCTCTAAACGAAAAAGCTGATAATAAATACCACAAAGAATCCCACGCAACCTACAATTGTTTCCATTACCGTCCAAGACCGCAGCGTTGCTTTTTCTGATAATCCCAGATAACGACTGACTAACCAAAAACCAGAGTCGTTAACGTGGGACAGTACAGTTGCACCAGAAGCGATCGCGATCGTAATCAACCCTACCATAGGTGGCGAATATTTTCCCGCTTCAATTGCAGGAGCCATGATTCCTGCTGCTGTCACCATCGATACGGTAGCCGAACCTTGGGAGACTCGCACGGCAGTTGCAATTAGAAATGCTAAGAGAATTATCGGTAAATTTGAGGCTGCCATTGCCCTTGCTAAAACATCCCCAACGCCGCTAGCGACTAAAACTCTACCAAATACGCCACCAGCACCCGTGACTAAAATAATTAATCCCACTGGTTCTAGCGATTTGGTGGCAATCTGTTGCACTTCATCGAGAGAATAACCGCGTTTAATTCCTAAAGCATAAAAGGAAAGTAGGGCGGCAATCATCAAGGCTGTAAAAGGATGTCCTAAAAAGGTGAGAAAGTTGCGAAAAAAGTTTCCTTCTGGCAAAACGACGGTTGAAACTGTATTGAGCAGAATCAATACTAAGGGAATCGCAATGATGGAAATTACAGTACTAAAGCTTGGCGGTGCTTTGCCGAGTTCTTGCTTTGGTGCTTCAATTTCCATGTACTCTGGAACTTTAGCGTGAATTTTTCCTGCAATATACTTACCAAAAAAAACACCGCCAACGATAGTAGCAGGAACAGCCGCGATCGCTCCAAATAAAATTACCCAACCTAGGTCTGCATTAATTAACGAAGCAACTGCAACTGGACCAGGAGTCGGGGGGATGTAGCTATGACCGATCGCCAATCCAGCCGTTAGTGGAATAGCATAGTATAACAATGACTTCCCCGTGCGTTTTGCCAAGCCATACACTAAGGGAATCAGAATAATCAATCCAACATCAAAAAATACGGGAATTGCTACGATTAAACCCGTTAAACTCAACGCCCATTGAGTATTATCTTGACCGAATTTCTTCACCAGTGTAGCTGCTAGCACTTCTGCGCCACCTGACACTCGCAGCATCTCGCCAAACATCGTCCCTAAGCCTACCACAATGGCGATAAAGCCCAAGGTACTTCCCATTCCCTGCTGGATCGTTTCGGCAATTTTATCTAGCGGTATACCTGCTGCTATGGCAACAAACAAACTCGTCAGTAACAGGGCAACAAATGCCTGCAAGCGCACGCCTATAACGAGGAATAAGAGCAAGGCGATCCCTAGCATCGCCACTAAAATTAATGCACCAGGAGACATAATGATTTGTTATTTGTCATTTGTCATTTGTCATTGGTAGTTCGCATAACTACCAATTACCAATTGCCAACCCGAACGACTAATTTCGTTTATTTTCTGAGGTTAAAAGTTTTTTTACTTCTATCTTGAGGGTTATTTCTGTCCGAGCGATCGCTAGCTGTAATAGCAGCAATAATGATATTTTTCGCTAATACTTTTAGAAATATTTCTTAAATTATTCAACAAGATAAATGTATACAAAAATTAATATTTAGCGTGAGTAATTTTATTAGAAGCGATCGCAAATCAAAGGTTATAAGTTAAGTCTATACTTGCTTAGTAGAATTTAACTCTTGGCGCTGTTGCAGATGAAATTAAAGTTAAACAGACGGGGGTCGTAGCACTTGACTGCAAAATAAACATATTCCTTGGGATAGTTCCTTGCCCTCGCCTACCTATATCCTGAGAGAGTTGTAGCGCTAATTACAATTAGCTTACTTTATATACTGCGGCATAATTGCCGTTACTATCATAAGTAATTTTAACTAGCGAATTACTCTTGGTTTCAAAATTAAAGTCCTAGTTAAGCTAGGTAGGAAATAAACTAGTATAATCATTTCATAATTGTAATTAGATTATCAAAATCTAGTTACGTTCGATTCAAACGCAAAAAATTGCTTTTTTTACTAGATTGGGTGTTTGAATGTACTCAATCTAAAATGAACCGCGATTGGCAGTTGCAATTTTCAGTTAAGCAACAAACTTTTAATTCGACTCAGCAGAAATTCAATCTGAGAGAATTTCACTCCAAAATAATTGCATTTCAAACAGCACAATGGATCGTCAGTCACACAGTAAATTGTACGCTCTCCACCAAAAACTGAAAAAGTGGTATCGGTGGGTATTATTATTCGTGCTGTCCCTCGGCATTATCCTGACAACGTGGATAGTGATGGCACAGCAACCTGTTGTCTTGAACACCTTAATTCTTGCACCCGATGTTAAAGATTTGCGAGCAGGAATGTTCCAAGATTTTGAGAAACAAAATCCAGGAATTCGCATAAACGTCATTGAAGGACCAAATGCTGCTAATTTAGTTGAAGACCTTTACTCTTCAGCTTTTCTCTTAGGTGAATCTCCCTACGATTTAGTACTTTTAGATATCATTTGGACGCCTAAATTTGCTGCGGCTGGATGGTTGTCAGATCTGCAAGACCGCGTGAGTCAAGAAGAATTAAACGCATTTACAGTCCAAGATATAGAAGCAGGGAGATACAGAGATGGATTGTATCGCATCCCAATTCGTTCTGATGTTGGTATACTTTATTACCGCGAAGATTTACTCAAAGCGGCAGGATTAAAACCACCAGAAACCTTTCAAGATTTAATTCAAGCGTCCCAAACTTTACAGAAACAAAATAAAGTCGATTGGGGTTATGTTTGGCAAGGTCGGCAATATGAAGGACTTTCAGCAATGTTTGTCGAAGTCCTGGAAGGTTATGGCGGATTTTGGGTAAATCCAGATACGCAGGAAGTTGGACTAGACCGACCGGAGGCAATCCGAGCAGTCGAATTCTTACGCAGTACGATTGAAAAAGGCATTTCTCCGCCAGGGGTAACAACATACATTGAAGAAGACACTCGCCGCCTATTTCAAAGCGGTCAAGTTGCCTTTTTAAGAAACTGGCCCTATGTTTTGCCTTTAGCCAATGAAGAAGGTTCTCAACTCAGAAATCGAGTTGCCATTAAACCAATGGTTCACGCCCCTGGAGAAACCAGTGGTGCTTGTTTAGGCGGCTGGGGTTTTGGTATTGCTAGCAACTCAACCCATCAAGAAGAAGCTTGGAAAGCCCTGCAATACTTTATGAGTCGGGAAGCGCAAAAGCGATTTATCTTGGGAGCAGGCTACGTACCCAGTCGTAAGGAATTGTTTACAGATCCAGACGTTGTGGCAAAATATCCCTACTTTCCTGAGTTACTAGAGATTGCCCAAAAAGCTGTTTTGCGTCCGGCAATTCCTCAATACGCACAAGCTTCTGATATTTTACAGAGATACCTCAGTGCCGCCCTTTCCAACCGCACTAGCCCCGAACAAGCTATGAAAGCGGCTGCTAGCGAAACTCGTACTTTATTGGGTCGCACTCAAGCTTAAGAATAGGAAAAGTCAAAAGTCGAAAGCTTGCCCTCGAGTGAAGCGAAGGGTCAAAACTAAAAATTGCTAATGACAAATGACGTAGGGCGAAGCCCTTCCCGAAGGGTATGACAAAAGACAAAAGACAAATACAATATGAAACTCGATGTCGTCCAAAAAAGAGAACAAAAAACCGGATGGGTCTTACTTCTACCAGCCTTAATTGTATTGCTAGTAGTGTATGCTTATCCAATTTTACGAGCCTTTTGGTTGAGTGTATTTACTCAAAATTTAGGAACTGAATTAGAACAAGTATTTTCTGGTTTGAGTAACTACGGACGGATGTTTAGCGATGGGCGATTTTGGCAAAGTTTGTGGAATACCACTGTCTTTACTACTTCCTCCGTGTTGTTGGAATTAATTTTAGGTATTGGTGTAGCTTTGGTACTTAACCAAGCCTTTAAGGGACGGGGAATCGTACGAACAATTACGCTAATTCCTTGGGCTTTGCCAACAGCGGTAATGGGTGTCGCTTGGGCGTGGATTTTCAACGACCAATATGGTGTAGTCAACGATATATTACGCCGCTTAGGACTCATTGAGACGGGAATTAGTTGGCTGGGAAATCCAACGCTGGCAATGATTGCGGTGATTTTAGCCGACGTGTGGAAGACGACACCATTTATTGCTTTACTTCTATTGGCAGGTTTGCAGTCGATTCCTGGCGATTTGTACGAGGCGCATTCCTTGGATGGTGCGACTCCGTGGCAGAGTTTTTGGAAGATTACCATCCCCTTGTTGATGCCGCAAATTATTGTATCTTTGTTGTTCCGCTTTGCCCAAGCCTTTGCTATTTTCGACTTAATTCAAGTTATGACAGGTGGTGGTCCTGGGGGAGCGACGGAAACGGTTTCAATTTATATATACAGTACAGTGATGCGTTATCTCGATTTTGGCTACGGTTCGGCGCTGATTGTCGTGACATTTTTGATTTTAGTTATTGCTGTAGCGATCGCATCCTTCCTCTTAACCAGAGCGCGGGCTAATGCCGCAGGAGTACGTTAATTATGGCAATTGCACAATCGCGATCGCAATCCAAATCGGGCGTAAACTGGCGTGCCATTTGGCTACCAATTGCCGTAGCTTTAGTGGTGATATTCTTCCTCGCCCCCGTTCTGTGGCAGGTGTTAACTTCTGTAAAGGTTAACGAAGATATCTCAGCCGTTCCCACAGTTTACTTTCCCACCCGCTACACCTTAGCTCATTACGCATCGCTATTTACCCGCCGTCCGTTTGGGCTTTACATTTTAAATAGCGCCTTTGTTTCCATCACTTCTACCTTACTGTGTTTAACTTTAGGCGCACCAGCAGCTTATGTTTTGGCACGTTTGCGATTAGTAGGTAAGGAAGTTATTCTCGCGATCGTCTTGATTGTCACCCTATTTCCTACAGTACTGCTATTTTTAGGACTGTTAGAAATCGTTCAAGCGACTAATTTAGCCAATAACTTTTTAGCGCTGATCGTTCCTTACACCGCAATTAACTTACCCCTCACAATTTTAGTGATGCGGAGTTTCTTCCAACAACTGCCCAAAGATTTAGAGGATTCAGCACGGGTAGATGGTTACAACACGGTGCAAATGTTGTGGCAGATTCTTTTACCAATGACTCTTCCTGCTTTGGTGACAACTGGAATTTTAACTTTTATTGCTGCTTGGAATGAATTCATATTTGCTCTGACATTTATTTCTCAAGAAAATATGAAAACGATTCCGGTAGCAACTGCTCAATTGAGCGGAGCTTCCGTGTTTGAAATTCCCTACGGTCCCATCGCCGCCGCTACCATTTTAGGCACTCTGCCTCTAATTCTCCTCGTACTCTTCTTCCAGCGCAAGATCGTTCAAGGTCTGACTGCTGGTGCTGTTAAAGGTTAGTTTGAGAAACGCGACGCGTCGCGTTTCTACGAACTTCGTACTTCATCTTTTTAAAATCATGGCTAAACTCGAACTCAAAAATTTAAATAAAACTTATGCTCCTAAAGTCATTCCAGTGAAAGATGTGAGCTTGACTGTGGATGATGGAGAATTTTTGACATTACTCGGTCCTAGTGGCTGTGGTAAATCTACAACATTGCGGATGATTGCGGGGTTAGATGCGCCGACTCGCGGACACATCTATTTGGGCGAGGAAGAAATTACTTACAAAAGACCGGGCGATCGCAATATGGCGATGGTGTTTCAAAGTTACGCCCTCTACCCGCACATGACGGTGGGCGAAAACCTTGCTTCTGGACTCAAGCTAAAAAAAGTTTCTCGTGCCGATATCGAACGACGGGTAGCGGAAGTTAGCAAATTATTAGGACTGGAAGAGTTAATGAATCGCAAGCCAGGACAGCTATCTGGCGGACAAAGACAACGGGTAGCCGTCGGTCGGGCGCTGGTACGCCAAGCCCAAGTATTTTTATTGGACGAACCCTTGAGTAACCTCGATGCTTTGTTGCGAGAACGAGTTCGCGCCGATCTCAAGCGCATATTTGCAGCCCAAAAAGCACCTGTCGTTTACGTCACCCACGACCAAACTGAAGCAATGACGCTTTCTTCTAAGGTGGCTTTGCTCAATGATGGCTACCTCCAACAACTCGACTCGCCCGATCGCATTTACAATCATCCCGCAAACAAGTTTGTCGCAGGATTTGTTGGCAGTCCTCAAATGAATTTGCTCACCTTACCTTGTAAAGGTAGATCGGCAATGTTAGGAGATTTTCAAATTCCCCTGCCTGACTTACCCACCGTACCACCAGAAATTATCCTGGGTATTCGTCCTGAAAACGTTAGCATTGCCCAACCAGGCGATACTAGCTTTGTTAGAGGGCGAGTCAACGTTGTAGAAAACTTGGGAATGAACTATTTGGTCAGCACGCGGATAGAAAGTCACAACGCCCCGACGCAGATCGTGCGGGCGTTGCTACCTACAGACCGTCGTTGGAACGAAGAGGAGGAAATTGCCCTCAGCCTACCACTCCAACATCTCCACTGGTTTGACGTTCAATCTGGCGATGCTTTAATTGGCAGGCAGATGGCTGGAGTCAGGAGTTAGTCCTTTGTCATTGGTCATTTGTCATTTGGGGACGATCGATGGCGAATGACCGATTATCAATCACAAATTACCAATCACCAATTACCAATTAGCTACTCCTCGCTGACTAACTTCCTTGCTTTATTTGCTCTGGCTTCGGCGTTTGTCATCACCTCGTCCATCTTCTCTTGGATTTCCCCTGGATAGTTCTCCAAAACTTTTGTGGAGAGAGAAATTCTGCCTCTACCTTCATCCAGATCGATAATTACTGCTTTGATTTCCTGTCCGATTTTAAACAGAGTGGATAGAGAGGCAGTGTAATTTTGGCTCACCTGTTTGATGTGGAGTAAACCACTCACCCCATTCAGATCTACAAACACGCCAAAAGGCTGAATGCTGGAAATTTTACCCGTAACGAGTTGACCGATTTCTAATTGGCTAAAGCTACTAGCGCGAGTTGCTAGGCGATTGGAAAGGACGAGTTTTTTATTGTCGTAATCAACTTCGAGAAAGCTAGCTGTCAGGGTTTGCCCCTTGAGCGATTCCACGTTCTCTTTTTCAACTAAATGCGATCGCGGAATAAATCCCCTCAAACCCAGTACGTCTACTGTTACACCACCCTTATTCGCCCCAGTCACGCGTACCTGCACTGTCTGGCGGTTCTCTTGCATTTGCTCGATGCGCTCCCAAATATGCTGAATTTCCAGTTGACGGCGCGATAAAGTCACCTGTCCGTCTGCATCTTGGTCGCGGATAATTAGAAACTCCAGTTCCTCCTGTAAAGGCAGTACGGTAGACAAATCCGTAACTTGTTGTAAGGAAGCTTGATCTGTTGGCAGGAAAGCAGCGGACTTACCACCAATATCGACATAAGCACCGTTACTATCGTATTGAAAGACTTTACCGCGTACTATTTGCCCTTTCTGAAACTGATAGTCATGTTGTTCCAGAGCTTTAGCAAAATCTTCCATTGAGAACGACGAGCTAGATACAGATGGGGTCGAATCAGATTTCATAGCAATACAAAAAAGAGTCGGGAGTCGTAGGGGCGGGTTTAGCAAAGAGATTGACAACCTTAGCCGTAAACTATTGGTCAAAACTCGCCCGTACAGGAGTAGTGAGTGGGGGACACGGGAGACAAGCAGGACAAGCAGGACAAGGGAGAAATTAAGATTTGTATTCTTCTGACTCCTGACTCCTGACTCTCACAAAGTTTCAAATAGTTGTTTCACTTGCTCCCAGGCATCAGCTGTAGCTTCTGGATTATAGCTTGCGCGGCGATCGCAGAAGAAGCCGTGACCTGCTCCATGATAGCGAAAGATTTTGTGAGATATGTGGTGTTTTGTCAGCTCGGCTTCAATTTGGTTTATATGCTCGGTAGGGATACTCGCATCCTCTAAGCCAAAAAAAGCATAAATTGTGCCGGAAATCTCGGATGTACGAGTTAGGGTAGGAGAACCGCCGCCAGGAGTACGAGTAGGAATGCCAGCACCATAAAAAGCCGCAGTGACTTTAATATTAGGTAAAGTTGCAGCTAAATAAGCGACGTGACCGCCAAAACAAAAGCCAATGCAACCGATCGCGCCTGGTTTGACTTGGGGTTGAGTTTTCAAATAGGCGATCGCGGCTTGAACATCGCTTAACAGTTCTGACGCTTTTGTTTGCTCCCAAGCATATTTTCTCCCCACTTCCAATTCTTCTGGAGAATAGCCAGTCTCAAAACCTGGAGCGAGGCGTTGAAACAAGGCAGGGGCGATCGCCACATATCCCAGTTTGGCAATTCTTTCCGTAATATCCCGGATGTGAGAATTGACCCCAAATACTTCTTGTAACACCACAATCCCAGGATACGTCCCATCTACTGTTGGTACTGCTAGGTATGCGTCAATAACCAAACCGTCAGCCGAAATTTTGACGTGATTTGTCTGAATTTCTTTATCTGTCATGATGGTATAGATTCAGTTATCAGTTATTAGGGAGTGGTAAGTGGTACGTGGTGCGTGTCTGAATTTTGAATTTTGAATTGCTCCCTCAACTCTCTTCCCCTACTCCCGACTCCCGACTCCCGACTCTCTAAAAAAATGGTTCAATTCCACATTCAGCCAGATAGTGATATTCCTGCTTCAACTCAACTTTACAATCAAATTCTTTACGCGATCGCCTCCAGACAGTTTCCACCTGGACAGCGTTTACCTAGTACCAGAGCTTTGGCGATTCAAACTGGTTTGCATCGCAATACTATCAGTAAAGTATATCGTCAGTTGGAGGAAGATGGTTTAGTCGAAAGTTTGGCAGGTTCGGGCATCTACGTCCGCGCCCAAGCTCATAATAGCAGTCCCCGCTCGTCTTCTCCCGTTCTAGAAAAGTATCCCGCAGCCGAAAAGATCGTGCAACGCAGTTTAGAGGAATTACTGAAATTGGGCTGTTCGCTCAACGAAGCACGGGAAGTATTTATCGCTGAAATTGATTGGCGATTGCGTAGTAGCGCGCAAGTCCTGGTGACGGTTCCGGCTGATGACATTGGTGCGGGTAAGTTGATGATCGATGAGTTGCAAAGAGCATTGGGTGTATCCGTTCAGCTGGTTCCGATTGAGGAATTAGCAGCGGTTTTAGAGCAAACGCCTTCCGGTACGGTGGTGACGAGCCGCTATTTTATCGGTGTTGCAGAAGCGATCGCTTCACCTAAAGGGGTGCGCGTCATTCCTGTAGATGTCTACGATTACAGTCAAGAAATTCAAACTTTGAAAAAATTACCGAAGGGCAACTGTGTAGGCATCGTCAGTCTCAGTTCTGGTTTGTTAAGAGCTGCTGAAGTGATTATTTATAGCCTGCGTGGGAGCGAACTGCTAGTACGAACAGCTCAAACCGGCGATGGTTATAAGCTCAATGGTATTGTCAAAAGCGCCCACTTAATTATTAGCGATCGCGCCAGTTATACCGCTGTTAGAGCCGCAGTCCAAGCCGCAAGAGAAAACATTATTCGTCCGCCCCAGCTTGTTTGTTGCGAAAATTATATTGCCACTGACTCGATTGATTCTCTTAAACGAGAACTGGGAATTGATTAGGAAGAAGAGTTAATGGTTGACGGTTGTTGGTTGACCGTTGTTGGTCGTTGTTCCCTGTTCCCCATTCCCTGATAACTGATAACTGATACCTGATAACTGTCTAAACTTAAATCATTTAAAACATTACAACGAGGCATTCAGTAAACAAAATGACTGTAGACATTCATCCTTCTACTGGCTTGAAAGAGGCGATCGAGCAGCGCCGTGCGGCTAGAGCATTTCGTCCCCATCCAATTCCCGAAGCAATACTAGAAGCAATTTTTCAGATAGGATTACGCGCTCCTTCCGGCTTTAATCTTCAGCCTTGGCGGTTCATCGTCGTGCGAGAACAACAAAATCGTGACAAACTGAAAGCCTGTGCCTTTAACCAGCGCCAGGTAGGGGAAGCACCAGTCGTATTAATTTGCTGTGGCGATCGCACCAGTGCTGAAATGGAAAATATCGAAGCTGTCATCGCACTGGGTTCTGAAGTAGGGGCGATGAGCGATGATTTTGCTGACTATATGCGATCGCAAATTCCACCTTTCTTTGAAAATCACCCTAGTTTCGAGTCAATGGAAGCTTGGACGAACCGCCACACTATGCTAGCCGTTGCCCATCTCATGTTAGTTGCTAAAAGTTTCGGCGTTGATAGCTGTCCGATGGAGGGCTTTTCTACAGCACAAGTCAAAGCAGCTTTTAATATTCCATCCCAAGTTGATGTGTGCTGTTTAGTCGCCCTTGGCTACGCCGCCGAACCCTTCAAACAATATGGCGGACGCTTCAACAGCGAGCGCGTTTGCTTTAGCGAAACCTATGGCAATCCTTTTTTAGGTTGAATTTTGGTTAAACGTAGGAGCGCACAGCTGCGTGTGCCCCTACCCTCTTCACACAGACACCGGAAGCGCCAAAAACTCCTGCACCTGCTGGAGATAGCTCTGAGGATCTTCTAGCATGGGAAAGTGAGCTGTATTGGGAACGATCGCAAACTTCACGCGATCGCTCAATGCGGCTGCCTGTTTTCCCATCGCCGCCGGAATAATCTTGTCATACTGTCCAGAAATCATTAATGTCGGTACTTTCAAACGGGTAAATTCCTGCGGCATGACTTCTGCGGCTGTCTTACTGACGGAAGTAAAAATCGTTTCCAAAGCTGCTTCGTAATCCGCTACCAAAAAATCTTCCAGAAAAGCTTGGCGTTCGGCAGCAGGAATCGAGCGATGCAGAAACCGCGCCATAAACATGCGATCGACAAACGGTATTTTTTTCAACCACTGGGGGCGAAACTTGACGACGTAACCGCCAAATTTATGAAAGGCAGCAAAAGCTTTCTCGTCATACTCGAAGATCCCACTACAGGTAAGAATTGCTTTTTCTACTCGTGCTGGATAGCGATTGAGAAAAAATGTTGCTACCGATGCTCCCATTGAATGAGCATTAATGTATACCCGATGTAACTCCAACCGATCCAACAATCCTGCTAGATCTTCGGCGTACTCTTCTAGCTCGTAGCTTAACTCAGCGATCGCCTCAGCTTGTTCTTGCGGTGACTCTGCCTCAGCGACATCGACGTTAGCAGCGGATAGGGCGGGCTTCCCTTGCGATCGCCCAAATCCCCGCATGTCATATAACAAACAATCGAACTGGTTCGACAGCACTTGCGCCGTACTGCGCCAATAACGAGCTGAACCAGCCCAGCCATGGACGAACACCATTACGGGCTTATTTTGCTCGACCTTTGGTGTCCGAATCCACTCGTAGTAATGCTCGACCCCACGAACTGAAATATATGCCATCTATATTGTTTGTCCTTTGTCATTTGTCATTTGTTAGCAGTTTAAGACAAATGACGATTGACTAATGACCGTCAAGCTGATTCTGGCTTTGGCAGAGAAGACGGATGCAGCAGTAGTTCGGCAGTAGAGCGTTTCTCTACCATTTCCCGCGTCACCGCACAACGAGTTAGATCTTTACGCGACGGCAACTCGTACATCAACTCTAGCATCAGTTCTTCTACAATCCCTCGCAGTGCCCGCGCCCCTGTCTTGCGACGGTAAGCTTCTTGAGCGATCGCCCTGAGAGCTTCGGGTTTAAACTCTAGTTGGACGTTATCCATCTTCAACAGTTTTTGATACTGTTTGACCAACGCACTCTTAGGCTGAGTCAGAATTGCCACTAAAGCTTCTTCATCCAATGGTTCGACCACAGCTACCATTGGCACGCGCCCGATAAATTCGGGAATCATGCCAAATTTCACTAGATCGTCTGGCTCCAAGTGAACGAGAATATCTGCCGTCCGCTTTTCTCGCGACTGCCCCTCGCCTGGTTGAATGAAGCCTATTGACTTTTTACCAATTCTCTGCTCTACTACTTTTTCCAGACCGACAAAAGCTCCACCGCAAATAAATAGGATGTTGCTGGTATCGATTTGGATGCAGTCCTGGTAGGGATGTTTTCGTCCTCCCTGGGGTGGAACGTTCGCTACCGTGCCTTCTAGCATCTTTAGCAGTGCTTGTTGTACGCCCTCTCCCGAAACATCCCTAGTAATTGAAGGATTTTCGCTCTTGCGGGCAATTTTATCGATTTCGTCGATGTAGATAATTCCTCTTTGAGCTTCTTCTACATCTAAATCGGCGACTTGCAATAGCCTGAGCAAGATGTTTTCTACATCCTCGCCAACGTAACCCGCCTCTGTAAGCGTTGTGGCATCAGCAACCGCAAACGGTACGTCAAGGATCTGCGCTAAAGTTTGCGCCAGTAGAGTTTTACCGCAGCCTGTCGGACCAATTAGTAGAATATTTGATTTTTGTAATTCTACAACATCTTCTGCACCAGCTTTGCCACTATTTTTCGATTGCACTAAGCTCAGCCGCTTGTAGTGGTTGTAAACTGCTACTGATAGAACTTTTTTCGCCTCATCTTGACCAATAACGTGTTCGTCGAGATGTGCTTTAATCTCGCGGGGTTTGGGAATTTGGTTGAGCGAGATCCCCCCAGTTCGACTGCGCCGCTTTGGTGGTGGTTCTGGACGAGGCTGCTGGGGTGCAGCACTGCTTGAGTCCAATAACTCTTCATCCAAAATTTCATTACACAAATCTACACACTCATCGCAGATGTAGACTCCCGGTCCGGCAATCAATTTCCGTACCTGCTCTTGCGATTTGCCGCAAAACGAACACTTTAAATGGGAGTCGTACTTAGACATAAGAAGCCTCTTACTTCACTGATGTGATTGCTTCGCCCGCTTTGGGGAGATTTTGCTTAGAGATCACTTGGTCGATCAACCCGTAATCTTTTGCCTCTGCTGCCGACATGAAAAAGTCGCGTTCCGTATCGGCTTCGATTCTCTCCAACGGTTTACCCGTATGGTAGGCGAGGATTTCATTTAATCGCCGCTTGTGGTAGAGAATCTCTTTGGCTTGGATCTCAATGTCAACTGCTTGTCCTTGAGCGCCACCGAGGGGTTGATGGATCATGATTCGCGCGCTGGGTAGAGACATCCGTTTTCCGGCTGCTCCTGCTGCGAGCAAAAACGCTCCCATACTAGCTGCTAATCCAAAACAAATAGTAGCAACATCAGAGCGAATCTGCTGCATTGTGTCATAAATCGCCATACCAGCCGTAACCGAGCCGCCTGGAGAATTGATGTAAAGATGGATATCTTTTTCTGGGTCTTCAGCCTCTAAGAATAACAGCTGAGCCACGATCGAATCGGCAACAGCATCATCGACTGGAGTTCCCAAAAAAACAATCCGCTCTCTGAGCAATCTAGAGTAAATATCAAAGGCACGTTCTCCCATACCTGATTGCTCTACCACCATCGGCACGATATTGTTAGGACCGATCGAAGAGTTTAGCTCTAGATGATGGTGGCTGCTGATGAGTGGATAGTACGAGGACTGAGATACAAGCATAGATGATTTTTCCAGAAGTGGAGCCAGATGCAGTGCATTTAACTGGCGCTGACTGCGATCGCAATTTTCACCAGTGGCTTTGCCATCTGTTGACTATTATGCCTCATCAACTAGGTGTTAGGAGTTGGAGGCTAGGGGCTAGAGAAAAATCAAAAGTCAAAAGTCAAAATTTTTTTACATCCGACTCCCGACTCCTGATTCACTCAGTTTCAGTTGCTTCTACTGTTATAGTTGCTTCAGATGCTTCTACCTGGGTTGACTCTTCTATCTCTACAGTCTCCCCTTCATCATCTATTTCATCCTCTTCGTCGTTTTGTAAAGAGCCTTCTGGTACGAGTTCAATGGTTGAGTGTTCCTCTAGCCAAGCAAAAATCTTTTCCGTCAGCAGTTCTTCTTCAACCACTTCCTTGAGTCTGTCTCGGTCGATATCTTGACCGGAGTACTCTGCCATTAGCTCTTTTACCCGTGCTTCTATAGCAGCTGGCTCGACTTCAATCGATTCTTTTTTCGCCACTTCCTGTAGAGCTAGCGATCGCTTTAATCGGTCGATCGCTTCTGGACGCGATCGCTGCCTTAACTGTGGCACTGTATCTTTAGTAAATAATTTCTTGACGTCAATTCCCTGTCTTTGGAGCTGCATCGCCGTCTGTGTCAACAACGTATCGACTTCTTGCTCGATCAGCGTTTCCGGTAAATCGGCTTCTAAATGCTCGATGAGATCGTCTAACAATGCCTGTTGCTTATTTGTCTTAGTCTTCTTTTCTGCTTCTTCGCGAAAGCGAGTTTCCAGCGTCGAGCGTAATTCTGCCAAAGTTTCAAATTCGCTGATTTCTTGGGCAAAATCGTCATCAAGCTCCGGTAACTCTTTTTCTTTTAACTCTTTCACCGTTACCGTAAACTTTGCTGCTTTACCTGCTATTTCCTCCTGTGGATATCCTTCGGGAAACTGCGCCGAGATTTCCTTTATTTCCCCTGGACTCATACCGACGATGCCATCCACAAAACCTTCAATGAATCTTCCTGGTGCTAGCTCTGTTTCAAAGTCCGTGGCTGATGCTCCCTCAATTTCCTGTGGTTCTTCGCCTTCTACTTCCGGCACGAGGTAGCCTTTAAAGTCTACGATTACCACATCTCCCATCTGCGCCGCCCGCCCTTCTACTGGAATTAAGGTAGCTCGTTCCTGGCGATTTTCTTCTAAAACCTTTTCTACCCTTTCTGGGTCGTACTTCACTTCCTCTGCCTGAACTTGCAAGCCACTGTACTGCTTCAACTCAATTTCTGGCAGCACGTCCACCGCAGCAGAAAAAGTCAGGGGTTTTCCTGGCTCGAAAGCACCGATCAACTCCTCAAAAGAAGAACGCAACTGGGGTTGACCGATGGCTTCTATTTCTGTTTGCTTAATTGCTTCCGTGATGCCACTCTGAATCAACTCTTCCAATGCTGCTGCCTTAATCCGCGTTGCCCCTAGCCGTTGCAATAAGATTTGGCGCGGCACTTTGCCTTTACGGAACCCAGGAATATTGGCAGCACGGGTAAAGTTTTGAATTACCTGCTCGTAACTTTGCTGAGACTTGTCAGCGGGAATTTCTATTTCCAGACCAATTTGACTGGCGGGAAGCTTTTCCTGGGTAACTTTCATTTTGATAGGGGATATGTAACTGATTGTTTTTTACCTGCTGAAGTACCACACTAGCACTAGTTCTGCCCCGATTGCCTGATGGCATGAAGCCGAGGAAAACCGATTTCTGCTGTTGGGTTGGCAAGTAAGCTACACGAACACATTTACATAAACTAGCTAGAATGAGTAGCGTTTGAGCTTTTGTGTTTGCTTGGATCTCGACCTATTCAGACAGATCGTTGCTCTGAGGCATAGTTGCTAAACCCAACTAGTCATCTGTAGACTATACTGCTGGAACACCTGTTATGAACTGAATGCATTCTCTTCAATTTTCTGATATGATGCCAGCTTATATGTGATGATAATTATTAAATTCATTGGAATTTTTTGCCACTATCTGCTTCAAGCTTCCGGCGATCGCTGACAGCAGAAGCTCGATTGAATTGTTAAAATTCCTTAAGTAAGGAGATAGAAAACAACAGGCGAGAGACAGAATAGTGAATTCTCGATCTATGCACTGATATATTATGTATGCGCTTTTTATCTTTCCCGTCTTAATAAAATAATTCTTAAGTTCGTCGTCCTTATAACACTGAGAGCTAATGTATCGCGATCGCAAAGGTTAATTTTAATTTTTAAAACTTTAAAGCATAACTGCAAATTTTTAAGAAAACTTATTTCACTGTTTTGCAATATTTAGGAGGCAGAAATTTTGAGCAAATCCTATTCAGTTGCCATCTTGGGGGCAACGGGAGCTGTTGGAACGGAATTACTAACTTTACTAGAAGAACGCCACTTTCCTGTAGCCCAGTTGCGACTACTAGCATCGCCTCGTAGCGCTGGCACAACCATGACATTTGCAGGAGACAATATTCCTGTAGAGCCAGCGAGCGATCGCTCCTTTGACAATATAGATATCGTCCTAGCTTCGGCTGGCGGTTCTACTTCCAAGGCATATGCTGCCAGAGCCGTAGCCGCTGGAGCTGTTTTTATCGACAACTCCAGCGCGTTTCGGATGCATCCAGACGTTCCCCTCATCGTCCCCGAGGTAAATCCCCAAGCAGCAGCTACCCACAAAGGGATTATTGCCAATCCCAACTGCACCACCATTTTGATGAACGTTGCCGTTTATCCCCTCCATCAAGTCAGTCCGGTAAAACGCATCGTCGCCGCCACCTATCAATCAGCTAGCGGTGCTGGCGCTAGAGCAATGGAAGAAGTTAAAGCTCAAGCCCGAGCAATTTTGGCAGGCAATGCCCCTATAACTGAAATCTTCCCCTACCCTCTGGCATTCAATCTCTTCCCCCACAACACCCCGTTAAACGAACGAGGGTATTGCGAGGAAGAAATGAAAATGGTAAATGAAACCCGCAAGATTTTTGCCGCACCTCAGTTGCAAATTACGGCAACCTGCGTACGGGTTCCCGTACTTAGAGCGCACTCGGAAGCAATTAATCTAGAATTCGAGCAACCTTTAAGCGTCGCCAAAGCAAAGGAAATTCTGTCGCAAGCTCCTGGCGTACGCGTTGTGGAAGACTTTGCTACTAACTATTTCCCTATGCCCATTGATGCCTCCGGTCGCGATGAAGTGCTAGTAGGTCGTATTCGCCAGGATATTTCCCATCCTTGCGGCTTAGAACTATGGCTGTGTGGCGACCAAATCCGTAAAGGTGCGGCTTTAAATGCCGTGCAAATTGCAGAATTATTGGTAGCAAAAAACTTACTTCAGCCCTCCGAAGTGGCAGCAGTGTAGGCATATTGAGTGCAAGCAAATCTTTAAAATTTTTGCAGCCGAGCGCTTCGGCAGAGAATGCCGACAGCTAAAAATTAGGAGTCAAGCGTGGTAGATTTTGGCAGAGTAGTGACCGCAATGGTTACGCCATTTCAAGCAGACGGTAGCGTAAATTATGCAGTAGCAGAGCAACTGGCAGCGCATCTGGTGGCACAAGGAAGCGATGCTTTGGTCGTCTGTGGCACGACTGGAGAATCTCCTACTTTGAGCTGGGACGAGGAATACCAACTATTCCAAGTAGTCCTAAAAGCTGTTGCGAATAAAGCTTTGGTCATTGCCGGGACGGGTTCTAATTCTACTCAAGAAGCGATCGCCGCCACCCAGAAAGCAGCTAAAATAGGAGTACATGGTTCTTTACAAGTCGTCCCCTACTACAATAAGCCCCCGCAAGCAGGGTTGTTTAGACATTTCCAGGCGATCGCTCAGGCATGTCCAGACTTGCCAATGGTACTGTACAATATTCCCGGTCGCACGGGTCAAAATCTCTTGCCGCAAACAGTAGCGCGGTTGTCAGCAATAGATAACATCGTCGGGATTAAAGAAGCCACGGGCAGCCTAGACCAAGCTAGCGAAATTAGTCGCTTGACACCGCCAGAATTTAAAATCTACTCTGGTGATGACTCTCTGACATTACCTTTACTGGCGATCGGTGGCTATGGTGTAATTAGCGTGGCAAGTCATTTGGTTGGCAAGCAACTACAGCAAATGATTCAAGCCTTTGCCACAGGTCAAGTTCAAACTGCAACTCAAATTCACCTGCAGCTACTACCTCTATTTAAAAGCCTGTTCTTGTCAACAAATCCCATTCCTGTAAAAGCAGCCCTCAGAATCCAAGGCTGGGACGTAGGGTTGACTCGTCTACCATTAGAAGACGACCAAAACGGACTAGCACAGAAACTCAAGCCAGTACTAGAAGAGTTAAACCTGGTTTAGATCCAGAGCTTTCAGACAATTGAATAATTGACACAAGATACTTCCAAGTCGCTATGGACGATCGCTTTTGTCGAAAATCCTCGGCTTTATTGGCAACTCATATCTATCGCAAAACAACCTGACTTTGTTTTATCTAACTCAAACAACAAACATAAATCTAAAAAAACAACAAATTAAGGATACAAATGAGTAACAACGGATCGACAGCCGCCGTCAAAATTATTCCCCTTGGCGGTTTGCACGAAATTGGTAAAAACACTTGCGTTTTTGAATATAACGATGAGATTTTCCTTCTCGATGCAGGGTTAGCATTTCCTACCGACGAAATGCATGGGGTAAATATCGTTCTACCAGATGTCACCTACCTACGTGAAAATCGGCATAAGATTAAGGGCATGATCGTCACCCACGGTCATGAAGACCATATTGGTGGGATTGCCTTTCATTTAAAACAATTTGATATTCCGGTCATTTACGGTCCCCGCTTGGCGATGGCAATGCTAGAGGGAAAACTAGAAGAAGCAGGAGTCCGCGATCGCACGGAGTTAAGATCGGTAAGTCCCCGCGAACTCGTTCGGATTGGTTCCTCTTTTATTGTTGAATTTATCCGCAATACCCATTCAATCGCTGATAGCTTCACTGTTGCCATTCACACCCCACTGGGCGTAATTATCCACACGGGAGATTTTAAATTCGACCATACTCCAGTTGATGGCGAACATTACGACATCCAACGGCTGGCAGAACACGGAGAAAAAGGGGTCTTGTGCCTGATTAGTGACTCTACTAACTCCGAAGTTCCAGGACACACCCCTTCAGAACGATCGGTCTATCCCAACTTAGACCGTATTTTTATGCAAGCTAAGGGCAGAATCCTCGTCACTACCTTTGCTTCATCCGTACACCGGATTAATATGATTTTGGAATTGGCGCAGAAACACAATCGTGTCGTCTCAGTAGTTGGGCGATCGATGTTAAACGTCATCGCTCACTCTCGAAATCTAGGATATATCAAATGTCCAGATAACTTGTTGCAGCCGCTACACGCCATTCGCCAACTTCCCGACGAAAATGTGTTGATTCTGACCACTGGTTCTCAAGGCGAACCGATGTCGGCCATGACGAGAATTTCGCGCGGCGCACATCCCCATCTCAAAATCCGCGAGGGAGACACGGTAGTCTTTTCAGCTAACCCGATCCCAGGTAATACGATCGCCGTAGTCAACACGATCGATCGCTTGATGATGCAAGGTGCTAAAGTCATCTACGGTCGAGAACAGGGCATTCACGTTTCCGGACATGGTTGTCAAGAAGACCAGAAATTAATGATTGCCTTAACTCGTCCCAAGTTCTTCTTACCCGTGCATGGCGAACATCGGATGTTAGTAAAGCACTCTCAAACAGCACAAAGCATGGGGATTCCGGCTGAAAACATGGTCATTATTCAAAATGGTGACGTGGTAGGACTATCTACAGAAGAAATTAAGGTAGTTGGGAAAGTACCAGCGGGGATCGAGCTAGTCGATACTTCTGGTACTGGTATTGTTAGCGGTAAAGTCTTGCAAGAACGCCAGCAAATGGCAGCAGATGGCATCGTTACCATCGCAGCTGCGATCGATTGGAATGGGAAGTTGATGACCAAACCAGACATTCACCTGCGGGGCGTAGTTACCACGATTAACCGCGATTTGTTGCAAAAGTGGGTACAAGAACAGATCGAACAAATATTAAGCGATCGCTGGACGGATTTCGCCCGATCCTTTGACGGACAGGAAGTTGATATTGATTGGGCAGGATTGCAGGTGCAGCTAGAAAAAGACTTACAGCGGGCAATTCGGCGCGAGCTACAATGTCAACCTACTGTCACTCTACTCATGCCTACTCCTGAAGAACCTGTCAAAGCAGCTGACGGTAGAAGACGGCGGCGCACTACTGCTGCACCTGTAGCTTCATGAACAGAGATTGGCGATCGGTGACTAGTTGTCAGCGACCCTAACATAGGGTTCTTAGCTAAATAGAGATTAGACCTACGTAAAATCCCCTCATAGCTGCCTTGTGAAGCAGAAGTGGGGGGATTTTCAGTTGTCAGGTGAGTTCAACGATCGTTTTCTGCTGTCCCGTACCTATCTCTCACCTCTTATCATTAACCCTAAAGAAAATCTAATAAAATTAGCTTGACAAATCGTCAAACCTCGGTAAATGTACGGAAGCTACTTTTTATTATTTCTTTATTATTTTAAAAATTTCCGTATTGTTGCTCATACACCATGCAGGAATTTTAGGCAGAATCAGAGCGATTCCTATTAGACAGGTAGCTCAAAAATTGTGTTTGAAACTACAAGCAATAATTTGTACTTTTGACTACAAAATTGTCCTGAATGTGTTTCGTGCATCGCTTGGATGTCTGTTCTACATGTGCTTACAGTCAAAATAGCTTAACTTCACTAAAGTTTTATATAGGTCAAATTTCAGAAAAATCTCTCTACTAACCTACCAGTTCTGCCAAATCGTTAGTTAACGTGGGGTAGTAATAAATAGGTTCCTGAAATTGAGAGAAAATCGTCCAGAAATTTTTAATTGATTTAGGAAACATTATTCCGGTAAAGATCGTTGAGACATTGTATGTGTTCTATAGCAAGCCTAAGTTGCTTCATACAGTACGAGGAGTGAATCATGAACGCTTCCCCATATACACCCCAAGACATTGCCCTAGCCAGTTGGATCTGGATCGACCAAACTCAGCAGTCTCCAGAAGCACCCATCGCAGCTAGTCCGTTACAGCAACCCCAACAGCGCAAATTAGACCTGTTGCTACCTCTACGCCGCTGGTTGGATAGCGTCGAAGTCCGCAACCCTCAGTTAGCACATCGCTTGTGCCAGCTTATTCCTTCCCAATGTCCGTTTGAACGGGATGTTGTTCTCTTCGGTCGCAAGCTTTTCCATATTCCACCCATGTGCAAGCTTAACCCGCTCTATGAAGAAGTCGTAAGCTTGCGTTTCCGCGCCCTGTGCTACCTAGCCGACGAATGTGGCGAAGACGTAACCCCCTACTGTTAATAGTGACTCCTGACCAGTGACCAATTCACAATTAAGTCCCGCATCACGCACTACGCACCACGCACTACGCACCACTACCGATGTGACGATCGCTTGACATAGAGTTATACTGGGGCTGAGCTGCAACAACCTAAAAAAAATATCGCGGCTATCGGCGCTCAATATAATTACCAGATATAAATGTTAAGCGACTATGGGGAAATATTTCTTTCGCCACAGGCTACAATATCTGGCAGCCACAGCGACTAAAACTGCTGTTTTATCATTTGGTTGCCTAGGGTTAGCAAGCAGTTTCTGGCTAGCGGTAGAGTATCAATCACCACAAATTGCCCGCACCCAAACAGTCAATGCTGACGTGGCACTCGACCGTCGCCCCGACGAAACCTACGAAGCTTTACGCAGTCGGGCTATAGCAGCGGCTAGAACAGCAGCAACAGAGAATTTGGCTACCGATCGACAAGCTACAGATGTCACCGTTACGGTGGTTATCCGCGATCGCGGGCAAATTGCACCCATTCTCTCGCTGACGGCAAATCGCCATGAAGGGGTTAACTCCGATCCCCGACAGGGAATTAAATATTTCGACCAAGCGCGATCGCTGCTTCGATTTGACGAGCGTGACGTAGCAACAAGCGATGCCGATAGCGCTCCTCGAAGCTCGTTTCCGAATCCCACTCCTTCCTCATCGAGAACTCCAGCTAACTCGAATCCTAGTAACACCAGAGGTAGTGGCGAAGGGACGTTCTCCCAACCAGGGCGCTTGGTTCCACCTACATCTGAGCAGCCTACTAACACTACTCCCTTTAGCCAGCCGGGTACGACCAACTCGACCAATGTACCAAGCGATCGAACGCAACCAGGCTCGGGCTTAGTTCCTCAATCGTTGCCAGTAACAACTCCCGATTCATCGTCAGGCACGCCGACGAACCAACCGATAACTCCTGCTGCACCAGATACATCAACCAGTCCGTCTACAACCACCCCTGCTTCATCTTCTGGTACGGGTTTAACTCCAACAGCGCCCGCTATTCCTTCAGGAGTCACACCCAGTCAACCCCTAACTCCATCAACCTCACCCTTACCAGGAACGAGTTCTACTCCCACTACTGTGCCTTTTGGAAGCACTACGCCGACAACACAGCCTTGAGATCGGGTGTCAGTTATCAGTTATCAGTGACTAGTGACTAGACTAAACCTAAGCATCTAGCCCCAGCCACCAGCTACCAACCACTCACTACTCGTTAAATATTTGGCTTACAATGGAAAGGTTGTGAAAAATTAAGTCTTTGTCGTCATGGCTGTTCCAAAGAAGAAAACATCTAAGTCTAAAAGAGATAAGCGCCGAGCCACTTGGAGGGGAAAAGCAGCAATTGAAGCACAAAAAGCCCTGTCTCTAGGTAAGTCTATTCTCAGCGGACGCTCTAAGTTTGTCTATCCCACTCCTGAAGAAGAGGAAGAAGATACCGATACCGAATCCTAAGTTAGGGTACGCTTAGGAGTCTACGATTAATCATGGATCTACCTGTGAAGTGTTGTTAGAGATCGGTGAGTTGCGCTAAAAATCTATGTAAAGGTTTTTTAACCTCTCAATGCAACAATAACCTATACATCTACACCGAATTATAGATTATAGGAAAATTTTTCCAGAAACCAGGGGGAGAACAAAGCGAGCGCGTCCCTCCTGGTCAGTACTTGACTAAGGGGTTTCCCGTACTAACTTATGGCAATACTCCTCGAGTTAGTCGAGAACAATGGCAGTTTGAGGTTTGGGGTCTGGCACAACCGAAGACTCTGACTTGGGAAGATTTTATGGCACTACCGCAGCATGATTTTACTGCGGATTTTCATTGCGTCACTCGCTGGTCTAAATCGGATGTCAAATGAACTGGTGTGAAAGTGACGAACTTCATGCAACTCATTGAAATAAATTCTAAAGCCGTTCACGTCATGGAACATTGCTATGGCGGCTACACGACAAATATTCCTTTGGAAGACTTTCTGCGGAAAGAAAACTTTTTCGATCGTACTGTATTTAACGAACCTCTTCCTGCCGAACACGGTGGATCGATGCGGTTAGTCTTGCCTCACCTGTATGTTTGGAAAAGCGCTAAGTGGATCGACGGTTTGGAGTTTTTAGATCGGGAAGAATCGGGGTTCTGGGAACGTAATGGCTATCACCGCCGAGGCGAACCTTGGGCGGAGGAACGCTATAGCGGATTGTTTTAATAGTAGCAAGTTTTCTCAATTAGCCTTGTGCAACAAAGTATACAAGTTAAACTGGCTCAGACCAAATAGGCGATCGCTTCAATCGCGCCGTTCTTGATAATCTTCAGAAGACGTGGGATCGAGTTCCCATCTGCGATCGTCGCGGTCTTCTAGAATGTCTTGAGTACGTAAAAAACTGCGATCGTCCATTTCCAGACCGACAGCCGCTTCAATCTCTTCAGTTACATCTTGGTCGGGAGTAGCGACAGTACCCCCAACAGCTTCATCTCCTTCGTCTGCTGCTGTTTCCCAAGCTGCATCGATGTCTCCACCTGTCAGTTCTGGACTCGCAGCAACATCTGCATCTGCTTCGTCCGACGAATCGACTTGATGCCAAAGCGCATCTTCATCTGCAGCCGTTAATCCTGGGGTAGTCACGGTGTATCCTGCTAAACCCTCCGGCATTGCCTCACCCTGACCTGTATTAGTTTCTGGGTCGTCATGAACGCCAGTGCCGAAAGATTCGGTAATTTCTTGGGGTAGTTCTTGTCTTCTCTCTTCGCGATCGCTCATAAGCTCAGAGTAAGTGGGATAACGTTGATGCATTTTAGCTACTAACTCAACCTTAAGATAGCGTTTTACATCCAAACGCACCTATTCCCAGAGTTGTATCCCTGTGGATAAAGATAATCCATACCCTTTGGAGGAAGAGGATTTTGGGTGTCGCTGCATAGGCTTGGTACTGGAGCAAAAATAATTTTGTCGAATTTGAGGGAAGATTAGGTGAAGTACGACGAGTTCATCAAACACGTTCAAACAGTGGCACAGATGGATTCCCGTGAAGATGCACAACGGGTGACACAAGCAACTTTAGAAACTATTAGAGAAAGAATTGTTGGTAATGAAGCCAAGGATTTAGCCTCGCAATTACCGCAGCAATTAGGTGAGTATTTGCGCGGAAGAGAAGGTGAAGACGGTCAGCCTTTCTCAATGGAAGAATTTGTACAGCGCGTCAGTGCAAAAGAGCAAGTAGAACCGACAGATGCAGCTAACCACGCTCGTGCTGTATTTGCAGTGTTGCAGAATGCAGTAACGCCTGGAGAATTTACCGATTTCAAAGCAAATTTTTCTGAGGATTATATCGACTTATTTGCTACCGGATCGAATCTAGGAGCCTCGGCTGCTTCGTAGCGGTCGTTATTTTTGCATCTTAGTAAAAACATACAGATAGGAAGGAAGTTATGACACAAGCTAACAGTAATTTCGGACAAAAAAGAGTTGCCATCTTAATTGAAAATGGCGTTGAAGATGTGGAATTTAAAATTCCTTATGAAGCCTTGAAAATGGCGGGGATTGAAACCGTAGTCCTCGGTTCGCGCACGAACGAGACATACAAAGGTAAGCAAGGTAAAGTCTCGCAATCGGCAGATGGTACGACAACTGAAGCAATGGCTTCAGAGTTCGACGCCGTAATTATTCCTGGTGGGATGGCTCCTGACAAAATGCGCGTCAATCCCAACACCGTGCGCTTTGTCCGAGAAGCAATGCAACAAGGAAAATTAGTTGCTGCTGTCTGTCACGGACCTCAAGTTTTAATTGAAGCCGATCTGCTGCAAGGCAAGCAAGCCACAGGATTTATTGCCGTGCGCAAGGACATGATCAATGCTGGGGCAAACTATGTCGATGAGCCACTGGTGGTTGACGGTAATTTAATTACTTCCCGTCAGCCTGGAGATTTGGCAATCTTCACTACAGCTATTCTCAGCCGTCTGGGTTACGGTGGCAAAGAAGCCGCCTTACCAGATGTAAAAGATACAAATGCTGAATGGTGGAAGCTAGCTGATGCTTGGGGTGGTTCTACTAAAGGGGAAATTGTCAAAGGTCTGAACACTGCTTTAGCTGGTGAAAAGTATGCTCAAGAGGCATTCGAGCAATATGCAGAGAAAGCTTCAGATCCGCAAATCAAGGAAGTATTTCAAGAGATAATCGCCAACAAGCAGCAGCACATCCAGCAGTTAGAAGCGAGGCTCACAGCTTTGGGCGAAAAACCATCTTTAACTGCAAATGTTGCCGATAAATACGCCAAGGTGAAGACAGCGTTACAAGGTAGCGATGAGAACGCCCTATTGCGGCGTGCTTTAGGAGACATACAAACAGGTGTGGTTGATGCTCATAACCTGTTCGTTCAGTTTACAGATCCGGTAACAACAGCTCTGTTTAAGCAGATCGAGCAAGATGGAGCTAAGTGCGAGCGTTATCTAGCAGATTTGTATCGCTCGCGGGCGGGTGCTGCAACTAAGCCTGGGAAGCCGACAACTGGAGCGGCGGTGACTATGTAAGTCCTTCTAGCCCCCCTTTTTAAGGGGGGTAGAAAGATCCTCCAAGAGCAACATATGCAACATCAGGGAGATAAAGAAGGTGGCTTCAACGGTAGAGAGTCAGGAAGACCGGGGAGATAGCAACGAGATCGGTCGTTGGGCATCTCTAATTGGCGGCGGCGCGATGGTGCTGATGGGATTGAAACAGCGATCGCTACGGGGTGCTTTGTTAGCGATCGCAGGTGGTGGACTGGCATACAAAGCAGCAACGGAAAAGGGAGGCACACAAGAGGCAATGGGTTTATTAGATCGAGCCATTAAGGTAGAAAAGACAGTAACAATAAACAAGCCTGCCGATGAGCTGTATCGTTATTGGCACAACTTCAAATATCTGCCGACATTCATGAAACACCTCAAATCAGTAGAGGTGTATGACAACAAGCGATCGCACTGGGTAGCAAACGCGCCTCTGGGTGCAAGCGTCGAGTGGGATGCAGAGATTCTTGAAGATAGAGAAAATGAGTTTATTTCCTGGGCTTCAGTAGAAGGGGCGGATGTCGAAAATTCTGGTTTTGTGCGATTTAAACCAGCGACAGGGAATCGCGGTACGGAAGTGAAAGTGGTTATTGAATATGCGCCACCAGGAGGAGCTTTAGCATCTGCAATCGCCAAACTTTTTGGTGAGGAACCAGAACAACAAATCGGTGACGATCTACGCCGCTTCAAAATGTTAATGGAAGCAGGAGAAATCGCAACTAACGAGGGACAACCGAGAGGTAAGTCGTAAGTCATAAGTCGTAAGTGACACAACAAATATTAATTACTCAGTAGAGAAAGAAGGGGAGAGAGATTTATGAATCGTTTAACAGTTTGGTTTCGTCGGTTATCAGTTGCTTTTCTAGTAGGACTAGCCTTTGTAGGATTGCAATTTGGTTCCGTAATATCACCGGCACAAGCTGAAACAATAACACCTGAAGCAAATTCTTACCAATCTCCAAAAACTCCGAATCCTAAGAATACTAATGAGTTAGGAGAGAAAACTAAAAATAGCCTGAAAGAAGCTGTTGAAAACGTACGCGAGAAGCTGAATTTAGACGAACCGCTTGACCCAGGTACAAAACAAGTGTTTAATTCAGCCAAAATCAAAACAGAACAAGTTGTTGAATCGTCAAAAGGCAAAGAATAAAAACCAAAAGTCAAAAGTTAGGAAATAGTGATGACGAATGACAAATTACCAATTACCAATTACCAATCATGAAAGCAGTTTGTTGGAATGGGGCGAAAGACGTAAGGGTAGAAAGCGTACCCGATCCTAAAATTATTAACCCCCGCGATGCGATTGTCAAAATCACTTCAACGGCAATTTGTGGTTCCGATTTACATATTTATGACGGCTTTATCCCAACTATGCAGAAAGGGGATATTCTCGGTCATGAATTTATGGGGGAAGTAGTTGAAGTTGGCAGTGCTGTTAAGAATGTGAATAAAGGCGATCGCGTCGTCGTTCCTTTTACTATTTCCTGCGGTAACTGTTTCTTCTGTAACCGAGATTTATGGTCTTTGTGCGATAACTCTAATCCCAATGCTTGGATTGCTGAAAAATTGATGGGACACTCGCCATCCGGTCTATTTGGCTATTCTCATATGCTGGGCGGCTATGCAGGGGGTCAAGCGGAGTATGCTAGAGTCCCGTTTGCCGACGTGGGTTTGTTTAAAATTCCCGATGGGTTAACAGACGAACAAGTATTGTTTCTCACGGATATTTTCCCCACAGGTTACATGGCGGCGGAAAACTGTAATATCGAACCTGGCGATACCGTTGCTGTTTGGGGTTGCGGACCGGTAGGACAATTCGCGATCAAGAGTGCTTTTTTACTCGGTGCAGAAAGAGTGATTGCGATCGATCGCGTACCCGAACGCTTGCAAATGGCAAAAGAGTACGGCAAGGCAGAAATCCTCAATTTTGAAGACATGGATGTGGGGGAAGCCTTGAAAGAAATGACCGGCGGTCGCGGTCCCGATGCTGTAATCGATGCTGTAGGGATGGAAGCGCACGGCACGGACTTGTTAGGTTTAGTTGACAAAGCAAAACAGGCTGTACGACTGGAAACCGACCGACCGACTGTATTACGACAAGCGATCGTTGCCTGTCGCAAAGGCGGACACGTCTCAATTCCTGGGGTATATGGCGGATTCATCGATAATGTGCCAATGGGTGCGGCAATGAACAAGGGTTTGACCTTGAAGACGGGACAAACGCACGTCCACAGATACTTAAAACCCTTGCTGGAACACATTCAAAACGGCGAGATCGATCCATCTTTCGTCATTACTCATCGTCTTCCCATAGACCAAGCACCTGAAGCCTACGAAATTTTCAAGCATAAAAAAGATAACTGTATCAAAGTTGTGTTGAAGCCTTGAAAATGGTAAAGGGCGATCGGTAGTAAGTCAAAAGTCATCAGTATCAATGACTTTTGACTTACTACCCATTACCAACTACCACTTACCTAAGAAACTCATGTTTTGGTACAACTCACGACAAAAATTCTTCTGTCTGCTTTTATCGTGCTTGCTATTTCTGGCGTTTGTGCCTCCAGCTTACGCCTTACCGCAGGAAAAGACTGTGGGCAAAATCGAATCAGTAGCATCGTTTAACGGTGCTATGCCGACTGGAGTAACGCTGTCTCAAGGAGGAAGGATTTTTGTCAATTTCCCTCGTTGGGGAGATAAAGTAGATTACACAGTGGCGGAAGTAGTTAAGGGTAAGGCTGTTGCTTATCCCAACGCTCAATTTAATCGGTTCAACCAAAAAGACCAATCGAAGTCACTTGTTTCCGTGCAAAGTGTAGTTGTCGATCCCTTAGACCGTCTGTGGATTTTAGACACTGGTAGCATTCAATTTGGTTCTACTTCCTACGGTGGACCGAAGTTAGTTGGTGTAGATCTGAAGCAAAACCGGATTTTTAAAACTATCTTGTTTCCTCAAGATGTAGCACTAAAGACTACTTATTTAAATGATGTCCGCTTTGACTTACGGCGCGGTAAAGCTGGGATGGCTTTCATTACTGACTCGTCCGGTAATGGTGCTAATGCGATTATTGTTGTCGATTTAGATTCTGGTAAAAGTTGGCGGCGGCTAAACGACCATCCTTCGACGAAAGCAGAACCGAACTTTCTGCCAGTGGTGGAGGGACAGCCGTTGATGAACCGCCCACCCGATAAGCCACCCAGCTCGATTACAATTGGTGCGGATGGAATTGCAATTAGTGCTGATGGGAAGCAGTTGTTTTATTGTCCTTTAGCTGGAAGAAGATTGTATAGTGTCAGCGTTGATGCTTTAGTAGATGAGAAATTAAGCGATCGAGAAGTAGCAGCGACTGTAAAAGATTTGGGAGATAAAGGCGGTGCATCTGATGGTTTAGAATCGGATGCTCAAAACAGAGTTTATTTAACCAACTACGAGCATAATGCCATTTTGCGGCGATCGCCTGACGGGATGTATGAAACCGTAGTCCACGATCCTCGCGTTTTGTGGGCTGATACGCTGTCTGTTGCTAATGACGGCTATCTCTATTTCATTGCCAATCAACTCCACCGTCAGCCGCAATTCCATCAGAAGAAAGATTTGCGCGAAAAACCATACAGCTTGTTTCGTACCCGCATTGATGCGAAACCAGTACGGTTGCGATAACCACCGGTAAGGGCGCGCACAGTTGCGCCCCTTCAAACGCTCGTAGGACGAAAATATATGTTTAATACAGTAAAAACTATCTTCAGCCGCAGGCAAATAATTGGTTCGGGAATTGGAATTTTGAGATTGATGTTGGCAAATTACAAAGCAGCAGCACGGACTGGTCGCACGATATCAGTTAATAACTAACACTTATCAGCGATCGCCGATCGCGCACCACTCTCTCACCAATTACCAATTAAGGATGATGCGCTGAAGCAGAAATCGAGATGGGATGGAAAAGTGTATATACCGCGAAGGTTGAGAAGCAAACCGCCTTCGGCATCGCAAATTTTATTGGAGATCGAAATATGAGCGATACCAGTGTGAAGAAAGTCGATTCTACTAGTTCCCCTCACGGTAAGCAGGGACAGAAGTATTTAGCTTCGGGTAAATCTCTTTCCATGCGTTTGTGGGAAAACGAACAGCCAGCAGAAGAAGCAAAACCACTTACAACTAGAGAATACGAGACAGTTGGCTACGTAATTAATGGTAAGGCAGAGCTACATCTTGAAGGTCAAATGGTATTACTGGAACCAGGAGATTCTTGGGTTGTTCCTAAAGGTGCATCCCATACATACAAGATCTTGGAACCTTTTACTGCGGTTGAAGCTACTAGCCCTCCATCACAGGTTCACGGACGGGACGAATAGAATTTGGAAATAAGGTAAATTTTGAGCCGCTACTATTTAGTAGTGGCTGTATTTTTGTTGTTGCATAAGCTTATACCGATTATATTCTAAGCTACACCTTATTCTGACTTCTCCCAACCTTCCTTTGCTGAGCGAAGGAGCTGTAGGTGGTGGGGTTAATTCTCTACAAACTCACAAAAAATTGAGATTGAATGAATTAAAAATTCTTGCATTTCTATGGCTGCTAGTTTATCAAAAGCTTTAGATTAATTTAAGAAAGGAACTCGTAAGAAAAGCTAAATAAAAATACCTATTTCTTTTAGAAGAAGATCGTTAGTCTATCTATAGATTGAGGGAAAAAAAGTAAGTAAGCAGTTATCTAGAGAAAGCGAGCGATTAAATTCATCAACAAGATTTTGCCCAATTAAATCAACAGTTGAGCAATAGATAAAGCAGAATTTCAGTTAGGAGAATTTGATGTTTTACCACAAAAAGCAGCTACAGTACTTCACTCCACCAACAAAACCCGATGCTGTTTATGCGAAAAAGATTCAAGAACTGATCGGTGGTTCTTTTGGCGAAATGACCGTCATGATGCAGTACCTATTCCAAGGTTGGAACTGTCGTGGACCTGCTAAGTATCGCGATATGCTGCTGGACATCGGAACTGAGGAAATCGGTCACGTAGAAATGCTAGCAACGATGGTTGCTCACCTGTTGGATAAAGCACCAGTCAATATGCAAGAAGATGGGGCAAAAGATCCGGTAGTAGGTGCAGTTATGGGTGGCGTTCGCCCGCGAGATGTGATTATGGCAGCAGCAATGAATCCCCAGCACGGAATTGTTTCGGGTGGGGGTGCGATGCCAGCTGATAGTGTAGGCTTCCCTTGGAACGGTCGTTTCATTGTTGCTAGTGGCAACTTGTTGGCAGATTTTCGTTCTAATCTCCATGCTGAATCTCAGGGTCTCATGCAGGCAGTACGCTTGTATGAGATGACAGACGACCCAGGAGTGAGAGACACCCTCAGTTTCAATATTGCCCGCGACACTATGCATCAAAACCAGTGGTTAGCGGCAATTGAAGATCTCAAGAATGAAGGATTTGAGGAAACTGTTGTTCCCAGGATCGCACACGAGTATGGGAAGAACGAGTATGCCTATCAGTTCTGGAATCACTCTGAAGGGGAGGAAAGCGCCCAAGGTCGGTGGGCAAAAGGTGCTTCAATAGATGGTAAGGGTGAATTTGAGTACGTGGCAAATCCTCAGCCAGTGGGCCCAGAACCAACACCTCCTCAACCCGATCCAAAACTGCACGGTACGGCTAAATCACCTCAAGCTCAACAGATGCAGGAAGGTGGTGTTGTATCTAAAGCAGTTCAGGGTGTAGCAGATGCAGTTGAAGGTACGGCGAATACCATCAATAAAATGACTGGTGGAGACAGACAGTAACTCAGTCCAAGCAGGCAGGAGGCAGATAGTAGAAGGAAATAATGCTTGTCTTCTCAGATCGGGGCATTTTTCCGACTGTAGAGTAACTAATCGAAACAAATGAACGATTGCAGAGACGCGAAATTTCGTGTCTCTAGCTATTTGAAGCACAACCAGCCCAAGTGAATGGGCTGCTGTTAAAAAATTGTCACAATTGAAGTCATAATGCTGTTGACGATTGAAGTTAAATACAAGGGAGTTCATGGTGATGCGATCGCGTGACTTACCACGAGGAAAATTTTTCGCGTCCAAGTAAGATATCTACATTACAAAAGTCTTGTTGAGATTCAAATTGGCTGGCGATCGCTTACCAAGTTTTGTATCCTTTCTGAAGTTAATTCCTCTATGTTGCTAAAAACGATCGCCGCACCCGCAGATTTGAGAGTTTCCGTATAACTATGGCGGCGATCGGCTGTAGCTTGGACGTGAGGGGGTAAAATACCAACTCCAATCCACTGGCGCTGAGGTTGAAGAGCGGCAGCTTTGATAATGGTATACATGTCCGCTACCGTGTCTCCTGCATATAAAACTGGAGTTGCTGCTGGTAGCTGGTGCTGTGTTTCTAACTGATGCACGACAGCTAGCAGTCCTGTCGGATCGGGTTTACCTGGTGCATCTTCCATTGCAACCAAGGCTGGAGATCCTAAGCCAAGGCGTTTCAAAACGTACTTAGCCTCATCGCGAGTCGCACCGCTGAAAAAACCCCAAGGAATACTAGCTGCACTCAGTTGTTCGAGATATGTAGCTTCTAACAGCAGCGTTTCATCGCAAATGTAACCCGTCCAGTTGTGCGGATCTGTACCTTGGTAAAGAGATTGAAAATAGGCGACTAGGGTGGAATAGTCTAAGTCAATTTGCGATCGCTCCCGTCCCTGCCTCTCAAAGTAGCGATAGACTAACTCCTGGGATGCTTCCCAATCGTTGTTCCAAATTCCTTCCGATTTCAATCGGTCAATATCGGCTTGAGTAGGACGATAAGCACCTGCGGTAAAATACTCGACAGTATCCGCGATCGCCCGCCGATAGGAACCGCTAACATCGCGCACGACACCGTCAATATCAAAAACTGCGATCGCTCGAATTTGCTGATTCAAGGTATTATCTCCCGAATTTCACATTTCTTCTGACTTCTGGCTTCTTCAAGAATTTATGTTTTATAGATAATAGGGTATAGTAATAGATTGCACGTATTTGTAGTTTTGCCAAATTGGAACGAGCGGAGGTTGGATTGACAAAATTTATCTTAAAAGTTTTGTGGTTGGAAGAAAACGTTGCTTTAGCAGTCGATCAAGTCGTGGGTAAAGGCACAAGTCCTTTGACTAAATACTTTTTCTGGCCTCGCAACGATGCTTGGGAAGAACTGAAAAAGGAATTGGAGTCAAAAAGCTGGATCACCGAGCAAGAGCGTGTGGAGTTGCTAAATAAATCCACGGAAGTGATCAACTACTGGCAAGAGGAAGGCAAACGGCGACCGCTAGGCGAAGCTCAGTCAAAATTTCCTGAAGTTACTTTCACAGGCAGCGCCTAATTAGTAAGTCAAAAGTCAAAAGTCAAAAGTCAAAAGAGACAAGTTGGGTCGCAACATAATCTAGAAGCGATCGCCAATACCGCTCGTGCATGACCTAGTAGGGTACAGTAGGGGCGGTTTTTGGTATTAATCTGCGTTAATCTGTAGTTTATCTACAATTAAAATCATCTCAACCTCGATTAACGATGAGTGTTTCAACCAATAGACAGACCCGATTTGACCGTCGATTGTGGGGAAAATTTTGGGCGATCGCCAAACCTTACTGGTTTTCCGAACGCAAGTGGAAAGCGAGAGGACTGTTACTCTTATTGCTCTTACTGTCATTCGCCGTGAATGCCATCAATGTCAGTATTAGTTTTATTTTTAGAAATATCGATACATCCCTAGCAAGATTTCCTCAAACTAAGGATGCATCAATTTTTTGGCAATTCATTTCTATTTATATTGGTCTGTTGGCGATCGGCACTCCCATTGTTGTCATGTTTGGCTATCTGCAAGATAAGCTAGGGCTTGCTTGGCGAGAGTGGCTGACGAATCGCTTTCTGAATAAATACATGCAAAATAGAGCTTACTATCAGCTCAATTTTAACGGCAATATCGACAACCCAGACCAGCGGATTGCTGAGGATATTAGGGCATTTACCCGTACTAGTCTGACTTTTTTGCTATTGGTTCTGACATCGATTATCACTTTAATTTCTTTCACTGCTGTTTTGTTATCGATTTCTGTTTCCCTATCAATTTCCCTTCTAGTTTATGCAATTTTGGGAACAATTATTACTGCTTGGATCGGTCAAAGATTAATTAGTATTAATTTCGATCAGCTCAAAAAAGAAGCTGATTTTCGTTACGGATTAATTCACGTCCGCGACAATGCAGAATCAATCGCCTTTTATCAAGGTGAAGCAGAAGAGTCTATCGGGTTACGGCAGCGTTTCCTCACGGCAATTCGTAACTTCGATTTATTAATTAGCTGGCAGCGAAATCTGGGTTTTTTTACTACCAGTTACAACTATTTTGTTGCCGCACTGCCTTATTTAGTGGTCGCACCAATTTATTTTGCGGGAAACACGGAATTTGGGACTTTTGCCCAAGCAGCGATCGCATTTCGACAAATTTTTAGCGCTTTGTCTATTGTCGTCAGCCAGTTTGAAAACTTAACTGCTTTCGCGGCAGGAGTCGAGCGTCTCAGCAGCCTTACCAGTGCTTTGGAAAACCCCTCTCAGGCACAACCTGGATCGACAACGATTGACGTAACAGAAGCCGCCAGGTTAGCCATGCAGCGCGTGACGTTGCTAACTCCCAACTACCAAAGGACTCTAGTTGAAGATTTATCGCTTAGCTTAGAGCCAGGAGAAGGGCTAGTATTAGTGGGGCATAGCGGTAGCGGTAAAAGTTCAATTTTACGGGCGATCGCTGGGCTATGGAATGCGGGTACAGGTCATCTGACTCGTCCCCATCTCAAAGAAATGCTGTTTTTGCCCCAACGCCCCTACATGGTCTTAGGTTCCCTCCGCAGCCAATTACTCTATCCCCACACCGATCGCGAAGTTAGCGAGGAACAATTGCGTCAAATATTAGCACAAGTCAATCTGACGGATTTACCGGAAAGGGTGGGGGGATTTGATGCCCAACTAGACTGGGCGAACGTACTTTCTTTAGGAGAGCAGCAGCGGCTTGCTTTTGCGCGGCTTTTACTGACTCAACCAGCCTACGCTATTTTGGATGAAGCGACGAGCGCCTTGGATCTGGCTAACGAAAAACGCCTCTATCAACAGCTCAAAGCAATGGAGACTACGACAGTTAGCGTCGGACACCGTGCTAGTTTGTTGCAGTATCACAAGTATGTTTTAAAGTTGGCAGAAGATACTCGCTGGCAATTGATGCTAGCTGAGGAATACCAGCAGACCCAGCAAATTTGATTTTACGTTCTAAGGGGCGCAATTTGTAGGGTTCAAAATTCGTAGGGGCGCACAGCTGTGCGCCCCTACATAGAAATATCGGCAAGAAACGACTAAACTGTAACCATACCACCTGCGGCTTGAAACCTAGCCCGAGCGCGTTTAAACGCTTGAGTGGCTTGGATCTGTTCTTGACGAGAAGCGCCTTGAACTTGGTTCAACTTAGTTTGGGCTTCGTTGTATGCAGCGCGGGCGGCTTCCATATCGATTTTGTCGCCTCGTTCTGCACCGTTGACGAGAATTGTCACCTCATCGCTTTCAACTTCGGCAAATCCACCCATAAGCGCGATCGCCACCCAATCTTGTCCCTTATCAGGTCGGACGCGCATTACAGCCGTATCGAGGGCAGTTAATAGGGGAGCATGTCCGGTGAGAATGCCCAATTGTCCAGTAGTACTAGGTAAAATTACTTCTTCAGCCGGGGCATCCCAGACAGTCTTATCTGGGGAAATTACACGAACTGTCAATGTCATAGAAAAGTGAGTAGTGAGTAGTGAGTAGTGAGTAGTGAGTAAAAGAGCAGTGGTTAGTGGTTAGTCTTTTTCTAGCCACCAGCCACTAGCCACTAACCACTAACCTTTCATTTTTTCCGCTTTGGCAACTGCTTCTTCAATGCTGCCAACCATGTAGAATGCCTGTTCTGGGAGGCTGTCTAATTCTCCAGACAAGATCGACTTGAAGCCTTTGATTGTTTCTTCTAGCTTCACGTACTTACCAGGAGAACCAGTGAAGACTTCAGCTACAAAGAACGGCTGCGAGAGGAAGCGCTCGATCTTCCGCGCCCGTGCTACTGTCAGTCTGTCTTCTTCCGACAATTCATCCAAGCCGAGAATGGCGATAATATCTTGCAGTTCTTTATAACGCTGGAGGGTAGCTTGAACGGCACGAGCTGTGCTGTAATGATCGTCACCAACGATATTGGGTTGCAACATGGTTGAAGTAGAACCCAGTGGATCTACAGCTGGATAAATTCCCTTAGCTGCAAGACCGCGAGACAATACAGTAGTACCGTCTAGGTGAGCGAAGGTAGTTGCTGGTGCGGGGTCAGTCAAGTCGTCCGCTGGAACGTAAACAGCTTGAATGGAGGTAATGGAACCTTCTGTAGTCGAGGTGATCCGCTCTTGCAGTTCGCCTACATCCGTCCCTAGGGTTGGTTGGTATCCTACCGCAGAAGGCATCCGTCCTAGAAGTGCCGATACTTCTGAACCTGCTTGTACGAAGCGGAAGATGTTGTCAATAAACAGCAATACGTCCTGCTTGTTGACATCGCGGAAATACTCAGCCATTGTCAAGGCTGATAGTCCCACCCGCATTCTGGCTCCAGGTGGTTCGTTCATTTGACCGTATACCAGAGCGATTTTCGATTCGTTGAGGTCATCTTTGTTGATTACCCCAGATTCGATCATTTCATTATAGAGGTCGTTTCCTTCGCGGGTACGTTCGCCCACGCCACCGAATACGGATACGCCACCGTGTTGAGTTGCAATGTTATTGATCAACTCCATCATAATCACGGTCTTGCCTACGCCAGCACCACCGAATAGACCGATTTTGCCACCACGCCGATAGGGAGTGAGCAGGTCAACCACTTTGATCCCCGTTTCAAACACGGAAGGTTTGGTTTCCAAATCTACGAGTTTGGGCGCTTCGCGGTGGATGGGAAATTTTTCTTCTGTATTGACGGGTCCTCTGTTATCTACAGGTTCGCCCAAAACGTTGAAGATTCGCCCCAAAGTCGCTTTACCTACTGGTACGGAAATAGGAGCGCCTGTATCAACCGCCTCCATACCGCGAACTAGACCGTCGGTGGAACTCATGGAAACTGTACGCACCTGTTGATCGCCCATAAGTTGCTGCACTTCACAGGTGACAGAAACTTCTTCTCCGGCTTCATTGGTACTCTTGATAATCAGGGCGTTGTAGATTGCAGGCATTTTGCCTTCTGGGAATTTTACGTCTACAACAGGACCAATGATTTGTGTAATGTATCCAATACCTGTTTTTTCTGCGGTGGTGACCATTCTCTCGCCTAAGTTCGATTTCAGCTATGTTTTAGATCCGGTCGGATAGTTTATCTACAAACTTGCCATCTTTCAGACAGATGCAAATTTGCTATCTTTACAGACAGACATAAACTTGCCATCTTCCAGAGTACCACCGATGCGACGCTTCTAATCAGCGACCAGTTATCAGTTATCAGGGAGTCGGGAGTAGCGAGCTTTTACCACGCACTACGCACCACTCTCTAATCTTCCGTTTTAACTCGCCGGATTGGTAAATTAGCAATCAAAGCCGTCGCTCGTTGATTGTTCTCCAAACTAAACTCCATCCCTTCTACATCCAGTTCGACATACCGACAGACAACATCTAAAATCTCGCGTCGCATTTTTTCGATTGTTTGCGGACTCAAATCGCTGCGATCGTGCGAAATCACTAATTGCAGCCGTTGCTTGACTTGAGAACGACTGTTATTGTCGTTTTGAGGATTAGAAAAAATTTTATCTAAAAGATCGCTAAACATGGCAATGGATGCAGGTTGCAGGTTATTAGATTGGGGCTTAAATTAGCTTCGTCCACAACAATTTGCGTAGACGTGACAGAAAACCCTCATGCACGGGATGGAGATCGAGAAACTCGATTTTTTCGCCCTCTAATCGGCGGGCGATATTATCAAATGCCTTACCAGCTAGGGTAGGATCTTCAGCTAAAACCAGGGGTTCGCCTCTATTAGTTGAAACGATCACGCGCTCGTCTTCTGGTACAACACCTAACAAGGGAATACCCAAAAGTTCCTGCACGTCCTGCACCGACATCATATCATTCATTTGCACCATCGCGGGGCGCAAGCGGTTGACAATTAACTGAATTTGCTTGACTCCGTTAGCCTCCAATAGACCGACAACGCGATCGGCATCGCGAACTGCGGCAATTTCTGGTGTGGTAACAATAATTGCTTCCTGCGCTGCGACGATCGCATTTTTGAAGCCTGTTTCAATTCCAGCCGGACAATCTATAACAATGTATTCGTAGCTCTTGGTTAAAGTCCCCACTAGTTGTTTCATCTGTTCTGGGGTAACTGCCTCTTTCGTCCGATTTTGGGCGGCTGGTAGCAACACCAGTTTTGGTTCGCGCTTATCTTTGACTAGGGCTTGTTCTAGACGACATTCCCCAGTAACAACTTCAACGGCAGTGTAGACTATCCGGTTTTCTAAACCTAGTAGCAGGTCTAAATTACGCAGCCCGAAATCCGCATCGACTAGGACAACCGTGCGCCCCATGCGGGCTAGTGCCATGCCAATGTTGGCTGTGAAGGTAGTCTTACCCACCCCTCCTTTTCCAGATGTTGTGACGATGATGCGACTCATGACTTAGATATAAACTGGGACTTAGAAAAATCAGCTGCTTTGGTGATGCGGATGCCTTCGGGTGTAACGTAGGCAATTTCAGGATAAAACTGATTTGGTATGGTTGTTGGCGCTCTAGCTACAGAATCGGCAATTCGTAACTGAGTGGGTTCCATTTGCAGGGCAACAATTAGGCATTTAGGATTACCGCTTGCCCCTGCGTGGGCAACTCCACGCAATCGCCCCCAGACTAAAATATCTCCATCAGCAATGACATTTCCACCTGGATTAAGATCGCCCAAAATGACGACCGTACCAGGATGGCGAATTTCCGTACCCGATCGCACGGTCATTTGTAAGTAAAGCGGTTCTGCCAAAGGCGCGGGCGATGGTGCGGGTAGCTGGCTGATTGCCGATACTGGCGGGGCTTGTTGTTCGACACAATAGCCTGCGGTGGCTGCCGCTACAGCAGTTTGGCGGCGAGTCGTGTAGACTCGTCGTAATTGTAGCTGGACTTCCCATAAAGCATCGGCGATCGCCTTCAGTTGTCTGCCATCCAGCAACCGATCCGCAGCCATGAGATCGACAGTCGTATTTGGTTGCCAGAAGCGATCGCCTCCTTGCAACCGTTGTTTTAGCTGTAGCCAAAGATCCGACCAGTTGAGCGCCGCCGAGGATTCTCCTTCTGCTGGCAGCGTTAATACCAGCCGTCCTTCCTCGCTTTTTAAGCGAACTTGCAGACTAGCAAGCGCCTCTGAGGAAGGCGGAGTAAGAGTGGAAACTAGTTCTGGGTGGGCAGAATCAGATGTCATGTAGTATCAGGTCAGCAGATGCCAGCGAACCAACTCACTAGATATGCATAACATATTAAATGAATTGGGACAGGAAACTTTCTGGGGAAGTTAATAATTTGAGTAAGTATAGCAGTGAGGTGCGATCGATAACCTAGGGAGGAAGACACCAACGTGGCAAGGGCATACAGTAGCAGCAAAATTGCTGGCAATAGCCAGAAAATGGAGGCGGCGCTGTGCGGATCGGGCAATGGATTGGTTTTCTCGCCCTAGTTATCTCTCTCTACGTTCTATGGCAACTGCGACAAGTTGTTTTACTCATATTTGCTGCTGTTGTCTTGGCAACGGTTTTAAACCGTGTGGTACGGTTTCTGCGGCGCTATCGCATTCCACGAGGAATTGCTATTGCAATTACAGTTGTTGCTTTACTAGCGATCGTGGCTGGAATTTTCGCGATCGTCGTGCCGCGCATCATAGAGCAGTTGCAACAGTTAGTAAAGCTACTGCCAGAAATATCAGATCGGGTACTTGGCTGGTACAACTGGGTACGCAGTTTAATCCCCGGACAAGTTTTAGAAGCCGCTCCACCTTTGAGTAATCTAACTCAACAACTCCAGTCTTTTGTAGGGGGAATACTGGGCAACTTTGTCACCGTGTTGAATAACTCTTTGGCGGCGGTGGTGAATTTCCTCCTATTTTTTGTCCTAACAATTATGCTGCTACTCAATCCCATACCCTATCGCCGCACGTTTACCCTTGCCTTTCCTGCTTTTTATCGCCGCCGAGTAGACGAGATTCTTTTAGAATGTGAAGAATCTTTAGTTGGTTGGATTAAAGGTACTCTCTTAGCAATGGTAGGGATTGGAGTAGTCTCTTTTATTGGATTATCGCTTCTGGGAGTTCCATTACCTTTAGTTAATGCTTTATTAGCAGGATTGTTAGAATTTATTCCTAACGTAGGACCTACGTTAAGTGTAATTCCCCCAGCTTTGCTAGCACTTTTAGATACTCCTTGGAAAGCTGGAGCAGTGATTATTCTGTATCTATTGATTCAGCAGTTTGAAAGCTTGGTACTCGTACCGCTAATTATGCAACAAGAGGTATCTTTATTACCCGTATTTACTATCCTTGCCGTAGTTGTATTTGCGAGTCTGTTCGGTTTTTTAGGCTTATTTCTTGCTATTCCACTACTAATCGTGACTCAAATTTGGTTAAAAGAGATTTTGGTGAAGGATATTCTTAATCGATGGCAAGGGGATAAGAAAGATAAGGCAGCTCGGGAGCTAGGAGTCGAGAGCCGGGAGTCGGAAGAACGAGGAGTAAAAGGCATAGAGAGGTAAAGTTGAGGCGTGACTTGATGAATATTGGAGATGTAGATAGAGATAGCTAAGATGCATCTGCTAGCAACGCCTCTCGTCATTGGTTTTTCTAAAGAAGATTTTTCTAAAGAAAAAGAAGATAGTTACAGGCGTGTCTTTGCGCGATCGCCTTTAATAACTTTGCTTGCTGCTTTCCCTCTTTAGAGCTAATGGATAAAGTCGAGCTAAGAGCAAATAGAGTTACTTGAGCTGAATTAACTTCAGTAATTGCTCGGATATTTGCTTTATAATTTAAGTAAAAATAACTCTTCAACAATCGCAAATTAGGTTGCGATCGCACTGTTGCTATTGGAATATTAACAGCAGAAGTTAAGGCGCTTAGTTCTACTCTAATATTATTGCATAAAGTAGGAATTTTTGAAATTTTTTAAGACTTATTAATTAATGCTATGAGAAGAAATAAAATTATTTATTTGAATTTTGTTACTATGTTTTTAGTTTTTAAGTGTATTAGTTCTTAATAGATATAAACTTCAGGTATTTCAGTCCGAGCGTTGTCATTGGCATCGCATTTACGTCGAAGGCTCCTATAAACCTGACGATCCCGTTCAACTGGCATGGTTAGCACGAACCTGTACATGCCAGCCAATGCGAATGGCTTGGTGGAACAACTCAGTTCGGATATGCTTATTTTTTAAGAGTTCAAAAGAAAAGAGCAGATCGAAACTACAAAGACAATAAAATGGAAACAGAAGCTGCAGAAGAAGCTCAGAAGCCAGCAGTCAGAAAATAAATTCGAAAAAGACCATTTGTGGGTTTAAAGCTTGTCTTAAAAACGATAATTCCGTCGAAATTCATTAAGAGGCAAGCAGCGAATCACATTCGCACCCTTTCAGCTTTATAGAACGAGATAGTCGAGAGTCTTTACCTAAAATACATAACTTTAGTTATGGCTAATGTCACGCTCCTGTTTTCTGTCTTCTTCTATTTTTTGTCTTAAGCCATGTTAGATCTTAACTAATATACGTATTTATTGCGTATTCAGTTTAATAGAAATTTAATAAAAAATTATGATTTGTTTAAGTTATTTTTTAGACGGTCAGATTTCAGAAAATTCAGTCTATAGATATAAATTTAGATTAGATTATATTCTAAAAAATATATCAAAAGTAGTAAGAAAACATTCACAAATTACTATAAGTTGAGTTCTTAAGAGTAATCTTTTCTACATCTAAATTATTTATCTAAGAGTGGAATAATTTGAAAAAAAACAGCCTCCGAAAAAATGTATACTTTTCGACAAAAGCTAAAAATGATAAAACAGATAAAGCAAACATTTTGCAAGAGAAAAATATTAGTTAAGAAAGCGAATAAATTTTTTCATGGTTAATAAAATTATATCAAAAAGGCAGCGGAGGATTTGGCAAAGTAGTTTTTAAATTTTGCCATCATATTTCTAAGTTATTATCTACTATCTACGAGTAATATTTATGAATATTTATGAGTTTTCAAAGGTTTACACTTGTTTGGCTTTAATGGAGATGAGTGATGACTTCCGCAACCAGTGATTCTCAAATGACAGCGCAAGAAGCGCGGTCTGGAACTGAGAAAACAATAGATTTAAGCTTTCTTTGGGCTGCACGGATATTAGCAATAGCTGTAGCGGGAGTTCTGCTATGGATAGCAGGACAAGTTGCTTGGAATTCAATCCCTGCTATTCAACAGTTTGGGTTGGAATTTCTGACAACTTCTGCTTGGAATCCTGTAGAGGGAATTTATGGCGTACTGCCAATGGCTTATGGCACAATTGTAAGTTCTCTGATTGCGCTGTTGATAGCTTTCCCAATCGGTTTGGCGTGTGCGATCGTCCTCAGCGAGAATTTTTTGCCATTGTCCATTCGGACTCCACTCACTTTTATGGTGGAGTTGCTAGCAGCCATTCCTAGTGTTGTCTACGGATTGTGGGGCATTTTTGTCTTGATTCCGTTTCTACAACCTATTGGTAGATGGCTCCACGAAAATTTTGGTTACATACCTCTGTTTTCTACACGATACATTGGTCCAGGCATGTTCCCAGCTGGGATTGTCTTGGCGATCATGATTTTACCCTTTCTTGCAACCATTGCTCGCGATTCTCTTGCCGCTCTACCTAGCGATTTGCGCTGGGGAACTTATGGTATTGGAGCTACGCGCTGGCAAACAATTTTTAGCGTCCTCGTACCAGCCGCATTTTCTGGCATTATTGGTGGCACGATGTTGGCATTAGGTCGAGCGCTGGGAGAGACAATGGCTGTCACTTTGGTGATTGGTAATAGTAACGATCTAAGATTCTCAATTCTAGCGCCAGCAAATACAATCGCTTCCCTACTAGCCAATCAATTTGCTGAAGCGGGTGGTCTGCAAAGAGCTTCTCTATTCTATGCTGGGTTTGTACTATTTATCATCACTCTTATAGTTAATATCCTGGCATATTGGATTATTCAAAAAGTGAAGAAATACTAATTAGAGAGTAGTGCGTGGTGCGTGACAACTGATAACTGATAACTGATAACTGATAACTACTCACTAATCACTTTCTAAGGAGCAGATTCTGCTATGACAGCTAGCACCCAGGATAGGCATTCTGAGGAATTTCCTACCTCTAAAATGGAAAAATCTTACTCTACTCCCAGGACAGCAATTAATTTAGCGCTGACAATCTTAGCGTTTTTACTGCTAGGAGTTGCCCTGCTACCGCTGTTTTTAGTGATTGGCTACGTCATTGTTAAAGGAGCTAATCGACTCAATCTCGAACTGTTTACTGGGTCGATACCAGCGGCGCTGCAACAAGGAGGAGGCATTGCTCCTGCCATTGTAGGAACGCTGATTGTAGTAGGAATTGCTGCTGCCATTAGCATTCCCTTTGGCGTTCTAGCAGCAATTTATTTGTCAGAATTTAGCTCTGGTAAGATAGCTTGGTGGGTTCGTTTTGCCACAAATGTTTTGAGCGGCGTTCCTTCTATTATTGTTGGCATCTTTGCTTACGGTGTCATTGTTGTCACAACGGGTACTTACTCTGCGGTTGCAGGAGGATTTGCCCTTGCCATTCTCATGTTGCCGATTGTAGTGAGAACAGCTGACGAGTCGTTGCAACTCGTGCCGCAAGAGGTGCGATGGGCATCAGTAGGTGTAGGGTCTTCTGACTTCCAAACCGTATTACGGATAGTACTGCCTGCTGCTATGGGAGCGATCGCTACCGGAGTAACTTTAGCGATCGCGCGTGCAGCCGGAGAAACTGCACCTCTGATTTTTACAGCTTTATTTACCCAGTTCTGGCCTCGCGGGATATGGGAACCAGTTCCCACTCTATCAGTTTTGATCTTCAACTTCGCTGGTTTACCTTATCAAAATCAGCAGGAACTTGCCTGGGCAGCTTCACTCATTCTGGTACTTCTGATTTTACTAGCGAGTATTCTCGCTCGTTGGGTAGCAAGTAAAAGCACGTACTAAATTACTGGCGAAAAAATTAGCTAATTCAAAATATTTCATTTATCCTTCAATCCTCCTCAATTATTATGAGTTCTAGAAACTGGGCTGAAAATCCCCAAACTGATGACTCTTCTGCCAAGCCAAGGCAAGCGAATGCGAGCGAATCTGTTTTGCGGACAGAAAAAGTGAGCGTCTACTATGGTGAAACTTTGGCAGTGCAAGAAGTTTCCATGGATATTCTGAAAAATAGCGTCACTGCTTTTATTGGTCCCTCTGGTTGCGGTAAAAGCACGTTAATTCGCTGTTTTAATCGGCTCAACGACCTAATTGATGGCTGTCGGGTAGAAGGTAAGGTAATTTACCGTGGAAAAGACCTTTATAGCTCCAAAATCGATCCCGTGGCAGTGCGGCGACGGATCGGCATGGTATTTCAAAAGCCAAATCCTTTTCCAAAATCGATTTATGAAAACATTGCTTACGGCGCTAGGATCAATGGTTTCAAAGGCGATATGGATGAGTTAGTGGAGCGATCGCTCCAGCGAGCGGCTATCTGGAACGAAGTCAAGGATAAACTAAAAACCAGTGGCTTGTCCCTTTCCGGCGGACAACAACAGCGCTTGTGTATTGCCCGGGCGATCGCGCTCAAGCCAGAAGTCGTCTTGATGGATGAACCCGCTTCCTCCCTCGACCCAGTATCTACCCAGCGCATAGAAGAACTCATCCACGAACTGAAGCAGGATTACACGATTGTCATTGTGACTCACAATATGCAACAGGCTACAAGAATATCGGATTACACTGCTTTCTTCAATGCAGAGGCAGGAAAAAACGGCAAGCGATACGGTTACTTAGTCGAGTATGACAAAACAGAGGCTATTTTTCAGAGCCCTCAGGAAGAATCTACCAAACAGTATGTGAGCGGTCGCTTTGGCTAAGAAACGACCGAGTAATACCATCAGGAGTTACGCACTTGGACGAGTTGAGGTGAACTACAAAGCAGACAGCGGGATAGAAACGGTGCGACAAAGTCACGGACAGTAAGACGCATCCTACACACTGAAATTATCGTCTAACCTTCAATTGCGTAACTCCTGCCAGGTGTTAGCTATACCCCGCTTTTAGTACTAGTTGAAAGCACCGTGCCTCGGCACTCTCCAAAACCGACTCTGGCATAGCCTTCTTGCTCGCAGTATCCGCGCAGTTCGATCTCATCTCCGTCAACTAGGTAGGAACGCACTTCACCTGTTGGCAGTTGAATCGACTTTGAGCCACGCTGGGTGATTTCAAGCAAACATCCTTGCGTTTCTGCTTCGGCTTCAGAGACGGTTCCACTGGCTAGCAAGTCTCCAGGACGAAGATTGCAGCCATTACTTGAGTGGTGAACCAGCATCTGGGCTACAGTCCAGTACATCGACTGGAAAGAAGCGCAACTTAAGCGAAACGGCTGCATCCCCACTACCCGCATTTGCTCCGAACGCAGCAGTGCTTCCACCGCGATCTCAATACCACCCAGTTCAGTATTAAGCGATGAGGAAAGATAAGGCAGCGGCGGCGGATCTCCCTCAACACGCCCAAAAGCCTGACAGCGGAAGGGAGCTAGAGCTTCTAAGGTTACTACCCAAGGAGAAATCGTAGTCGCGAAGCTCTTAGATAAGAAGGGACCGAGAGGCTGATACTCCCAAGCTTGAATATCTCGTGCCGACCAGTCATTCACCAAGCAAAGCCCAAATATGTGTTCCTCTGCATTGTCAATTGAGATGGGGTGTCCTAGTTGATTGCCGCTACCAATGAAGAATCCAACTTCCACCTCGTAGTCTAGAGACTGAGAAAATCCGAAACTTGGAATTGGCTCCTGAGAACTTTTCCTCTGACCTTTGGGACGCGCAATCGCAGTACCGCTAGGCACAATTGAAGAAGCACGACCGTGGTAAGCGATCGGTAAGTATTTGTAGTTAGGTAGTAGTGGATTGTCGGGACGGAACAACTTGCCAACATTGGTGGCATGGAAGATTGAGGCGTAAAAGTCAGTATAATCGCCGATATCAGCAGGTAATAAAAGTTCAGCCTCAGACATCGAGCAGAGAATTTTGCTTTCTAAAGGAGGATTTTGTGCATCAGCTCGCAATAGCTGACTCAAGCGATCGCGCAATGCTGAGGCTGCTCTACTGCCCATTGCCATCAATTGATTTAATTTAGGTGCAGTACAAGCTATTTGTAGTTCCTGGGGAAGTTCTTGTAGCAATCCGACTTGGCAACACGCAGCTAAATCTAAAATTCGATCGCCGATCGCCACTCCAATGCGTGAATTATTGCTGTTTCGAGGTCGAAATACCCCAAACGGCAGGTTTTGGATCGGAAAATCAGTGTCCTTTTGATTAGCCGATTCAATCCAACTGCGTAAACTTGGATTATGGGTGGAATTGATGGAACGGTTCATGGGTAAGTCAAAAGTCAAAAATCAAAAGCTTGCTCTCGAGCCCTTCGTTTCACTCAAGGGTAAACTCCGCGAAGGGTCAAAAGTCAAAAGTCAAAAATATTTCACGCACCACGCACCACGCACCACTTTTTTACCAATTACCAATTTAAAATATGCTTGAGGTCGTTGACTGGCTCTTGAAAGGAGCAGGAACCGAACGAGCGGAAGAAGTATTGCCGAGCTGCTGCTATTTCTAAAATATCTAAACAGCGATCGCGCCAGCAAACACGATCTTCTTTGAATTGGAAAGCGTCGTTGGAAATCTCTTTGAGAATTTCTAAGGCTTCTTCCGATCTGACTTTTTGCCAGTAGGCGAATGCTGCTAAAATTGCGACATTTAAGAAGCCATGCATTAAAGTGGCAGGACTGTCTGGTTCGCTTGTCAAGGGATATTCAGCTGGTAAGGGATGATGCAAACCTGCAGTTGCCTTAAAGGGAACTTGGGCTTCGGCAAATGAGAAGATGCATTGACTTAATTGGAAGACGCTGGGAAAAGCATTGATTGTCGTGCCTCCAGTGCGAATTTTAGCTGCCGCACCAGTATGCCGTAGAACGTTTAGATATGGCTTTAGGTCGCTATTGAGGGGAATTTCAAAAAATGCCTCAACTCCAGTAGGAAGATCGGACAGCACTCTTTCTATTTCTGGAGGTGAAAGAGGAGAAAATTCTAGAGCTGTAATGGCAATCTTATTACCAGCATCGAGCGATGCCTTCGGCGGGCTGCGCCTACGCACCTGCTCGATTGATTCTAAATCTCCAGAGGAAATAATACTGAGCGACCAATGCTTTAAAGGAAACGCTGGTAAGAGTTTTACCAACTCCTGCAAGCGGGAAGCTGGAATGACAAAGCGACCTAGCATCCAAGCGTAGGGCGATGCCAAGTTTTGGACATAATGCTCCATTGCTTCCCGTAAGTCCAGCTTTGCTGGGGGGAAAAGTCCAGCGTAGTCTACAACTGAGGTGAGAAGCGCTTTTAGCGATCCAAGCATTCGGTTTCACCTCCTCTGCTTAATCCAATGGTAGCGAGGTTGAGGCTTTAATTTCATTGAGGACAATGCTGGTGCGAATTCTGTCTATGCCAGGAATGCGAACGATCTGTTCCGATAAGAATCTTTCTAGGTGCAGGTGGTTAGCGACGACAACTTTTAAGAGGTAGTCAAATTCACCACTGAGATGGTGACACTCTAGAACTTCAGGTAGATCTTTGACGCGATCGCAAAATTGCCCGACGCACTCAGGCTGATGGTGTGCCAGCGTCACCTGGGCAAAACAAAGCAAGTCCAAACCTAGAGCCTTGCGATCGATTAACGTTACGTACCGCCCAATTATGCCGTTATCTTCCAACTTTTTCATTCTTTTTTGCAACCCAGGCGTGGAGAGATTGACTCGACGGGCTAATTCAGCACTCGTCATGCGGCTGTTTTCTTGTAAGAGAGACAATAGTTGTCGATCTATATGGTCCATGTGATTCTTTGGCACTTTATCTCTCCAGATGGACTTCTCGGTTATACCTAAGGATAGATTAGTGAATTATATACACCAAATTAAGCTTATCTGTTAATAACTTATATCAAATAGAGTCAAAAAATAAGTTTTATAATTTTATTAGAGTCTTTCAGTTAATAAAAACAACTCAAATATCAATTCAAAAGATAGCTTCAGCTCCTCAGCAGCGACGGTTCCACACAAATGTGACACAAAAGGCAGTGCGGTAGCGTTCGTGCCAGATTGTGCTGACTGGGTAATGCGAACAGAGAGCTGGAAGTGTCTGCGTTTCAGCCACTCCAATTGTCTTCTAGAGATTCAGCTATAAGTTGGGCAATTGGACAGGTTTCTGCAAAGGAGAAATCCCAATGAGCGATTTTTGCCCGATTAAGCGATTCGATCACCTTGAGTTCTATGTTGGAAATGCTAGGCAGGCAGCACTCTATTATTCCAAATGTTTTGGATTCACGATCGCTGCCTATCGAGGACTGGAAACCAATAGCCGCGCAACTGCCTCATACGTGCTGGAGCAAGGGGAGATTCGCTTTGTTTTAAGTACGGGACTGACTCCGGATCATCCTATCTCCAAAAGCGTACTCAAACACGGTGATGGAGTTGCCATCATTGCTTTAGAAGTCCCTGATGTTGTCAGCGCCTATCAGGAAACAACTAAGCGTGGTGCAGTAGGAGCGATCGCCCCGACGGAAGCACGAGATGAATATGGAGTATTACGCTACTCTGCCATTCATGCTTATGGCGACACCTTAATTGAGTTCGTCGATCGCAGCCATTATGCGGGTGTTTTTGCTCCTGGTTTTGAACCTCGGAATCTACATACCAACCGCAAAGGAGTAGGATTGAAAACCATCGACCATGTAGTTGCAAATGTAGAACTAGGGGCAATGGATCGATGGGCGCGGTTTTTTGCTGACACGATGGGTTTTAACCTATTAATACATTTTGACGATCGCACCATTTCCACTGAGTACTCAGCTTTAATGTCCAAAGTGATGCAGGACAGCACGGGTGCGATTAAATTACCAATTAACGAGCCAGCTTTAGGCAAAAGGAAATCTCAGATCGAAGAGTACTTAGAATACAACAGTGGAGCTGGAATTCAACACGTTGCCTGCACGACCGATGACATCATTGAGACAGTCACTCAGATGCGGGCAGCAGGAGTTGAGTTTCTACCTACACCAAAAACGTATTACGAAAACTTAGAAGAACGGGTAGGAAAAATCGATCGCTCGATCGACAAGCTAGCAGAGTTAGGCATCTTAGTAGATCGAGAAGAAAATGGGTATTTATTACAAATTTTCACTCAGCCAGTGCAAGACCGACCGACGCTATTCTTCGAGGTAATTGAGCGGCAAGGAGCGCAGGGCTTCGGTGAGGGTAACTTCAAAGCCTTGTTTATCGCCATCGAACGCGAGCAATCGTTGAGAGGCAATCTGGCGATCGCAACGGTGTGAAACTGGTGTGAAACTTATGACTTACTACTACAAGTTGGGAAATATTCCCCACAAACGGCACACCCAATTTCGTCAACTTAATGGCTCTCTGTATCACGAAGAGGCGATCGGACTTCATGGCTTCTCAGGCGTGCAATCTTTGCTCTATCACCTGCGTCCGCCGACTCAAATTCAGAAAATTTGGATCGCAAGCAACGCAGAAATTCTCTACGAAGACCAAAACCCCTTGCATCACCGTCACCTACGCACGGCAACTACGATCGCAAAGGGTGATGCTGTGGAATCGCGCCTCCCCTTGATGGCAAATGCAGATCTTTGCATATCAGTCGCTTGCCCGACACAACCTATGCAGTATTGGTATCGGTTTTCTCGTGGCGATGAAGTCATCTTCATCCACGACGGGAGCGGCATACTGGAAACTCAGTTTGGCAATCTCTTCTACCGACCTGGCGATTACTTAGTGATTCCCACGGGAGTTCTTTGGCGTATCCTCCCTGACGCAGTGGAGCAGCGCATGTTGGTTGTAGAAGCTTACGGACATATCGAGCCGCCAGCACGCTATATCAATCGCTACGGTCAATTTCTCGAACACTCTCCCTACTGCGAACGCGATCTTCGTCCACCAATGCAACTAATCGTCCACGACGAGGAAGGAGAATTTGAAGTTCGAGTCAAGGCTGGGAACCAAATGACTAGCTACCTCTACTACCATCATCCCTTAGACGTTGTGGGATGGGATGGGTATCTCTGGCCCTTTGCCTTCAACATCGAGGACTTTGAGCCAATTACAGGTCGGGTTCACCAACCGCCCCCAGTGCATCAAACGTTTGAAGGATCTGGATTTGTCTTGTGTTCCTTCGTACCGCGCCTGTTCGATTATCATCCTTTAGCAATTCCGGCTCCCTACAACCATTCCAACGTCGATTCAGATGAGGTGATTTACTACGTTGAAGGGAAATTTATGTCGCGCAAAGGAATCGAACGGGCATCGATTACCGTTCATCCCAGGGGTATTCCCCACGGTCCTCACCCAGGAATGTATGAGGGGTCGATAGGGAAAGGACGGACTGACGAACTCGCCGTAATGATCGATACCTTCCGTCCGCTGAAGTTGACGCAGCACGCTCTCAAATTTGAGGACAAAGACTATGCCTATAGTTGGGGTGGTGATTGGTAATAGGCGAGAGGCAACTAGGAGTAATGAATTATGACTTCTGTTTTTACAACACCTTCAAGTAGATTAACTATTTCCTCGCGGATTGAGGAACGCTTGCGCCAGGGCAAACTGACTCAGGATCGAGTAGACGACTTTAGAGATTTTCTAAGCGAAGTCGATCGCGAATTCATGCAGCACCGCATCATTACTAATAACACCTATACCCGTTGGTTTCGCGAAGGTAGGGCTACAGACGAGGAGCTAATCTATTTTATTAAACAGTTCTCAGTTTTTTCTAACCAATTTCTGATTGCTGCTCTACAAAAAGTTATCAACTCACCGACGTTGCAACAATCTCGTGCTAGCCGAGAAATTTTGCTCAACGAGCTAGGCGTAATCTACCGCAAGCTAGGACAGACAGTTGGTAGCCGTGCTACCCAGAGCGAAGAAAAAGACCGCGAAGGCGACCCCGAACTAGTCAGTACAGAGGGTACAGTAGACGGGGGAATTTGCCGTTTTCAAGCAGCTCATTTTGAGTGGCTAGTTGGTGTAGCTGAGGGGCTAGGTCTAAGTTATGCCGATATTGGTAAGCGCAAGCATGGTAGTCCGACAACTTTGCACTTCTGCGATGAATTAATCCGCCTCTACGGTAGTGCCGATCCGCAGATTGCGGAAGGTGCTAGCTTTGCAGTCGAGAACTGGGCGGCGGCTGGCTTTTGGCAAGAACTGGAAGATGGTTTAACACGGATCGAGCAAACGCGACACCCGCACTTGCGCCTCGCATTCTTTACCTGGCACAATCGCGTCGAAGCACAACACGCCGGACACACGCTGGAGGAGTTAGAAGAGGTTTACTTCAAACCAGGCTTCGATCGCGCCAAATTTATCCAAGGTGGTCGGGAAATTCTCGATGCGATCGCTGTTTTTTGGGACGGACTAAATTCAGTGACCGAAGAAAGTGAGTAGTGAGTAGTGTTTGACTTTTAACTTTTGACTTTTGACTTTCAAAGATGACTAGTACATCTTCCTCCCCCAATATTGTTACAGTCGCCTCGATCCGAGCCTTTATCGAGCTTTTTCGGCTGCCAGCGGGCATCCTTGCAGCTCTGGCAGGCTGTGCCACAATCTACGCCCTCGATGCCACAATTCCACTGCCACAATACCTGCTGACGGCAACTCTCTTAGTCTGCATGACCTCTGCTGCTTGCGCCATCAATGACTATTGGGATTTGGCTAAAGACCGCATCAATCATCCCGATCGCCCTTTGCCTTCCGGTCGTCTTTCATTGCAACAAGCTTGGTGGGCGGCTGTGGTTTTGTTTAGCTGCGCCGCGATCGCTGCTCTCCCTCTAGGTTTCTCTCCTTTTGTCCTTGTTGTTATCAGTATTATTTTGCTCTGGAATTACTCGCATCTTTTAGCATACAGCGGTATTTTTGGCAATGTAATTGTAGCGGCAACTATTGCAGCTCTGATTTTCTTGGGCAGTTTGGTTGCTCGCCGACCATTTGCAATGCTTTATCCGATGGGGTTTTTATTCTGCTATGCCTTGGCTCGGGAAATTATCTGGGACGTGCATGATGCGGAGGGCGATCGCACTCAAGGGATTGTCACACTTGCTAATGAGTGGGGAAACCGAGCGGCTTTCGCGATCGCTTGGGGTTTGCTGGGTGTGTTGATGGGGTCAATACCTGTGGTGCTTCGCTTGCGAACGATGGCACATCCCCTTTTGTTTGCCATATTCTCGGCGATCGCCTTATTGACTCTGGGAATGGCGCTGGCGCACTACCAGCAACAACGCAGTGAAAGTGCTTATCAAAGATTTAACTTCTGGGAGCGTTTGGGTACGGCGTTCGGAGTCATCGCCCTGTTAGGCACTGCATGAGAAGACAGGAGGTGAACGGTGAAGCAATTATCGCTGCAACAAATAGTTAACTGTGGGGTCGATCGAGAGACTGCAATCGCGATTCTACCCCAGATCGATCGGTGGCTGGCTTCTCTATCTGCTATTGAGTGCTGGCAGCAACTGACTCGTCACATCCTTACGCCCGATTGCCCTTTTGCCTTGCACGAACTGCTTTATGAAACTACCTTCTCCGACTGGGACGCATTCCAAAAACCAGCCCCAGCTTGGTTTCCCTCTCAGGAGAAGATTGAGTCTACCAATATCGCTGCTTTAATGCATCAGCTGCAAATTACCTCCTACCGAGAATTTCATGCTTGGTCGGCGCAGCATCGCGATCGGTTTTGGGAGGTGACGATCCAACGGTTGGGGATTTGTTTCCAGCAGAAATACACTCAAATTCTCGATCTTTCGCGTGGTGTAGAATTTCCTCAATGGCTGGTAGGCGCTCGTTTCAACATAGCTGAGAGCTGCTTTCAAGCGTCTGAAGATGCCCCTGCGATTATCTTTCAACAAGACAGCGGTTTGCTTTCCACCATGACCTATGGAGAGCTGCACGCCTTGACCAACCGAGTTGCTAATGGACTAGTGGACTTGGGCTTTTGTCCTGGGGATGCGATCGCGATCGCCATGCCAATGACTGCGGAATCCGTAGCGATTTACTTGGGAATTATCAAGGCTGGCTGCGTGGTGGTTTCCATCGCCGATAGTTTTGCTGCACCCGAAATTGCCATACGGCTGCATATATCACAAGCAAAAGCCATTTTCACCCAGGACTACATTCGCCGTGCTGACAAGCAGTTACCCCTCTATGCCAAAGTTGTCGATGCCGATGCCCCTGGAGCAGTCGTGCTGTCGCTGGCTCCCTCCGTACCTGTGGCAGTGCGTTCTGGCGATTTAGCTTGGCAGGAATTTCTTAGCTCAAACGATCGATTCGATGCCGTACCCACTGCTCCCGAAGCTTATATTAATATCCTATTTTCCTCTGGCACTACGGGAGAACCCAAAGCCATTCCTTGGACTCAAACTACACCGATTAAATGTGCAGTGGACGGACATCTGCATCAAGACATTCACCCTGGAGATGTCGTAGCTTGGTCGACTAATCTGGGCTGGATGATGGGTCCTTGGCTGATCTATGCCAGCTTAATTAATCGGGCAACTCTTGCTTTGTACTACGGCGCACCTACCGAACGGGGATTCGGTCAATTTATCCAAGCGGCACGAGTGAATATGTTGGGAGTAGTGCCAAGTCTGGTTAGTATTTGGAAAACAACTGCTTGTATGCAAGGGCTGGATTGGAGTGCGATTAAAGCATTTAGCTCGACGGGCGAATGTTCTAATCCGCAACATATGTTGTTTTTGATGTCACTGGCGGGATACAAGCCGATAATTGAATACTGTGGCGGGACTGAAATTGGTGGAGCTTATATCACGGGCACGCTGTTACAGCCTGCGGCTCCTGCAACCTTCACAACCCCTGCATTGGGGTTAGATTTTGTCATTCTCGATGAAGGCGATCGCCCTGCTCGTAAAGGTGAGTTGTTTATTATTCCCCCTTCTATCGGACTTTCTACTGCGTTACTCAACAAAGACCATCACCAAGTTTATTTCGCCGAGACCCCCCTGCTCCCGTCTCCTGTAAGGGCAGGCTTACCAGACCAGCTCGTGAGTCAACAAGCAACCCAGGCAAATCCACCCCTACTCTTGCGCCGTCATGGAGACTGGATTGAATGTTTGCCCAACGGCTACTATCGCGCTTGCGGTCGCGTGGATGACACGATGAACTTGCGAGGTATCAAAGTCAGTGCGGCGGAAATCGAGCAAGTCCTCAATTCTGTAGCTGGAGTTTATCAAACTGCCGCGATCGCTGTATCTCCCCCAAACGGAGGACCTAGCCAGTTGGTAATCTATGCAGTAGTTGCGCCAGAGCGGCAGCAGGACAAAATAGCACTCCAGACTGAGTTACAAAAGGCGATCGCCTTGCAGCTCAATCCTTTATTCAAGATTTACGATTTGGCGATCGTCGATGCTTTACCTCGCACTGCCTCAAATAAAGCTATGCGCCGTACTTTGCGCGATCGGTATCGGCGGCAATTTTTAATTTCAGAAGTAACGTAACTATACTTTAAATATGTCCAAATTCAAAGTTTTCGTTACTCGTCGCCTGCCGATCGCCTTAGATCGACTGTACCAGATTGCTGATGTCGAGGTTTGGTCGGAGCGTCAACCGCCTCCATACGACGTTTTACTGGAAAAGATCGGAGCGATCGACGGTTTGCTGTGCCTGCTTACCGACCGGATCGATCGCGCCTGCATCGAGGCAGGAACGTCACTAACAGTCATCAGCCAAATGGCAGTCGGCTACGATAACATTGACATTCCAAGTGCTACTGCCAGACATCTGCCCGTAGGTCACACGCCTGATGTTTTGACAGATGCTACCGCAGATTTTGCCTGGACGTTGCTCATGACAGCAGCACGGCGAGTTGTGGAGGCAGATCGGTTTGTGCGTGCGGGTCAGTGGCAGACTTGGGAACCGGATTTGTTGTTAGGACCAGATATTGCTGGAGCTACTCTAGGTATTGTCGGTTTAGGGCGCATCGGTCAAGCAGTGGCTCGCCGTGCCAAAGGGTTTGAGATGCGAATTTTGTATGCAGATCGATACCGCTCGGAAATAGAACAATCTCTCGGTGCGGAGTTTGTGACCTTCGATCGCCTGCTGCAAGAGTCGGATTTTGTCACGATTCATGCTCCTTTGACTGAAGCGACTTACCATCTTTTCAGCCAGCTGCAATTCCAGCGCATGAAGCGATCGGCGATTCTGATTAACACGGCACGGGGACAAATTGTCGACCCAGATGCTTTGTATCAAGCCCTGAAGGAGCGTCAAATCGCTGCCGCAGCTTTGGATGTCACAGATCCGGAACCCATTCCAACCCAGAGCTTGTTACTGACGCTAGATAACCTGATCGTTACACCCCATATTGCCAGTGCCAGCCGTCCGACACGGGAAAAAATGGCAAGCATGGCGATCGCCAACCTTATAGCTGGACTGAGGGGCGAGCGTTTGCCGCATTGCGTTAATCCCGAAGTGTACCAATAGCGATCGCAGGTAATTGGTTTTGTTACAAAAGCTTACCGAACAGTTTTTTGCCGCGCTCAGGTAACAAACAGGGCACTTGCAGCTGCCGCGAACTTGCCTCCACATTGGTCTTAAGTATGGAATTCCCATGACGTAAGAGATTATGAATAATCAAATTGAGAATCAAATTATTGCGGCAGAAGAAAAGCTCAGGCTGGCAATGCTTCACTCCGATGTGCAAGCATTAGATGAGATGCTGTCATCTAGATTAATTTTTACAAACCACTTGGGTCATTTGGTAGGAAAAGAGGAAGATCTAGCTGGTCACAAATCAGGCGCTCTTCAACTAGACTCGTTGTCAGCTTCCGAGCAGCAGATTCTATTCACAGGTGATGTAGCGATCGTCTCAGTAAAAATGCAACTATCGGGCAGTTATAATGGCACGCCCACAAATGGCATTTTTCGTTTTACCAGGGTTTGGTCTCAGTCTCAGGACGGGACTTGGCAGGTTATCGCTGGGCATTCAGGTATAGTGTCCTAACGCCTGTTTGCGAAAGTGCCCAGGTTGCGAGCGGTGAGGACTGTAGTTGAAGGGCGATCTCTATTACGCAATTATAGGGCTATCGGTTGAAGTTACGAGATTCTCGACCTCTATGGGGTGCTGTAAAAGCGATTACAATGGTAGTCCTAGCACGCTTGAAAACATCGGCTCGGTGTGTAACAATCGTTGAGCATTATGTCTCTAACCTTGGGCATCAGGCTATTGGGGGGCTTTTCCCTGACCTATGGCGATCGCCTGGTGGCAAAGATCGCCAGTGGGCGATCGCAAGCGTTATTGGCATACCTGGTGCTGTATCGTCAAGCAGCTCAATCCCGCCAGCGGATCGCCTTTCACCTTTGGTCAGAATCGACTGACGAGCGGGCGCGTGCTAACCTGCGCAAGGAGTTAAGTCGTTTGCGCTCTGCCTTGCCAAACCCAGACGAATTCCTGCGGGTAGAGGCTAAAACGCTACAATGGTTGCCCAGTGCAAACTTTACCCTAGATGTGGCAGAGTTTGAAGCATCTGTGAAAGCAGCAGAGTCAGCAGAGTCAGCGACCGATGGAAGTGCAATCCAAGCCAAGTTAGAACGAGCGATCGAGCTATATCGAGGCGACTTGTTACCCGATTGGGATGATGAGTGGGTGTTACCCGAACGGGAACGGTTGCAACAGATGTACGTTCGGACATTAGAGCGACTGGTTAGCGTGTTAGAAGAACAGCAAGATTATCAGACAGCACTAACCTATGCTCAACAAATGCTGCGGGTTGATGCATTGAATGAAGCAGCCTATAGTGCATTAATGCGATTGCATGGGTTGAATGGCGATCGCGCCAAGGCTTTGCAGGTCTACCATCAGTGCATGACTGTGCTGCGGGAGGAGTTAGGAGTCGATCCCAGTTCGGTCACTCGCAGGCTCTACGAACAACTGCTAATGGAAGAGGATACACCCGACCGTCGTTCGCGCAGCAACTCCAGTGGAGTATCGCCCTTCCTTTCTCGTCTACCCTCACGGTCACATTTAGCGCTACCACCCTTGGTGGGACGGGAGCAAGAGTGGATATTCATTCGACAGTGGGCAAGCCCGATCCTCCTGCGGAGTGACAGTGCGAATATTGGGGATACTGCAACGGGTGCTGGAGTGAAAGTGCTGTTGCTGCTGGGCGAATCTGGCATTGGTAAAACGCGCTTACTAGAAGAATTACAAGCGTTAACATACGCAGCTCGCGCTCAGGTACTTTGGGGACAGGGATTTGCCGCAGAGATGATGCGACCCTACGGCATCTGGATTGATGCCTTGCGTTCGGCTGAAATCGCCTCAAGCGTCAACGTCCCTACGGAATTAGGATTCCTATTGCCCGAGTTAGAGCGACCATCCCCAGCATCGCCCGATCTGGGTCGTTTATTTGACGCAGTCGTGCAACTGCTGGTGCAATGTGCCGCTCGAGCGCCACTGCTCTTACTTCTCGACGATCTCCAATGGATCGATGAAGCTTCGTCAGCCTTACTGCACTATGCAATTCGATTGCTACGTCCTTTACCAGTTTTGTTCGCTTTTGCGGCTCGTGCCCAGGAACTAACGGATAATTCGGCAATCTCGCTCCTCGTGCAAGCCCTCAGACGAGAGCAGCGGTTGCAGTCCCTAGAATTGCAACCCCTCAATCGGGAACAAACAGCCGATCTGATTTGCAGCACCCATGCGATTGCGCCATCAGAATTGTCGTTAGCCGTCGTGAATCGGGTATTTATCGATAGCGGCGGAAATCCCCTATTTGCGCTGGAAATTGCCAGGGCGCTAGGGCAGAATCAGTCCAAATACGCGATCGCTGTCGAAGTGCTAATTCGCGATCGCCTGCACCAATTGGACGAAGCAACTCGTGAGGTTCTACCCTGGGCAGCCGCATTGGGGCGAAGTTTCAAACCCTCAACAATTGCCTACGTGGCAGACTATCCCGTGACCAAGTTATTAACGGCGATCGAACAGATGGAGCAGCAGGCGATTATTCGTCCTGGCGTATCTGGGGGGAATGAAATCGGGTATGACTTTGCTCATGACATTGTGCGGCGGGTCGTCTACCAGCAGCTATCCCAACCGCGCCGTCAGTTGATCCATCGCCAGATCGCCTATAAACTGCATCAACAGACTACTCCAGACAATGCTTTAGCCAGCGAAATTGCTTATCATGCTGCACTAGGGGGCGATCGCGCTTTAGCTGCCTCTGCTGCCTTAGCTGCCGCCGAGCGTTGCCTGAAATTATTTGCCTATGCCGAAGCTTTAGAGCTAGCCCAACAGGGCATCCAGCATTGCCAGTTTCTCGCTCCGCCAATCCAAATTTTATTACATGCAGAATTGCTGCGGGTTTGCGCGCTTGCAGGCGTGACGGGCGATGCCTGCAAGGACGGGCAGCTAAGCCATCGCGCCGCTTGTTTGGAAACCCAAGTGCAACAACTAATTCATGAAGCCAAATCTCTGGGGTTAAATGAGGCTGAAGCGATCGCGCTTGAGACGCTGGTGATTTTGCAATTCGATCGCAGCAACTATACTGACGTTCACCAGCACTCCCTGCGAGTTGCCGAAGTCAGTCGGTTTGTCAGTCCAGCTACAGCAGCGCGGATGTTGGCTTACAGTGGCTCCTGTTTGGCGGAAATTGGACGAGATATGCTCCGGGCAGAAGCGTTGCTATTAGAGGCGCAGTCGCTTGCTGCTAGGGTGGGGTTGGAGCTTTGCGATCTTTTCAGTGGATTGGGGTGCGTCCATCGTCATTATGGGCGCTATGATGAGGCAAGAGTTCATCTACAACGAGCGTGGCGACTGGCACAAGCGCAGCAAGACCACTGGCGCGAGTGTACTTACCTCAGCTATTTAGCTATGACTCAGTTGGAGGCGGGCGCTCCGGTGGCGGCACTGCCTTACTGTGACGAGATGTTGGTGGTGGCTGCCAAAATTCAAGGGGAAGGAAGTGAAGCGGCGATCGCCACTGCGCTGGCGGCATTAGCTCGCTATCGGCTGGGACAACCCAATGCAGAGATAGCGTTGAATCAGGCGATCGCCGCTCTGCAACAGGCGGATGCTAAGCGGATGCTGGCTTACGTGTCGATTGGGGCTGCCGAAGTCGATCTAAACTGCGGTCGACCTGAGTTGGCAGTAAATCGTGCCGAAACTGCTCTCGCAAATGCTCAGATCGTCAATCATCCAAGCGAAATTGCGCTCTCGTGGGCAATTCTAATTCAGGGATTGTTAGCTTTGGGAGAACAACAACGAGCAATGGCTCAGTTTGAATTGCTACAACAGACTCTCGAGGGCTATGATGACTGGAGTCTCCTGGCTCGGGCTGCTGTGGATCGTTCTCGATCGGCGGCAGTTAACAAACTTTGCAACTTCACTAGCGGCTCCTGACCCTCTGCTGCACTTGGCTTGTTAGAGCTGGCGGCGCGATCGCTCTTTCAAACTATCTTTCAAACTATATCGATCCAACTTGTCATTGACAAATTGCCTACCTACTAGTAGAATAGTAAGATGAACTCAATAGACACTCGAACTCAAATTCTCGATATTGCTCAGGATCTCATCCAGCGGGTGGGAGTTAACGCCATGAGTTATCAGGATATCAGTGAAGCGGTTGGTATTCGGAAAGCCAGTATTCACTACCACTTTCCGTCTAAGGATGACTTAATGGCTGCTTTACTGGATCGATACAATGACTACTTTCTGCGCTTGGCTGACGGTATTATCGCTCAACCCGATTCAGCCGAGGTTAAACTTCGTCGCTATTGCAGCTTGTTTGAAGCAACCCTTGGTAGTGGTGATGGAGATAAAGCCTGTCTTTATGGCATGGTAGGAGCAGAATTGGCAACTCTGAAGCATCCCCTCGTCGAGCGCGTGACAGCGTTTTACCGCGATAACGAAGCGCGACTAGTACAGATTCTCAACCAGGGCAAAGAATCTGGAGAATTCAGCTTCGCCGGAGATACTCAGGCAATGGCAACATTGATTTTTTCTCTGCTGGAGGGTGGATTCTTAGTTGCTCGCGCGCATGGGGGTGCGACACAATATCGAGCGATCGTCGAGCAATTGATGCGATTGGTCAAAGGATAGTTCTTTTTTTAAGTGTTTCTCTATCTACTAGTAGGTAAATAAGGAGATCTTGATTATGGCAACGATTGGAATTTTAGGAACTGGCAGAATGGGAGTTCGTCTGGCACTGCTATTTGCAGACCTTGGACATCAAGTTGTCTTGGGTTCGCGCGATCGCGAGCGAGCAACTAGAATTATCCAAAAGTTGAATCGAACCGAGATCCAGTCCGGCAGTTATCAGGAAGCATCTGAAGCTGAGGTGGTGTTACCCGCCATGTTTTTGCGGGATGGCTCGCTGGATACACTGGAATCTTTACGCGCTCGATTGGACGGCAAACTCTACATCGACATCAGCAACCCATTTAACGCTGACTATACAGATTTCATTTTGCCCTGGGATACAAGTGGGGCAGAGCAAATCCAACATCGCTTCCCCAAGACGCGGGTAGTAGGAGCATTCAAAAATGTGTGGTGGGAAGTGTTCGATGCACCCCAGTTTGGCAATACGGTCAGTGATGTGTTTGCGGTCAGCGACGATGCGGCAGCAAAAGCTGAGTTTTTCAGACTGGTTGAAGGCAGCCCATTTCGATACATTGATGCTGGAAAACTCAGCAATGCTCGGACGATTGAGCGAATGACGCTACTCAGTGGTGAACTAGGGCAACGGTATGGTTACTTTCCTCGGATGAACTACAAGTTATTGGGAGAACCTTGGTCTGTGGGTAAGGCAGATAAAGTCGCTGCTGCGCTTGCAATCGGGCGTTTGGCATCCTAGAGAGCGTACAGCACTAACCGCCCTTAGCATCGATCGCTATCTTAAGACTAGATCGACTGCAGCTTATCAAAGTGAGGCGCAAAATATGACAAATCTTGAAATTATCCAGGAATTGTATCGGGCTTTCCGCGAGAAGGATTACTATCGCTTCCTACACATTTGCACCCCCGACCTAGAATGGATTCAGAACGAAGGCTTTCCGCGAGGAGCAACTTATCGAGGCGTAGAAGCAGTGGTTGAAAGAGTCTTCCAAGCCTTCGATCTCGATTGGGAGTCGTGGTCATTTGAGATCGAGCAGTATCTGGATGCAGGGCAAACAATCATCGTTATCGGCAGCTATGCAGGTCGCCATCGTCTGTCTGGCAAGTCGTTCCGTTCTCCTGCTGCCCACGTATACGACCTTTGCGATCGCAAGGTGTTCCGGTTCCGCCAATTTACAGACACCAAACTCATCTGGGATGCGATGAGCTGATGCAGCAGTTAGCAGAATAGCAGAATCTGTCCGAGAATCTTATTGTAAAGGTGGAGGCGTATTTAGTTGCATCTGGGCTGGGGAATATGACTCAGCTCTGGAAGCTCAGCACCGACTTGGAGTGCCCTTAGATCGCGTCTGGTCGGCAATGCTCGTCAAACTGTAGGAGCAGTACTCATGGAGCTTTACGGACAGTTTAGTCTGTTGCTTGCTCGCGTCGCGTTTATTGCGCGTAAACCCATGTAAGTCCTGGGATCGCTGCTGGATCGCTTTGGGAACGGTTTTGGAACGCTGCTCTGGTTAGCTTAGATTCAGATGCAAGAAAAAGATGTTGCATCGGAGGAATCTATGGCGATCGCGATCGCAAACGTCAAAACACCCGTAACCAGGAGCACTAAAATGGCACTATACAGAAACAATTTACCGCAATTATCGAGCGATTTATTTATCACTGATGGCGGGATCGAAACCACGCTGATCTTTCGCGAAGGACTGGATTTACCTGACTTCGCTGCCTTCGATCTGTTGAAGCACGACGCAGGCTATCGAGCGCTGGAGAAATACTTCCGCAGCTATGCCACCCTGGCTAGGAACTATCACGTCGGACTGATTTTAGAAAGTGCAACCTGGCGTGCCAATCCAGATTGGGGTGCAAAACTTGGCTACTCTAGCGCTGCCTTAGCTCAAATCAACCATCAGGCGATCGCCCTTCTGCACGACATTCGCCAGGAATACGAAACTCAAGACAACCGGATGGTTATCAGTGGATGCCTCGGTCCCCGTGGCGATGGGTACGTCCCCTCTGATGCGATGACGGCGGATGAGGCGCAGCACTACCACCGTGCCCAAATTGAAACATTCCGCGATGCCGATGCTGACTTGGTAACGGCAATTACGATGAACTATGTTGAAGAAGCGATCGGGATTGTCCGTGCTGCCCGAGCAGTTGGGATGCCCGTGGTCATTTCCTTTACCGTAGAAACTGATGGTAAGTTGCCCACAGGTCAGAGCTTGAAGAATGCGATCGCCCAAGTCGAGCGAGCTACCGATCGGGCTGCTGCCTACTACATGCTCAACTGCGCCCACCCGACCCACTTTGCAGAGGTACTAACTGCTGGCGAGCCTTGGTTAGAGCGAATTCGCGGCATCCGCGCCAATGCGTCCGCCAAGAGCCATGCCGAATTGAACGAGTCGGAAACAATAGACGACGGTAATCCAGCAGAACTCGGCAGCCAGTACCGCGAACTGAAAGCCAAATTAAAGAATTTGAATGTGTTGGGTGGCTGCTGTGGCACTGACGAGCGCCATATCGAAGCCATTTGCCAAGCCTGCTTGCCAGTGTGGTGGACGCACCTCTCAAACGGGGGACAATTACAAATTCAGCGATCGCCCTTTAGCCAGAAAACAGTAGCTTAAAGGTTTCAGGTTTTCAGTCATTAAGTGGATGAGCCAAAAGCAAGACGATCTAAAAGTTTCCCATGCATCTTTTTACAGCATCTTTCAATCGACCGAAGGAGAATCATTATGAAAAGAATGGCTATTGTAATTCGAGATGACGCATACGATCGGCTTTACACGCCATTGACGTTTGCTTATGTCGCAGCAAAAAAGGGCATCGAAGTTGACATTTTATTCGTGCTATGGGCAGTGCGAGTTTTGACAGAGCAGGGTGCTAAGGCGGTTAAAATCGATCGCCAGCACGCCGCCGAAGAAGATTGGTTCAAAGACAGAGTTCGGCGTGACGGAGATCCGCTAGCAATACACGATTTCATCAAGTTGGTGAAGCGGACGGGCAATGTCCGATTCTACGGATGTCAACTTGCGGCAGCCACATTCGACGTAACCGCATCGCAGCTTATCCCAGAAGCAGATGGCATTGTAGATTCGCTCTGGTTTTTGGAAGAGAAAGCGATTCAGGCAGATCACTGTCAATATTTCTAACGTGAGCGAGCAATTTTGAATTGACAAAACAACTTAAGAGTGAGTGTAATTTTATGAATTCGACAATCGATCCAAAAATACAGAAACTACAATTTCGACCGGCTCGAAAGTCAGACTGTCGGGCGATCGCATCCCTCTATAGCATTTCTTCAGACGGGGTTGCCGATTACATTTGGACAAAACTAGCGCAACCGGGCGAAGACCTACTCGATGTGGGTCAGCGACGCTACGAACGGGAAAATTCCCTCTTCAGTTACCAAAACTGCACGTTGGCAACCTTAGGCAAAAACATTGTAGGAATGTTAGTTGCGTTTCCAATGGTGGTAGATGAAACGGCTGAACCAGAGGAAGATCCCGTGTTAGCTCCTTACAGCAAGCTAGAAGAGAACAATAGCTATTACATCTGTGGTGTAGCCCTGTTTCCAGAATATCGCAACCGAGGAATAGGCACTCAACTGATGAAGTTAGCAGAAGCCCACGCAGTCACCAAAGGGTTTACCAAGCTCAGCCTCATTGTTTTTGAGCAGAATGTTGGGGCTAAGCGACTGTACGATCGCCTGGGCTATCGTGAAATTGCTCGTGAGGCGATCGTGCCTCATCCATTAATCCACTATTTGGGCGATGCTATCTTAATGGTGAAAGACATAGCGTATGGAAATTATCGGTAAAAGCATCACTTTAGGGTAATTGGTGGAGCGATGGCGATCGAGATCCGGTTGTTTGAAGCACGGGATGCCGAACAAATAGCGCGGTTGTTCCATGAAACAGTTCGTGAAGTCAATGTCCGCGATTACTCCAGCGCTCAGGTGAAGGCGTGGGCTCCCGACGATCTCCACTTTAGAAACTGGGTAGAGGTGTGTTTAAACCGATTCACCTATGTTGCTGATGATGGAGGTGCGATCGCTGGGTTTGGAGAGCTAGAACCGAACGGTCATATCGACTGCTTTTACTGCCACAAAAACTATCAAGGTTGCGGCGTAGGCAGGCAAATTTATCAGGCAATTGAAGCAAAAGCAGTTGAGTTGTCAGCGAGCCGATTGTTTACTGAAGCAAGCATTACTGCAAAACCGTTTTTCCAGCGCATGGGGTTTTCAGTTGTCAAAAAGCAGGAGGTGACTTGTCGGGGCGAAACATTTATTAACTACGCTATGGAAAAAATCCTGTAGAATGCCGACCCGTACAGAAATTATCTGTTAGGTATTTTACGACTTACGATTTTTCAATTACCTTTATTACCCATTACCCGCTAACAATGGTTGTACGTGCGCGGGGAAATTGGCGGTTCTGAGTGCTTCTACGGTAGCTCTGCTATCTTGTACCCAATAACTCCGACCGAGGCGCACTAATTGACGATTACGGGCATCTTGAATAATAGCAAATACTGGGATTTTCGCTTTTTCTTTCTCTTCTACTTGTTTTTGCAAAATTTCTTGTAAGCGATGCTGTTCTTGAATGTTTCCAGCTTGTAATGGGTCGAGTTCTACCATAACTAACCGCACGTTTTCTACTGGTTCTACATCTTCAATAATCATTTGTACTTTGTCATCCCGCCGATCGACTTTACCCCAAACAATTAATCGCGTATCTGCTTCTAAGAGATGGGAAATGCGTTCGTAGGTTCTTGGAAAGACAACGGCTTCTGTCTGTCCTGTCAAATCTTCCATCTGTAAAATTGCCATGCGATCGCCTTTTTTTGTAGTTACGGGTTTCATGCTAGTCAGCATCACTACCGAACTTACAGACGTTTCGCTGTGAATGTTTTCTAAATCGCTGAGATTAATTGGAGACAAAATTTGTGCTGCTTGTCTGACTGCTTTGAGGGGATGATCGGAAACGTAGAAACCCAATAATTCTTTTTCTCTGCGTAATTTTTCTGATTGTTGAAAGTCTGCTACTGGGGGTGCTTTGGGTGCAGAATCAAAACTATTTTCTGACTGACTCGTATCCGCCATTCCTCCCAGATCGAATAAACTAAATTGACCGATCGCTCGATCCTTGGCACGGGATTGCGCCCAGTCGTGTACTAGTTCTAAATCTTTTAATAATTGTTGGCGATTTGGTTCGAGTTTATCGAAAGCGCCGCAATAAATTAGTGGTTCAATTGTCCGACGAGTGACAGCACGTAAATCGACGCGATCGCAAAAATCGGCTAGAGATTTAAATTCTCCTTGCGAACGTGCTTTTAAAATTGAGGCGATCGCTTCTCCCCCTACTCCTTTAACTGCTGATAGTCCAAACAAAATATTATTTTCTATTGGTGTAAAATCTACTCCAGAACGATTAATATTTGGTGGTTCGATTTGAATATTCATATTCAAACAGGTGGCAATATATTTTTGTACCTGTTCTGTTTTGTCACTATTAGCTGTTAAGAGCGCCGCCATGTATTCTACAGGAAAGTTTGCCTTGAGATAGGCAGTTTGGTAAGTGACGTAACCGTAAGCTGTTGAATGAGATTTGTTGAAGCAGTACTCCGCGAACTTCATCATCTTCTCAAATAACTCTTCAGCTATTTGTTTTTTCACTCCATTTCTTGCCGCGCCATCAACAAAAATTTCTCTTTGTTTCTGCATCTCAGAGGTTTTCTTCTTCCCCATTGCACGTCTTAACAAATCTGCCTGTCCGAGGGAATATCCGGCTAAATCTTGAGCAATTTTCATAATTTGCTCTTGATACACCATAATTCCATAAGTTTCTTGCAATATCGGTTCTAATATGGGATGCTCGTTTTCAATTGCTTCTTTACCGTGTTTGCGATTGATAAACTTTGGAATTAATCCAGCATCTAACGGTCCTGGTCGATATAAAGCCAGTACTGAAGAAATATCTTCGATACAAGAAGGTTTTAAATCTCTCACAATCTGCCGCATTCCCGAAGATTCTAGCTGAAATACTCCTTCTAACGCACCTGCTTCTAACAGCTTGTAAGCTTTTTCTACATCTTCAGGAATTTTATCAGTTTCACCTTTGGCTAAAATCTTCTGTACTTTTCTTTCATTAGCTGTAACTTCATACGGGTCAATTTTAATTTGGCGATATTGTTCGATAAGTTGAATCGACTTCTGAATTAAAGTTAAATTCTTCAACCCTAAAAAGTCCATTTTTAACAATCCCATGGCTTCGATGTCTTCCATAAAGTATTGGGTAATGACATCGCCTTCCTTATTTCTTTGCAATGGGACGACTTCATCTAACGGATCGGATGAAATCACAACTCCGGCTGCATGAACGCCATAAGTTTTGTTCGTCCCTTCAATTCGCATTGCCATATCAACCCAGCGGCGAACGTGGGGTTCGTTGTTATATTTTTCTTTAAACTCTGGTTCTGGCGTGTCATCAGAAATCATCACCGCCAGTTTAGTTGGCTTACCCCGCACGACGGGAATTAGCTTTGCCATTTTATCCGCTTCGGCATAGGGGATATCTAGGACTCGCGCCACATCTTTTAAAACAGCTTTGGAAGTGAGGCGGTTAAACGTGATAATTTGCGCGACTCGATCTTCACCGTATCTCCGCGTGACATATTCAATCACTGCATCGCGTTTTTCAATACAGAAATCGGTATCAATATCAGGCATTGATTTGCGTTCTGGATTCAAGAAACGCTCGAATAGCAAACCGTGATGTACTGGATCGATATTAGTAATTTGCAGACAATAAGCAACTAAGGAACCCGCAGCAGAGCCGCGTCCTGGACCTACAGGAATATCATTATCTCTAGCATATTTGATATAATCCCATACAACTAAAAAGTAAGTTGAAAAACCCATCTGCTGAAGCATTTTCAACTCATATTCCAATCTTTCTTTATAGACTGGTTCGATTTGATTGCGGGATTTACGGTTGAGGCGTTCTAATAATCCTTCCCAAGCAACTTCTTCGACATAAGTATCGGCTGTATGTCCGGCGGGAACTGGATAGTTAGGCAGTCGCGGTTCACCTAAAATGTGATATGGTTCGACTTTTTCGGCAACTTCTAAGGTAGTGGCGATCGCCTCTTGAATAATTTCAGCTGGTAAATGATCGCAAAATAGCTGCGCCATCTCTTCAGCGGATTTCAAGTATTCTGTGCCGCTGTAGCGCATCCGATTATCTTCTGAAATTAGCTTGCCAGTTTGAATGCACAATAATGCATCGTGAGCGTCAACGTCAAAACAGGAAATAAAGTGGGAATCGTTCGTAGCAACAAATTTAATATCTAATTCTTTAGCAATTTTGATAATTTCTACATTCACAGTTCTATCTTCAGGAGAACCGTGGTCTTGAATTTCTAAATAATAATCATCGCCAAATACATCTTTATACCACTTAGCAGTTTCTCTCGCTATATCCAGTTTTCCTTGTAAAATTGCTTGGGGAATTTCTCCTCCCAGACAAGCACTGGTGACAATTAAGCCTTCGCGGTACTGTGCTAATAGTTCTTTATTGACGCAAGGACGAGCAAATATTCCTTTACCTTGAAATCCTTTGAGGTGAGAAATCGACGTTAGTTTAACTAAGTTCTTGTAGCCTTTAGTATTTTTCGCTAAGACAACTTGATGATATTTTCTGACTCTACGGCGTTCTTTCTTTTCAATATCGCCGTTAATTACGTACATTTCATTGCCAATAATTGGTTTAATATTTTTGCTACGGCAGACTTTAATTAACTCGATCGCCCCATACATCACACCGTGATCGGTAAGCGCGATCGCCGGCATACCCAATTCTATCGCCCGATCTACCAGCTGCGGTAGCTGGCTAGCACCATCGAGAAGGCTGTAATCGCTATGGATGTGTAGACCGACGAAAGACATAGAAGCATCCCACAGTGGCTATGACAGAAGTATAGGATACCAATTTGAGGTACGTTAGGGTACGTTTGCTGTATTCTCCTGGGGTAATTTAATAAATCTTTAATTATGTAGCACAACGTCAAAGTACCGAGCAAGTTCCCGACTAATTGCACTACTTCAAACCGGAATTTCATAAAACGTTTAAATGCTAATCCAGAAACTACAACCATTAGAGGTACATCAAAGTTTCTGAGTTGGGCGAGCCAAGTTGGTGATTGACGTGAGCGAGAACAATTAGAGATAAACCTCACAATCCTAACAAGTCTATTTTGATGTCTCTCATTTTCGAGCATTTCCTATAGACGAACTACATTGTTAGGTTAATTCCACCCCGTCTAAAACACTTCTTAATATGCTGATTAATATGCTGAAACGACAGATAGGCAATCTAACTCTGAAGTCGAACTGATTAGACCGCAGATTTGCTCACATGTTATCGAAGATTTAGACGGTTGCAATAGCAAAATTCAAAATTTTTTTCTTCTTCTCTTGATTTTTGCAGCCTAGCATTTGAAAGTTTGAAAGAGAGTGTTTAATCTGCAAAGCTTTGGAGAAAATCGCTGAAACAACCCCAGAAATCTGACTTTATAGCGATTCTTCATCTAGTAGCTGCTGTTGATGCTGTATTGGCAATGTGACGATAAATGTTGCTCCCTGTCCTGGCGTGCTGGTAGCTGTAATACTACCTCCATGTCGTTCGGCAATCTTGCGGCAAATGGCTAATCCCATGCCCGTACCTTCGTACTGACTGCGACCGTGCAAGCGTTGAAATGCTTGAAAAATCCGCTCCTGATACTTTGGTTCAAATCCAATTCCATTGTCTGCCACTAGAACTTGACACGTAGCTACACTGGCTGAGTTTTCTGCTGCTGGCTGAGGTGGAGCGATCGCCACTCGGCTATAAATTCTGACTGCTGGTGATGTTTGAGGACGATGAAATTTGAGCGCATTTCCAATCAGATTCTGGAATAGTTGTCGCATTTGAATTGGATCGGCATCAATGGTAGGCAACTGCTCTACTTCTACTCTTCCTCCCGTCTGCTGTAACCGCACTTCCAAATCTGACAATACCTCTTGTACTACTTGCTCCAGATTCGTCGCTACGAATGGCTGCGCTCTGCTTGCAATCCGTGCAAAGATTAGTAAGTCATCAATCAAGCTTTGCATCCGACCCACAGCATTTTGCATTCGCTCGATATAATCTCGCCCCTGCGCTCCCAGTACTTCGCTAAATTTCTCCTGAAGCTGATTGCCAAAAACTTGAATCTTTCGTAGTGGTTCTTGTAAATCGTGAGAAGCAACGGAGGCAAATTGTTGCAGATCGGTATTGGACTGTGCCAAGAGTTGTTGCTGACGTTTCAATTCTTGCTCCGCTCTCTGTCGCTCCTCCAGTTCGCTCTGCAACCGCTGATAAAGTTCCGCTTGCTGAAGTGCTATTGCTAACTGTGTCGCCAACTGTCGCAATAACTCAATTTCCCATTGCTGCCACTGCCGTGGTGCTGCACATTGATTCACGACAAGCAATCCCCACAACTCCTCTGCTTGCAATATCGGTACTACCAAGTCTGCCCGTACTTGAAACTGCGCCAAAAACTCCACGTAGCAATCGGTTAGCTCTCCAGCATAAATATCTGCCGTCGCTTGCACCCGACCTTGTTTGTATAGCTGAACAAAAGTTGGAGCAAAACTGGGATCTTTAAGTCTGCTGCCTACAATCGATTTCCATTCAGGAGCTACAGATTCAACGATCGCGACTCCGCCCCAGTCCGGTTCAAAGCGGTAAATAAATACTCGATCTGCTTGAAGCAACTGCCGCACTTCTACTACAGTGGAGTTTAGTACTGTTTCTAACTGCAAGCTTTGCCGAATGCGCTGCGCTATTTTGGCTACCAATAGCTCCCGCTGAGTTTGCTGTTGTAGTACCTCTGCGATCTGCTGTTGCTGTGCGGCGCTTTCTAGCTCGACCAAGTGCTGACGCAGTGCAGCCAACTCTCGAAGGAGTTGCTCTTTTGTCTTTTGCTCGTCTTTCATTTGCATGGCTCGACAAAAATAGCTCGATCGAAACTAGAAATTCACAATCGAAAAGTGCGGCACAGACTCAGGCAAGCATAGGACAGTAGTTAACTATATTCGCTCTGTGAGGGTAGCATTTGCGATCGCACTCCTCAAGCAAGCTCCGCTGAGATTGGTATCCCTCGTATTTGCTCCTGTTAAGTCTGCTCTCGACAGGTTAGCGCCGCTCAGGTCAGCTCCACTCAAATTAGCATCGCTCAAATCTGCCGCCGTTAGGTCGGCTCCACTAAGATTTACACCGCTGAGGTTAGCCCCGTTCAACTTTGCCCAGCCAAGATTAATTTGACTTAAATTTAGGTGACTTAAATCGGCACGCATGAGATTAGCATTGATAAAGTGCCTATCCCCAACTGCGTAGCGCCGTTTTAATGTCTCAAAACTCAATTTGGGTAAAAGAGTACAAGACTTGCCGCTGTAACACCATTTAGCTTCCACTAAGCTAGCAGCAGTACTAATTGCTACTTCATCTGCAGTAGGCAGTACAACACTATTACACCCATCGCATCGACCGCCGAGCGTAAAAGCAACATTCTGGGCTGCGTCAGCTGAATCAAATAAGAGAATACAATTTTCCCCAGACCGACTGCTTAAACTAGCGATCCCATCTCTCAGGAATGACAATTTTTGTAGTAAGTCTTTCATAACCTCGCATCTTTGCTACCAATACTACTGTAAATCGAGCGTGGCGATCGCAATAGCGATAACTCCGCTCGACCGCAAAGATCTTACTTTTGGCTCGAACGGTATAGCATAAAAGCAAGTGGGATTCCAAAGGTTTATAGATGGTTCGCGTCCAACCTTCGCTAGAATTTATTCCTCCAGCTCTCAATCCTTTAGTTTTACGAGTAACTCAACTGCTGTTACCTGCAATGCTGCGATCGCAAACAGCGATTACTCATATTCAGGCTGATAATGCAGAAGTTTTAGCAGATCTCTATCGCTCTTTTGAGGCAGGTAAAACTCGTTTTATCATGGCGTTCCGGCATCCCAGCCCTGACGATCCATTTTGTATGGCATACCTACTTTATCGTCTCGTGCCGCGAGTAGCACGCCAACAACAAATATTGATACCACATCCAATTCACGCCCATTTTCTTTACGATCGCGGCATTCCGTTGTGGGCGGGAGCGCGTGTTGGTTGGTTATTTTCCAATTTAGGTGGCGTTCCCATCCATCGCGGCAAGGTAGATCGTACGGGATTGCGAACCGCTCGAAATTTGTTAGTCAACGGCAGCTTTCCAATGGCAGTAGCTCCAGAGGGGGCTACTAATGGGCACAGTGAAATTGTCAGTCCCTTGGAACCAGGCATTGCTCAGTTAGGATTTTGGGGCGTTGAAGATCTGCTGAAAGCCGGGCGTTCCGAACAGGTTGTCATCGTGCCCATCGGAATCAGGTATTGCTACGTTCAGTCTACTTGGAAACCTCTAGAAAAGCTATTGAATGAATTAGAAGCAGATAGTGGTTTGAAGCAAGGGGGGAAAAGAGGAAAAATGACTTCAACTGATGAAGCCTCGCTCTACCAACGTCTTTATCAATTGGGCGAACACCTACTGTCTTTGATGGAAGAATTTTACACTCGGTTTTACCATCAAATATTGCCCTATCATCCAACATCGCCAATTTCAGCAGGAAATACTTCAGGATTAAAACTACCTAACTCCGAACGAGATTTTACAGCGCGGTTGCAGGCATTAGCGGATGCGGCGTTGAAAGTAGCAGAGCAGTATTTTCACCTGCAACCCCAAGGTAGTACGATCGAGCGCTGTCGTCGTTTGGAACAAGCGGGCTGGGATTGGATTTATCGAGAAGATATCAAGCAGGTAGAAGCCTTGTCTCCTGTAGAGAGAGGATTAGCCGATCGGATTGCGGAGGAAGCTAGCCTGAGAATGTGGCACATGCGACTGGTAGAAAATTTTGTCGCAGTTACGGGCAAGTACGTTCTGGAAAAACCTACCGTAGAGCGGTTTGCTGAAACAACTTTGCTGATGTGGGAGACAATCGCCCGAATTAAAGGTAGCAGTACCGTTCGTCGTCCTCGACTGGGTAAGCAATCAGTGCAGATGACAGTGGGCGAACCAATTTCAGTTTCAGATCGCTGGCAGACATATCAAGCTAGTCGTCGTAACGCTAAGCAAGCTGTCACAGAGCTGACCAGAGATTTGCAAATTGCTCTAGAACAAACGATTCAATCCGCCCCTTAAGTCTCGTCTCTTGCGGAAAAATTCCTTCACAGCTTATTCACTTTTAAGCCTTAGTTTTAAGACTATAGCAACTCGGAGAACGGATTATGAGCGACTTAGAGCAAAATGTCTTCAACGTACTCCAACGCCATCCCTTCTGTAGTGCAGTACTTGTTGCCTACAAACTGGAGTTACCGATTGCAAAGGTTCAAAGCACGATGAACGAATTAGTAGAGCGGGGCATTCTCGTTCCGCAATGCAGCAGCGAGCATTAACACTCAGTCAATAGCAGCGATCGCGATTCAAGTAGGAAAACTGGAAAAAGAGAGCCGATTTTGAATCAAAATCGCTCGCTACAAAACAATCTTGCCAGAGTTAAAGAATTCAATTTTTACTTTTTATTTCAGCACCAGTAGTTTCTGAAAAATCTCGATAACTTGAAGATAGCTCTCTTCTAAAATTCAGGAGGGGGAGATGGCAGAGCAAGACTCGCACTCTAGTTTTTGGGATAAGTATGTCCGAGCAACTTTGGGCTTAGTCATGCACAATCCCATACTGACACCAAAAATCCTATTTATTTTGGCTGTAGCACCGTTTATCGTTGTTATTCTCGTGTGGGTATTGACTTTGCTCGAGCAATAAAACCAGGTAAGTTAAGAGCTTGGTTGGAGGCGATCGCAATGACGACGGGACTAGGACTATTTTGGTTATTTGTGTTCTGCTTTGTAGCTCTGATGGGCTTAGCACTTTTAGCAGAAGTTTTATTTTACCAAGAAGAACAGCACTTTTAGTGAATGTTAATTAGGTCGGGAAGATACAATCTAACTTATAGCAGCAGACGCACAAAAATCTAGGTTCTAGTCCCGATTTTCAGGTTGTGGGAGCCTATCCACAGGGGCAGAAATGGGACAAGAACTCTGGAAAACCAAGCGAACGTCCTCAAGCAGAGCAAAACATTGCTCAAGTGCCTCTGCCTAAAACCGATCCGGTATATGGTAGAGATGGACGGCTAGCCAAATACTGGCATTTATTGCGAGCCAAGGTGTGAGTCATGAGTCAGACTGCTGCAATACCAAATACACAGTTTTACACCTGGAAGAACTATCGCTGCGCTTACGAACACTACGACCCAGTTGTTCGGGAACGAGATAGCACTCCTTTGCTACTGATTCACCCAATTGGTGTGGGCTTATCTCGCCGATTTTGGCATCGCTTCTGCCATGCTTGGTATCAAAGCGGACACAATAATCCGATTTATAATCCCGATCTCCTCGGTTGCGGTGAGAGCGAACTGCCGCATATCGCTTACACTCCCGCTGATTGGGCAAATCAGTTACAACATTTTCTGCAAACAGTCATACAAAAACCCGTCACCCTAGTCGTGCAAGGAGCGCTGCTCCCCGTAGCACTTGAGTTAGTTCAATTGCAAACTCAACCGAATTTTATCGAAAGATTGGTACTGGCTAGTCCCCCAGCTATGGCAGTCATGACCCAAGCAACCCCAGTGAGGCAGCAAAAATTAACTTGGAATTTGCTAGATTCGCCCCTTGGCACTGCCTTTTATTCCTACGCTCGCAGACCGCAGTTTTTGAGTTCTTTCTCGACTCGCCAGCTGTTTGCTAATGCCGAGCAAGTTGATGCCCAGTGGTTAGATATGCTCGTCAAAGGTGCTGCAAACCCTGCCAGCCGTTATGCAGTTTTTTCCTTCTTGGCTGGTTTCTGGCGGCAGAATTATCGAGATGCAATCGCGGCAATTACTCAACCAACACTGGTTGTTGTAGGCGATCGAGCATCGAGTATTAGTAGAGCAGGTAAGCAAGATACCCCAGACCAACGATTAGCTGATTACCTCAAGTGCTTATCTCAGGGCAAAGGTGTTAAGATTGCTGGTCGTAATGTCTTGCCCTACGAGTCAACAACTGACTTTAGTGCTACGTTAGCAGCATTTGAAAACATGCATTTAATAGCGTAAATGAGAAACTTCTGGCGCACCTGTCCCTACGATAATCCTGTTTGAGCAGCTTTCACATAATTAACAACTATAGGCGTCAGCCGATCTATTACAGCAGAAATGATTGCACGGTCTGTCTCAGTCCAAATCCTCGGTTGACCGAAGACACAGGGTTGTAAAATTGCCCATAAGTGTCCTTCATAACATAAATGAGCGTGGATTAAGGCTCGATGACCGAAAGTTTTATGCTCGAAAGCTTTATTTACCACTTTTGGATCTGCTGTTTCCACATCTTCAACAAAAATTGATGGATCGGTACGCAAGGCTGCTGCAAATAAAGGATCTTCGTTTGCTAAAGATGCTGGTTCTGCTTTCCAATCTGAATCTGTTACATCAGGATATTCAGGACTACGACACCAGCAACTGACAACTTTACCAATCTGAATTTGAGGATGGCGTACGTAAAGAAAACAGCGATCGCATTGCAGCAGATCGCCTAAAGCTGGTAAGAGAGCAGAAAATATAGCATCCGGCGTACTGTTTTCAGACAGAATTTTGTTCAAAAACACTAATTCTTCCATGCGCAAAAAACAATTAATCTGCTATTAATTCATGTCAAGTTTTACCTTGTAAATACAAACTTTGACAACAAACTTATGGCAGATTTGTAGTCTTATGGGATATAAGCCTTTTGATAGGGTTTATCTGGCGATCGCTCTGTCTAAGCTGAAAGTACGTAGAAAGTGCGTTGAGGAAAAGACTATGCCTAGCGGTCATGCAAGTCATAAAGGCACAAGCGATAAACCCAATACAAATACAGATGGTCAAATGGATGTTGCTGCCGATAAATCAACCGACCCCATAGAAGATATTTTGCCAGAAGGAGCTACAACTAATACAACTAGAACTGACGAATTTGTTGACTATCCACCTGCTTATCAGCGTCCAGAAGAATCGGAAAACGATCGGGATAAATAAGTAAGTTTATGGCGATTGCTAGCTATTAATTTAATAGTTTGCGATCGCCGATTTCAAATTCATCTATATTTTAAGTTTCTCGCTTAAAAAATCAACCTTTATAGATAGCAGTTTGCAATTTAAGGTTGATAATCAACACAAATAACTAAACCTGCTAGTAGCTCCTTAAGAATTTCAATTGAAACTCTTCCTAAGCATCTAACAAAACCCTCAGTTGAAAGGCTGCGAACCTGTAGAACATTACCTGCTGAGTCTCGACTAAGCCATTTTCCTCTGTAGCCTCAATTCTTGCCATAAAAGGGCGATCGCTAAACTTAGCCTGCCAACTCGTGATGGGAATGATAATTCGTAAAGGAATTGGACTGAAAATATCAGAGCTAATGACAACCACAGGACAAATTTTTTGAATTTCCTGTCCTCTAGTAGGATTAAGATCTACTAACCAGACCTCACCTCGTTGCGGACTAGTCATGCTCTATTTCCCAGTCTTCATTATCTAGCACGGCAAATTCAGTTAATTCTGGCTCGGTTTGAAAATCTTCAGCCGTTGCAGCAATAGATGGAATGATTACTTTATACCGCTCCTCTAGAGGTAATGCAGCAATCTGTTCTAGAGATAGCTTCGTTTCTACCTTATCGGTAACAGTATTCCGCGATAAAAGCTCTATAAAATTCAAAACAACTTGTTGCTGTTCTAAAGAAAGCAATCGCAGTTTCTCTAGTATGGCTTGTTCAACATCGATTATTTCTGACATAGAAAGATACCTCTAATTATTTGTCACTTATCTATTTTGCACGCAATCGAGTAGAAATGTTCCAGAGCGATCGTGTTTTTAAATTTTTAAACGAAATCTCAGCTTAAATTGAGTTATGTCTATAGATTGAGCTACCTTCTATAGTATCGATTGCAGACAGATCCCAAGGGCAGTTGCTTAGACTGTGATTCTTAGAGCAAGGAATCAATTAGTGGATATTATTCTCTCTATTTGCGTAAATTTACTGGTTGTATTTTTAAACGAGTCCATTAATCTAAAAAACAATGAACATAACAGCCGCCAAAATTGTATTAAAATTTACTGCATAAATTAAATTGATTAATTTTTTGACAAATGACTAATACAAGGCAAGATTTAGCTAGTTTTAACAACCTTGAACTAGCTTGGAGAAGACTCCAAACTGGAAAAAACTATGAATATAAAGAGCTATGTGGAGAAGGACAATTGGCTTTTGGATGGAATTTGACACAGAATCTTAAACATCTTTCATCGGAAATCACTGAGAAAATATATAAACCCGTAAAAGCAAGCAAGTACTATTGCCCAAAGAAATCAGATCTAGTCAGACCAATAACACTTTTATCTATCAAAGACCAGATTTATTATCAGGCGATTGTTAACTTGATTTGTAGCTATAAATTGGATGAGATTCGCCAGTTTAGAAAAACAAATATTTTTGGCGGCTTTAATGTAGAAGACCCATATAGTATTTTCTTTCTATCTAAATGGAAAGAAGAATATGGGCTTTACAAAAGTGTTGTTAAGCAAGCTTTTGATGATAGGTATAAATGGTTGGGGAAATTTGATTTGGCTTCTTTTTATGATATAATCGACCATACAATACTTATTAAAGTTTCATCGAACGGTGTTCTAGATCGAGATTTAATGGATGAATTTTTCCAAGCTTTACAAATTTGGAGTCAACCTCAAGCTATAAAATTTTCTCACTCACATGGAATTCCCCAAGGACCAATATCTTCTCAAGTTTTAGCAGATATCTATCTTCATCTACTAGACAAAAAATTGATTCATCTATGTCTCTTACATGATTTAAAGTACTTTCGATATGTTGATGATATTATTTTAATGGGCAAGACTAAAAAACATGTAAAAATCGGTTTAATTCAGTTAGATATAGCAGCTAGGGAATTAGCACTAATACCTCAGAGTGGAAAAATATGTGTAAGCTGACGGGGTGACAAGTAAGCTACAAAGCAGACTGAATCAGTGCCATAGCCCGTA
>ERZ1066120.121-NODE-121-length-79993-cov-14.397158_pt1 | contig 79993 bp, 64 predicted proteins | sample MGYA00382767_ERZ1066120 | MGnify/ENA primary metagenome ERZ1066120 (study PRJEB33369, sample SAMEA5778350) | biofilm metagenome | biome: Industrial cooling water; feature: Water cooling tower basin; material: Biofilm | place: United Arab Emirates | collected... | reverse complement strand
ATTGTATTTCTCGTCGCTTACTTTGTAGGTGTAGCGGCGATTGGTTATTGGTCGAGTCATCAAAGTTTAGCGAGCAGCAAATCGTACTTTTTGGGCGGTGGTACTATTGGTTGGGCAGCAATTGGTGCAAGTTTATTTGCTAGCAATATTTCTGCCGAACACTTCATTGGATTAGCAGATAGCGGTGCTAGTTCTGGTCTAGCAGTAGGGCAATTTAAATGGATTGCCTACATTGTATTGCTGTTGGAGTGGTTGTTCTTACCATTCGAGCTTCGCACTCAATGTATTTACTATGCCGAAGTTTCTGAAGAGAGCAAATAGAAAATGACCATTTTACTAGCAGGAGACATTGGCGCTACCAAAACAATTTTACGGTTGATTAAATCGGAACCGCAAAAGACAAATCGAGATTTACCAGAGCAGACTACCTTATACGAGCAAACCTACGCTAGTCAGGAATTTACCGATCTAGTGCCAATGGTACGTAAATTTCTGGTAGTAGTGACACAAAAACATGGGAGTACGCTGGCTCCAGAAAAAGCTTGCTTTGGGATTGCTGGTCCGGTAGTCAAAAATACTACCTGTCAGTTAACTAATTTGAGTTGGCACTTAGAGACAAGTCGCTTGGAGCAGGAGTTGCAAGTCGCTCAAGTTTATTTAATCAACGACTTTGTTGCTGTTGGTTATGGAGTCTTGGGTTTATCCGAGCGAGATTTGCATACTCTACAGCTCGGTCAACCCGATGCTGATGCCCCGATCGCTGTGATTGGAGCAGGGACAGGTTTGGGACAAGGGTTTTTAACCCCGCAGCCTGGAGGTTATCGAGTGTTCGCAACGGAAGGCGGACACGTAGACTTTGCACCTCAATCCGAACTGGAATTCCAGTTGTTGCGATACCTGTTGGAGAAATACAACATTAACAGAGTTTCTGTAGAGCGGGTAGTCTCTGGAATGGGAATTGTAGCAATTTACCAGTTTTTGCGCGATCGCGAGGTTGCTCAAGAATCTCCCGCCCTGGCTGAAGTCTTCAAAACTTGGGAGCAAGAAATTGGCAAGGAACAAAAAACAGTAGACCTCGCTGCGGAAATCTCTAAAGCTGCTGTCAAACAACACGATTACCTCTGTCAAAAAACGATGGAGTTGTTCGTGCAGGCTTATGGTGCAGAAGCAGGCAACTTGGCTCTCAAACTCCTACCTTATGGGGGGTTGTATATAGCAGGTGGTATTGCTGCCAAGAATTTACCCTTAATGCAGCAAGGAACTTTCATGCAAGCATTCTTACGGAAAGGGCGTATGAGTTCCCTACTGAAGGAGATTCCCGTTCGGATTGTTTTAAATCCAGAAGTTGGACTGGTAGGAGCTGCTCTATGTGCGGCTCAACTGACTTCTAGTTAAAACCTCATGGGGATGAGCTCCAAGAGCGATCGCGAATTTTAGCTCAGCCTCAAATCACTTTAGTAAACAGTTTCACTAGATCGATATATAACCATGACTGTTACCAATCGTCGTAAATCAAACAACTTTTATGTCATTCTGATTGCTGGTGCTGCTGCCCTCGGCGGCTTTTTATTCGGTTTTGACACTGCTGTGATCAACGGTGCAGTTGCAGCTTTAGCAAAAGCCTATAATGCCAATAGCGTGCTGACTGGTCTTGCAGTGTCCCTGGCATTGTTAGGATCTGCAGTCGGAGCCTTCTATGCAGGGAAGATCGCGGATCGCTACGGTCGAGTCAAGGCAATGATTGTAGCCTCTGTGTTATTTAGCCTGAGTGCCATTGGCTCTGGGATTGCCTTTACTATCTGGGATTTTATCTTTTGGCGGGTATTGGGTGGGCTTGCCGTCGGCGCTGCTAGTGTAATCGCACCAGCTTACATTGCCGAGTGTTCTCCCGCCAATTTGCGAGGAAGGCTAGGTTCTCTCCAGCAACTAGCGATCGTAGTGGGAATTTTTATTGCACTGCTATGCGACTACTTTATTGCTGTGTCAGCAGGTTCGGCTGAGTCGCCGTTTTTGTTTGGAATTGCTGCTTGGCGTTGGATGTTTTGGACGGAAATTCCCCCAGCCGTGCTTTATGGAATGGCGGCTTTAATGATTCCTGAATCCCCTCGGTATTTGGTGGCTCAAAAGCGGGAGCAAGAAGCTGCCAACGTTCTTAATAAGATTTTGGGGGGTAACGTACTGGCAAAAATTGAGGAAATTAGGCAAACAGTGCTGCAAGAGCGCAAACCCAGATTTTCTGACCTTTTAAGTAGAAGTGGCAGACTCCTGCCGATTGTTTGGCTAGGAATTGGCTTATCTGTATTCCAGCAGTTCGTTGGTATTAATGTGATCTTCTACTACAGCAGCGTTTTGTGGCGAGCAGTCGGGTTCTCAGAACAAGATTCCCTTTCAATTACCGCAATTACCGGAGCCGTAAACATTATTACTACATTGGTAGCGATCGCTTTTGTGGATAAGTTTGGTCGCAAGCCCCTGCTCCTTTTAGGGTCGGTCGGCATGACAGTAACCTTAGGTACATTGGCTGCTATTTTTAGCAATGCAGCAGTGGATGCCGCTGGCAATCCTACGCTGACTGGTTCTGCTGGAATTACGGCTCTCGTAGCCGCCAACCTCTATGTGTTTTGCTTCGGTTTCTCCTGGGGACCTGTGGTATGGGTAATGTTAGGAGAAATGTTCAATAATAAGATTCGAGCTGCTGCAATCGGACTCGCTGCTTCAGTACAGTGGGTTGCAAATTTTATTGTGTCCACAACATTTCCTCCTTTACTTCAATATTTCGGGTTGGGTGCTGCCTACGGTCTTTATACAACCGCAGCGGCTATCTCATTCTTTTTCGTCCTCCTTTTGCTCAAGGAAACCAAAGGAATTGAGCTAGAAGATATGTAGGAGTATTCCCGATCTATCAACTTAACAAGCGCTGCTCCTATTCCAAAAACAACTAGAAGTCTTCCAGCACTCAGACGCAGAGTTGGAGAAGTATTCCGGTTCAGCGCGATCGCACAACCTCAATATTAAATCGAGTGTCATCCTTACCGCGATCGTTTTGGTGTTTTGGGTTGTTTTTAGTCCTCTTGCCGTTAGTTAGTATTAGGGTGGGTATTACCCACCCTTCAGTGTTCTAAATATTTACTATAAATTTTTTCTTATATTTCTAATTTGTTACAAAGAAGGTTATATTATAAATAATACAGGCAATAGCGATAAATACATTAATAAATTTAGCTTATTGCAGTCAAAAGAAACTCAAAAGTATCTAGTCAATCTTTTGAGTTCAAGATGCTGCAAACTAAAAAGAGATCCAAAGAACGCTTGCGTTTCGAGGGAATTTTTAGGGAGGCAACTGCAACTATGAATTTTATCGATTGTCTAGTTCTAACTTTCGCTAATATTGCTCTGTGTCTCAGCTTGCCTAAGCTACTGTCTTTAATGTTGGCTCCAAAGACTAATCGGACTCAAAGTGTTGAACCAGCTTCGACCGCACCAGTAATTGAGTCTGAAGCTGTCACTCTTATTCCACTAGAAGGTTAGAAAGTTGAAAAGTTTCACTTTTTTGCCTTTTAACTTTTGACTTACCGAGCGGGTACAGTCCACCAAGCGATCGCGTAAGGTTGAGAGGGTTGATTTACTTGTTGGCGAAATCGAACGCGAATTTTGTAATTGCCTGTGGTAGGGACTGGACAAAAAATATGTTCGATACTATCCACCTCACTTGTTGAGGTACAAATATGACTAACAGCAGCATTGGACTCTGCATTCAATAAGTAAAGATCGAGGTTATTTAAACCGCGATCGCGAAAACCTTCTCCGACATCAAATTCACCATTTTGATTTTTATCTCTCAGTTCTACTAACCGATCCCAAACCAGGGTAATTGCCACGTAACTTCCCTGTTTCAAAGGTGTAGATAGGACATAATCTTTAGCAGAATTAGCTTGGAGTTGATGATAGTTCCAACCTATAGCAGGAACTGGTTGCAAAGGTTGCCACTGTCCTGCTTTGAACTGTTCGTAGGCGCGAAAAGCATTCAATTGACCCGCACCAATTTCAGAATTTAAAGAAACTTTGGGCTGACGGTAGGCATCGGAATCCAGCCAGTTACGATTTTGCTTGTCAATAATCGTCTTACTCATTCCTAATAGTAAGCCATCGCCCGCATCTTGCACCTTATCGGCAGAGTTGAGTAGCACCGCTTTCATCACTTGATGGCGACGAGCATCTAAACTCCATTTCTGTTGAGATTTGCCTTCCTTCCCAAGGAGGGTTGAGGGGATCTCATTGCCCCCCTTGGGAAGGGGGGTTGGGGGGATCGCCTGCTTAATCTGTTTATCCCCATATTCCTGCAGCAACGCCACTGTAGCCGTAACGTGAGGGGCAGCAAAACTCGTACCCGTGACCTCCTTTACTTTGGCATCGGGGTTGAGAGCAAAAACTCTATTACCAGGAGCAACCAAACTAATCGACTGTCGCGTACCGAGATTCATTTCCCGTCCCCGCAATCTACCCTTAACACCGCCACCAGTAGCACTTAAATTAGTCACGTCAACTTTACGGAAAATTCCATCTTTGCGGGAGGAAAAAGCAATGTTCATGCCGTTGTAATTATCGGTGGGAATAGGAATTCCGCCCTTACCCTGATTTCCGGCAATAACGTACAAAACATCGTGGACGCGACTAGACCAATCCAGACAGCGAGTTAGCAGAGAATTACCATCCAATCTCGCCTCCGGTCGCGGGTCGCGCTCCAAAGTTTCACCAAAACTAAAATTAATTGCCCGCACGTCACCGCTATTACGGTTTGCAGTCGATTGCGCGGATAAACATTCTTCCGGCTGTCCGGCATATTTTACCGAGCCTACCGCAGTTGAGTATAGGCTGGCTCCTGGAGCTACTCCTGCTAGAGTTTTGCTACCACTAATCATAATGCTGGCGACATTTTGGGCGTGGGGGTCGATATTCGTATTTGCCTTAGCCGCACCGTTACGTAAAAATACACCAGATGGGGCGATCGCTGGTTGTTTGGAAACCGCCTTATCCAAGCCAAACTTTCCAGGTCGTCCAATCTCCACCTGACCGATCGCAATTTTTCGCCCAATTAAGTTGTAAGGTAACTCATGCAGCCGTTGAGCATCAATTCCCGCGACTCCGATAGATAAGGTTTCCTGCGTCCGCACCGGATGCGCCAACCCCACAGCCGCCAAACAAATTCCCCCGACAACCCAGACCAGCTTTTTCACCAATTCCTCCTTTAATTCGGGAATTCAGCTTTACACTTTACTCTAAAACAATTGGGGAGTCGGGAGTCGGGAGTGTGGGGAGTGTGGGAAGTGTCGGAAGTGTGGGAAGTGTGGGGAGTGGTAACAGGTAACTCTTCACTACCCACTACTCACTACTCACTTGAAAAAGCTACGATCGCATTAGTACTGGAGTCACAAATTATGTGGGGTAGTTTTCAAAACAGTCAGTTACGGATTGAAGTAGAGGCATCAGCAGCAGCAATTAAAGATAGTTTGTTGCGTCCCGAACAGATGCAAAAATGGCTATTGCCACAACGGTTAGCTTCAGGAATGCCAGAACAACTGCATCCAGGTCTGACTTTTACCAGTTGGATTGGACCTGTTGCGATCGAACATCAAGTAGAAGTGGCAAAGCCAAATTGTCTGCGCCTGTTACTTCACGGTGGGATTGATGGATTTCACGAATGGTACTGGGGCGAAGGCTGGATACAATCGCGCATCGAAGGCGTGTCCTTGCTACCACTCAATTTAGGTCAGACATTGAATTTACTGCGTTTGCGGCAGTTTTTAATGGGAAATCGGGAGTCGGGAGTCGGGAGTCGGGAGTAGTGAAAATACAAATGACCGATGACTAATGACCAATAACCAATGACCCATGACCCATGACCAATATCTCTTTTGACCCCAATGATTGGTTAAGTATTAGCTTCAGGCTAGTTCTGGCTTTGGTATTTGGGGCAATTCTCGGTATAGAACGCCAAATTGGCGATAAACCTGCGGGTTTACGCACTCATATGCTAGTCAGTCTGGGTTCGGCATTGTTAATTTTAGTGCCACTGCAAATCGTGGGTACAGCAGAAGAAGGACGTGATGCGATTAGTCGCGTCATTCAAGGGATTGCTGCTGGAGTAGGATTTATTGGTGCTGGAGAAATTTTGCGCGAAACTCGATCGCAATCTCGTATAGATCGAGTTCGGGGACTCACTTCAGCAGCAGCAATTTGGGTTTCTGCTGGTTTGGGCATTGCTGCTGGTTGTGGCTTATGGCAAACGGGTCTAGTTAGTTCTATCTTGGCTTTAATCGTTTTGACTATATTTAAAAGACTGGAAAGATCGGCAAAGAGGTAGTTAGTGGTTAGTTGTTGTTCTCCTTTCTCCTCTGCTTCCTCTGCTCCCCTGCTTCCTCATCCCCTTATCTCTCTACAAAGATCTGTCCTGCATTAACTGAGAGAATTTGCGATGCTTGGAGCCATTGGGAGTCAAAGGCGGCTAAATGGGTAGTAGCAATCAACGTTTGAAAGCGGTCTTGTATTGCTTCTAAAAGTTGATTTTGACGGTTGAGATCGAGTTCCGCTAACACGTCATCTAGTAATAATAGGGGCGGTTCTCCCACAACGGCTTCGATGAGTTTTAATTCTGCTAGCTTGAGGGCTAGAACTAAAGTGCGCTGTTGACCTTGAGAGCCATATTGCTTAGCAGGAGTTTGATTAATTGTCAAGTCAATTTCGTCTCGGTGAGGACCGACTAAAGTTGTACTTTGATGCTGCTCGGCGATCGCTCTTTGCTCGAGCTTGTCAAAAAAAGCCTGCTGCACTCCTTCAGGATGGGTTTCGGCGAACGGTACGTTTGGAGCATACCTAATTTGTAAAACCTCAGCGCGATCGCTAATACTGGCGTGCCAATCAGCAGCCAAGGGTGCTAAACGCTCAATTGCCCGCGCTCTCCTCCGAATCACTCGCGAACCAATAGTGACAAGCTGAGCATCCCAAGCCGCTAATTCTGAATCAGCGCCTCTTGCCTCTGCTCGATCGCCTCTCGCCTTCAAAAATGCATTTCGCTGTCGTAATACCTGATTGTACTGCTGCAAAATATGTGCGTATACGGGTTCTAACTGGATTAATAGAGTATCCACCCAGTGACGGCGCTGTTCTGGCGCACCCCGCACGAGTTCCATATCTAAGCTAGAAAACTCTACGGCGTTAAGGACGCCTAAAAAATCCAGTTGACGGCGCAATTGCTCGCTATTGAGAGCCACCGTCCGCCGCCCCTGACGGCGTAAAGTTACAGATAGATCGATGATGCCTGTTTGTCGTTCTAACCTGGCGTGAATTTGTCCGAATGCTTCCCCATCCCTGACTAAATCGCGATCGCGTGCCAAACGGTGCGATCGCAATGTTGCCAGCAATTCCACCGCTTCCAATAAGTTCGATTTACCCTGAGCGTTGTTACCCACCAATATTGTTTTAGGAGCAACAAAATCAACTCGCTGCTCCTGATAATTCCGAAATTGCTTCAAATGGAGGGTTTTGAGGAACATTTTGATTGGTAATCGGTAATTGGTAATTGGTAGTCGTCATTGGTCATTGGTCATTTGTCATGTGTGGCAGTTGATGGTTAGTTGCGATCGGTTTTGACTTTTGACTTTTAACTTTTAACTTCCCCATTACCCATTACCAATTACCTATTTGCCTTCCGACGCTGTTGCCAGTTGATGAACAATTTTTCCAGTTCGATCCAGACAAACATTAAACTACTAAAGCCGAAGCAGATTAATAATTCTATCGGAGTTATGTAGTGAGTGCCAAAGAAATTACGTAAGGGTGGAACGTAAATTAGCAGCAGTTGCAACACTGTGGTTAAAGCTACAGCTCCCAGGACGTAGGGATTAGAAAACGGATTCATTTGAATTGTCAGACGGGTATTAGAGCGAATTGCCAAAGCATGACCCATCTGTGCCAAGCATAGCGTGGTAAATACCATCGTTTTCCAGCGATCGCGACTCAGTTCGTTGGGTATAACATAATCTTGCGAGTGGAAATACGCCCACTCCATCAAAATAATTGACAAAATGGCAAAGATAATCCCAATCCGCACCATGTACCAGCCCAAGCCCCTTGCAAAAATACTTTCGCGGGGACTAAAAGGCGGGCGTTTCATGACGTTGGGTTCGGCTGGTTCTACTGCCAAAGCTAAAGCTGGTAAACCATCCGTCACCAGGTTCATCCAGAGAATTTGTAGCGGTGATAGCGGTACGCCGCCGAGTCCGAGAATTGGAGCCGCAGCAATGGTTAACACTTCACCGATGTTACTACCCAGAATGTATTTGATAAAGCGGCGAATATTGGTGTAAACAACCCTACCTTCTTCAGTGGCAGCGACGATCGTGGCAAAGTTGTCATCTAGCAACACCATATCGCTAGCTTCCTTGCTCACGTCCGTACCAGTAATACCCATTGCAATCCCGATATCTGCTTGTTTCAAAGCAGGGGCATCGTTCACTCCATCCCCCGTCATTGCCACAAATTTACCTTTGCGCTGCAATGCCTGAACGATGCGAAGTTTATGTTCGGGAGACACCCTAGCATAGATGCTCGTTTGGTCTACTTCCCGTTCTAAATCGGCTTGGCTCATCCTTTCTAATTCTTGCCCAGTTACGGTATGGTCGCCTACTTGAGCAATACCCAAATCGACCCCAATTGCCCTTGCTGTTAATTGATGGTCGCCTGTAATCATAATCGGACGAATTCCGGCTTCCCGAGATCTTGCCACCGCCTCCCTCACTTCTGGTCTGGGTGCATCCAGCATTCCTACCAATCCCAGCCAAACCAAGTCTCGTTCTGAAGTCTCTTCCGATCCCTCTGGCGGCAACTCTGCTAATGGTTTATAGGCAAAACCCAACACCCGCAGCCCTTGACTTGCCATCTGGTTGTTTTTTTCCAGAATTTGCTGCCGCTGAACATCGTTAATCGGCACGGCACGATCGCCTGTATGGACGCGATCGCATCTTTCTAAAGTCAGCTCTGGCGACCCTTTGGTAAACATTAAATAAGCCGAATTATGAGAGGCTAAAGACGAGAGAGCATAATCTTGTACCTCTTGCCTCGTTTGACAAATAACGCTCATCCGCTTGCGTTCTGAGGAAAAAGGAAATTCAGCCACGCGGGGCAAACGGCTCGACCACTGGTCTTTTTGAATCCCAGCTTTAGCGGCTAAAGTTACCAACGCTCCTTCGGTTGGGTCGCCGACAATTTTCCACTGTCCCTGTTCCTCTTGCAGGAAAGAATCGTTACACAAGGCACAGGCAACTAGCAATGCTTGCAAATCTGAATCTCTGTCTGCGTCAATCGCTCGACCGTCGCTTAAAAATTCTCCTTGAGGCGCATAACCTTCGCCAGTTACCCGCAGAGATTTTTGATTTAACTCGACTGCCTGCACCACCATTTTGTTTTGCGTCAGCGTCCCTGTTTTATCCGAGCAAATTGTGGTGACGCTCCCTAAAGTCTCCACCGCAGGCAGTTTGCGGATCAGGGCGTTCCGCCTTACCATTCGCTGCGTTCCCAGGGCTAGAGTCACGGTAATCACCGCTGGCAACCCTTCGGGAACTACGGCAACTGCCATACTTAAAGACACTTGCAGCAACTCCTCAAATGCACCCCAACCCAAGCGCAGCACGCCACCCAAAACGACCAAAGCCACTAAAACCATCGCCCCTGCCACTAGGACGTTACCCAGTTGCGACATTCGTTGTTGCAGAGGAGTCGGTTCGCTTTCCACCGCTTGCAGCATGGCAGCGATTTTACCGAGTTCAGTATGCATTCCCGTGCCAGTAACTATTACCTTGGCACGTCCCTGAGTGACTTCCGTACCTTGATAAACCAAGTTAATTCGATCGCCCAATCCCGTGTCTTCTGGTACTTGGATATCGGCTTGTTTTTCTACCGCATGGGATTCTCCCGTCAAAGCCGACTCGCGAATTTGCAGGTTTGATTCTTCGATGATTCTGCCATCGGCAGCGAGTTGAACGCCAGCCTCGATTAGCATCACATCCCCAGGTACGAGTTCTTTTGCCGCAACTTCTGTGAGTTTGCCATCGCGCATAACTCGGACTAAGGGAGCAGACAGTTTTTTCAGCGCTGCTAGAGCTTTTTCAGCGCGGCTTTCTTGTACGTAGCCGAGAATACCGTTTAGCACGACGATTAAACTAATCGCGATCGCATCTTTAGGAAAGTCACCGTTGCGTAAATCTAAAACTGCCGATACTATTGCTACGGCAATTAGCATCAGCAACATAATATTTTTGAACTGATCGATCAGGATCGCTAGCGGACTGCGACCTCCAGACTCTTGCAGTTCGTTGGGTCCATACTGCTCCAAGCGCTGCTGCACTTGAGACGCGCTCAAACCCGTTTCTGCGTTACTATCTAAGACTTGTATAGTTTTATCAACTTCTAGGGCGTGCCAAACGTGTGTTGGGTTAGGGTTGGAGATTGCAGACATGGATAGTTTGCCAAGAAATGCTTGCTGAATTAAATCATAAATTAAGCACTATATTTAGGCTATCTGTACCAGGGAATGATAAGAGACAAGGGAAGAAGTCGTTCGGTGGGCAGTCACTCTAGTTGCTGCAGCCAGAAATAGGCAATTCCTAATGTTACTAAAGTCAAAGGCAAGCCGAAGCGTAAATGCTCCCAAAAACTGAGGCGATAACCTTGTTTTGCCGCAGCTTCAGCCACAATCATATTTGCCACCGAACCCAAAAGCGTCATATTTCCAGCTAAAGTTGAACCAGCTGCCAGTAATAACCACTCGCGATCGCTATTGGGAGAAATGAATGGCTGTAGTAATAGAACTGCTGGTACGTTAGAAATCAAATTAGAGAGTACGACTGTTACGCTTAACAAACTCGGAGCACTATGTATTAGCGTTGTAAAATTTTGGAGAAAATTTAAATTCTTCACACCGTATGTTAATACAAATAAGCCGGAAAACATCAGCAATAAATCCCATTCCACTGCTGGCAAAATTCTTTCTGGTTTTAACCTACGAGTAATTAAAAGCAATCCAGCTGCCACCAACGCCGATTCTGTCAGCGGCAAGCCGAGTAAAAATGCTATTAACATTCCTCCAGTAATGAATAAGCTTTTATACAGTACTGGTTTGAGGACGCGCTTTCGTCTGATGTGGGGAGAATTAAGTGTAGGTTTAAAAGAACGAACTTCGGGATACAACCACCACAACCAACCTAGTTGAACGATTAATCCGATCGCAGCAACGGGAGCTAAAGTTCGAGTAAATTCTAAATAACTAATTTCCGAAAAAGAAGCGATTAAAATATTTTGAGGATTGCCATTTAATGTTGCAACAGAACCAATATCTGTGGCTCCAGCTAATGCTAAAAGATAGGGAATTGGATTTAAATCTAAAGCTAGAGTTAAACCCAGCGTTAAAGGCGTAAAAATCAAAGCAATGGTGTCGTTGAGAAATAAAGCTGATAGAAATCCACTGACAATTGTTAAAGCAGTCAACAAACCAAAAGGACTGCGGCTATGGCGTAGTAAAACATTCAAAGCAAGCTGAAAGAAACCCGCACTAGTAAGGTAGGCATTGACTACCATAATGCTGAGCAGAAAAACAATCGTTCCAGCGTCGATCGCCTCCCACGCCTCTTTAAGACTTATACTACCAATACCAACTAGACAAGCCGCCCCCACAAAAGCGATCGTCGCGCGATTCATCCGCAAGCCAGGGAAGTATCCCAGTCCTAAACTAATATATGTCACGCCCAGGATGAAGTACTGAAAAAGGTCATTTGTCATGAGTGAGTAGTAAGTAATGGTAATTGGTAGTTAGTAGTTGCTCTCTTCTCTCCCTCAGTTCCTTCAGATGAGCGGCTCCCCCTCAGCTCTCACGATGGCTCTTAGCTCTTGTTATTGATATTTGATAAAACTTAACAATATAATGATAGGCGTACTACTTGTGTGTTAGCAGTCTCAAATCTACTGCGTGATGAAGTTGCAACTGTTGCATCAGCATCTACGTGGTGTATAGCAATCCATCCGAGGTGATGAGTCCAACGTGAATCTGACGAACCACGAAAAACCGATTCACGCTCCTGGCTCAATCCAGTCACACGGAATGCTGCTGGTGCTGGAAGAACCAGAATTAAAGGTATTGCAAGTTAGCAGTAATATCAAAACGTATTTAGGGCTGCAACCCCAAGATTTACTCGGTCAGCCTCTCAGTCATTTAATAGATCCGCAACAAGCGATCGCGATCGGGCAGCAGTTAACAGGAGAAAATACCAGGAATCCGCTCAAGCTGTCAATTTCAACAGATCGAGGCAAACGTTATTTCGACGCGATCGCCTATCGTACGGCAGATGAAGCAATTGTAGAGCTAGAACCAATCGACTCGCCCAACGAAACTAGTTTTTTCAGCTTTCACGCAGCGATCGCGGGTATACTGTCTCAAATCCAAAGCACGTCTAGCTTGCCAGAATTTTTGCAATTAATTGCCGAGGAAGTAAGAAAACTGACTGGATTCGATCGCGTCATGGTTTATCAATTCGATCCTAGTGGTGCGGGTTGCGTTGTTGCCGAAACCAAACGCGCAGATTTATCGCCCTATTTAGGCTTGCACTACCCTGCTACAGATATACCTCAGCCAGCCAGAGAATTGTACGCTCGCTGTTGGCTGCGATTTATTCCCAATATCTCTGCTCCATCTGTAGATCTAATCACGCTTAACCAGCAACCTGTAGACTTAAGTTTGTCAATTCTCAGGAGTGTGGATGCTTGTTGCGTAGAATACCATCGCAACATGGGTGTAGCAGCACTCTTGGCAATCGCCCTGATGCAGGAACAGCAACTTTGGGGCTTGATTGCCTGCCATCACTATACGCCTAAATACCTTACTTCTGAGGTGCGGATTGCTTGCAAGTTTTTGGGACAGTTGGCTTCGCTGGAGTTAGCCAATAAAATTCGCCAACAGGAATTGCGCGATCGCGTTCAGCTCAAATCGCTACAATCGGAGCTAATCGAATCGATTTCCCAAGCGAGTAATTTTGTTGAAGCTTTAATCCAACCCGCACCGCGTCTGTTGAGCCTAACCAACGCCACGGGAGCAGCGGTTTGTCTGGGAAATGAAATTTCTTTAGTAGGAGCTACACCTAACTTAGAAGAAGTGCGATCGCTAATAGACTGGGCAGATACTCAGGTAAGCGATAACTTGTTTGCTACCGATTTTTTACCACAAATTTATCCCCCATCTGTAGAATTTAAAGCTACAGCCAGCGGCTTGCTGTTACTGCAGATTTCCAAGATTCGCCGCTACTACATCCTGTGGTTTCGTCCCGAAGTTATCCAAACTGTGACTTGGGCGGGCGATCCAAACTCGTCGTTTCAGCTAGAAAATGGGAGCGTGAGCCTGTCACCCCGCCATTCCTTTGAACGATGGCAGGAAACAGTTAAATTAAAGTCATTGCCTTGGCAATCTTACGAACTCGATAGCGCCAACGATTTAAAAACTGCGATCGTGGGAGTTGTGTTACGTAAGGCAGAAGAATTAGCCCAAATTAACCAAGAACTAAAGCGCAGCAACCGCGAATTAGCTGCTTTTGCCTATGCTGCATCCCACGATTTGAAAGAGCCTTTACGGGGGATTTACAACTACTCCACTATCCTGCTAGAAGATTATGCCCAGTTACTAGATCTAGATGGAGCTGATTGCTTGCAAACGATTAAGAGCTTGTCTCAGCGCATGGAAGCTCTGATTGACGCTCTGCTGCGGCTCTCGCTACTAGGAAAAGCTCAACTAAATTTACAAGCTACCGATTTAAACGAGTTATTGCAACAAGCGATCGCAGTTTTATTTGCCAGTCGTCCAGACGCGCAAATGAGCATTCGCATTCCCCGTTGTTTACCAACAATCGAGTGCGATCCAGTTCTTGTCAGCGAAGTTTTCAGCAATTTAATTAGTAACGCCCTGAAATATAACGATAAAGCAGATCCTTGGGTAGAAATTGGCGATCGGGAGCGATCGGGTGGATCGCCAATCTTGTACGTTCGAGATAACGGCATTGGTATTCAAGCCCATCACCACGAAACAATCTTCAAACTCTTCAAGCGACTGCACTCTCAAGAAAAGTATGGCGGGGGAACTGGAGCGGGGTTAGCGATCGTCAAAAAGATTGTAGAGTTGCACGGTGGGAGGATCTGGGTTGAATCTGTCCCTGGAGAGGGAGCAACATTTTATTTCTCCTTAAAATAATTAAATCTTTCTAAAAGTATTTATGCTTAGTGAAACTCCTTGAAATAATTAACTTATGTAACAAAACATGTGGTTTTTATAAGAGCGGATGACAACTAGACCGAATGAACCGTTGCTGGTAGCTGAAGATAGTAATGAAGATTTTAAAATGCTACAACGGCTAATGCAGCGGATGACTGTGCAGAATCCCATTTATCGCTGTACGACTGGGGATGAGGTGTTAGACTTTCTGTATCAGGTGGGAGATTATCAAAGCCCCGCTATAGCGCCAAGACCTTCAGTTATCCTGCTCGATTTGAACTTACCAGGAATTGACGGACGCGATGTTTTAGAGCGCCTGAAGCAAGACATAAGTTTCAAAGAAATTCCTATAGTCGTATTTACTACATCTGCTAATCCTAAAGATATTGAATTGTGCTATCAAAGAGGCGCAAACGGTTATTTAGTCAAACCAATGGACTCTAGCGAGTTAGAGAAAACCGTTCAAGCATTTGTAGAATACTGGCTCGAAGCCAACACGCCACCGTCAGTTATCAGTTAGTGGTGCGTGGTGCGTGGTGCGTGAAAATACTTCTTACTCTTAAGCTAGTCAGCACTCATTTCTATAAATTTAAATTTGTCAACTTTTTGTGGAATGGGCATCCTGCCCGTCGGCATCCTGCCAAATAAGTAAAGTTTTAATATTTTATTTATATTTCGTTGACTTTTATTTAGAATTCTATAAGAACGCACAAATATAACTTCAGGAGAGTTATTTCTCTCCCGATCGCCGAATATGCCGAACGCTCAGACGCTACTCATCGTTGATGACTGTCCAGAAGATCGGAGAATCTATCGTCGGTATCTGCTGCAAGATCCACATCAGTCGTATCGCATTCTAGAAGCTGACTCAGCTAAAGACGGACTGGCACTATACCAAGAAAGCTACTGCGATTTGATCCTGCTCGATTTTTACCTGCCAGATATGAGCGGGTTAGATTTTCTGGAAAAGTTAGAGCTAGAATTGGCAGCTCCAACAGCGGTGATTATGCTGACAGGGCAGGGCAATGAAGGAATTGCCGTGCAAGCCATGAAGCAAGGCGTGCGAGATTATCTCGTCAAGCAATATTTGAAGCCAGATGTGTTGCAGCTTGCGGTGCGTAACGCCCTGAAGCAGTCGTGTCTTCAAGCCGAGTTGTGTAAAACGCGAGAGCGACAGCGTTTAATTACAACCACTGCGCTGCGAATTCGTCAGTCGCTACATTTAGAGCAAATTTTACATACAGCAGTGGTAGAGGTACACCAACTGCTAAGATGCGATCGCGTCATGGTTTGCCAGTTCATTCCCACCCAAGGCAGCCAAATTGTAGCCGATTCGGCAAAGTCTAGCTGCGAATTAGAAATAGGTAACTTTATTCGGGAGTACCCCCAAATTGGTAGCGGCTACGAGGCAAATTGGAGCGAGATTTGCGATCGCCTGCCAGAAAAGTTTCAGTCACCAGCCAGTTTAGTCGTACCGATTCAGCTCAGTTACAATTACACAAACCCGCAACCTTGGGGTTTACTAATCGCCCACCACAGTACTAGCGAGTGGCAGTGGCAATCAGATGAGGTAGAAATTTTACAACAACTGGCAGTACAGCTAGCGATCGCCATTCAGCAAGCGGAACTTCTAGCACAGACTCAAGCTGCATTAGAGGCAGAAAAACAACTCAATGCGTTTAAATCCCAAATTATTGCTACTGTTTCCCACGAATATCGCACGCCTCTAGCTGCCATCCTAGCATCAGCATCAACCCTGAAGCAAAATAGCACTTTACTACACCAAACCCAGCAACAACGGTTTCTGCAACTGATTGAAGACAAAGCTCGGCACATGGCAAAACTCGTTGATGACTTGCTGAGCGTAAATCAATCAGAGTCGGGCAAGATGAGGTTTCAGCCAATGCTACTCGATCTGAAGCAATTATGCTCGGAATCGCTCGCAGAGCAAAAACAGCTAGCTAGCGATCGCCATCAATTGAGCTTCCATTCTACAGGAGATCTGCAAGATTTCTGGGGCGATCGACGACTATTACGGCAAACCTTTAGCAACTTAATTTCCAATGCCGTTAAATATTCTCCTCAAGGTGGTTGTATCAAGGTAGACCTCAAAGCAAACGATGCACAAATAATCTTTTCTGTCAAGGATAAAGGTATTGGCATTCCCGCAGCAGATCGAGCCAACCTATTTAAATCCTTCAGTCGAGGTAGCAACGTCGATACCATTCCAGGCACGGGTTTAGGACTAGCGATCGCCAAAGCTTGCATCGACCTACACGGTGGAGAAATTAGCTTAGAAAGCGAAGTAGGGCAAGGAACTGAAGTGACGGTTATTCTTCCGCTGAGAAAGGGGAATGGAGAGAAGTCGTAAGTTGTAAGTTGGGCGAATCTATGTGAATCTATTTGTTGCCGAAACTGTAACGCATCCAGAATTTGAATGACTTCGATGCCAGATTAGGAACAAATTATTTCCCCATGCTTTCTAATTCAGCACGGCTACAGTGTGAGGCAAATTTAATCTATGCAACGCTCTCGAATTTCTGAAAACAAGTTTGTACCAAGACGCAAAGCCTTTTTCCGATTCCCCACTCCCCAGCTACTTGCGATCGCCTCGATCGCAACTCTCAGCTATATCTCTCCTGTATGGGCGCAACCAACTCCAGACAAAATGGATCGAACTTATAAAACTCTCACTGTCACGGGTAAAGGTGTAGAGTCTATCCCTACCACGCTAGCTCAGGTACGTTTGGGCGTGGAAGTTCAAGGCAAAACAGCCCAGCAAGTGCAGCAAGAAGCAGCCAAGCGATCGTCAGCAGTTGTAGACTTACTGAAATCGCGTAATGTAGAAAAACTGGAAACTACGGGAATTTACTTAAACCCTCTCTACAATTACACCAACAACGAGCAACGGCTGACGGGGTATTCTGCCACAAACACGGTCAGTTTCCGCGTACCAACATCGCAAGCTGGTAGTATCATTGATGCTGCCGTTAAAACTGGAGCAACTCGGATTGAAGGAGTGAGTTTTACTGCTACAGATGAAGCGATCGCCAAAGCAAGACAACAAGCCCTACAAGCAGCGACAAAAGATGCTCAGCAACAAGCGAGTGCTGTTTTTAGCAGCCTCAATCTCAGCCAGAAGGAAATTGTTAGCATTCAAGTCAACAGCGCCAATCCGCCACAGCCTCCCATGCCTTTAATGGCAAGAGGAGCAGTTTTTGCCGAGAAAGCTTCTAATACCCCTGTAGTGGGTGGAGAACAGCAAATAGAAGCTTTTGTGACGCTGCAGATTGGTTATTGATAGTGCAGAGGCGTTCTATGGAACGTCTCTAGACCTTAAAAGTTGTCATCACCACCAAAACCGCCGTAGCCGCCACCTTCGTTATCGCGTTTAGAGCCTAAAAGATCCATTTTATCTACATGGATAACTGGTGCTGAGCGGGGTACACCCGTGTTGCGATCGTCCCAAGTATCGAATTTTAAGGAACCTTTAACTCCAATCAGGCTACCTTTACGAACGTAGTTTTTTGCTGTTTCCGCTGTTTTACCCCAAATTTCCAGCGTGAACCAGTCTGGTTCGTCGCTGTTTTTGGTTGGTCTTCTCACTGCCAGCGTCATGCGACACTTGACGCTACCGGACTCAAAATACTTAATATCAGGGTCGCCGCCAACACGACCGACGAGGGTGACAACGTTAAGACTCATATCTCTTAGATTTAGTACAAGTGTACTTATGCATCCATAACCACAATCGTAGCGTATTACGTACCTATACTGGCAAGTATATTGGTCACTGGTCATTGGTCATCTGTGAAGTAATAGCGCTCATTTCATGAAGATTTTGTGAATTAGACTGCCGTATGTTTACTAATTTTAAATTATCTCTTTTTTTCTTCACAAATCGAGCGAGTATTAATACTTAGCGATCGAGCGATCGCCCGATCTATAACTATTGCAGCGTGGCTTTTTAATAACTGAGAACTAAGAACTGACAACTAGTAACCGATCGGCAACAGTACAATTACTTAAAACACCAGAAAAATGGCTTAAAATTGTATGAAGATTCAGTGAAATTACCCTTGGGAATTTAATTCTAAAAGCGTTAACTTTTCTTAACTGAAAGGGTGTTTTTGTCAGCCAGTCTAAGAATTGCAACTAAGTCCGATCGAGAATTAGTTGGCTCGACTAAACTCGAATTAGAGGGGTAAGAAAATTCCATCTAGCTACTAATACTCTACTGATGTGTAAAAACTATATCTTGCTTTTACGGGGGAGTGAGAGGCGTGGGTATGTTTGGTTTGTTTAATCGTTTGTCGCTGTCTAGAGATATGGGTATCGATCTCGGTACTGCGAATACCTTGATTTATGTCTCTGGCAAAGGAATTGTACTGCAAGAACCTTCGGCGATCGCGCTGGATTTAAGCGATAAATCATCGATCGCCGTGGGAGAAGAAGCCAGAAAAATGCTCGGTAGAACGCCTACCAAGCCCGTGAACGTCTCGGTGATTCGTCCATTACGGGATGGGGTAATTGCTGACTTCGATGCAGCCGAAATGATGCTAAAACATTTCATGCAGAAAGTCCATGAAGGCAGGGTTGTATCTCCCCGCGTCGTAATTGGTATTCCTAGCGGAGTTACGGGAGTCGAACGCAGAGCGTTAATGGATGCTGCATCTCAAGCGGGTGCGAGAGAAGTTTATTTAATTGACGAACCTTTAGCAGCGGCAATCGGCGCGGGTTTGCCCGTTGCCGAACCCATCGGTAGCATGATCGTAGACGTTGGGGGTGGAACAACCGAAATCGCCGTTCTCAGTCTTTACGGTACGGTACTGAGCGAATCGGTACGAATTGCTGGGGATGAGCTAAACGAAGCCATCATGCAGTATATGCGGAAAATATACAACTTAGTCATCGGCGAACGCACAGCGGAAGAAATTAAGCTGCGGATTGGTTCTGCCTATCCCTCCCGTGATGACGAAGATAATATGATGGAAGTTAGAGGATTGCATCTTCTTTCTGGCTTGCCTCGTAGCGTCACGATTAAAGAACCAGAGATTCGCGAAAGTATGTCAGAACCGCTATCCGTGATTGTAGAAGCACTCAAGCGGACTCTGGAACGGACACCTCCAGAACTCGCAGCCGATATTGTGGATCGAGGCATTATGCTTGCAGGTGGAGGCGCGAAGTTGAAGGGACTAGATACACTGATTAGTCATGAAACTGGAATCGTCACCCACGTAGCAGCCGAGCCGATGCACTGTGTTGTCTTAGGAACGGGGTTGGCACTAGAAAAATTCAAGCAAATGGAGAGAGTCTTTAGCGATCGCTCTCGGCGCGGATAAAAATAGAACTTGGTAATGGGGAATTAAAAAGTCAAAAGTCAAAAGTCAAAAGTCAAAAAATAGGAGTTAGCAGTTGTAAGTAAAAAGTTACTAACTACTCACAAATGACAAATGACAAATGACAAATGACCCATTACTAGATTGCATATCCCTCTGTTATCTAAACCTAAAAACCTATTAAGTCAGCCGACCGAGTTGACTGCTAACTACTAAAACCTATGTATATCGAACGTCGTCAGTGGTGGGAGAAACGTGCCCTCCCGATCTTACTATGCGTTGTTGCCCTTGGTACTGCTTGGACTGTCAGGCAGACCCAAGCTGCATTGATTTTTGAAGTTTATCAGCTCATCACTCGCCCCTTTCAACGCTCGGTTTCCCTGCAAGCAGAGCGGTTAAGTGATGCTCAAACCCAAGAGCTGCAAGCCCAACTAGCAGAACTCAAAAGCCAAAATCAACAATTGAAAAAACTACTCAGCTACGAGTCTACTCATAACCTAGAACGAGCTATTGTCGCTCCGGTAATCGGACGTAGTGCCGATCAGTGGTGGCAACAAATAACTTTGGGACGCGGTACGAGTACTGGAATTAAAGTCGGAGATATTGTAACTGCTCCAGGAGGGTTAGTGGGTAAGATTAGTAGCGTCACGCCCAACACCAGCCGCGTACTGTTAATTAGCGATCGCACCAGTCAGCTAGGGGTTACGGTTAGTCGCAGCCGCCACACGGGATTCTTGCGCGGGCTGTCAGAAAGTCAAGCCATAATGCAGTTTTTTGATAAAGTGCCTGACGTGAAACGCGGCGATGCGATCGTCACTTCCACTTACAGCCAAATTTATCCTGCCGGATTACCTGTAGGCAAGATCGAATCCATCGACTTGAACAAAAGCCCCGCTCCCGAAGCTATTGTTTCCTTTTCTGCTCCCATCACACACTTAGAGTGGGCGGTTGTTTATCCCAAGAGCAATTAAAAGTCGGAGCGCACAGCTAGCTGTGCGCTCCTATCTGTATACACAAATAAAAATTACAATTTACAAATTCTGAATTACGATTTCAGTTAGCTGCTATAAGATCGAGGCTCTGAAAATTGGAACTATCAAATACCTCTCTTTCTTTTTATGCAGGGACTCAAATCTTTGTGCCGCATGTGGCAGAAGTCTCCTGGTTGGCGACAGTTCGTTAACGGGGTAGCAATTGTTGGCTCGGCAAGTTTATGTCTGCTTTTGCTACCGATGCGGTTGCCAGGAATGTCTTTGCTGGGAGTTGCGCCTAATTGGTTGTTGATCTGGGTGGTAGCTTGGAGTATTAAACGCTCGGTTTTACAAGGAGCGATCGCGGGTATTAGCTTGGGATTAATTCAAGATGGCATGACTGCCCATAATCCCACCCACGTTTTTGGTTTGATGATGGTGGGAATTCTGACAGCACGGTTGCAAAAGCAGCGCTATCTTCAGGAAGACTTTATTTCTGTGGCTCTGATTGTCTTCGCCATGACAATTATGGTAGAAACGATCGCCACCGTACAATTTGGTTTTTTGGGCGAGGCAACAACCTATACATTCGGCTTGCCGCTAGAGAAATTAGCTGAGGTATGGCAACATCAACAACAGATTGCGTTGATTTCAGCCGTAATCAGTAGCCTCTGGGCTCCTGTCATCTACTATCCCTTAAATCACTGGTGGGCAAAAACGAGACTTCTGGGCACGCGATCGACAATCTAAAGCAGGAGGCGAAAGGTGACTTTTGACTTGGAGTACGGGCGGGTTTAGCAGATAGCTTGACAACCTTATTTGTAAATTTTTGGTCAAAACCCGCCCCTACAATTTCACAAAATCTCAGATAAAGCCTTGACAAGTCGGGCATTTTGCTCGTCCGTGCCAACAGTAATGCGGAGTTTGTCTTCTAGGCGCGGTTGAGGAAAGTATCTGACTAGTATGCCTCGTGCTTTCAAGCTGTGGTAAAGATGTGCAGCATCACTGTGAGACGATCGCGCTAGCAGAAAGTTGGCTTGCGATGGATAAACATCAAAATTGAGTTTTTCTAACTCCCTGGCTAACACCGCTCGCGAAGCTTTAACCTTCTCGGCATTGGCATTTTTGTGCGCTCGGTCTTGAATTGCAGCTACTCCCACAATACAGGCGATCGCATCGACGTTGTAACTATCTTTCACCTTCAGTAATCCGGCAATTAAAGCAGGATTGGCAACAGCAAAACCCAGCCTGATCCCTGCTAAAGAGTAGCCCTTGGAAAGCGTTCTTAAAATGATAACATTATCGTGTTTTTTAGCTAATTCCAAAGCGTCTTCCCTGGCGAAATCAACATAAGCTTCATCAATGACTAAAACACCGTGTAATTGTGTCGCTAACTTGTCGAGTAGCTCGAGTGGCACAACTGTACCAGATGGGCTGTGGGGTGAGGCAACAAATGTTACAGCTCCATTGGCAGCGATTAGTTCTGCTAGCGGCAGATTGTAATTTTCGTCATAGGGAATTTCGACAAATTCAGCATCCTGAATTTGTGCTAGGGTACGATACAAAACATACGTTGGCATCGGACAAACAATCTGCCGCTGCGGTGCGGTACAAGCACGGGTGATGACGCTGAGCAGTTCGTCGCTACCATTACCGACAATAATCCAGTCGGGTGGAATATCTAAAGCAGCACTGACAGCAGTGCGAAAACGTCCAGCCATTGGTTCTGGATAGCGCCGCAATAATTCTCCATATAATTCTCCATCTAGATTACGCAATGCCTCCAGTACTAAAGGCGAGGGTGGATAAGGATTCTCATTCGAGTTAATCTTGATGATGTTCGCACCAACGAGCTGTTCTCCAGGTACATAGCCTGACATTTGTTCGATATTGTGGCGAAAGTATGTCATGGCAAAATCAAAAGTCAAAAGTCAAAAGTTAAAAGTCAAAATCGATCGAAGGAGTTAGGAGTCAGTAGACTTGGCTTTTTCCTTGTAACTCTGAAGGCGGGGGATTCCAGTCTTTGTTGAGTCATTCTGACTCCTGGCTCCTGGCTCCTGACTTCTTGCTTGGTCAAAAGTCTCACCGAGCCTATAATATAGCGCAGAATCTCAGCTAATCTTTGGAGTACGAGCGGCATTGGCAATGGATTCCAAAATAGAGCCAAGGGTGGGTAATGCTTTTGACCGAGAAATGATGCAACGGTGTCTTACCCTTGCCCGTCGTGCTTTAGGACGCACTGCCCCTAACCCTTTGGTTGGGGCTGTTGTGGTACAAGATGGAGAAATCGTCGGCGAAGGATTTCATCCGGGGGCGGGGCAACCTCATGCAGAAGTTTTTGCCTTAAAAGCAGCAGGCGATCGCGCTCTAGGAGCTACCGTTTATGTCAGTCTCGAACCCTGTAACCACTACGGACGTACTCCCCCTTGTACGGAAGCTTTAATTGCGGCTGGGGTAGCGAAAGTCGTGGTAGGAATGGTCGATCCGAATCCCCTCGTTGCAGGTGGAGGAGTTGCACGGCTACGCAGTGCGGGAATTGAAGTTGTAGTTGGAGTGGAGGAAGCCGATTGTCGCCAATTAAACGAAGGGTTTATCCATCGCATGGTCTATCAACGACCCTTTGGCATTTTAAAATATGCCATGACTCTCGATGGCAAAATCGCTACCACTAGCGGTCATAGTGCCTGGATCACGAATCCAGCGGCACGAGAAGAGGTACAGCAACTACGAATTGCCTGCGATGCCATAATTGTCGGTGGTAATACAGTGAGGGTTGACAATCCCCGCTTGACAATCCGCCAAACTAATGCCCCTAATCCTTTACGAGTGGTGATGAGCCGGACGTTGGATTTACCAACAACTGCTCATTTGTGGCAGACTGACGCAGTACCGACATTAGTGATGACGCAAGTAGGAGCAAACCCAGAAATGCAAAAACTACTAAGCGATCGCGGTGTGGAAATTTTAGAACTCGATCCCCTCACCCCCACCGCAGCAATGACTCATCTCTACCAGCGCGGGTGTCTCTCCGTCTTGTGGGAATGTGGTGGGACACTAGCGGCGGAGGCGATCGCTCAAGGTGCAGTACAGAAAATCTTTGCCTTTATTGCTCCCAAAATCATTGGTGGTAGCACAGCACCCACTCCAGTAGGCGACTTAGGCTTCACCCAAATGACACAAGCCATAACTCTCGAACGAGTCCAATGGCGTACCGTAGGATCTGATTGCCTGATAGAAGGGTATTTGCCAGAGAGTCGGGAAGCAGCGGGCGGCGAAGCGTCTTCGCCGACATTAGCTGCGTAGTCGGGAGTTGGGGGATAAGGGAAACAAGGGAGCAGGGGGGAGCAATTACCAATTACCAATTACCAAGTTACCAATTACTACTCTTCACTGATAACTGATGATTGAAGTCGAGCATTTGAGCAAAATTTACGGTTCTACGTCTGGGATACAAGATGTAACTTTCAGCGTGGAAGCAGGGGAAATTTTAGGTTTTCTCGGACCCAACGGCGCTGGCAAGACCACAACCATGAGGATCTTAGCTGGTTATCTCCCTGCGAGTAGCGGTACGGCACGCATTGCAGGCTACGATGTCCACGAACAATCCTTAGCCGTGCGCCAGCGGATCGGCTATTTACCCGAAACGCCTCCTCTATACCTTGATATGACTGTAGAAGGGTTTCTGTATTTTGTGGCAAGGTTGAAAGGAGTAGCCGCAGGCGATCGCCATCGGCGGGTCAAAGCGGCTATAGAACGGTGTAACCTACAAGAAAAACGGCGCGTCTTGATTCGCAAACTGTCCAAAGGTTTTCGTCAACGGGTGGGAATTGCTCAGGCGATCGTCCACGATCCCCCAGTCATTATTCTTGACGAACCAACAGTAGGACTCGATCCTCGCCAAATTATTGATGTCCGCAATCTCATTAAAAGTCTTGCTAGCAGCCATACAATCGTGCTTTCTACCCACATTTTGCCGGAAGTCAGCATGACTTGCAATCGCGTTGCCATTATTAATCGCGGACAAATTATTGCTACTGGAACTCCCGATAGTCTAGAGGCAAACCTGACTGGTGGCGCAGGCTACGAAATTGAGACTGAAGGCGATAGCGTAGCGGCGCAACAATTGATAAAAATGTTGCCCAGCGTGCGATCGGTAGAATCAACCCCTACTCCAGAAGCAAATCGTTATGTTCTGCGAGTCGCTTCTCAAGCAAATACGGAACCAGGACCAGATATTATTGCTGTTTTGGTAGGAATGGGACTGAAAATTTACGAAATGCGAAGAACGCGAGCTTCTTTAGAAGATGTGTTCTTAGAACTGACGATGGAAGAAAAGCAGATAGAACAGGAGACAGAAGAAGTCAAAAGTTAAAAGTCAAAAGTCAAAATTTAGGAATTAGAAACCATGAAACATTGAACGAGCGGTAGTTACTTACGCCTTACGACTTACAATTTACGACTTACTACAATGCGTTTGATTTTTGGTAACATCATCGCAATTTATCGAAGGGAGTTGCAAAGCTATTTTGTCTCTCCTTTGGCTTATGCGATCGCAGGTATATTTTGGTTATTGTCTGGATTTTTCTTTGCTTTGATTTTGTTAGGTCCGCAGGGAATTATTCAGCAAGTTGCCCAAAGAGATCTACTGCAAGGACAGCAACCTGGAATTCCCAGTTCACCGATTGATGTGGCTTACGAGTTTCAACAGGCTTTTTTGGGAATTATGGGTTCTTTGGCTTTATTTATCTTGCCCATACTATCCATGGGCTTGTATGCCGAAGAACGCAAGCGCGGAACTCTAGAATTACTCGCTACTTCTCCAGTGACGAACTGGGCGGTTGCCGTAGGGAAATTGTTAGGAGTTGTCACATTTTTTCTGACACTGATATTGCCAATTTTTGCTTATGAAGCATTTGCTTTAAGTACTGCTAACCCTGCTGTATCGCCAACTGTTCCCTTAATGGGACATTTAGGACTCATTTTGTTGGCAGCAGGGATCTTATCTTTAGGAATGTTTATTTCATCTCTCACTGACAGCACAATTCTGGCAGCGATTATTACGTTTGCTTTAATTTTGTTTCTTTGGGTTATCGATGCGATCGCCCAAAATCTTAGTGGTACGCCAGTGGGTGCAATCTTGAGTCATCTTTCGTTACTTAAACACTACACTAACTGGATTCAAGGTATTTTTGATTCTAGTAGTTTGGTTGTTTTTATCAGTTACATTCTTTTAGGAATTTTTCTCACGGCGCAGGCGATCGATGCTTTACGGTTTCAGCGATCGTAGGCAAGAGGCGAGAGGCGAGAGGCAAGAGGTAAAAGAAATAAGTAAGGGAGGATTTCGACAGTTGCTTGTTTGGCAAAGATCTAAGGATTCAGCAGTTTCGGTTTATAAAGTAACAGGACAAGGAGAAATAGCGAGGGATTTTGGACTAAGAGATCAAATGCGACGTGCTGCTGTCAGTGTTTGCAGTAATATTGCTGAGGGTGATGAACGAAATACAGATAAAGAGTCTGTACGTTTTTTCTACATGGCTAAAGGTTCCTTAGCAGAACTAATTACTCAGTTAGAAATTGCTAATGAGATAGGATACCTCAGTCAAGAACATAAAATTTACCTAGAAAATGAATGTACTAATATTGCCAATATGCTAGGTGCTTTAATTAAAAGCCGCTCTCTGAATAACATTTAACTTCTTTACCTCTAGCCTCTCGCCTCTCGCCTCTATTTAGCTTCTTTACCTCTAGCCTCTCGCCTCTCGCCTCTCGCCTCTATTATGAAGAAAAAAAATTATTGGCAATACCTATTTTTGCTCGGTCCCTTTCTCGTACTCATGGGCTTAGCAGCAGGAACTGTAGCGGGTAGTTGGGGAATTGTCCCTTTAGGTTTAATTATTGCTGGCGCTGTTTTAAGCGTTTTGGGTTTGCTGTGGCAGGCTTATAAAAGTAAGTGGTGGAAGCGACGTTCGACTCAGGCGGGAACAAATGCGATCGCGGCTACTTTAGCAGTTTTGGTAATTCTAGGACTAATTAATTTCCTAGCCATTCGCTACCAAACACGGATCGATTTCACCGAAACAGGACTGTATACTTTGGCTCCCCAGTCGCGTGAAATTGTCCAAAATTTATCTCAACCTGTCAAAGTGTGGGTGTTCGATCGCAACCAAAACTCTCAAGATAGAGCATTATTAGAAAATTATCGCCGTCAAGGCTCGCAATTTAGTTTTGAGTATGTCGATCCACAAACACGACCAGGGTTAGCTCAAAAGTTTGGTGTGAAATCGTTTGGTGATGTTTATATAGAAGCAGGCAATCGACGACAGTTCGTGCAATCTGTCGGACAAGGGCGGTTATCGGAAGTGCAACTGACGGCTAAAATTCAGCAAGTCACGAGCGATCGCACGGGAAAAGTCTATTTCCTTCAAGGTCACGGCGAGGTTGGGATTGGGGAACAGAGTAAGCTGTCCTCAGCCCTGAATACACTGAGAGATAGAAACTTTGCTGCCGAACCACTGAATCTAGTCCAGCAAGCAAAGATTCCTCAAGATGCGACTGTAGTTGTCGTTGCCAGTCCCAAACGAGGCTTATTTCCCCAAGAAGTCAAAGCTTTAAGCGCGTATTTAGATCGCGGTGGAAGTTTGATGCTACTCCTCGACCCAAACACGAATCCCAATCTAGATAGTCTGCTGCAAAACTGGGGAATTAGCCTAGATAACCGAGTGATTATCGATCCCGCTGGACAAGCAATCGGTTTTGGACCTGCTTTTGCTGTGGTCGATAACTACGGACAACATCCAATTACACAAGATTTTGGGAATAATCTATCGATTTTCGGTGGCGCGAGAGCAATCGATCTCAAACCAGTAACAGGAGTGGAAGCCACGCCAATTCTACAAACGAGTGCCGAGAGTTGGGCAGAAAGCAATATCCAAAGCCAACCATTACAATTCGATTCTCAGAGCGATCGCAAAGGACCCTTGACTATAGGTTACGCCCTCAATCGCGTCGTCTCAGCTCAGCCACAAGCTAATTCTGCTCCCAAGACAACTCAAGCCAGAATGGTAGTCATTGGTAATGCCCAATTTGCGATCGATGGATTATTCGAGCAGCAATTGAATGGGGATGTGTTCTTGAATTCAATTAGCTGGTTGAGCAGTCAAGATAACAAGCAAACCCTATCTGTTCGCCCCAAGGAACAAAAACAGCGTCGTCTGAATCTTACGCCCCTACAAATTAATCTTCTAGGTTGGATCTCTCTAGTCATTCTGCCAGTCATTGGTTTTGCCTCTGCCGTCCTATTGTGGTGGCTGCGGAGATGACAGTTATCAGTTATCAGTTATCGGTGACCAAGTTAGTTGTTCTATCTTCTCTGCTCCTGAAGCTCCTCTGCCCCTCTGATCCTCTGATCCTCTGCTTCCTTATCCCCCAAATTCTTCTTCCCTCGCTCCTCACTCCTCACTCCTCGTATGAAACGCACGACATTAATTTTGCTCCTTCTAGCTCTAGGGCTGGGGGGATTTGTGTACTTTTATGAAATTCAAGGCACGACTCAACGCCAAGAGGCACAAGAAAAACAGCAACAAATATTTACGTTTAAGGAAGACCAAATTCAGTCTTTAACTATTAAGAAACAAAACCAAAATTTACAGTTCGAGCGCGTGAAAGATAGTAAGACAGGGTGGCGAATGCAGTCTCCTGACAAGGCTCCAGCCAGTGAGGGGGCGATCGCCTATCTGTTGGATTTGTTAGTCAGCAGTAAGAGCGATCGCGTTTTGACCGTACCCGCCGCACAGCTCTCTGACTATGGCTTACAGCAACCCCAAGCAACGGTAGAAGTTAAGTTACAGGATGGTAAAACTCACCAATTGGTCTTGGGTCAGCCAGATTTTAACCGTAGTTTTTTGTATGCTCAAGCCGATCCACCGACTCCACAACCCGCTCAATCTAGCGTGCTATTGGTCTCGACCAACTTTGAGAATGCTGTCAACCGACCTCTATCGGAGTGGAAACAGGCTGCAGCACCGTCAAAAAAATCGCCAGAGCTGCAAACTAATTTTCAAAACAATCAAAAATAGCCTTGAAATTATATTGGATAATATTTTTTTGTTTAGAGCAAAAAATAAATTGGTGGAATTTCATCAAAAATTGTGCAGAAAAAATCGGGTAATTGTCTAAAAAATCCTGAAATCCATATAACTTAAAGGTTTTAACGATCTATATTTGGCAAGCAGACCTTAGAATAGGTCAATGAAATATCCAACCGATGGGAGTTTCAGCGATTTTGTTGGGCAGACTAGCTACAGACAAAGGCTGAAGCTCCGGTTGAGAGAGTTCAGAAACACTTGTTTTGAGGTAGTTTGTTAACTCACAGGAGAATGAAATGAACAAGGGCGAATTAGTTGATTCAATTGCTGAAAAGGCAAGCGTGACGAAAAAGCAAGCAGATGCAGTTCTGACTGCTGCTTTGGAAACCATTATCGATGCAGTCTCCACTGGGGATAAAGTGACACTAGTAGGCTTTGGCTCTTTTGAGTCGCGGGAGCGTAAAGCTCGCGAAGGTCGCAACCCTAAAACTGGCGATAAAATGGAAATTCCGGCAACTAAAGTTCCGGCTTTCTCAGCAGGGAAGCTATTTAAAGAAAAAGTCGCTCCCCCCGAAGACTGAGAATAAAGTTCTTGCAGGAAACCCGAACTGGATGCAACCTGTACATGGAGGAAATTTAGCTTGGGCAGCAGCGATCGCGGGTTGTAGCTCCGATGCGATTCTCGATTTTTCGGCTAGTATCAACCCTTTGGGACCACCCCAAAGCGCGATCGCCGCAATTCAATCTGCCATAAGTCAACTCAGTTCCTATCCCGATCCAAATTACGGCGAACTGAGAACAGCTCTAGCACAGGTGCATCAATTGCCACCAGAATGGATTCTGCCGGGGAATGGCTCGGCAGATTTACTTACGTGGGCAGGTTGGGATTTATCTGAATTAGCCGCAACTTACCTCGTTACCCCAGCTTTTGGCGACTACTGGCGGGCGCTGAAAGCTTTTGGGGCGAAGGTGGTGGGTTGTCCGTTGGATTTAGAGGGAGTCGGGGAAAAGGAGGACAAGGGGACAAGGGGACAAGGGGAATGGGAGAAAGTCCCCCCATCTCTCTATCCCCCCCTCACTCCTCGCTCCTCGCTCCTCGCTCCTTCAAAGTGTGGTTTACTCCTGAACAATCCCCATAACCCTACAGGACGGTTGTGGCAGAGAGAAGAACTTCTGCCTTATTTGGAGCAATTTGCTTTGGTGGTAGTGGATGAAGCTTTTATGGATTTTCTACCACCAGCAGCAGAACAAAGTCTGACCCCGTTGGTACAGAAATATCCCAATTTAGTCATTTTGCGATCGCTGACTAAATTTTATAGCTTGCCAGGGCTGCGGTTGGGATACGCGATCGCCCATCCCGCACGCCTCAACCGTTGGCTGGCTCGACGCGATCCTTGGGCAGTCAATACTCTTGCCGTTGCTGCAGCGATCGCGGTACTCAAAGATACAGAGTTTCAGCGACAAACTTGGGCATGGCTGCCACCTACACGCTCGCGATTAGAGCAGGAATTGTCTCAGATTCCAGGATTGCAACCTCTGCCTAGTACTGCTAACTTTTTATTGGTAGAGTCCGAGCGACCGAGTTCGGCACTCCAGCAGCAACTATTAAAATACGAGCGAATTTTAATCCGCGATTGTCTGAGTTTTTCCGAACTAGGCGATCGTTATTTTCGGGTTGCCGTGCGCTCTACAACTGAAAACGAGCGCCTCATCAAAGCACTATGGCAGATTACGACATAGTAATTATTGGCGGTAGCGCAGCCGGACGCTACGCCGCCGCGATCGCCGCAAAACAGAATGCTACTGTAGCTTTAGTAGAAAGGGAGCAGGGAGCAGGGAGTAGGGGAAGAGAGCTGAGGAAGTTGGGGGAGTTGGGGAAGCTGGGGGAGAGCGCACGAGAAAATTCTGCGAGTGTCCTCCCACACTTCCCACACACACCACACCCCACACCCCACACCCTTTCTCACATCGGGCAATTAGCTCGACAATGGGAAAAGATGGGAAATTTTGGCTTGCATTTGAGTCATGGAAACGCGATCGATGACTGTCAAATTTCCGTCCAGTGGGAACGGGTAATGCAGTGGGCGCAAAGCGTCCAGTCCAATTTAGAGGAGGAGAACTCACCCGCTGTCTTGGCTGCTTTGGGAGTTGATTTTATTCTAGGGCAGGGTAAGTTTGTCGCTCAGCCCAATCTGGGCTTTATCGTTAATAATCGTTGCTTGGCAGCGCGGCAATATCTGATTGCAACTAACCCGCGTCCGGTAATTCCCGCAATTGAAGGGCTAGTAGTTACAGGATACTTAACGGCTGCCGAAGTTCTACCGTCATTGACTTCTCCTAACCCACCGCAGCGCTGGGCAATACTAGGTGGCGCTCCTAATGGATGTCAGCTGGCACAAACACTCGCACGATTGGGTTTAGATGTAACTTTAATTGTCAAGCGTCCCCAAATTTTACCCAAAGAAGATCCAGAAATTGCTCAGCTATTGCAAGCTATCCTCGAAGCTGAGGGAGTGCGCGTCCTCACCGATACCACTGTTACTCAAGTCAAAGGCATTGAGGGCAAAAAATGGATTCAAGCCGACCGCGCAGCAATGGAATTTGATGAAATTGTGCTTTGTGCCGGACAACAACCCGATCTCGAACAACTCAATCTAGAAGCAGTAGGAGTGAGAACGCAGCGTCGTCACCTACGTCTGAATCAAAAATTGCAAACTACAAATTCACGCATCTATGCTTGTGGGGACGCGATCGGCGGTTATCAATTCACTCATATTGCCAATTACGAAGCTAAAATTGCCCTGCAAAATGCTTTACAAAATGCTTTGTTTTCCTCTCAACGTCAAGTTGATTATCGTAATATTCCTTGGTTAGTCTGTACCGATCCGCCTTTAGCAAGAGTGGGTTTTACAGCAGCCCAAGCTAGACATAAATATGGCAATGATGTCTTGGTATTGCAGCATTATTTTAAGAGTTTAGCAATAGCCCAAATACGGGATGAAATGACAGGAATTTGTCAATTAGTCGTGCGGCGTAATGGCACGATTTTGGGTGCGGCAATTATTGGCTCTCAAGCTGGGGAGTTAATTAATGTCATCGCTTTAGCGATCGCCCAAAAACTAAAAATTGAGGCAATCGCCGATCTCGTTTCCGTCTATCCTAGTTGGGGAGAAATTTTAGCGCAAACTGCCTGCGAGTATCTGTCTACTCCACTATGTCAAAAAAATTGGCTGCAAAATCTGCTAGCCAAGATAGGGGTTGGGATTTGGGGATAAGAAAAAAACCCCTATTTGGGGTTAAATTCAACCAAGTGCAAAATTAAGATATCTTCAGTTTAGATCGGTTAACAGTAGACGACACCGATCGCCGTTAAAGCAGATACAACAAACCAAACAGAACAATCCAAACCACATCGACAAAGTGCCAGTAAAGTTCGGCAGCTTCTACACCAAAGTGATGCTCTTGACTGTAGTGGTGGGCGCGGCGCGATCGCCACAAAACCGCTAAAATTGCCAACACGCCAACAGTAACGTGGAGTCCGTGGAAACCAGTCAGCACGTAAAACGCACTGGCAAATAAATTCGTTTTCAGCCCGAACTCTAAATGGCTATACTCGTATATCTGCCCTGACAGAAAAATAATGCCCATTACCGCTGTAATTGCCATCCAGGTACGCATACCCGTGACATCATTCTTCTTAATTGCAGTATCGGCATTATGCATCACGAAACTACTAGAAATCAGAATAATTGTGTTGACTCCTGGTAGTAAAAGTTCTAACTCTGGCGTTCCTTCGGGGGGCCAACTCGGTAATGTGGAGCGATAAGCTAAATACGCGCCAAACATACCGATAAAAATCATGCCCTCTGCGATTAAGAACATAACTAATCCAAACATCCGAAAATCGGGATGTTCTTCATGATGGGCGGCTTCCGCTTTGTGGTGATAATTAAGTTCTGTCTTTGCTGGGTCTATGGTTGGACTTTGCATAATTTGGGGAGTAGGGAGTGGGAGGTAGGAAGTAGGGTAGAGACATTATACGTAAGTCCCTACGCACATAACATCTCTACTTGCGGTCTTCAGGATTGGCAGCTACATTTGGGTCGGGATCGGCACGTAAAGCCGACTTAGGTCCAGCAGCTAAAGCTGGCTCTCTTTCATCCGCCAAGGGGACATCGACCTCAGATCTAGGTCTTTCCATACCGTAGTCGTAGGGACCAGTTGCCAATACGGGAAATCCTGCAAAATTTTCGATCGCAGGTGGCGAGCTTGTCATCCATTCTAAGGTCAGTGCTTCCCAAGGATTGTTACCTGCTTTAGGTCCGTACATCCAACTCCAAATTGCATTAATGATGAAAGGCACGGTGGAGATAGCTAGCAGGTAAGCTCCCATAGTACAGACAAAGTTCAGTGCGGCAAATTTAGCATCGTACTCGGCAATCCGGCGGTTCATGCCCATCAGTCCGAGTTTGTGCATTGGTAGGAAACACAAGTTCATCCCGACATACATCAAAGCGAAATGAACCTTGCCCCAGAATTCATTCAGCATTCGTCCCGTCATCTTGGGATACCAGTGGTAAATTCCCGCATAAATCCCAAAGACAGAGCCGCCAAATAAAACGTAGTGCAGGTGAGCGACGACAAAGTAAGTATCGTGAACGTGGATGTCGAACGGTACGGCAGCTAGCATGACGCCACTGATCCCGCCGATGACGAATAAGCTCACAAAGCCGATCGCGAACAGCATCGCGCTGTTGAGGCGAATTTTACCACCCCACATCGTCCCCAACCAACTGAAAACTTTGATCCCCGTAGGTACGGCGATGATCATAGTCGTGATCATGAAAAACATCCGCAACCAACCAGGAATACCGCTGGTAAACATGTGGTGCGCCCAGACGATCAATCCCAAAAAGCTAATTGCCAAACTAGAATAGGCGATCGCTTTATAACCGAAAATCGGCTTGCGGGAGTGAACGGGAATCACCTCAGAAATGATCCCAAAAAAGGGCAAAATCATGATGTAAACCGCAGGGTGCGAGTAGAACCAAAACATGTGTTGGTAAACTACCGGATCGCCGCCGCCTGTGGGATTGAAAAATGCCGTGCCAGCAAATAGGTCGAAAGATAACAGAATCAAAGCGCCTGCTAAAACTGGTGTAGAAACGAGCGTTAAGGCAGAAGTCGCCAGCATTGCCCAACAGAATAGAGGCATTTGCGTCGTACTCATGCCTGGTGTCCGCATCTTCAACAAGGTGACGAGGAAATTAATTGCCCCCAAAATCGAAGAAGTTCCCAGTAGCAAGACACTGATAATCCAAATTCCCTCGCCTAATTGTCCCGTTACCAAACTGAGGGGAGGATAAGAAGTCCAGCCAGCATCGGCAGCGTCACCCAGGACTAAACTACTGATGAGCAAGATTCCTCCAGGCGGGATCATCCAAAAGGCGACGGCGTTCAAGCGCGGGAATGCCATATCCTTCGCCCCAATCATCAAGGGGATGAGGAAGTTAGCGAAACCTGCCCCTGCTGGCACGATCCATAGAAAGATCATGATCGTGGCGTGAAGTGTAAACAAGCTGTTATACACTTCACGGCTGACAAAATCGACTTCTGGCGTTCTGAGTTCCGTCCGCACCAAGTCAGCCATGACGCCGCCGATACAGTAGAAAATAAACGTCGTCACCAAGTATTGAATGGCAATTACTTTATGGTCGGTATTGAAAGAAAAATAATCGCGCCACTTTCTTTCCCCTGGTTCTGCTTCCAAGATAGATAAGTTAGCCGATCGTTGGATTTGTGCTTGAGTCATAGCAAGAGAGTGAGTAGTGGGTAGTGAGTAGTGAGTAGTGAATTGCGATCGCTTTTCTCTCACTACCACTGTTCGCTACTTAGTGATGGTGAAGCTGATGGAGAGTTTCGGGCTGAATTCCCATTTGCATGGTATACGGGGAAAGAAATTCAGCGGGGGAACGACCTGCAACATTCAAGGCAATTGCCTGTTCTAGGTTGCCTTTAGTTGCCACTTGTTGTTCCTGCATCCACTTGTCAAAGTTTTCTGGTGTTTCCACAATAAACTTAGTGTTCATCGCCCCGTGATAGGGACCGCAAAGTTCAGCGCAAATCAGTTTGTATTCCCCGACAATTTTCGGAGTGAAGCGAATTTCACTTTGTCTGCCAGGAATGACATCTTGTTTCAAGCGTAACTCTGGAACCCAGAAAGCGTGAATCACATCGTTTGCTGTCATGTTTAGCATCACTTCTTTACCAGCAGGAACGTGCAGCTCACTGGCAACAACGCTCGTATCTGGGTAGGTGAAAATCCAAGCATATTGCAACCCAGTGACGTTGACTGCGAGTCCTGGGGCTTTTCCTACGTTATCTGGGCTAGCACCAATGCCAGGAGATACTATACCCATACCTGGAGCATCGCGTTTTTGAGGAACTTGGTCGGAGTTACGAACGGAGGCGGTGGCTGGATCTGACATTGCCTCATCCGACTTGATTTGATTCGAGTTGGGATCGGTGCTAGGTGGCGTATCGTTTAATGTCGCCGCGATCGCTGCTCCTGGCATTGTCATTGCTTGCCCAGCAATAGGGGCTTCGTGAGCGCTGTGGGGATCGAAACCACCAATCTCGTTGTAGACATCAAAGCTGTAGATCGATAAGCCGATGACAATAATTGCTGGAATTGCCGTCCACAAAATTTCTAGAGGGATATTACCGAACACGGGAGGCGCGTCGGTGTTATCGTCTTTGCGACGGCGAAACTTAAAGGCAGCATAGATCAACACGCCTTGTACCAGCACGAACAGACCCGTGCCAATCGTCATCATGGTGTCGAACAGCCCATCAACCAAAGTGGCTTCATCTGAAGCTGCTGTAGGTAGTAACCCATGATTCTGACCGTACCACAGACTTGTTAGGGTCAAGACGATGCCAATTAATAGGGTCCAAATAGAACTGGGAATGTTCACGGTTAAGGATTTGATAATTTTTAGCTTCTTAACAATTAGCCACACTCACTTACCAAGGTAGTGCAGCTAACCCAAAACCTGCTTATCCTCAAGTTAATTTTTTCTGATATTTTGGAACTTTTCTGTGGCTAGAGCAGGGAGATAAGGGGCTAGGAGAGGAGGAAAAGCAGGACAAGAGAGACAAGGAGTAGAGGAGCAGAATGCTGCGCGGGAAAACACGGGAGCACAAGGAGAACGATACTCTTACCACGTACTACGCACCACTCTTTACTGATAGCTGATTTCCGTTTCTATCAAATCGACTACCTAAGCGAATCTAGCTCAAGTCTGAGCCAATTATCTATAAATCATGAACAAATGTAACGAGCAAGAACAATTTAAAAATCTCTAAAGCTTAGAGGCTAAGCTACGGCGATCCGGCACAGTAGGTATATGGCTAATCAAATCGCCGCGCTACTATGCGCTAGGGTGGAAGGTGAGCCAGCACTTGCATTTTTGTGAATACTTGGTTAAATACTGGCAACCTTTTGAAGACAGGCAATCAAGGTACAGTCCATGACTGAATTCGTCCTGCAAAGACAAAACACAGATACAATCGAGCAGTCCCAGCCACGGGAAAGAATTCGGCGGTTGGTGTGGAAATTATGTGTAGCGACTCTGATTTTGATGGCGATTGGCAGTGCTACGCGGGTAATGAATGCTGGGCTAGCTTGCCCAGACTGGCCCCTGTGTTACGGTACGCTCGTACCCACTCAACAAATGAATTTTCAGGTGTTTTTAGAGTGGTTTCATCGCCTAGATGCGGCTTTAATCGGGCTAGGGGCGATCGCGCTGACAGTCGTGAGTTGGTGGAACCGTAACTTTCTCCCGCGCTGGCTGCCTTGGGCGGCAACTTTTGCCCTCAGTCTGATTGTCTTTCAAGGGGTCTTGGGCGGACTGACAGTTACAGAATTACTGCGATTTGATATTGTCACCGCGCACTTGGGAACGGCGCTATTATTCTTTACCGCACTACTGATTATCGGCACGGCACTCACGCCTTACCAAGGAACTGGTAACGCAGGTAAACTAGCTTGGTTGGGATTAGCTGCTGCCGTGTTAGTCTACATTCAAAGCTTGCTGGGAGCATTAGTAGGTTCGCGCTGGGCGCTACACCAGTGCTTAACTGGACAGCAGTTGTGTAGCGTTATGTACAGTCACATCGGGGGTGTGGTTCCTCCAACGCTAGCTACCCTGGCTTTAGTACTGCTGTCCTGGCGGACTCCGGCTTTGCATCCCGCATTGCGCCGACTGGCAAACATGGCTGGCGGATTAGTAGTACTGCAAATTTTTTTAGGAATTGCCACCTTCCGCCTGCATCTACAAGTAGAACCACTGACCGTATCGCATCAGTTTGTTGGCGCAGCCTTACTAGGTGTTTTGGTTGGCTATACCGTACTGGCAATCCGCGATTGCGGTTATAGCGATCGGTTACCAGTGAAGAGTGGTGCGTGACAGCACGTCGATCTCTTGCTTTTCGTCAATTACCAGTTTGTCAATTATCAGCTACTTTCGCGTCTCTAACCCTAACGCCTTCCAAATAGGTGTTGGTGTTGCATTGGTTTCAAAATAAACGGAATTTGGTGCAAATTTTATGATCGGGGCAGATGTCTCTAGACACCATCAAAACTTTCTTCAAGTCGTTCATAGCTACTATCAGCTAACTAAGCCGAGGATCATCCCTCTACTTCTGATTACTACTGCTGGCAGTATGTGGATTGCAGCCCAAGGTCGAGTAGACCCAAAATTGCTCGTCATCACCCTAATTGGAGGAACTTTTGCTGCTGCCGCTGCCCAAACCATTAACTGCATTTACGATCGCGATATCGATTATGCAATGGAACGAACTCGCCACCGTCCGATTCCTTCCGGACGGGTGCAGTCGCATCACGCGCTGATCTTCGCGATCGCCTTAGCAGTAATTTCTTTCTCTCTTTTAGCAATATTTGCCAACTTGCTAGCTGCCCTGTTAGCAGTGTCTGGCATTGTCTTCTACATTGCCATATATACCCATTTTCTCAAACGTCATACTCCCCAAAATATCGTCATTGGTGGTGCAGCAGGGGCAATTCCAGCGCTAGTTGGTTGGGCAGCGGTGACGGGAACTTTAAGCTGGACGGCTTGGACGATCTTCGCCATTGTCTTTCTGTGGACGCCACCCCATTTTTGGGCGCTGGCATTGATGATCCGCGAAGACTACGCCAAAGTAGGCGTACCGATGTTACCAGTTGTAGCGGGTGACGAGGCTACAGCGCAGCAGATTTGGCTCTACACCCTAATTTTGATCCCCGCCACGTTTTTACTAATTTATCCTTTACAATCGTGCGGTTTGATCTACGGAGCGATCGCCTTTATTCTTGGTAGCATCTTCGTGCGTAAAGCTTGGCTACTATGGCAAAGTCCCACTTGTAAAACCCAAGCGCGATCGCTATTTCTCTACTCCATCCTTTACATGATGCTATTGTGTGCTGGCATGGTAGTCGATAGCCTACCCTTCACTCACCAGATTGCGAACGTTTTAGCCTCCAGCTGGAATACCATCATCAGTACGATTCTCATTTCTAGATAGTGGTGCTTTGACTAGTGACTAGTAAATCTATTTTCTAGTCACTAGTCACGACTCACTCTTCTATGATGAAGACAGGAAGTATTTAGATTTGTATCGCTGCTAGCGAGAAGAAGCTCCTATGGCTCCTGCTGTTTTCATCCAAAATTTGCAAAAGCGCTATGGCAATGTTGAGGCTGTCAAAGATATCTCCTTTACAATCGAACCTGGAGAAATTTTCGGTCTACTCGGTCCCAACGGTGCGGGTAAAACTACAACCCTACGCATCTTGTGTACGCTTTCTACACCAGATGCAGGAGTAGTAGAGGTTTCTGGAATTTCGGTAGTAGATAACCCTAGAGCGGCTAGACGAAGATTGGGATATGTAGCCCAAGAAGTCGCCCTAGATAAAGTGCTGACCGGACGAGAGTTGTTGCAACTACAAGCGTCTCTCTACCACATACCTAGTAAATTAGTCAAACAGCGGGTTGACACGGTATTAAATTTACTCGGTTTGCAGGAGTATGCAGACAAAAAGACAGGGACGTACTCCGGTGGATTGCGCAAGCGTCTAGACTTAGCAGCAGGTTTACTACACGCCCCCGATGTCTTGGTACTGGACGAACCAACAGTTGGACTTGACATTGAAAGTCGTTTTGTCGTGTGGGATTTTTTACGTCAACTGCGCGAACTCGGAACTACCGTATTGATCACCAGCCACTACCTAGAAGAAATTGACGCATTAGCTGACAGGGTGGCAATTATCGATCGCGGTTTAGTGATTGCTTCCGGTACGCCTTCTCAATTGAAAGACAAAGTAGGAGGCGATCGCATCACGCTGCGAATTCGCGAGTTTTCGCCTCCCGAAGAAGCAGAAAAAGCTAAAGAAATGCTGATGACGCTGCCCTTCGTCCAAGAAGCGATCGTCAATAGCGCTCAAGGCAACTCACTCAATCTCGTCGTCACACCCCAGGCAGAAGCTTTAACTCAGATTGAGGCAGCGATGAAATCTGCCCATCTGCCGATATTTGGCATTTCCCAATCTCGCCCTAGTTTAGACGACGTTTACCTCGCCGCCACAGGTCGCACCCTGATGGATGCCGAACTCGCCGCCGCCGGAAGCCGCGATCCCAAAGCCGAGAGAAAGCAAAATATGAGATAGGTAATGGGTCATGCGGAAGTCAAAAGCTAAAAGTTAAAAGTCAAAATCTCCAATTACCAATTACCAATTACCAATTACCAAAATCATATGAGCAGTACTTTTATACCTCCAAAATCTGATGCCAAACCTGATGTTAACTGGCAACAGCTGGCATCGACAGCAATTCAAAAAGAAGATACTCCTAACTGGTTAGGAGAAATAGTACAAGAAACTTTGGCGCTGACTCGCCGCCTATTTATTCAGTTGCAGCGCCGTCCTTCAACTTTGATTGCTGGAATTATTCAACCTGTCATGTGGTTGATCCTATTTGGCGCTTTGTTTCAAAATGCTCCCAAAGGAATGTTTGGTGATAGCACCAATTACGGTCAGTTTTTAAGTGCTGGCGTGATCGTTTTTACTGCTTTTGGGGGAGCGCTGAATGCAGGATTACCAGTGATGTTCGATCGCGAATTCGGCTTTTTAAATCGCTTATTAGTCGCCCCTCTTGCTTCGCGCTTCTCGATTGTCTTGGCTTCAACTATTTTTATCGTCAGCCAAAGTTTGCTGCAAGCAGCAGTCATTGTGGCGGCGGCGGCTTTTTTAGGTGCTGGTTTACCGAATTTAGCTGGTTTAGGCGCGATCGCTTTAATTATCTTACTGCTAGCTTTGGGCGTCACAGCTTTAAGTCTGGGCTTAGCTTTCGCTTTACCAGGACATATAGAATTAATTGCCGTAATTTTCGTGACTCAACTACCCTTATTGTTTGCTAGCACGGCACTCGCGCCTTTATCGTTTATGCCCAAGTGGTTGCAAATTGTGGCAACAATTAATCCATTAAGCTACGCGATCGAACCTATTCGCTATCTCTATCTACACAGTAGTTGGAATTTGGGTAATGTCGTCATGCAAGCTCCTTGGGGTGCAGTGACTTTTGGCGGAGCTATACTAATGTTGGTCGGTTTTAGCTTCGTAGCTGTGCTGAGCATTCAACCCTTACTGCGGCGAACTTTGGCATAAGGTATGAAGCCTATCTTTCCTTCTATTTTCAGCTCTAGGAGCGATCCGCAATTATGAAAATCTCAGCTTCATCTTTAACCAAAATCTTTTTCAGTGCAGTAGTAGGCATCAGCTTAGCTACCTTATCACTACCACAAACCACTTGGGCACAAGCAACGACAGATGCCGAACCTCTGCGGGATCTGAATCAGGATCGAAATCGCGATCCCTTTTCCCGTGGTGATACTGGCGATGCAATGAGCGGTTTAATGGATATCATGCACCGCGCTCAGATGGGCAATATTCGCTCTGCAGGCGATTTTGCTACCGAGCAAAATCAATCTTTGGACGATGCTGCTGCTAAATTTCGCCAGCAGCAGCTACAAATGATGCAAAACCAAAATCGATCGCAGCCTAATAATCCTGCTATTCCACCTCAAACAAAGTAGCTCAAAAGTTAAGGTATGGGGTTGCCATACCTTGATTTTTTTACAATCCTAATGCCGATAGCACGTCACTCGCATGAGTTGTCGTGTTAACGCTGCTATCGACATGGGTAATCTTACCGCTACCATCAATTACGTAAGTCACGCGCTTGGCATAACCGCCACCGTCAACATCATAGGCTTTAACTAGATTTTGCTCGGTGTCAGCTAAAAGCGGAAAATTAAGCCCGTACTTCTCAGTAAATTGTTGATGAGACTGCTCGTCATCAACGCTTACACCTAAGATGACAACGTCTTTGTTATCGTAGGTTTGCTTGGCATCTCGGAAACTACAAGCTTGTTTCGTACAGCCTGGTGTATCGTCTTTTGGATAGAAGTACAAAACTACAGTTTTACCAGCAAAATCAGATAAGGAGACTGTATTACCATTAGTATCTTTGACTGTAAATGTAGGTGCTTGCGTACCAACTGCTAAAGCCATAAACTTCAGTATCTCCCTAAAATTTGATTGAATCTACTAACAGTAAATGTATCTTGCCTATCACTGCTATATCTGGCGATAGAACAAAAAGTTTACTGTTTTTCCTAGCTCGATTATTTTATCAATAATTCTATCTTTTTTAACTTGTTACTTAACACTTAGCGATCGCTTGCGCTCTATTCAGTTAGAACTAGCTTCCTTTAGGCTTGGCTGACATAAGTCCCGCTTGAGTCAAAAAGGGGAATAGCAATCTTTTAAATTACGATAGATAACGATCGCCTATGCTCGAATTTCAGCAACTGATAAGAAGTCTTAGATAAACCATATTTTTCAAGTATAAACTTATACATATTTGTGGATTTTTCAGGTTAAATAATCTAAGATTTTTCTCACGTTAATTTCATAGAAAACTTATCAACGCCTAATTTAATATTACACAGCTTACCTGACTATGTCTTGAAAACAGAAAAAATGATAAAACTTGCAGCGAGTGTTACAAATTCTCAAGAGTAGAAATAGACCGAGCGAGATTTGCTAAATTTTGCAGGTATTACACTCACTTTGATTTTTTTCGCTAGGAATTTTAGAAAACTCGTGAGATTATGCAATTGCTCTTGGAATTTGGTAAAAGATGTAAGACGTGCGTTTATCCTCTTGCTAGCTTGTATTTTCCGATTGCTTCAGTATCGTAAGTCATCTGTAGATATAGTCAAAATTTTTATCTTAAAATACCTCATCAATCTCTATGCTAAGAGTGGCATTTATTGTCAATCATTTTCCTTTACTCTCAGAAACCTTTATTCTCAACCAAATTACTGGACTCATAGAACGCGGACATCAAGTAGACATATATACCTGCACTCCAGGCGATTTACATAAAGTACATCCCGATGTAGAAAAATATTGTTTGTTGGAACGTACTTATTATCTACCAGAGATTCCCCAAAATATCTTATGGCGATCGCTAAAAGCAATTGGTTTACTGAGTCTAAACTTTACTAAAGCACCTGGTAAACTCCTGCGATCGCTCAATGGTTTTCAATATGGCAAATCGGCTACTTCTTTACGATTATTTTATGCCGCGATCGCTGGTGCAGGTAAAGGAACATACGATATCGTTCACTGTCAGTTTGGAACTTTAAGTTTTTGGGGGATGCTGTTTCGGACGATTAATGCTCCTCAAGCTAAATTAGTCGTATCATTTCGCGGCTACGATATCAGCCAATTTCTTCAAGAACATGGCGATCGCATCTACGATCGCACCTTTGCAGAAGCCGATCTTTTTCTGCCAAATTGCGATTTTTTTAAACGCCGCCTCCTCAAACTCGGTTGTGACGAAAGCAAGCTCTGCATCCACTACTCAGGAATTGATTGCGAGCGGTTTCAATATACACCCCGCTATCTCGATTCCAGCGAGAAAATATGTATTGCAACTATCGGTCGCTTAGTAGAAAAGAAAGGAATAGAATACAGTATTCGCGCTGTAGCAAAAATAGCAAAATCATACCCTAATCTAGAATATAAGATTGTTGGTTCCGGTTCCTTACATGTAGAGCTAGAACAACTCATTCAAAAACTAGAGTTAACTAATATCGTGCATTTACTAGGCAAAAAAGATCGACAAGAAATTATTGAAATTTTGCAAACATCTCACATATTTATTGCTCCCAGTATTACGGCGCGAGATGGCAATCAAGATGCTCCTGTGAATGTATTAAAAGAAGCAATGGCAATAGGTTTACCAGTAATTAGCACGTATCATGGGGGGATTCCAGAACTTGTAGAAGATGGTATTTCTGGCTTTCTAGTCCCAGAAAGAGATGCAGAGGCGATCGCGTCAAAGTTACAATATTTAATCGCACATCCAGATATATGGAATATTATAGGTGCAGCCGGTCGCGAGCGAGTCGAAAGATATTTTAATATGCAAAAACTTAACGACGAGCTTCTAGAGATTTATCAGAAAGTGAGTAGAGAAGAGTGAGTAGTGGCGAGTGGCTAGCTACTCACAAATGACAAATGATAAACAACTAATATAAATAACTAATACTTAACAAATATGATCTCCCCTCAAGTCACAATTGTTGTAACTCCTCGCGAACGGTTTAGCTATACTAAAGAATCTTTAGAAAGTATCTACGAACATACGCAAATTCCGTTTAAATTAGTTTATGTTGACGGCAACTCTCCCGCCAAAGTCAGGCAATATTTAGAGGAACAAGCGCGAATTAGAAATTTTCAAATTATCCGCACAGATTACTATCTTTCCCCCAATCAAGCTAGAAATATTGGTTTGCGGCAAGTAGATACTCAATATATTGTCTTCGCTGATAACGATGTAGTTGTTTCCCCTGATTGGCTGAAAAATTTAGTTCAGTGTGCTGAAGAAACTCAAGCCACAGTTGTTGGACCATTGATGTGTCAAGACTTACCAATACATGAAATCGTTCACTTTGCGGGTGGCGAATCTCATATTTGGGTTGACAAGAACAAAGCAACTCCTAGGCGCAGATTGCGGGAGAAGATGTACAAGCAGGGAAAACGAGTCACAGAAGTTCGCGATCGCCTCCAGCGTACCGAAACCGAATTAGCAGAATTTCACTGCGTTCTCGTGCGTACAGAGATCTTTTCCCACATTGGTTTGTTAGATGAAGCCATGCTGAACACGAAAGAACATCTGGATTTTTGCATGACCGTAAAGGAAGCGGGAGGTAAAGTCTATTTTGAACCCAGCAGCCTTGTCACTTACGTACCGGGACCACCTTTAGAATGGACGGACTTACACTTTTACATGCTGCGTTGGAGTGATGCGTGGACTTTAGCGAGTTTGCATCGCTTGCGCGACAAGTGGAATTTAGCTGAAGATGCTTACTTTCTACAAAAATACAAACAATTGGGTTGGCGGCGGCGATGGACAATTGTTCATCCCCTCAGCCAGCGTCTTACCTTTGGGATCAAAAGCCATTGGCTAGAAAAAGTTCTCGTTCCCATCGATCGCATCTTAAATCGTTATCTGACATCAAGCCACGATCGACAACAGCAACAATTTCAACTGCAACAAACTAATGAGGTACAGGACAACGGTTTGGTTCAGTCTGCACGCTGAAAGCTAATACTTGCGTAGTTTGGGTTGGACTAAAATTGTTATCGCTGACTAGAATAAGCGATCGCCTACCATCTGCTAAGCAAGGTCCGAAGGTTATTCCTTCGACGTTATCCAGAGTAATCTTCAAATCAGCTAAGTCAAGGAGTAATTTCTTTTTAGCTGCTCTAATCTGGCGAAGATCGATATTTGTCAGACTCTCGATCTGGCTGATATCTTCAGCACCTTCGAGCGAGACTTGATATAACTTAATCGCATTACCAATCCCTGTTGAAAAAGAGCGTTCTAAACTCAAAAAACGGTCTTTTCCTAGCGATAGTAATTCTACCAAGCCATTCGTACTAAAACTGTCTGGAGGATTGGGAGTAGTAGCAACTGGATCGACAAAGTATAAAAATTCTTTTTTTGGTTGTCCTCGAGTTAAGTCATATTGTAAGATTCTCGATGGACTACCAGTACTTATTGTCGCTTCGCTTCCATCTTGGACGATAGCATTTTCTGTCGCAGTGTAAAGAAATCTTTGATTTGGGGAAATAGTCAAGCTTTCAAAAGCTAGGTTGCTTCGCACTCCTCGCTCTATCGCAGGTAAAAATTTATTAGGAACTAGTAATATTTGTAATTGTTTTCCCTCGAGAGAAAATCGATTGACAAAAGGCATGATTTCAAGCTTTGGATCGCCTTCAGAAGAGATATATAAAGTGTTATCTTCAGTCAAAGCAATCCCTTCTGGGTCGAGGCTGAGAGGTGCAAATGGTTGTCCTTCTGAATTTAGCAGCGTAGTTACATCAATAAATTCAACTTTATTTAATTTCTCAGAACTGATATCAATTCTGAGAGTATAAAAACGAGCTGGAGAGCGTTCGCTGCGATCGTCAGATATACTGTAGTAAACTTTTTTTCTAGAGTCGTAGGTAATCCCAGATAAACCGCCAACTGGCGTATTTTCAAATTGAGTATCGGTAGGGAATGTAACTTGACCTAAAAATTTTATTTCCTCAACTTTTGCAGCTGCGACTGATGCTGTTGTCAGTAGTGCCGCTGTCAATATAGTCGCTAGTGAAGTCAGTACATTTGTAAAATTACGCATTAAATTTGGCAATGAAGTATGGAAATTACAGAAATAAATTATCAATTTGGGATTAAGCCATCATTAGAAAATGGTTATCTTTGGGTTATACCAATTTTATAGTTAACAAATATTACAAATGCGCGTATAAGAGATAAATAAACTTTTTTGTAACAAGAGTAAAAAGTTCTGAAACGGCGTTTAGAAGGCGTTTAGAAATTAAAATATAGAGATAAAAATGCAAGCTAGGACACTAAAGAAACTCGTTCTAAATTCGTTTCTAATTCCTGGTCGATGAAATTTTCCAGCCAATCTTTGACCACAAGAGTAGCACGACAATCATCTTCGTTATAACGTTCAATCGCTTCGAGAAACGAGCGATCGCCTGTACTCAACCAGCGATCGTACCAATAAATACACTGCGAACCGTGCGCTTGGGGATCGCGCCATTCAAACCCGATCCAACGGGCGATCGCTTTGAGCGCGTAACTTTCAATCGGTAGTACCACAGTTTGGGCAATCTGCTCGTAAACATCGACACAGCGATCGACGATCGCGCTAACTTGTTCTGCTGGTGTCCGATAAAGTTGAGCTAAGCGCCTAATTGTATCGACTTCGTATGAAAAAAAATGAAAAATGGGCGCTTGTGGATAGCGCCCAACGATGTCTAAAAATTGTTGCCAAATCGTGCCTTCATCTGACGGTGTTTCTGCTAGTAAGGAATGAAAAGTTTCCGTTTGCTTCAGGCGATCGACCACCAAGACCCCTAACATGTAATCGAGATTTAGTTCCGGTTGCGCCTCAATATCAAAGTAGATTTCAATAGAAGTGGTGCGTGGTACGTGGTGCGTGGTGCGTGATGAAAGAGTGTGGGGTATGAATTCAATAGCTTCTTCAGTTCTCTCTGCTCCCTGCTTTTTGAGGAGCAAGATTGGGCGATTTTCTAAAACCGATCGCGCTTGCAATACCAAATGATGGGCTATCTTTTTGTCAAAGCCTTGTAAGCTTGCTAAGTTCGATGAGTTAGCCCCAGCCAAAGATTCTAGCGTGACTAGGTCGTGTACCTGTAACTCTTTATAACGATTGGGCGTCACCCCAGGCACTAAAGATAAATGTTGTTGAGATTTAGCAACGCTGTAGCAATGGGTATACCAGCGGCATAAACTGCATCGTTGGCGAGAAATAAAGACTTCTGGTGCTTGAGGTGCTATTAGTGTTTGGACGCACTCAGCAAAAATCTGCTGCATCTGGGGCAGTACTCTGGTTAAACTTACCTCATACATCTCTTTGCGTCGCAAGAGCAACCAGGCACGATCTGGTGTAGTCTCCTGCACCATGCCTAACGCTTGTCCGTGAAAAGCAGCGACAACTTGGTATTCTAATTTGGGGCGCTTGCCTAATTCAATTTGGGCTGGAATATACATCCAGTTCCCGAAAATCGATCGCCCTGGTTGTTTGATCAGTAAATCTGGGCGGCTAAGCAGCGTTAAATCTTCCGAGGTCTGGGTGACTATAACTCCTCTGTAGATTTGTTCTACACCCTGTTGCATTAACTGCCAAGTTGCAGCTGCTCCTGCTTGCCAGTTCTCTTTAGAATGCTGAGGTTGCTCGTAAATCCGTCCTGCCAGCACGCTCTGTCTATGTTCGAGTTTGTCCTGTTGTAATTTCAGCAACAGTTCGCTAGGAGCATCTTTAAGCGCCAAATCTCCGTGGCGATCGAGAAATGGACGACGATTACAGCGTTGGTATTGTAGCAGCAGCTCGGCAGTCATTAGCATAGCTCTAGCGTAACAGGAAAACTATGAGTGATGCGTGGTGCGTGGTGCGTGGTAGAGATGTACATATATTCTTCTAACTTCTGACTCCTGACTCCTGGCTTCTGACTCCTTTGTTCACTGGTCACTGATAACTGATAACTGGTCACCGATCGCCGATTCAGCTAAAATGGCTTAGTTCTGCTGTGCTACCGTCAGATAGTTTGGCGGGTTGACGATCGCCTATACGAACGCAAAACTATATGAGTAGATTTGACCGACAAAATAGAGGATTCAAAGTTTTTGGACATTTATGGATGTTGTCGATCCCGATCGCGTCTGCACCTCTACTTCTACCTTTGTTCAGTCAATCTTTCTCTCCTGCTTCTAATACAGCACTAGAGCCATCTCCTGCAGCTCCAACTAACAATAATATTTCCGATCGCGTTTCTAGTGTCGCTCAATGGGAGACAGAAGCTAGGAGCGAGGGGCAAAGCGATCGAATATCAAAAGCTCAGCCGCAGCTAAACAAGAAACTAAACAAAACGAACAAACAGCAGCCTCAAAAAATTAAGCGAAAACGGCAGCATGTAGCCAAAAAATCGCCATATACTGCGCCACAGTTAGAAATTCGCGTGGCGATCGCTCGAGATGCAGATTCTCTAGTTGTTGGCTCCTCAACTCCCGCTCAAGTTGTAGGAGCAAACGGCAAGGTCTTACGTCAACTGCCCAACGGACAAGCATTTACAGCACAGTCTAGCGACTCCAACAACATTACTATTGGCAATGCCCAATTACCCAATGCAGTTTGGATCTACCCCCAAAAAGGAGGTGTAGTATACGTAGGCGATCGCTGGTATAGAGGCAAACTCCTACTCGTTGCCCAACAACAGAAATTACTCGCGGTTAACTACGTCGATTTAGAGCATTATCTCGCCAGCGTGGTTGGTAGCGAAATGCACGCTTCCGCCCCAACCGAAGCCCTCAAAGCTCAAGCCGTCGCCGCCCGTTCCTATGCTTTGGTTCACATGGTACGTCCGGCAAGTTCCTGGTTTAACCTCGGTAATACTCAGCGCTGGCAAGTTTACAAAGGGATGAACAGCGAGTACAACACCACGCAAAAAGCCGTGAAAGATACTGCTGGGCAAATTATTAGCTACCAAGGCGGCGTAGTCGAATCGCTTTATGCTGCAACCGATGAGATCGTCCAAAAAGCTCATGGTGGTAAAGGCATGAGTCAAACAGGAGCCTATCAACTGGCAGCACAAGGCTACAACTACCTGCAAATTTTGGCACACTACTATCCCAGAACTGCCACAGCAAGGCTGGAAATTAAGCCTTGACACAGGAGCAGGGGAGCAGGGAAAGAAAGCAAAGGAGACTAGGAGACTAGGAGCAGGGGAGCAACTACCAATTACCAATTACCCACAACCGTCAACTGTCTCCCGTTTCCTCGATTTTGACTTTTGACTTTTGCCTTTTGCCTTTTTCAGAATTACATTTGACCATTACATTTGACCGCTTAGAATCGGCTTAATTTGAGGTTCAGATCTTTCTCCCAGATCGTCAGCGATCGTTAACCGAGACGGCTTACAGCGTTTGATCTCAACTGCGATCCCCTGCGCTCCTTCATGCTCTAAGTCTTCTAGGTAACCAAGTTGGGCAGCTGCCGCTTCTTTGGAGCTGAGAAAGGGACCGAAATAGTAAGTACAACGGGGATTCTGGGTAACAATTTCTACCCACCATGCCCAGCCGAAGTTATGGAAGAAGCTAATCAAATTTTCTTTGGCGTGATTCCAAATTGGGTTCATGTCTTTTTTTTCCTATCAGCTTGTGGTACAGGATTCGAGCTAACAAAACAAATTGTAAATTGTCGTTACATTCTGTAAAAAATCTTACCGCTAGTTTTCTAATTTATCTTTATTTTGTACTCATGTTGACGTAGCTTACATTTTGCCAGCGTTGACGAAAAACTTCGTAAAGTGCCATACCAGTTGCGACAGAAGCGTTCAAACTCGGGGTGTTGCCTGATAATGGAATTGATACCAATAGATCGCAGCAGCGTTGAGCGCTCAAACTCAATCCTTCTCCTTCCGAGCCAACTACTAGCACAATAGGACCACTAAATTTAACTGTCTGTATCGATTGTTCCGCTTCTAATGCTGTACCGTAAACCCAGAAACCAGCGGCTTTTAATTCTTCCAAAGCGCGGCTGAAGTTGACAACTCTAGCGACGGAGAAGCTTTCTAAAGCACCTGCTGCGACTTTCATCACCGTGGAAGTGATCCCAGCAGCTCTACGTTGAGGAATAACTAAGCCTTGCGCTCCAATTGCCTCGGCGGTACGGATAATTGCACCCAAATTGTGGGGATCGGTAATGCCATCGGCAGCGACAATTACAGGTTGGTGAGAAGTAGATTTAGCTTTGTCAATTAGCTCTCCTAGTTCCAAATAATCGTAGGGAGCGACTTGAGCAGCTATCCCTTGATGATTGGCATGATGAGTAATTTGGTCTAGGCGTTTGGGTTCAACCTCATCTATGACAGTACCATTTTCCTTCGCTTGTTGGAGGAGAGAATGAAAGCGATGATCGTAACGCAGACGCGCCGTAACCCAGAGTCGATTGAGCTGTCGTTGAGTTTCCAAAGCTGTGAGTACGGGATAGCGACCGTAAATCAGATCGCTCTCTTCTTCTGGTGTGGCAGATGGAATTTGGGAAGAGAGATGCTCTGCCCGATCTCGTTCTGTGTTGTAGGTAGAGGCAGCTAGAACTGGACGCGAGAAATCTTGCTTTTCTCTCACATGATGCTTTTCCCCATCCTGTTTAGTGCCACTGCGTTTGAAATCGGCACGCTTGCCTGTAAAACGCTCGGGTTTGCCGCGTTGCGGTTTTCCAGAAGAATTAGATTTAGCTTTTAATCTGGGTGGTTTTGTCATAAATTTTTCTTATTTTTAATGGTTTCAGTATTCATGTTTTTTACAATCGGGCAAGTTCGATTGCTCTGGCTCGGGTGCTAATGGTAACTGCTCTAACAGTTGGTACAACCGCTGGCGATCGCATAAATAAAGATAGCCTACAAGAGCTTCTAAACTCGTTGCTTGTTGATAAACTTTCGGTGCGGCGCGTCGCGGTCGTCCTACAGTGGCATTGCGTCCCCGGCGCACGATTTCTAATTCAGTCTGGTTGAGATATGGAGTGAGATGGCGTAAATGGGCAGCCTGTGCTTCAGCTCTTACTTGGGCAACGACAAGATTATGGTAAGTTTGCGATCGCTTGTGGGGAAGTAAAAAACGGCTCCTAACATATAGCTCGTAAACCGCATCCCCCAAATATGCTAAAGCTGTAGGTGAGAGTTGTTGCAGCTGTCTAGGAGCGATCTCCAGCCAATTAGGCAGCAGCTCCAACTGAGTTACTACATCTGCTTGAGCTTCCCGAGCCGAGCCGTCGAATAAATTGTCCTCCTTCGGTTTCACTCCGATTGGATTCTCCCGGAACGATCGGTTATCAGTGACTTCTTGCCTCTCGCCTCTCGCCAATTACCAGTTTAAGCAACTAGCGATCGGTGACTACATTATTATGATCGATCCCCAATTTGAAGAGGTTCAACCTAGAATAAGTTTTTTTATCAAAAAACTAAGCTATCCAGATCGCGAAATCGGATAGCTAGAGTTGAGATGCCTGCGATCGCTCAAGACGATTGAATATTTTCCAAAGCTGCTTCAACAGTCGGTCGTAAACCTAAATATTGCTCTAGGTTAACCGTCTTGACTGTTTGAGTCACGCGGGCATTGGTGACAATTTGTGAAGTTCCACCGTTAGTTTCAGCCTGCTTCTTCAAATGCACCAAAGCGCCGATTCCAGAACTATCGACAAAATCAATTTGGGACAAATCCAAAATGACGTGCTTTGGTCCCTCTTCAACATACTTGCCGAGTACCTTGCGAAAGGTTGGCTCTGAAAAAGCGTCGAGTAAACCCGTCAACCGGAATAACTGGTAATTACCCCGAGCCTCACGAGTTCCTCTCAGGCTAACGGTTAGATTTAGTGTCTCAGCGATAGTTCCCTCCTCGCCACTTCTTGTTTCAAATCGAGGCTAAAGTATAAATGCTTGGTTGAGGTGTTGTCTACACTCATGTGGTAGAAGCTAGGGGCTAGAGGCTAAGAGCTTGGGGCGAGAAAACAGAACATAGTCTATTCCTGTCCGCTTCAGATCTTGCCTTTGCACTCCCAGTTTTTAAATTTTAACTCCTCATGTCTCTGTGGGTATAAAATACTATGAATTTATTGTGGATAGTTGGTAAAAGGCAAGAGATAAGTCGGAAGTCAGGAGTCGGGAGTCGTCCGGCGCGGAAGTAAGAATTAACTGGTAAGGAGTCACTGGTCACCGGTCACTGTTCAAGAGATAGACTTTGTACAGATATCTCATCCAGTTAGGTAGGGGCAATGGTGCGATTAAAGCTGTGGCAGTGGCTTGTCTTGGCAACTCCGATCGCGTCTATCGTTGGTTTCTTCCTGGTAGCAGCAGGTTTGCAGATCCATGAATGGCGCATCAATTGGATCTGGGGTGTATTTATTCTGATTTTTGTCGGCTGGCGGTGGTTGTTAGTACATTGGACTCGTCCTGTTGTCGTGCAGATGGAGGCTGTAGCCGCAGAATTTAGCAAAGAACTAGAAGCGTTTTCTGCAGATGCGCCACTCTCAACCTCAGACAGCACTAAGAAAGCAGAAGCTACGCTGCAAGAAATTCTCGCAGCAGCACAAAGCGATCGCCCTTTGTGGGAGGACTGGCAAGCGTTTTGGCAGCGCTGTCAAGATTTAGTCGTCGCGATCGCCCAGATTTACCATCCAGAAGTCAAGTATCCTCTTTTAAATATCTATATTCCCCAAGCTTATGGGTTGGTTCGAGGTACGGTAGACGATTTAGATCGGTGGATGCAAAAATTATCGCCTGCTTTGAATCAAGTTACCGTCGGGCAAGCATACGAGGCATACGAAGTCTACCGCAAGCTAGAACCATCAGCACGGAAATTCTGGCGGGCATGGAACTTAGCACAGTGGCTTTTAAATCCAGCCGCAGCTATAGCGAAACAAGCCAGCCAGCGTTACACTAACCAGGCAGATCGGCAACTTTTGGTCAATTTAGGTCAATTGTTGCGGGAAGCCGCGTTAAGAAATCTATGTCGGCAAGCGATCGCCCTCTACAGTGGCAATACTCTTCCTGGTTTAGAATCCTCCAAGACTCAAACTCTACCCCAGGCAAAGACTCAAACTCTTCGCGAGATTTTGACGCAAGCCGAACCTATAAAAACTGTAGAGCAAAAACCTGTCAGTATTCTCTTAGTAGGACGCACCGGAGCCGGAAAAAGCAGCTTAATTAATACCTTATTTAGGGCAGAACTCGCTGCCGTTGATGTTTTACCCAGCACCGATCGCTTGCACAGTTATCGTTGGCAAACTGAAACGGGAGAAACGCTGACGTTGTGGGATACGCCAGGATACGAACAGGTAAATCGCGCTGAGTTACGGGAACAGGTTCTCGAATCTGCCAGCGATTCAGATTTGTTGCTACTTGTCAATCCCGCCCTCGATCCTGCTTTACAAATGGATGTAGATTTTCTCAAGGATATCAAGGCAGAAGTCACGGACTTGCCCGTAATTACTGCCGTTACCCAAGTCGATCGATTGCGTCCGATCCGCGAGTGGGAACCGCCTTATGATTGGGAATGGGGAGAGCGCCCCAAAGAAATTTCCATGCGAGAGGCAATCGAGTATCGTGCCCAACTGCTAGCTAATTACTGCGATGTCGTACTACCAATCGTCACGGCAGATCCGCAAGTCGGTCGAACTGCTTGGGGAATAGAGGCGCTATCTTTAGCGTTGATGAGTGCGATCGCTCCTGCCAAACAACTGCGGCTAGCACGCTTCATGCGCGATCTAGAAACCCGCACTACCGCCGCCGCCAAAATAATCGATCGCTACACCTTCCAAATGGCGACGGCTCAGGGACTCACCGCTTTACTCAAAAGCCCTGTTCTTCAGTTTATCTCCACCATCTCGACCGGATCGCCTGCTTTAGCCAATCTGCTGGCAGCTCAAATTCCAGTCGAACAATTACCTGTTGTCATTGGTAAATTACAAATGGCATACGAACTATTTTCACTGCTCAACCCAGATAAAAATCCGCGCAACTTCGACTTACTCGCCCTATGGTCGTTGTTATTAGAAAACTCTGCATCTCCAGAAAGCAATGCCTGGGCATTCGGTCATGCTTTGGTAGAGTATTGGACGCAGAGTTTAACTATCGAACAATTAAGACAGCGGTATGAAGGCTATCTCAAACAAGTTTGAATTCATAGCTAAATATGTAGTTCATCCAACTGAATCTCTTGAAAAAAAGCATAAAATATAACAGCTATCGCTGAAAATAACTTTATTGCTAATCGCCGATCTATGTCATCTCTCAAGGCTTTTCGTAGTTCATTTCTAGATTTTGTTGCCGATCCATTCTACGTATCTGAGTCAGAAAGCATGCGCTATATTCCTGACGGATTATTAGTTTTGAAAGATGGCAAAATCAAAGAATTAGGAACCTACGCTAGCCTTCAAAACAAATACGCAGAAACTTCTATAACTGCTTATCCTGGAATGCTGATAATGCCAGGATTTATTGACACGCATATTCACTTTCCTCAACTCGAAATAATTGCTGCTTACGGAGAACAGTTACTAACATGGTTGAACAAATATACATTTCCCACTGAAAGAAAATTTAAAGATAAAGCCTACGCCCAAAAAGTAGCCGCGCTCTTTCTCGATGAATTATTAAAAAATGGTACGACAACAGCATTAGTATTTGCTACGGTTCATCCTGAATCTGTAAATGCTTTTTTTGAGGAAGCTAACCGCCGTCATCTGCGGACGATCGCCGGTAAAGTCATGATGGATCGTAACGCACCAGATTTTTTGACCGATACCGCAGAAACGTCCTATCAAGAAACAAAGGCACTAATACAGAAATGGCATAAAAAAGACCGCTTACTCTATGCTGTAACTCCCCGCTTTGCAATAACTTCAACCAACGAACAATTACAAATCGCTGGAAAACTCTTAAAAGAATTTCCCGATGTTTACTTGCATACTCACATATCAGAAAATGTAGATGAAGTTGCATTTGTCAAGCAGTTATTTCCAGAAAGTCAGGGTTATTTAGATGTTTACGATCGCGCTGGATTAGTAGGCGATCGCTCTGTATTTGCCCACGGAGTACACTTAACTGATGAAGAGTTTCAGAGATTATCTCAAGCAAATGCCGCGATCTCATTTTGTCCGACATCAAATTTATTTTTAGGTAGCGGACTATTTAGAATTGAAACTGCTAAATCAAAAGAGCATCCTGTAAAAGTCGGTTTGGGTACGGATGTAGGTGGTGGAACGAGTTTATCTCTACTACAAACCACAAATGAAGCATACAAAGTCTCCCAATTAAGACAACAGAAACTATCACCCTTTCAGGCACTATTTCTAGCAACTTTGGGAGGAGCAAAAGCACTAAATCTAGAAGATAAAATTGGTAATTTTGACCCTGGAAAAGAAGCAGATTTTATTGTTTTAAATCCGCGCGCTACACCATTAATGGCATTTCGTAATGCCGACACAATTCCGGCATCTTTAGAAGAACTAGCAGAGAGAATATTTACTCTAGTTATTATGGGAGATGACCGCACTATACATGCTACTTATATTATGGGAGAATGGGTAATGGGTAATGGGTAATGGGTCATTCGTCATTTGTATTTTCACTAGTCACCAGCCACTAGCCACTAGCCACTGATTTAGTCACTTCTAAGTAAATATATTCTAGTCGCACGGGCTGGCGAGAAATAGAGTCGAGAGAAATACCGTCAAAAAGGGAGACGATCTCTTTTAAATCTAAAGATTCTGGAAGCCAAAAAGCAAGTTCGTTGCCATAGCGACGATGGATAAAACCTAATTCTATTGCGCGGGCGATCGCCTTTTTCTCTTCAGCCGTCTGCACGATAATAATTTCTCGAGCAGATATATATTGACGCAATTGAGCCAAACTACCTTCAGCTATAATTTGACCATTTTTCAAAATTCCAATTCGGTGACAAAGATGTTCAGCTTCGTCTAATAAATGAGTGGTGAGTAAAATAGTAGTACCTTGACGTTGGAGTTGTAGAATTAAATCCCAAATCTCATAACGTGCTTCTACATCTAAACCTGTAGTTGGTTCATCTAAAATAACTAATTTGGGTTGATGAACTAAGGCAACAGCAATATTCAAACGCCGCTTCATTCCTCCACTCAGTTTTTCTACGGGAGTTTTTGCCCAGTCCAATAAGTTAACAGCAGCTAAACAAGACTGAATTTGTTGCTTTCTTTGTTTAACTGGAATACCGTAAAGTTGAGCGAAAAAATTAAGATTCTCCGTGCAAGTTAAGGTTTTATAGAGGTAATTTTCTTGAGGCACAACGCCAATAATTTTTTTTGTCGCATCAGAAGCGGGTCGATCGGCGATCGCAACTTCCCCGCTATCTGCTTGTAGGAGATTACAAATAATATTTATTGTAGTTGTTTTTCCGGCTCCATTCGCCCCTAATAAGCCGTAAATTTCTCCTGGCAAGATATGCAGCGTTAGGTCTTGCAATATCTGCCTTTTTCCATAAGATTTATTAAGCTTCTGGATTTTTAACACTGGATTTTCAACATGAGCAATCTAGGAGCGAACAGTAAAGTAGGGCGGGCAATACCCACCCTACTTACATCTTGCAGAAAAAGTGGGCAGGGTTCACACTATCAAATTAGATGAAAAAAGTAAATATTGATTTGATTGATTTGATTTAACTTGTAGTTATAGAAGCAATTGCTCATTGAGCGGCGACAATATCACTGCTCTCTATACTCCGATCTTTACATCTCGATACTTGCTTCCTGTCTCTTTCGGTACTTACCTGTTCTCGACAGACAGTATAAAATTGCAATTCATATACTTTCTTATCCCCCTTTTTGTGAGTGGTGCGTGGTGCATGGTGCGTGGTGCGTGAATTTAATCGCTGCCTCTGCCCCTCTGCTGACGCTGCCCCTCTGCTTCCTTTTCCCTCTTGTCCCCTCATGCATATGACTCAACCCCTTTGGCAACGGACAATTAGACCTTTTGGTGCAGCTGCCTTGCATGGTATTGCCAGTTATGGCGATCGCCTGTTATCCATTGATAAGGTCAAAGGGCATTTGCTGCAAATCGATCCGGTGAGTGATAACACCACGATTTTGAATTGGCAAACCGCAGAAGAGTTTGTGGACGTAACGGGAATAGCAGTGTGGGAAGACACTCTGTGGTGTACGCGGGACGATACAGTTTACTATTGCCAGTGGGGAGAGTTTAAACTCAAACCTTTTGTTACCTTACCTTACACTGCGGATGGAGTCGCGGTGTGGCAATCGACAATTTACGTCACTTGCCAGAAAGCGGGCTATATCTCGATCTTTGATACCAATACAGGGGTACAAATTACCAGATTTTTTGCTCCAGGGGTAGGGATAGAAAACATTACAGTTAAAGAAGAAAATTTATGGGTATGCGATCGCACGGAACAGACAGTCTATTGTCTCGATCGCGCTACAGGAGAAATCCAATTTAGCATCTTAACTCCGTTTGAATGTCCTACGGGGTTGACCTTTTATACCCAACCACAAACCAACGAGACGTTACTGTACGTGGCTTATGCCTCAGAAGAGGCTTACATCAGAGATAACCCCAATTTAGACCCATCCCACGAATTAACATACCGCGATCGCACCTTTATCCATCCACTGCAATACCATTACAACCCGCAGGGACACTACGCTCTTTCCAACGGCTACGCAATCGAAATGAGCTATGCCGAGGAATTGTCGCCGCTAGACGAAGTAGACTTAGAACAGGTAGAGTGGCGAATTGCCTTACCTGCATCCACCGACCGTCAAAAAGTCGTCCATGTCGAACCCATCGGTCTGCCTTTTACAGAAGAAATCCAAGACGGACAGCGGGTAGCAGTATTTAAGTTCGACCACCTGAAAACAGGCGATCGCCATCTCTTCGGCTGGAAAGCGATCGTGGAAGTCCGCAGCATCAAGTATCGCATTGCCCCCAGAGAGGTAGAAAATATCCCTCCTCTGCCGCCAGAACTCGCCCAGCGTTACTTAGTAGATGACGACGAACTAGCAATGGAATCATACATCGTCCGTCGTGCTGCCCGCGAAGCGATCGGTAGCGAAACTAACATTCTGCGGCAAATGTACAGCATCCGCAACTACGTCTACGATCGATTATCCTATGGGATCAAACCTCACATCGACACGCCCGATATCGTTCTCGATCGCGGTATTGGTTCCTGTGGCGAATATGTTGGTGTTTTACTGGCTTTGATGCGCTTAAATGGGATTGCTTGTCGTACTATCGGACGCTATAAGTGCCCTCCCTATGCCGAACACCAGCAAGTCCCCCTGCAACCAGATTTTAACCACGTTTGGGTAGAATTTTACTTACCAGGACTAGACTTGTGGTTGCCGATGGAATCAAACCCCGACGACGTAGTAGAACAAGGTCCCTACCCTGCCAGATTTTTTATGGGTTTAGCCTGGTATCACATTGAAATTGGCAAAGGGATTTCCTTTGAAACCGTAAAAAGTCAAGGTATACCGCTAAATAAAGAAGAAGTCTCAATTGGTGACTTAGCAATTAATCATATTCGTTTTACAATTTTGCACGAATTACCACCCATAGTTTCGTAGCGTGCGTTATTAACGCACTACTATCTGGAACTGACGCTTTCGACAATCGGCTTTTTCTTACCCCACTACTCACTACTTCTTGTTCTAACAGGAAGAGTAAAAGTCACCTTCGTACCTCGTCCTAAACCCGCACTCTCTAGCCAAATTTTTCCTCCCATTAGTTCTACCAAACGCTGACAGACGGTTAAGCCTAAACCCGTGCCACCATAGCGCCGTTTCACCGAACCGTCTGACTGGACAAAAGGCTCAAATACCACTTCTGCTTGGCTTGGCTCGATCCCAATTCCAGTATCAGTGACCGAAATTTCAATTGCTGACTCGTCAGTTTTAGCAATGGCACGAATGCAGATTTCTCCGGTTTCGGTAAATTTAAAGGCATTAGCCAAGAGGTTAGTTAAAACTTGTCGCAGTCGAAATTTATCAGCATAAACATGCTCGATTTGACAATCAATGCATAAGAGAATACCCTGGCGATCGCTCTCAATCTGAAATAAACGTTGCAGTTCTGTCAACAAAGGCATCAACTCAAATTCTTCCCAATGCATCATCAATCTTCCGGCTTCAATTTTTGCCAGATCGAGAATATCGTTGATTAAGGTGACGAGATTTTCTGCCGATTGATAGGCAATTTGAATGTATTCTTTTAGCTCCGCTTCGTTGTAGTAAAGTCCTTCTTTAAGCAATTTCAAATAATTGAGCGTTGCGGCTAAAGGCGTGCGCAATTCGTGACTGGTGGAGGAGAGAAAATCTGATTTGAGGCGACTGGCTTCTTCTGCCAGGGTACGGGCAGCATTCAGTTCTTGATTCCGTCTTTCTAACAATTGCCTTTGCTGTCGTTCGTATTCATACAATCGATGCTGCATGACGGCAAGCGAGATCCGATCGCCTAGAGCTTGGACTAATTCTATTTCTGAACTCGTCCATTCTTTGCTTTGCCCTCGTTTCAATTCTCGCCAAGCTTCAAAAGAGTATCGCACTCTGGAAATGCGTTCGTCAGGATCGAATCTTCCCGCCCAGGTAATATCAGTATCGATCGCATCGCGGAAAATGGTTAGGCAACCCAAAGCTTCACCACCGTATTGTAGGGGCATAACAAACAGGCTGCGGATATTTGTAGTTTGAAAGGCAGGAGCAACCTCTAGTAACTCTGGTGCTTGATAAATATTAGCGATCGCTACATACTCGTACTGGGGATTTTCACCGACACCAGCCCTCAACCGTTGCCAAAATGGAGTATCTTCTAATATCCCTTGAGGTTGGGCTTTATCGGTATAAATTTCTGTTATTCGTGCTTGCCTTGTAGGACAAAGATAGAGTCTGCCACCAGAACCATCAACGCTGTTGACAATACTTTCGAGGGCAATTTGCAGAATTGCTTGAATAGAGTGGGGAGAGTAGAGGAGAGTAGAAATTTTGTTAATTAATTCTTGGCGAATAGCTTTTTCGCGTGCTTGAGTCAGTAGTTGAGATTGAGAAATTGCGATCGCGAGGCGTTCTACAACCAGTCGTACTACGTCTAAGTCTTCCTCGGGAAAAGCTTTTGGTTGTGCGTGGTGACAAGCTAGCAACCCCCACAACTGGCGATCGTGCAGAATTGGGATAACCACGGAAGACTGCACCCCCATAGCGGTGAGATATTCGACGTGACAGGGATCGACGGGGCGTTGGAGAATTTCAGTTACAGTTTTTTGCCGGACTTCCTCTACTGTTAAATCTCCCGTAGTCTCGGGGAACGTTAAATAGCTTAGGGTAATCTGCTGTTGGGGAACATCCACAATCGATCGCACTCCAACTTTGACAAACATCTCCCGTGCGTGGGGAGGAATATCATCTGCAGGAAAATGCAATCCTAGTAAAGATGGTAAGCGCTTTGCCGCGATCGCTTCAGCAATAACTTGTCCCGTACCGTCAGGGTGAAATTTATAAACTTTGACTCTATCTATTTCTAAAAATGCCTGAATCTCCTGCACTGCAACAGAGAGAATCTGCTGTAGTTCCAAAGATTGATGGATGCGATCGATCGTCCGATTTAACAGCGAATGTCGGTTCAGTCCCGCTCTATTTTGATGTTTCTTATGTCGCATATTTTTGGAAGTCGGGAGTCGGGGAGAAGAGAACCCAGGAGGCTGAGGGAGACATCTTCACGCACCACGACGCGGCTTAATTGCGTACGACTGAAGAAGAAACAGGAGGCGCTCGAGCGGAGGATGGCTTTTAACCTGGTTCTGGGGCGAAAATTTCAGATTTAGAGAAATTTCAACTTGGTTTAAACATGAATGTAGAGACGTTGCACGGACAACATCTCTACACGGTTATAACCTATGACCTATTCTATGCCTTCGATCCGGTCTTCCACCTCCTGATACAGTTCCCGCAGCAGATCCAAATTGTTCTCGTTGGTATCCCAATAACCGCGTCCATTTGCCTCTAACAAAGTAGAAACCATCTTGCGGAAGGAATGGGGATTTAAATTCAACAATCGCTGACGCATTGCCTCATCTTTGATGAAGGTATCGTTAGCATCTTCGTAGATCCAATTATCGACAGCACCCGCAGTTGCACTCCAACCCATCGTATTGACCAATCGCTTGGAAAGTTCCCGCACGCCTTCGTAGCCGTGAGATAACATTCCTTCATACCACTTGGGATTTAACAACTTGGTACGGGAATCTAAACGCACGGTTTCTGATAAAGTGCGGACTTGAGCGTTAGCTGTAGTCGTATCTGCCATGTAGGAAGCAGGCATTTTACCATCATTCCGCAAACTTGCTACAACTTTTGTTGGATCTGAGTCGTAGTAGTGCGATACATCCGTTAAACTAATCTCGGAAGAATCGAGATTTTGGAATGTCACCTCAGCGGTTTTGAGGGTGGTTTCAAAAATCTGCCGCGACTGTTCCATCGTCCCAGGATTGTCAGCACTAAAAGCAAAGGATTTACGCTTGAGGTACATTTCTTGTAACTCAGCTTCGCTGTCCCAAGTGCTGTTTTCCACTGCCAAGTTAATATTGGATGAGTAGGAACCGGAAGCATTGGAAAATACGCGGGTTGCAGCTTGACGCAAGTTAATTCCCATATCTTCAGCTTGCTTCAAAGCGTGTTTGCGGACAAAATTCATTTCCACAGGTTCGTCCGCTTCCGCCGCCATTTTCACCGCTTGATCCAGTAGATTCATTTGGTTAATAAACAAGTCGCGGAAAACACCAGAACAGTTAATTACAACATCGATTCTGGGTCTTCCTAACTCTTCTAAGGGAATCAATTCCAACTTGTTGACCCGTCCCAAAGCATCGGGAACCGGACGCACGCCAACCATCCACATAATTTGCGCCAGGGATTCGCCATAAGTTTTGATATTATCGGTTCCCCAGAGGACGCAGGCGATTGTTTCAGGGAATTCTCCCCCATTTTCTGCCTTATTGCGGTCTAATAAGCGATCTACGACGATTTTCGCCGATCGCACCGCTGCCATTGTTGGAATTGCTTGCGGGTCGAGGGCGTGAATATTCTTACCCGTAGGTAAAACATCAGGGTTGCGGATCGGGTCGCCACCAGGACCAGGTAAAATGTATTCGCCTTCTAATCCTCGTAATAAAGCACCCAGCTCGTTATCAGCGCAAACTTGTTGCAAACAGAATTCCAAGTATTCAAATAGGGGTTTGAGGGCATTAGGATCGACTTTGGCATAACCTGCTTGGTGCAAAGCTTCTACCCAAGGTTCCTTTTTACCCATGTTGAAGAAGTTGAGTTTGGAAACCAGAGAAACTCTGCCTTCTGCGTCTGTTTGTGCTTGAACCAAAGCGCTAACTGCAGCACGGGTAGCAAGGGTGATGTCTTGTAATAATTGCACGTCTTCCAAGACACCGCGATCGCTGTTGTGATAAATTTCGTCAATATCCCGCCCGACGCTATTGGCAATAATCCGTGGTAGGCTCTGAATTTCTTCTTCAGGACGATCCAAACCAGCAATATTAACCAAAGTTGCGATCGCTTCCTCTGCACTCGGCGGCTTACCAATTACATGCAACCCGCAAGGCAACAACCGCGACTCAATTTCCATCAACTTGCGATACACCAAGCCAACAATATTATCCCGCTCCTCGGCAGTCATGTCCTTGGCATCTTGCTCTGGCAAGTTAATATCTTGGTCTAAATTCACCATCCGGCATTTATCCATGATGGTGTTGACAATGGGGATACCGCGACCGGAATCTTTTAAAGTTTGATAAGAACCGATTAGTTCGCTTAATTCCTTCAAACCCTTGTATAACCCAGCATTTTCCGCTGGTGGTGTCAGATAAGAAATCGTCTCGGCATAACTACGGCGTTTAGCAATTGTCGCTTCGCTAGGATTATTTGCCGCGTAGTAATACAAATTGGGAATCATGCCAATCAGATTATCTGGGTAGCAGTCACCTGACATCCCCATTTGCTTTCCAGGCATAAATTCTAAAGAACCGTGCGTACCGAAGTGCAGCACTGCATCGGCTTGCCAAATTTGTTCTAAGTAAGTGTAGTAAGCCGCAAAACCGTGGTGGGGACTGGCAGAACGGGAGAACAACAACCGCATTGGGTCGCCTTCATAACCAAACGTTGGCTGTACTCCAATAAAAACGTTACCGAATTGCTTGCCGTAGACTAACAGGTTTTGCCCGTCGCTGTTGAGATGACCTGGCGGCAGTCCCCAGTTTTCCTCTAACTTTTGGGAATAAGGAGTGAGTGCCTCGTATTCCGGTACGGACATCTTGTAGGCAACATTGAGTTCGGGGCTGCTATACTGCGCTTGGGCATCGTGGATCACCTGTTCCATCAACTCTTTGGGTGACTCTGGCAAATCCTGCACGTCATAGCCGTTGTTCCGCAGGGCTTGCATCACCTCGTAAATGGAACCGAATACATCCAAGTAGGCAGCTGTCCCCACGTTACCCTTGTCGGGTGGGAAGCTGAATACAGTAATAGCAACTTTTTTCTCAAGTTTTGGCTTGCGGCGCAGGTTTGCCCACTTCATAGCGCGTTGGGCAACGGCTTCAATTCGATCTTGTAGGGCGATCGCTTTTCCTGTCGCACCATCTCGACCTGATAAAATAATAGGCTCGATCGCGCCATCTAATTCGGGAATGGCAATTTGCAGCGCCACTTGAATTGGGTGCAAGCCTAAATCGCTATCTTGCCACTCTTCCGTCGTCTGGAACACCAAAGGCAGGGCAACCATGTAAGGGCGGTTCAACCGCTTTAATGCTTCAATCGCCTTAGGATGGTCTTGTCGTGCGGGTCCCCCTACCAAAGCGAATCCGGTAAGGGAAATGACTACATCGACGAGGGGAGAAGGAGAGTGGGGGAGTAGGGGAGTGGGGGAGAAAGAGACATCTTCTTGCCTCTTGCCTCTTGCCTCTTGCCTCTTGCCTTCCCAGAAATAAGCATCGACAGGCTTGGAAAAGTCCAAACCGCCAGCAAATACAGGAATTACCCGCGCCCCCATTGCTTCGAGTTCCTGTACCATTGCCACGTAATGGGCATCATCGCCCGTAACCAGGTGAGTGCGTTGCAGTACGAGTCCCACACAAGGCGCAAGTGGGTCTTTTAAGTCGCTAGAAATATCTTGACGGCTGTTGTGCCAGTTGAGGTATTCTTTGACATCCTCAAACATAGTGGTTGACAAAGGATGCCAAATACCCATGTCGGGATAAACTACGGGTTCCTGGTATTGCAGGGGCGCATAGCTGTGCGCCCCTACAGACGATTTGATGACGTATTTATCCGCCAACATCAGCAAAAAGTTTTCCAGGTTTTCTGGCGAACCCCCCAACCAATACTGAAAACTCAACATGAAGTTACGCGCATCTTGGGCTTTGTCGATGGGCAAATACTTCAGCACTTTAGGCAAGGTTTGGAGTAGCTTCAGCATCCCGTCTTGGAAGGAAGCCCCAGATTTTTCCTTGCGCTTACGCATGAATTGGGCGATCGCGCTTTTGGATTGTCCCAACTGCGCCATCGAGAAGCTACCCATCTTGTTCAGGCGCATCACTTCAGGCATGGAAGGGAAGACAACAGCCACATCCAATTGCGAACGATAAGGTTCTACGGCCGCTACTACCTTTTGCGCCAAGTCTTCAATGAAAATCAGTGAGGCGATGAAGATATCGGCACATTGGATATCGCGCTTGAACTCCTCGTAGTTTTCCGGATCTCGGAGTTCTTCGATCAGATAGCCGCTAATTTCGATCGCCAAATTTGGATTGCTTTTGTTGATTTGGCGTACTGCTTGCGATAAGGCACTCTGATACTGGGACTCTAGCACGACATAGACCACCTTGATCAAAGCACGTTCCGCTAGATTTTCGGGCGTAATGTGTCGGATGGTGGACTTGACGTGTGTGAACATTCGGTAAGGCTCCTTTGATGCGTGTTCTCTGTCTGTAGGGATCTGTGGCAATGAACGTAGGACACCAGATGCACACTTTCCTAATGTCCCATTTGTACCTCTACGCAGTAAGTTCGGCGATCTCTACAGATTGTGAACTGGTCGCGTTACAGTTGAAAAACCGAACTGCGATCGGCGTAGAAAATACACGGTACATGAGTTTTATTTATCAGAAAGTGCCTACCAAAAGTTAGATTCAGGCTGTAACTGACACAATTTGATAACAATCTCGTAACTTTTCGTTACGTTTGTTAATTTGGCATGAAGTAGCTAATCATGAGGATTTTCAGTAATCTTTGCAAAATTTTAATAAATAAAGGTGAAATTAATGATTTTAAATTTTCGTTTTATGGTAGGCGTGAAAATCTAAAAAATTAAAAACAAGAATGTGAAAAGGTACAAATGACGAATGACCAATGACAAATGACATCGATATTTTAATCTTGTCCAATGGTCCTGGGGAAGTCACAACCTGGGTGCGTCCCGTCGTACAAGCTTTGCGACAACAACTAGGAGAAGATCGTTCTCAGGTAAGAATTTCGGTAGTGCTTTCCCCCTGTCCGAATGCCAGTGGCAAAGAAGCAGCGATCGCTCAATCCTACCCGGAAGTAGATAGAGTACAACCAGCAGAATACTTCTGGCAATTCTTACTCTGGGGCAAAACCGCAGAAAATTGGGACTGGAGAACTCGCGGTGTCGTCGTGTTCTTAGGCGGAGATCAGCTAGTTCCAGTCATCATTGGCAAACGCCTCGGCTATCGCACCGTAGTCTATGCCGAGTGGGACACGCGCTGGCATAGTTGGATCGATCGCTTTGCCGTCATGAAACCAGACTTAAAAGACAAAGCCCCATCGAAATATGGCGACAAGTTTACAGTTGTAGGGGACTTGATGGCAGAAGCTTCTAATTTGGGAAGTCGGGAGTCGGGAGTCGGGAGTCGGGAGAAAAGAGCAGAGGAGCAGAGGAGCAGAGGAGCAGAGGAGCAACTACCAATTACCAATTACCAATTACCAATTACCAATTACCAATCCGAAACTGAATTAATTGGCTTATTACCAGGTTCCAAAGCTGCCAAACTAGCTCAAGGAGTACCTTTGATGCTGGCGGTCGCAGAATACATTCATACCCAACGACCTCAGACGCACTTTGTCATTCCCGTCGCACCTACCCTAGACGTGCAAACTCTGGCTGAATTTGCCAACCCAACCAAAAATCCAGTTATTCAACTAGTCGGAGGCTCGACAGCCGAACTTATTGCTCAACCCTCCTTAGAGCGCCCGACGCTAAAAACAGCTAGCGGCTTGACTGTAGAATTGTGGACGCGATCGCCTGCTTACGATCTGTTATCTCAATGTTCTTTATGTTTGACAACCGTAGGCGCAAATACAGCAGAATTAGGCTCTCTAGGCGTGCCAATGATTGTTTTATTACCGACTCAGCAGCTAGATGCAATGCGGGCTTGGGATGGCATACCAGGGCTACTCGTAAATTTACCCCTAGTAGGAACTAGTATGGCAAAAGCAATTAACTGGCTAGTATTGCAGCGATTGGGCTTGCGAGCGTGGCCCAACATCTGGGCAAAGTCAGAAATTGTACCAGAAGTTGTAGGTAAACTTCAGCCTCAAACCGTGGCGGAACTCGTACTCGATTATTTACAGCATCCAGAAAAACTAGAACAGATGCGTTCCAAGTTACACAGCGTGCGAGGACAATCAGGTGCAGCCGCTAAAATCGCTCAGATAGTCTGTGAAGAACTTGGTAATTCAAAGGAGTCAGGAGTCAGGAGTCAGGAGTCAGAATAACCCATGTACGCAGCTAATAAATTGGAGGAAACCTCCAATTTCGCTGCTGATAAATACATGGGATTGAAATATTGATTGATTCGGTTTCGTACTAGTAGCGATTCCCCGAATTGCTTGTTTAAAACTAAGCATTAAACCCATAACTGAAGTTAAAAACTGGACGACTCTAGCTCCTGACTCCTGGCTCCTTCTTCGTAAAAGAAGATGAGGAGGTCTGAAGGAGCTTTTGGGAGCAAGCTTAAGAGTATTGAATGTTGAGTGTTGAATTAATGAACTCAAAACTCAAAACTTTTCACGCACCACGCACCACTCTCTTACAATTCACTGTTCTCTACCGTCGCGTCGTCCTAGCTCGTAGACTCCGCAGCTAACACAAGCAAGTATGCCCAGACTAATTGCCCAACTCCGACCTAAGCTGAGTTCAATGCCGTAATCGCATAAACTGCCAAAGATTAAAAAGGGCACGATGCTGAATAGGGAAGCGTAAAAGGCATTCTGAGATTCTCTAGCTATGCGGGTTTTTTCAAATTCTGCTCGATTTGTGTAAAGCGATCGCTCGGCAAAATTAAACCATCGCTGGAGTTGGTGTATGATCCAGTCACCTATGCCCGAAAAAGCTAAATATAACGCCAGCGACCACAAACTCGATCCAGCGATCGCAGTAGCATCTAAATTGAGAGTAAACGGCAACATTTCTGTCAGCATGGGGTTAGAGCGTTTGGCGATCGAGATTTAATTCATTAATTTAAAAATTCTAACGATAAATTTACACATTCGGGAGTAGTGCTGCGCAGGTCACCGATCGCTGATAACTGACTCAGAAGAAATGCGTCCTTCCGTAGATTTACCCTTGCTGTGGCAAGATAGATCGTGTTAAGTTTTTGCAGTATTTCGTACAACTAGCTATAAGTCTGACTATTCATTTAACTCTACTATTAAACCCATGCGCGACTCTAGCTTAGCCCCCAAATAGTTGGGAGTGAGGAGATCGCAAAATCGTAAAACTGCCTCACCTACCAGAAGGTTCCCCTATTGTCCCTTGTCCAAGGAGGAAACAAATTCAAGAGGGAAACAAACTAAAGTTGCCCATCGTGGTGTTAGTGAACCTAAGTATAAAGTTTGGATTGAGGCAACACGTGCTCGACCTCAAGAGTCTAAAGAAACTAACAAGTTGGCAATAACGAAATTTCTCGTTCACAGCTAGTCAACTTTTCCAGTATTTTATTTAAGTCATATGAACCAAGTTGCGATCGCTCGTCGAATTCTGCTAATGCCAGTGGTATCAAACCTGTATTCAGAACTAGGAGTAAAAGCATGAAGCAATTTCAACTCCTGAGTTCTCAACGACTGGGTTTCACTATTTCCAAAAAAATGCTGTTGCTGGTTGCGCTCAGTCTAGTCAGCTTACCTCTACTAGCATGGCATCAAAAAAAGGTAACAGCAGAGGAAATCGCGCAAAACAAAATTGCCACTGGTAATCTTTGGCGCCAAGCATCCTTTCCGGTAGAAAATTTTCAATACTATAGTTCGCCTTTTGGCTACCGTCGTTCTCCTACTGGCGGTTCGGGCTTGGAATTTCATAGCGGTCTAGATTTAGTAGCACCTCAAGGCAGTTACGTGCGCAGTTGGTGGACTGGTACGGTAGTCAAGGTTGCCGATCGCGATGCCTGCGGTACGCACGTCATAATTCGCTCTGGAGCTTGGGATCACATTTACTGTCACATGCAGGGACAGGTGGGAACTCAAGGTAAAAACCGCTACATGATCGATCGCGAAGGCGGAATTGTCCTTTGGGAAGGGCAAACAATACCTGCCGGAGCTAGAATCGGTCGTGTCGGTATGACTGGACGCACCACAGGTCCTCACCTACATTGGGGTTTGAAATACGCTAACAATTACATTGACCCCGCTCTAGTCCTGCGTGTCATGTACGCACAGCAAAAGGGCGAGAGGTCTTAAATTTGTCATTGGTGAGAGGCAAGCGGCAAGGGGTACTTTCACGCAGTACGCAACCCATTACCAATTACCATCTACCAACTGATATAATAGTGAGTCCTTGCTGCTTTTCAGGCGACTGAGAGCAGCCTTTTTGTCCAAAAGGAGATTATTGACCGCACCATGCCATCAGCCTACGAAACAATGTATATTTTGCGTCCCGACCTGGGAGACGAACAGATCGAACAGGCGATCGCTAAATATGAAAACTTCCTCAAAGACCAGGGAACTACGAATCTACAAATTCAGCTGCGCGGTAAGCGCCGTCTCGCCTATGAGATTGGCAGACAGCGCGAAGGCGTTTACGTTCAAATGAACTATGAAGCGCCAGGGACAGCTATAGCTCCAATGGAGAGGGCAATGCGCTTGAGCGAAGAAGTCATTCGCTACCTGACGATTAAATTAGAGGAGCCAACAGCCACTCCTGAAACTGCAACTGCAACTGCAGAGTAAAGGTGTAGGGTGAGCAATGCCCACCCTACTGTTTCAAAGCTACCAATTTCATCCGAGCGCCAACTAGCTGACCAGTACAGGTGAGTTAATTGTTGTGAGTACTTCGTCGTAGCTATCAAAAATTTCAAATACAGAATCGAGTTGGGTTAGTTCTAATACTAGCCGTACCTGAGCTTGCACGTTGCATAAGACTAGACGGCAACCAATTTGTCTTGCAGCTTTCAACCCAGTAACTAAGGAAACTAAGCCAGCACTGTCCATGAAATCAACTTTGGCTAGATCGATGACCCAGAGAGCATGTTTTTGAGGCATTAGCCCAGCCAACTGAGTTTCTAAGGCACTACCACCATTTATGTCTAAGCGTTCTGGTGGCTGAAGTAAAATTAGTTGAAATTCTTGTGTGCTCATCATCATTGCTAGGCTATCGGTACATACAATGGAAATTTAGACAAGCCAGTTATTGTGAACTTATATGTAAACTGGAATTAACTGGCGCAAACGATACGATATTTGAAGTTTTTCTCTTCAAGCGATTTTGAAATTTAGTTACTCAGTATAAATTGGAAGTCCCAACCAACAAAAATTTACCCTCAGTTTTTAATTGATTTACAAATATTTAAATATTAAACAGCGATCGAATTAATTTCTTATCTTTATGTGATTTTCACTCCTGCTTTAAGCTAACGATTTTTACTGCATATATCCAACCGTAAAATCACTGCTGTTTTTGTTGTATTTCATAGATTTTACTCAATATACCTCAGTGGATTTACGAGCGGACGCTGTTACCTCAGTCGCTACTTTCTAGGTCTAATCCCAAGATAGTGAGGAAATATTCGACCGGGCGCTTCAGATGAGTCGATCTAAGCATGGAAACCTTTAAGTTTCAGTAAAATCAACGGTTTTTACCGAATCTTTATCCCCAATCGGGTGTTTTGTAAAGATTACGTAAAGCAAATAATGCAATATTTATTTACTTTCGGTAGTTTTTCGTAATATTCAATCGGTACGAGCATAAACGGCAGCATAACTTGGATTGACACATTTTCCAGGCTCGCGCCAAGATGGAAGAAAAGTAAAACTTTGTAAAGGCGGCTGGATGTCACTAGAGTTTTTATCGCTGGAAAAAATTCAGGAAATTGCCCACCAGTACGGCTATTGGGCAGTTTTTCTCGGAATTTTGTTGGAAAATCTCGGGATTCCCGTTCCAGGTGAAACCGTAACCATAGTGGGAGGATTTCTTGCTGGTAGCGATGAGTTAAATTACTGGCTCGTTTTAGGGGATGCGATCGCGGGAGCAGCTATTGGAGGAACTTGCGGCTATTTAATCGGCAGAAATGCGGGTTGGTCGTTCATGCTGCAAGTTGGTCGAATCTTTCGCATCTCAGAAGACCGACTGCTAGAAATGAAGGAGCAATTTAGTAACAATGCCACTAAAGCTGTATTTTTTGGCAGATTTATTGCTCTATTACGTATTTTTGCAGGTCCACTAGCTGGCATTGCCCAAATGCCCTATGCCAAATTCCTGATCTATAACTTAGCGGGAGCCACTGCTTGGGCGTCGGTCATGGTGACTCTGGCTTTCTTTGTCGGCAAAATCGTTTCTTTAGAAGAATTAGTTGCGATCGCAGCTCAGTTTGGTATCGCAGCACTAGCGATTGCTTTAGCTGTAATTTTTGTTCCTTTGTGGCTGGAAGCACGTAAAGCGGGAGTCGGGAGTCGGGAGTCGGGAGCCGGGAGCCGGGAATAGTATTTTGACCCTTCGCGAAGTTTACCCTTGAGTGAAACGAAGGGGTCGAGGGCAAGCTTTTGACTGGCTCATTACCCGTTACCCTAGGAAATGGTGTCGGGGAAAAAGTGATGTTTTTCAGTGTTGTCATTCCTACATACAATCGCCTGCCAATTTTGGCAAAGTGTTTGCGATCGCTAGAACGCCAGAACCTTGGCGATGCGGCTATAGAAGGTTATGAGGTAGTCTTAGTCGATGATGGCTCTACAGATGGCACGCTAGCTTGGCTAGAGGCAAATGCGGCTGATTTTTCCCACGTGCGATCGCTTCTACAAAACCATCAGGGACCTGCTGCCGCTCGCAATCTGGGAGTAGAACAGGCAAAAGGCGATACGATCGTGTTTATCGATAGCGATTTGGTCGTGACCGAGCATTTCTTGCAGGCGCACGCTCAAGGCTTGCAACAGGGACGAGAAATGTATGGCAGCGATCGCATTTTCACTTACGGAAGAGTGATTAATACTTGTAATTTTGATAACCCTACAGCCGAACCTTATAAAATTACTGATTTTTCTGCAGCTTATTTTGCTACGGGAAATGTGGCGATCGCCCGTCATTGGTTAGAAAAAGCTGGGGTATTCGACACTCGCTTTCAACTCTACGGTTGGGAAGATTTAGAGTTGGGCGTGCGCTTGAAACAGTTGGGATTAAAGTTAGTTAAATGTCCCGATGCAGTAGGCTATCACTGGCATCCAGCTTTTAATCTAGAGCAAATTCCTAATTTAATTGACAAAGAAATTCAACGCGGTCGCATGGGAGTTTTATTTTATCAAAAGCACCCAACCTGGGAAGTGCGAATGATGATCCAAATGACTTGGATACACCGCTTGCTCTGGGGTATTCTCTCCCTCGGCGGACAACTCAACGAGCGTACTCTCGCCCCAGTTTTAAGGTGGTTAATTAGCCAAGGTAAGCCTCAGTTAGCCGAACAAGTTGCCCGCATTTTCCTCAATTGGTACAACGTCCAAGGAGTTTACCAAGCATACGATCTCATAAAAGCAGATAGATAGGAGCGAACAGCTATTTACTATATCCTGGCTCTGGCTGAGTTCTTATACCCCTTGTATCACAACCCGCTCGTACAGTATTTATTCTGGCTCCTGACTCCTGACTCCTGACTTCTTCTGCAATAAATTGGCTATACTAGAAAAGTTGTCTACAAATCGCACATCCAGCGTTTTCGGGTGTTTCCTGGGAGATGCAGCTGGATGGAGGATTAACCCGAATCAGGAGTTAAATAAGGATATGCCAGTCGTTTCATTGGCTCAAATGATGGAGTCTGGAGTTCACTTTGGGCATCAAACCCGTAGGTGGAATCCCAAAATGTCTCAGTACATCTATACTGCGCGTAATGGCGTTCATATCATTGACTTAGTGCAGACAGCCCAGTTAATGGACGAAGCCTACAACTACGTCAGACAATCCGCCGAGCAAGGGAAAAAGTTTCTCTTTGTGGGCACGAAGCGACAAGCAGCAGGAATTGTAGCTCAAGAAGCCTTGCGTTGTGGCGCTAGCTACGTCAATCAGCGATGGTTAGGCGGAATGTTGACTAACTGGACGACGATTAAAACTCGCGCCGAACGATTGAAAGAATTAGAACGCCGTGAGGAAAGCGGAGCGCTGGATTTATTACCCAAAAAAGAAGCATCGGTGTTGCGGCGAGAGCTAGCTAAACTCCAGAAATACCTGGGCGGGATCAAGAACATGCGCAAAGTTCCTGATGTGGTAGTCATTGTAGACCAGCGGCGAGAGTACAATGCAGTTTTAGAATGTCAGAAGCTAGGGATTGAAATTGTATCTATGTTAGATACAAACTGCGACCCCGATCTCGTTGACGTTCCCATTCCTGCTAACGATGATGCCATCCGTTCGATCAAATTGATTGTAGGCAAACTAGCTGACGCAATTTATGAAGGACGGCACGGTCAATTAGATGCGGAAGAAGACTACGAAGATTACGAGGGTGCTGAAGAAGATTTCGATTATGATGAAAGCGAAAGTGAATACACTGATACGCTGATTCCTAACGACGAAGAGGAAGAACAATAGGTTAATGGTTAATGGTTAATGGTTGATAGTGACAAACAATTAACCATTGACTAACGAACAATTAACAAATAAAAAGTAGGAATTGAGAGAAGATGGCGGAAATATCTGCAAAGGCTGTTAAAGAGCTACGCGAGAGAACAAACGCTGGCATGATGGATTGCAAAAAAGCACTCCAAGAGACTGATGGCGATATGGAAAAAGCCATTGAATGGCTGCGGCAGAAGGGGCTTGCCTCTGCCGGAAAGAAAGCTGGACGTGTAGCAGCAGAAGGACTAGTAGATAGTTACATCCATACTGGCGGACGAATTGGCGTGCTAGTGGAAGTGAACTGCGAGACTGACTTCGTAGCGCGCAACCAAGCATTCAGCGAGTTAGTACGAAATATTGCCATGCAAATTGCTGCTTGTCCTAACGTAGAATACGTCAGAGTCAGCGATATTCCTCCTGAAGTTGTCGAAAAGGAAAAGGCAATTGAAATGGGGAAAGACGATCTGGCAGGAAAGCCAGAAAATATTCGCGAAAAGATCGTTGCTGGACGGATTGAAAAGCGTTTGAAAGAGATGTCCTTGGTGGATCAAGCATACATTAAGGATCAAAATAAGTCAGTAGAGGATCTCGTCAAGGAAGCGATCGCCCAGTTAGGCGAAAATATCCAAATCCGTCGCTTCTCCCGCTATGTCTTAGGTGAAGGCATCGAAAGGTCATCAGAAGAATAAAGCCAAATCACCGAGCTATTTATTAGCTCCATTCAATTTGCCAGACGGGTTAAAATGGTGCGACGCACCACCCGTCCTTTTTTTTAGGAAGCAGTTACCAAGTCACAAGTTGCAAGTCGTAATTAAACCCTACACCCCACACCCTACACCCTTTCTTCACGCACCACGCACCACTGATAACTGAAAAGATGGCAAGAGCAATCGAACAAATTGAGCGAGACATGCAAGCTTTGGAAAGGGCTGCAAATAAGTTATTTGCAGAACTCAACAGCGCCTACACCAATTATTGCCAAGCTTTAGGACAAGCTACACGTCAGCAGCTAATATTAGCAAGTTATCAAGTCTGTACTCAGGGATATCCTAAGCAATTTTTGAGCTTGTCTATCAATCAAAGACAGCAATTGCAGCGAGCAATTCGTCAGTTGGGGCAAAAAGCAGCAGAACGACTGCTAGAACTGCTGAAAAATCTAGCAGAAACAGAACAGGTGCTAGCAGATAATATTCAGATAGATGAGGAAAGTGCGATCGCCGCAATAGAACAGGAATTGGTAGAGGTACGGGAACAGATAACTCTGACTCCCGACTTCCAACTTCAGACTTCAGAATTTCCTACCACTCCTTCTAATCCATTAGAACTAGTACAATGGCAGCAGACATTGGAACGAGCGATCGCGCAAGTCCTCAAAACCTTATCCTTAGATACTAATCAATTACTGCAAAAATCTGGCATTCTGCCTCAAAAACTACCTGCTCCCTTGCTAGAAGCTGCCACCGCAGTATCGGAAACTACAGGTGAAATGACAACAGAAGCGCCAAATGTCATGAGTTTATTGATCGAAACTGAAAATCCACATGAGTCACAAGAAGTAGGCGTAACGCAGTTAATTGCAATTCAGTTGCGGTTATCAGAAGTTGAGTTTGCAGATACCAATGTCAGGACTGCACGTAACCAAGTACGGCAACTGGAATCAAATTTAGTTTCTTTAGGGCGAGAATATCAAAAGAGGCAGCAGGAGCGCACGATTGCTGAAGCAGAAGCTGCATGGCGTGCGAGTTGGTTTGAGGAATAGTAACTTGTCACTTGTCGTTTGTCATCTGTTATTTGTTGTTTACTAATGACTAATGACCAATGACTAATAACCAATGACTAATGACCAATGGCTAATGACGATATAGACTGGTTGCGATTACAAAAAGCCTTAACTGTGGAGGCAGAGAAAGGCTTTGTAGACTTGGTAGGGAAACAATACCGCTTTAGCGAATTTCTCTGTTTGAGTTTTGGTAAACCCCCTGTCATTTTATCTGTAGAAGAAAGACGTAGATGGCAAGAAATGGCAATGCAATTTGCCGAATACCATCAGATGACGCTGGAAGAGAGGCAAAGTGTAGTTGCAGCAGCACGTAGATGTTTGCAACTTTCCCAGCAAGTATCGGAACAGCAGCATTTATATGAGTCAGACGATAATTTAAGTCAAAAGTCAAAAGTTAAAAGTCAAAACACCATTTCCGATTCTCACTCTCCCACTCCTACTCTCTCACTCTCCCACTCTCTCACTCCCGACTCCCCCGTCGTCCAACCTAAAACCTCACCCCTAATTTCCACTAAATCTTCAGAGGTAAACCAACGCCTTGCACCCAGTTTAGAGCAACCCTTAACTAGGTTGCCGGAAATTGGCGCGAGAAGAGGTGAGTTTTTAGCCAAGTTGGGACTGTATACAGTAAGAGATGTGTTACTTTACTATCCTCGCGATCACATTAACTACGCACGGCAGGTCAAGATTTGCGATTTAGCAGCGGGGGAAACAGCAACGCTAGTAGGAACAGTAAAAAAGTGTCAGTGCTTTACCAGTCCCCGCAATGCTAAATTATCTATTCTGGAAATTGTCCTGAAAGATAACACGGGTCAAATTCGCATCAACTACTTTTTCGCTGGTGGACGTTATTCTCATCGTGGCTGGCAAGAACAACAAAAGCGCAAATATCCACCTGGCGCAGTCGTGGCAGCGTCGGGATTAGTGAAAGAAAGCAAATATGGTTTGACACTAGACAAACCAGCTTTGGAAGTGCTGGCACACCCAGGAGACACGATTGATTCATTGACTGTAGGTCGGGTTGTACCAGTCTATCCCTTGACGGAAGGTGTCGGAGCAGATATGGTGCGTAAGGCTATCACTACCGCTCTCCCATCTTTAATTCATCTCAAAGATCCGCTACCGAAAGCTTTACGCGATTATTACGGGTTTGTTGAGGTACGAGAAGCGATCGCCAATATTCATTTTCCAGCTGATACCGACGCTTTAGAACTTGCCCGTCGTCGCCTGGTATTTGACGAATTTTTCTATTTACAATTAGGCTTACTTCAACGCCAATACAAAGCACGGCAAATTGCTAACAGTGCCGTTCTCTCGCCGAGCGGTCAGTTAGTAGAAAAGTTTTATCAATTGCTACCTTTTAAACTTACTGGCGCGCAACAAAGAGTTATAAACGATATCCTCAACGACTTAAAAAAATCCGTACCGATGAATCGCCTCGTTCAGGGGGATGTAGGTTCGGGAAAAACAGTTGTTGCAGTGGTAGCAATCCTCGCCGCCATTCAATCTGGCTACCAGGGGGCGCTGATGGCTCCTACTGAAGTATTAGCAGAACAGCATTATCGTAAGTTAGTTGGTTGGTTTAACTTATTGCATTTGCCCGTAGAATTGCTGACTGGTTCGACTCCGGCGGCGAAGCGAAGGCAAATTCACGCCCAACTAGAAACGGGTGAATTACCCTTGTTGGTAGGAACTCATGCCTTAATTCAAGATAAAGTCAATTTTCAACGTTTGGGATTAGTAGTCATTGACGAACAACATCGATTTGGTGTCGGACAACGCGCCCGTTTGCAACAAAAAGGTGAGTCTCCTCACGTTTTGACAATGACAGCTACACCTATTCCCCGCACGCTGGCGTTAACCTTACACGGGGATTTGGATGTAAGTCAAATTGATGAATTGCCCCCAGGTAGACAAAAGATTCATACTACAGTTTTATCTAGTAAAGAGCGATCGCACGCTTACGAGCTGATTCTGCGCGAAGTTGCCCAGGGAAGGCAAGCTTACATTGTCTTGCCCTTGGTGGAAGAATCGGAAAAGCTGGACTTAAAAGCAGCAGTTGATGAATATCAAAAGCTTCAAGAAAGCATTTTTCCTCAATTTCGGGTAGGGTTGCTGCACGGTCGAATGTCGTCAGCCGACAAGGACGAGGCGATTAGTTTATTTCGCGACAACCAAACGCAAATTCTCGTTTCTACGACTGTAATTGAAGTTGGTGTAGATGTTCCTAACGCTACGGTAATGTTAATTGAAAATGCCGAACGATTTGGCTTATCTCAATTGCACCAGTTACGGGGACGTGTCGGACGTGGTGCAGCGCAATCTTTTTGTCTGTTGATGGGTAATCCTAAAAATGAAACTGCCCGTCAGCGCTTAAAGGTATTAGAAGAATCTCAAGATGGCTTCTTTATTGCCGAAGCAGATATGCGCTTTCGCGGACCTGGGGAAGTATTAGGAATGCGTCAAGCCGGATTACCAGATTTTACCCTAGCAAGTTTAATCGACGACCAAGCAGTTTTAGAAATTGCGCGGGAAGCGGCTGAGAAAGTGATGGAGAAAGACCCGACTTTACAACGCTGGACTTTGATGCAAGCAGAATTAACATATAGATATCAAAAATTGATGGGCGGGACGATTTTAACGTGATTGACCACGACCGTTTATTCAAAAGAATTATTGACTGCATTTTTTGAGGAATTTTTGGAGTTATTTTTTCCCAGAAGTGGCTGCATAGTTCACCTATACTTAAGAATAATATCTCTGTTACAGAAAATGTAACGAAAGCATATTTATTTTTGCTTTTGTGCATACTGATAACAATTAATACTGTAGCAACACATTTTGCTGCGATCGCAGTAATTCTATCTTAGCCGTGTAACAATTTCGTTGTAATAAAACTTATCTTGTCTTGGCTTCGCTTACACTGAGAGTCGAGGTTGTGCTGTTCCTAATATTTAGTAAAAATGCTGTTTAAAGATGTTCGAGATTATCAAATCGCATTTCTCGGCTTATTTCTAGTACTGGGAATAGGAACGAGAGATTGGACTCTGCGATCGCAATTCATTATTGCGATCGTTTTCACCTGTATAGCAACTCAGTGGCTAGCAGAATGTATTGCTCGTACCTGGGAAATTTGGCAAGAAAAAAAGATTTAATCTTGCTTAATCCTCTCGAAATGCACTCTCTACGCAGTGCAATAATTACATCATTGGGCTTGAGTTTATTATTGCGTACTGGAAGTTACACTACAGCGATTGCAGCAAGTCTTTTAGCGATCGCCAGTAAGTTTATTTTTAAAATTCGCAATAAACATTTTTTTAATCCTGCTAACTTTGGCATTATTTCAGTACTGATTTTCACTTCTGATGCCTGGGTTTCACCTGGACAGTGGGGTGAAGATTGGTGGTACGTGTTATTATTTGCTGGTACTGGAGGCACGGTTTTAAAAAAAGTTGGGCGTTGCGATACAACAGTTTGTTTTTTGAGCTTTTATGCTGTATTAGAAGCAATTCGTAATTTTACTCTTGGCTGGACATGGGATATTTTTTGGCATCGGCTTACAAGTGGCTCGTTATTACTTTTTGCCTTATTTATGCTGACAGATCCGCGATCGATTCCCGATGCTAGAGTGGGTAGATTAATTTGGGCTGGATGTATTGCTGGATTAACTTTTATATTACGAAATCAATTTTACCTGTCTACGAGTGTTTTTTGGGCATTATTTATACTTTCACCTCTAACTATGTTTTTAGATTATCTATGGCATTCTACGAGGTTTTCTTGGGAGCGATCGCTAGATCGCTCTCAAGACAATAGCTCTCATGAAATATTAGATAGAAAAGCTATAATTTTTGAAAAAATTTGAACTGAACTGGATAGAGAGAAAAACACTAATTTTTTAATGAGGTGGATCATGAAAATCGGACGACTTGTATTTATATTTTTGTTAAATTTCTTAGCTATTATTTGCTTTACTCCCGCAGCTTGGGCTTTTTGTGGATTTTATGTAGCAAAAGCAGATACTAAACTTTATAATAAAGCTTCTCAAGTAGTTATTGCCCGCGATGGCGATCGCACTGTTTTAACAATGGCAAATGACTATCAAGGTAATGTTAAAGATTTTGCCTTGGTAGTCCCTGTTCCAGTTGTGTTGAAAAAAGAACAAGTTCATATTGGCGAACCTCAAATTATCGAACGATTAGATGCTTTTAGCGCGCCTCGATTGGTAGAATATTTTGATGAAGATCCTTGTGCAACTAATAGGTACAGGATGGAAGATAGAATGCCAATGTCAGCAGCACCAGCAGCACAGGAATCAGCAAATAAAATTAGCGATCGCTCTTTGGGTATAACGGTAGAATCTCGATTTAGTGTAGGTGAATACGATATTGTTATTCTGAGTGCCAAAGAGTCAAATGGTTTAGAAACTTGGCTCATCCGCAATGGATATAAAATTCCCAAGGGTGCGAAACAATTATTGCAACCATACATCAAACAAAAACTGAAATTTTTTGTTGCCAAAGTCAATTTAGAGAAATTTGACTCAGCCGGATATCAGCAACTAAGACCGATAATGATGGCTTACGAGTCGCCAAGATTTATGCTGCCAATTCGTTTAGGTATGGTTAATTCTACTAACGAACAGGACTTAATTGTTTACATACTATCTCCCAAAGGTCAAGCTGAAATTACGAATTATCGTACTGTTAAAGTTCCTTCTGATACAGAAATTCCTGTTTTTGTGAAAAATGAATTTGCAGACTTTTATAAAGCAATGTTTCAAACCTCATATACTAAGGAAAACAAAAAGGTTGCTTTCCTCGAATATGCTTGGGATATGAGCAATTGCGATCCTTGTTCGGCTGAACCACTTTCTCCAGAAGAACTCAAACAAGCTGGTGTTTTCTGGTTAGATAGACAACCTTCTATGCAGCCGAATTTTGGTCTTCCGTCTAGCAATAATGTTTTTATCACTCGCTTGCACGTCCGTTATAGCCGCGATAAGTTTCCTGAAGATCTGATGTTTCAAGCAACCTCTAATCGCGAATCTTTTCAAGGTCGATATATTATGCGTCATCCCTTTACTGGGGAAATGAAGTGCGAAGCTGGGAGACAATATAAAAGATCTTTGCCCCAAAGATTAGAACGAGAAGCTCAAACTTTAGCTAAATTAACGGGTTGGAATATTCAAGAGATTCGTAAAAAAGCTAAGGTTGTTAGCAATCAGCCTACTTCTTGGTGGGAAAATCTTTGGAAAAATTAGATAGTAGGAGTCAAGAGATTTTGCCTTAATTAACATAGTTTTAGAGTTTAATTATGCGGTGATTCAACTCAATCGACTCAATTGGCGAGATTATTTGCGGCAACAGAATCCTGTAGCGAGTGCGTTGATGGCTAAAATGAATATAGTCATAGAGGATCGTCCTAGAGTTAAGTTTGAATGCCTACGTTTACTGGTGACATTGCGGTTAGATCCAGCACGAATGCAACTAATTTCTAGTTTCATCGACACCTATCTCAAATTAAATGCGACAGAGGAAGAACTTTTTCGCAATAACATAAACCGAATTGCACTAGAAGAACATGAGGTTGTGATGCAGATAGTAACAAGCTGGATGGAAGAAGGATTGCAACAAGGATT
>ERZ1066120.119-NODE-119-length-80431-cov-11.661180_pt1 | contig 80431 bp, 53 predicted proteins | sample MGYA00382767_ERZ1066120 | MGnify/ENA primary metagenome ERZ1066120 (study PRJEB33369, sample SAMEA5778350) | biofilm metagenome | biome: Industrial cooling water; feature: Water cooling tower basin; material: Biofilm | place: United Arab Emirates | collected... | reverse complement strand
CCCCGGCGGATGAGGGTGCTGCCCATCGTGGCGCAATCGATGGTGGTGTTGGCCCCCACGCTGACGTAGTCTTCGAGCACCACGTTGCCGAGTTGCGGAATGGCCCGGTAGGTGCCGTCGTCCTGGGGGGCAAAGCCGAAGCCGTCGGCCCCGATGACCACGTTGGCGTGGAGCGTACAGTGGCTGCCCACCACGCAATTGTCGTGGATTTTCACCCCGGCGTAGAGAATCGTGTTGTCGCCGATGGTCACGTTGTCGCCCACGTACGCCTGGGGATGAATCTTAACGTTCCGACCGATCCGGGCGTTGCTGCCGATGTACGAAAAAGCCCCCCGGTAGATGCCCTCGCCGGTGGTGGAGTTTTCGCCGAGAAACGAAGGCTGTTCGACGCCCACCTTGCGGAAGGCCAGCAGCTTTTCGTACTCTTCCAGCAGCCTGGTGAATGAATTGTAGGCGTTATCGACGCGGATGAGCGTCGCCGTGAAAGTCTTGCGCGGTTCAAAACCCCGGTCCACGATTACCGCCGAGGCGGCGGTGGTGTAGAGAAACTGCTCGTACTTGAGGTTGGAGAGAAACGAAATGGCCCCGTCGGTGCCGTCCTCGATTTTGGCTAACCGGTTGATGATGCGGGAGGCGTCCCCCTCCACGTCGCCGCCCAGCATCTGGGCAAGTTGGGCCACGGTAAATTCCATATGGACTGAAAAAAACGGGCGATGCACGCAGGGGTCGGTAGCGGCAGGGGCGATGAAGTGCGGGGTGAAGGCGGCACCTCCCGTTGGGGAACCCTTCGTAAAATCCAATGATATTGGCCGATTGAGGCCCTTAAAGTTGCAAAGATACAGTTTTGGCCCAACACACGTAGTATTTGCGCACAATCTTGCTCAGGGCCTGGATGGTGGGCAAATCGGAGGCTTCGGCGATGTCGACCACGCGGCGGTCTTTGGTCAGGATGCAGATGTTCTGCTTGCCCGAGGCCACGTAGGCGGCGTTGGTCGTGGAGCCTTCCACGAGCAGGTAGGGCAGGTCGGTCTCGGTTACGCCCGTTTTGCCCCGCAGTTCGCGCCGGAGCAAGTTGATTACGGAGGCGTCGATGGGCTGGTTGGAAAGGCTGATTTTGAACAGCTTGCGTTCGAGCAGCATTCGGCTCAGGTTGCGCAGGATTTTATCGGGATGGTGCGCCCACTGCTTGACGGCCCCCCAGAGGTCGAAGTCGTCGAGTTGAGTGAAGGCGTCGAGGTAGCGGGTGTGGCTGGTGAATTCCTCGACCGTCACTTCGTCCTGCATGAACAATTCGAGGGCGGGCGTGGCGTACACCGTGGCCCCGCTCCGGCAGAGTTCGCGGGCGCGGCGGATGATTTGCACGAGCATGGTCTCGGCGCAGATGCTGGTTTTGTGGAGGTACACCTGCCAGTACATCAACCGCCGCGAGGTCAGGAAGTTTTCGATGCTGTACACGCCTTTCTGCTCCACGACGAGGCTGTTGTCGAACACGTCCATCATTTTGATGATGCGCTCCGAGCCAATGCTACCCTCGGTGACGCCCGTGAAAAAGCAGTCGCGGTTGAGGTAATCGAGGCGGTCGATGTCGAGTTGGCTGGAAATCAGTTGGTGAAAAAACCGCCGCTCGTACTGCCCGGAAAACATGCGAATGGCCAGGTCAAGCTTGCCCGAAAATTGCCGGTTCAATTCCTGCATGAGCAGCAGGGAAATCTGCTCGTGGGGCACGTGGTCGAACAGCGTATGTTCCAATACGTGCGAGAACGGCCCGTGGCCAATGTCGTGGAGGAGGATGGCCGCCTGGGCGGCCTGGCATTCGTCGTCGGAAATTTCGTGGCCCTTGCTTTTGAGGCTCGAAATCACCTCGCCCATCAGGTGCATGGCCCCCAGCGCGTGGTGGAAGCGGGTATGCAGGGCACCGGGGTACACGAGTTCGGCCATGCCCAACTGCCGGATGCGCCGCAGCCGCTGAAAATACGGGTGCTCGATGAGGTCGAAGAGGAAGTCGTTGGGAATGGTAACGAACCCGTACACCGGGTCGTTGATGACCTTCTTTTTGTTCAAAGGGCGCGGAATTTTGCCAAAGATAGGCAGACAGAGAAGAGAGTAGAGAGATGAGAGCAGAGAGAAATTTTTCGCCTCTCTGCTCTCATCTCTCTACTCTCTTCTCTCACCGCTGCCGGTTCCGCATCCGGTCCTGCTGCTCCTGGCGGTATTTCTCGTACTCGGTCCACTGGTCGGCGGTCAGGATGGGCTTCAGTTTTTCGTCAAACTTGGCCTGCATTTCCTGCATCTTGGTGCGGTCGCGCTCGCCGCTGGCCAGGAGGGCCTGCATTTCTTTGGCCCGGTCGAGGCTGAGGGCGTACACTTTTTCACCTTGGGCTTTGTCGAGTTTGAGCCGTTCGATGATGCGCTCGGTCTGGCGCTGGGCGCGTTCTTCGGGGGTAGCGTTCATGCCGCCGCCCTGGGCGAAGGTGGTGGTGGCCGCCAGCAGGAGCACGGCGGCGAAGGCGAGGAGTTTTTTCATTTTCTGGTTGGAAATTGGATTGGTTTGCGGCTAAGAACGGTTTGCAGGCGGTTTGTTTAACGCCCCGTTGACCAAACGGCGATAAAGCCGTAAACTTGCGGGACGATTCGGCATTGTTCCGCGTCCACACAAGGGCCCTTAGCACAGTGGTTAGTGCAGTTGACTCATAATCAATTGGTCGCTGGTTCGAGTCCAGCAGGGCCCACACTGTTAATCAAGCACTTACGTCTATTTCGTAAGTGCTTTTTCCTTGCGGTTGCAATACAAGTTGCAATACAAGTTTGCGCTTTACTCCATCTGTTGACACTCATACCGACTCATGGGCAAGAAAACTAAGCAAAAAGTCAGGCACCGAAACCGCACAGATTCTGGCGGCACCCGGCATAACTCTGGCTCCCGGCTCTACGATGACAAACTGGATTCGCCTCGTATCGAACGCGGGCTCGATGGGTCAAGGGACGATTACCGGCGGCGGGATTCTGACGGTACGTTTGGTTCTACGTCGAAGTATGACGATTACGGCGACGACTTCAACGAGCTTTACCTCTGAGTGTCGGTAGCAAGTAATCAACCGGTACCTGCATGAGCAATTCCCGAAGTCAACGAACAGTAGAATCCTTGATGCGTGAGCGTGACCGGCTGAAAAGCAAGGTTGAGGCTGCTTTCAAGCACAGAGAGGAACGGTATCGGGCTATTCCAATCGTATTGGCCCCACAGATGTGGTGGGAGGTTCCTCAGTTTAGCGGCGAAGGTTTGGACAAAGCCGTAGAGGAAGCGGATCGATACCAAAAACGTCTGGATGCGCTAAGAGCGGTGACGCCAAAACCGCCAGAGACCGACGAAGAGAAAATGGAATTACTTCGGCGGGAAATAAGTAGATGCAAAACATTTCTTCGGCGCATGAAAGCGACCTAACTCTTGAGTTAGAACTTACTCCAGAACTGAGAGCCAGCATCCTTGCTATTTTTTCGGTGGCCTACCCCTGCCCCTCTTGACCGGCCGTAGTTCCACCTCCAGCCCAACGGCCTCGGCCAGTTTGACCAGCGTAGCCAGTTCGGGCACCTTCTTGCCGCTCAGGTAGCGCGAAACGTTCTCCTGCCGGATGCCGCTCCGCTCGGCGATTTCTTTTTGCGTCAGGCCGCTCTGCTCGGCGGCGGTTTTCAGTACGGACAAAATTTGCTCTTGGTTCATCGGGGTTTAGGAGTTACGTGAACGTCGAATGATTTCGGCGGCAGTCAGGCCGTGGCGCTCGCGGGCCGTTTCCAGGGCCGTCTGCACCTCGGCTGCGCTCGTGAACCGTTCGGCCTGCTGGCGGCAGGCGCGGCGCAGCGCGGCGGCCCAGCCCACCGTGACGGGCCGGTGAGCCGTCAGCACGTTGGTAGCGGCATCGACCAGAAACAGGCTCACGACGTTGGCGTCGTGCGCGGCGGCAGTCAGCCAGGCCGGGCGCAGCGCGTCCGGCACGGCCAGGGCGTTGATGGGCACTTCGACGGTCAGTTTGGCCTCCACCAGCAGGAACACCACGAAGGGCAGGGCCTGCTGGTGGACGTACAGGAATGGCCGCACGGTAGCCGTGGGCCAAAGTTGGGCGTCCTCCTCGGCGTGGAGGGAGTAAAACGCCACATCGAAGAAATCGGGGTTCGTCAGAGCCGTAGCGCCTTCGGCGTCAGGCGTGGCGTTGGGCCTGGGAAATGGTTTGCCGACTCGGTAAATGGGCATGGTGCGGGGTTAGTGGGTGGAATGGAGTACCTTTGAACGCCGCGACTTTTGAAGGGGTCGCGGGCAATGTGTTTACCCCGTCGCTGCTCGGAACAGCGACGGGGTTTTTGTTTGGGGTCATGGGTTCAGCCGTTTGGCGAAAATGTGGCGACCCAGGCGCACGGTCAGGAACACGTCGTACCATCGGTTCGCCAGCCTGACGCCCCGGCGAAGGGTGGCAAGGGGACGAAACGTTTTGCCGTCGGCCAGCGCGTAGCCAGCGGCCAACAACGCGGCCCTGTCCTGACGGACTACGCGGCCAGAAGGTTGAACGGCGTCGAGGTGCATTACCTCCGACTTGATGCGGTCTTGAAGGGTGTTCATCGGACGATGTGTTTAGCGTTCCTACTGCGTTGTGGGAACAACCCAATTATGCCCCTCCGGTCAACCTAATTGCAAGGAAAGTTAAAAAATTTTCGGGAAATTTTCGCTCCAAACTGCCTGAAAGTCAGGTTAATTAACAGGTTGTGTTAAATTGCAAAATATTGATTTTCAGTAGATTAACACTTGACATTAGTTTTTCCATTGCTATACCTTTGCCCCTGTCAACAACGACAAACGGCAAGGTTCAGCCGTTTCCCTGAACCGAAAAATCTAACTTATTTTCAATCATGCTGACCAACGAAGTTTCCGCAACTGACCTGAACATCACCTACACATCGGGCGAAATTCTGAACGCCTTTGATGACTTGGTGGAACTGGCCGCAATCGGCGCAAAACAGGCCGAAGTTGAGTTCGACGGGGACGACCTTTTGAGGTTGTTGCAACTCCGCAAGTTCCTTGAAAGACGGGTGCGGGAAGACGCCGAACTAACCCCGGCATTGTAGGGGCAAGGGTAGCATCGGCAAGGGTAGAACCGTCCCGGCGTTCGGGACGGTTTTTTCGTGCGCTTCAATCTCCGGGCACGAACCGGAGGGGGGAGGGGTCAGGCCGGAGTTCCCTTTTCGCTCGATTCAAGGAAGACCCGTGGCGGGGGTCTTTCCAGGCGCAGGCGGCCTGAGCGTGGGGGGATGGATGCAGAAAACTGCAATTGTAAATAAAATTCCAGCGGAATACGGTTATATTACTTCTCAACACTCTGAATGACAGGGGTTTGAGGCGTATCCTCGGCAGCGTCAAAACGACTATAAAACCCCCTTTTACCTATACAGTTAGTAATGTTAATTCCTTCTATTCTGGTAATGAGGTACTTAATAAATAAAGTGATTGAAAACCCCCGTACAAGGGCCTCTGAGCCGTGTTTTTTCTGCGGGACTGGCGGGGAGGAGTCATTACCGATTTTCAGGCAAAAAAGTGGTGCATTTGCACCCGTAGATAAGAGGTGCGAATGCACAATCAGGGGTTATTGAGCTTCATTTAAAGGCAGGCGGCGAGGGCGGAACGCCCGACCTTTTGGCAGGCAAGGCCCAGCCTAGCAAGGCCCAACAGCGGCAAGCGGCGGCACCTGCAAAAGACAGCAGGTAAGGCAGAGCGGCAGAGCGTGCCTACGCACCTCAATCAATGATGCCTTCCTGGAAGGGGATTGAAAAGACGGTTTGTGTGCCGTTCCGGTAAAGAACGACCACAACGAATTTGTCCGATCCAATCAGGCTTCCATAGGCATAGTCTGAATTGTTGGGTCCGTCGTGTAGTGTACCGCCATCGCTAAACAAGATGGCGTCAACCCGGTAATCGGTCAGGCGAACGCCCAATGTATAGTCGGCCTCGTAGCCGGTTTTGACATTTTTGTACCTGATTTGAGTCGTCACAAACCCGTTGGTGCTGCGCTTTGGGAGTGTCGCCGAAGGGTCCCGTTTGTAAGCCAATTGGGTAGCAAGTAATTCATTGAAAAACTGTTGCTTTCTTTTTTCCCAGGCTATTTCAGACAAGAGTTGCATTTCCAGAAACTTGTTCTGCCGGCGCTGCTCCCAATTTTCGTGGGGCGTCATCAGCGTTAAGGGTGCGGTGTAATTGCCGTAGCGGGACTGAGCATGAATGGCGGTAGCCTGAGCAAGAAGGAAGGCGACGAGAATAACTTTTATCATGAAGCGCAGGGGATTGAACGATGCCAACTTAGGGTATAAAAAGGGATTCTCAAAGTGCGATTTGTCATAGCTCATCCATTGAGAAGTTCTTGCCATTTGGCGGCGTGGGCGGCGCAGGCGGCGGGCATGGGGTCAGCATCGTGGCGGGCGAGCGTTCGGCGAAGGTAGCTCAGGCGGCGGCGGGCCTTAACGGCGGGTAACTTCTCCCAGGTGCGCGGGTTGCTGCCTGTCTCCCATGCCTTCCGCTGGGGCAGGCTCAGGCCGTTGGGCATGGTCGGCGGCAAGGCCAGCAGCCCGCTAAACTGTTCCTCGGCGATGGTGGCGAGGCGGGCCAGCGTGCGGCGACTGGTCAGGTCGTGGAGCGTCAGAGAGGGGGCTACCCGGTGCAGAAAACGCATTCGCTCGACGTGGGTTTCGGCGCGGAGTAGATTGGTGGCTACTCCGTAGCATTTGAAAACATGGTCGAAGCATTCGTCCTGCACCCCTGTAAAGGCGTGTTTACCCAGCGGGGTAAGGGAGCGCGTGCCGTGAGCGACGAGTGTTTTAAGGAAGGCGGCGGCGCCCTCCACATAGAAATTAACCCCGAACTCGAGGCTCCGCACCCGCGCCTGTCGGGGGGCAAGCTCCAAAAGGTCGGCTACTTCCTCGACCGTCGCCAGCCAGCGCGAGCGGGGAACGTCCTCGCGGCTGTGGAGTTCTACCGTTCCATTGGGTAAAATCTTCATGTCAAAAATTCGCTCCGAAGGGCAGGTAATTACCTTCTTATTGAAGACACTGCCGGGGCTGCTGATTCGTAGCGTCACACGGTTGATCATGGGCTTCGTGGTAACTCAAGTCGAGTACAGTGTGAAAAGTGGGTCTTGACTTGCGAGGGCGTCAAGGTGTCAAGAAAGGTGTCAATTGAGGTTTGACACCTTTCTGTTGTTGGTGTCAACTGTCAAGCCCCCTATAAGCGCGTTGACAGTTGACACCTTTCAGGCTACCCGATGGGAGCCAGAAAGTAGAACTGGCTTTTCCCCTCCTGCTTCTCGGCCAGTCGTACCGCTCTGCCGTCCTCGTCGAACATTTCCGGGGCATTCTCCCTGATTGCCCTGAGTCTGCCCCGGATAGTGCTGTCTTTAGCCCCAAACTCTTTTTTGAGCCTTTCCACAACCTCATTTTTATGCATTGGTGCGCGTAACAGCGTCGGGAGGTATTCGGCCACGTCTTCAACTTCGGCCATTCGCTTGCTTTGACCCACCAGCGCGGCAACTGCTTCGCCGTCTGCCAGGATTAGCCCTTTGGCTTCCTCGCTGTATTCCAGGAATAGGTGCGCGGGTTTTTTTCCCCGGCGCACTTTGAGGAAACGGACGCGTATCAGGCCCGACTCCTGACCGTTCGGCCCCGCCTCCAAGCCAATTTGCATCAAAGTACTGGCCTTGTTGGCGGCTTCCGTGCCCGTGTGCCCCCGCGCTTTCTCCGTGCCGGGGTTCTGGTGGATAACCAGCAAAAACGTTGCGTTGTGGTCGTCGCAGAGGTTGCCCACGAAATCAAACAGCTTCATGGCCTCGTCGTCCTTGTTGAAGCTGCTCACGCAGTCCGTCACCACGTCCAGCAGGACAAACAAGTGAAGGCTCGTGCTCTGTCGAACGTGCTGGATATACTGCTCGATGGCCTCAAATCGCTCCGCTCTGTTAACGGCTTTGATGCTTGTAAATCGAAAGTGTTCGGGGTTCTCCTCGATTGTGTACCCGGCTTTGCGCTTGATGTTCTGAACGGCAGCGGGCATCTCTTCCTTCAAGTTCCGCTCCGTGTCGATATAGCAGACGGCGTAGCGTTCGAGCGCCGGAGCCTCGAAGCCCAGGAAGCCCGTTTGCCGGGCGCTGATAGGGGCCAGCAGCAGCGAAGCGAATAATTCGGCTAACCTTGATTTGTGAGCGCCGTAGGCCCCTTGAATAACGTTTACAGTATGCCGACCAATAATGCTGACCCCCTCCCGCTGAACCAACGGGGTACTAAAGACAACCGGCTTACTCGCTGCTTCACGCAGTTGCTGCTCTCGCTCGATTAAATCAATCAGCAGGTTTTTTCTCTCCGGTGGGGCCTTCCGGCCTTCCGGCTGCGGGTTGGGTCGGGCGTCTTCTTCGGGCAGGGCTTGTCGGACAATGTGAAAAAAGGAGCCGATGCCAACTTGCCCGTTTCGGTTCCGAAGCAAGTCGGTAAATTTTGCGTCCGCCTGCTGGTAGTTGTAACGAGGATGAAGGCTACTTACCTGGTGAAAGTAAGTCCGGCCCGCTTCCCCCAGGCTAGCGAAGGCCAATCCGATTTCTACCCAATCCTCGTACCGGGCGGTGAGGTCAACCCCGCTGCCATGCGCCCGGCTGATGGCGTCATTGATTCGCCGTCGGGTGGCCTCGTCCAGCGGCTCCACTTCCGGCGGGGCAACGGGCGCGTCTGCCTGGCCTGGGGCCGGTTGCGAAGGTGGGAGAGGGTGGGCGTGTTCTTCCAGAAGGGGCATTACTTCGCTCTTTGGATTGAAGTACGCCTCCGGGTCGTGGGGAAGGAAACAAAGCCGATTGACGTCTTTGCACGCTTTGTCAATTTCTACCCCGTACACCTCCCGAAAGTAGTCGGATAGCTGGTCAAAGAAAGCCCGGTGCTGGGTGGGGTCGGTCAGGTCAATTTTTATTACCACCTTCAAGCCATTGCCCGAAGGAGAAATAAATAGTACGTGCGTGTACTCGTCGCCCTGAATTTGCTCCTGGAGTTCTGCCAGCCGCTCAGGGGGTAGCTTATCCAGGTCGAGGCAGATTAGCCTGCTGTGGCTTTGCAGGCTATCCGCTTTCCGGTCTGGACTAAACGTGCCGCTCCAGGTGACGGCAGCGAAGTGGGTGGCTTTGTAGGCACGGGCCTGGTCGGGGTCGGTCAGGGCACGCAGGGCTTCCGTTTGTGGCTTGTGCTTGCCTGAGCGAATGCCTTTCACAAGTCGGGCAACGCTGGCAAGTTCGGGTATAGGCGTGGTCGTCTTTCCGTCGGCAAACACCGACAGCCGATTCTCTTCGGTCTGCATGGTCGTCAAGTAAGGTTAAGCGGCGCGGCGTCTGGCTTCCTTAGCCGCGTCGAGGCGTTGTTTCCAGGTAAAGTGCTGAGGCGTCAGGCCGAGGTCTGTTTCGTCCTTCCACCCGTCGGGCGCAGGCGGCGGCGTGGTCGTCAGGGTCTCCGGGTAGATTTTAACCGCGTGGTCGAAATCAGCCAGGGCGACGGGGGCGGGGACGAAATCGGGCAATCCCGAACGCTGGTCGTAGGCGGCAACAGAGTTACGAACGGCGTAGCGTCGGGGAACGGACGAAGGCGCTGCGGGAGAAGGCACCAGCACGTAGAAACGCCCGGTCTTGCCGACGAAAGAAGCGGGCAAGGATGTATCTTCGTGCTGGGCTTTTCCGGGGAGGGTCGGGGCGCTTGTCATTCGTCCGGCCCTCCTTTCTGTTCCTGCTGGGTCGTCTCTGCCTTGCCGGTTTTCTTCTCACGATTACGGTGCTTGCGCCGAAGCCAGGCGCGGCGCTCGGGCGAGATGTCGAAGCCGGGGTTAATGTGAGGAGGGCGGCACTTCATTGCTCCTTCCCTCCTTCCAGGTAGGCAAGCAATTCACCACGGAAAAAGTAAAGTTTCCCGAATCGCTTCCGGTGTGGAATGCGCTTGATGTTCTGGTAAACGGTTTGGGGAGCAATGCCTAAAAAATCGGCGGCTTGCTCGGCGTTGAGGGGCTTTTCCTCTTCGTTGGTAGATGCTTCGGGAGCAACATTCAGGCGGTCGTCTATCCGCAGTAGCAATGCCTCAACGCTGGAAATACGTTCGGAGAGGTCAGCAAAAGGGTTTTGCATGGTCGATTTAGTTTTGAATCGACCACAAAGAAATTAGACAAAAAGGCCAAAAAAGCAAGCCAGAGAACGTAGTCACGGGTACGGTCACGGGTGTTGAAGTCGTGACCGCCGTAGCAGGCTATACGGGCAGTTTTTCCCTAAAATTAGTCACGGGTACGGTCACGGGTTGCGGGGCGTGACTGCTCGGCACTACGGTGTTTTACCTCAAGTTTGTTTGCCAACGCCGGAAAACCGTTTTTCCTCAGCCAGTCGCGGGCCGCCGCTTTATCTACATCCGTTCCGGGCTTGTTATATTTATTTTCCAACGTGCCAGGGTTGACGGTCAAGCCCAGTTCCCGGGTTATCGTGTCGGCAACGGCTTTGAATTTCCCGGAATTGTTCGCAGCGGACGGTTCCCGGAAATGGTCGGGTATCGCTTCGCATAGCCAGCGCCAGACCAAGACGATTTGCTGAGTGGTGAGGGATTTCCCTTTAATCCGGTTTGGGTGAGGATTTATAGCTGGCTCAGTTGGGTTCTGTTGCAAAGAAGGCGAAAATCTTTCCTTCTGGTTCATCCACTTTTCTGCCGCTTGCTTTACTAAAGTTTTTTGAAGTAAGGGGAAAACGGCATCGACAAGATTTGCAAAAAAATCTTCACGGGGGTACGGCACGGGTTGAACCGGCCCCGAATACCATTCAAGATGATAATCAAGGAAGGCTGGAATTTGTGAGGGCGAAAGTAACTCCATCCTCTTAGCAGCCAGTCGGCTCAACAGTGGTCCCCAGAACGTCTCTTCGCTATCGAGTTTCGGCCGAAAATCTGTTGGCAGCTTAATTGCGAAGCGTTCATCGAAACCGATGTTGCGGCGGCAAGTAAAGTTTTCGGTTCCCAATTCGAGTTCAGATACTTCGTAATACTCAAAGTAGATGGCAGGGCTGTACAGAAGCGAACCGGGCGGTACGTCGTGTGGTGTGGTATCCTGCTCCCAGGGCAGGGGTGTCACTCTGATATGGACGTTCTCTTTGCTCATAGCGCGCTCAAAAACGCCTTCGCCTCCTCGTCATCGAAGGAGCCTAAATAGCTTTCCGTCGTTTTCAGGTTGGTATGCCCCAGCGACTTGCTGATGAAGGCAAGCGGGGCCTTGCTCTTTAGCAGAATGGTAGCGAAGGAATGCCGGGCGGCGTAGGTGTTCACGTCGCCGTCAATGCCCAACTGTCGGGCGATCCGCGTCATCCATTTGTTGGTTAGCTTGGTGACTTGATGAACCACGACCTTCTTTTGCCGGGCGTCCATTTCGGCGCTGAGGAAGGGAAACACAAAATTGGCCGGGCGTCGGTCAGGCGTACCCCATCGCTCCAGAATGGCAATGGTTTCGGGGCGTAGCTGGGCGGTGATTTCCTGCCGGTTTTGCTTTTTGCTGCGGGCGGTTTTCTGCCGGACGAAGGTGAGCGTTCCGGCCTTAAAATCGACCTGTCCCCACGTCAGGTGGCAGAGGTCGGTAAGGTTGGCCCCGTTGGAGAAGTAGGAAAGAATCCACATATCATGGGCGCGCTGTTCCATCGTGCCGGGTGTCGGCTTGTAGGCTTTCAGTTTGTCAAGGTTCGCTTTGGAAAGCGCCTTCTTGGTGTTGGTGCCCGCTGGAATCACGTAGCGGTTTCGTCCGAAGGGGTAGGCATCCCGGCTGAGGATTCCCGCTTCGATGGCATCGTTTACCACGGCCCGAAGGTGGCGTAGGTAAATGCCTACGGTCGTCGGGCTGGCTCCACTGTTGGGCTTGGTGGGGCTGTTGGCCTGCCTGCCGTGGGCAAGCATCCATTGTTCGTACACCGTAAGGAAATGCGGCGTGAGGTGTTCAAAGCGCAGAATTACCGTGGGGTGGGGTAGCGCCGACTTCCTACGGGGCAGAGGGATACCGAAAAACTCCTTGCGCTCCTCGTCGCCGAAGGAATCCACGAACCGGCGCAACGATTTAGCGGCAAACGTGTAATTGAGGGCGTTACCGATGCGTCCGGCCTGGGTCATGGCGGCGGCTTTCGCGTGGAGGGCGGCGATAACGTCGGTTTGTTCGACCGGGGCTTCCTGCTCCTTCCCGTAACTGGCAAGGGCTTCGGCGAAGGCATCGAAGGTGAAGCGGTGGCCCAATGCGTCAACGATGTTCTGAGCGCGGCGCAGATACCCGACGTGTACCCCATCAGCGGCGCGGTACGTTTCACCGTACAACTTCTGCCACAGGCCGCGCTTGTCAACGTCTTTAATTCGCTTGTCAAGGACTTTCGCGCCTTTGTGGGTTTGGAGAAAGTGCCAATCGTCCAACGTGGCTTTTACGCCGGTTGTAAAAAGGCGCTGCTTGCGCTCGTGGCAGACCAACCATTTTACCAACCCGTTGCCGTCCTTGCTGGCTCGTTTGTCGAGGAAAAGGCTTACCGTAGCGACTGCCATACCGGATGCGTTGAGGGGTGTGTATTGCAACCGTCAATTGCTTACTTGCAATACAAGTTGCAATACAAATTTACGAGTTCAACGCATAACGGCAATAAACAGAGCTAAAAGATATTCTTTTAAATACCTGAAATACAGAGGAATTATTAAAAAGCTGTAAAGATAAGCATACCCCCAAAAAGGGGTGTTGAGACGACTCATAATCAATTGGTCGCTGGTTCGAACCCAGCAGGGCCCACCAGCACCGAAACCAGCTTTCTCCCAAAGAAGCTGGTTTTTCTTTTTGGCAGCATAAAAAAGCGATTGCTTCGCTGCGCGGGCAGGCGCTACCTTCACGCCCATTCACCAACCCAGCCGCCGTGTCCCCCTTTCCACTACTGCCCCTGCCCAACGACGACGAGGCCGAAACCCGCCGCGCCGAGGTGGACCTCACCCCCCCCCCGCCGCGCTCACCGCCCCCGAAGCCGTGTGAACATGGTTCACAGCCCGTTCCGCCCCGCCCGCAAGGTCCGCGTTTTCCCTTGCCAGACGAACTCCCCCGTTACCCCCTCGGGCAGTACCACCTCGCCGGTCAGGCCGGTTTTGCCGACCCGTTCTAACCGCACCCGAATCTCCCCCGCCGGGTGAGGCACGCTGGCCTCGACGGACGTGAGCGGCCCCAGCGCCGGTTGCACGCGCACCGTCCGGAAGCCCGGCGAGGCGGGCGTTACGCCCGCCACGAGCGCCAAAAAGTAGTAGTTGGGGCTGGCGCTCCAGGCGTGGCAGTCGCTGCGGGGTTCTACCTCCCACTCGGCAAACGTGCTCAGGCCCTGGGCCACCATGCGGTGCCAGGCCCCCAGGCTGGGCAGGTACGCGTCGGCCAGCCCGGCTTTGCGCAGGCCCTGGGCGTTGTAAAACTGGAAGTACGTGGCCGCTTGCAGCAGGGTGGTGTCGGTCAGTACGCGGCGCATCAGCCGGGGTTGGTCGGCGGTGGGCAGGGCGTCGGTCAGCACGGCCATCGTGTTGGCGTGCTGGCTGTAGTGGGTTTTGGTGGGCGAGTCGGCAAACAGTCCCCGCGCCGGGTCGTAGCACTGGGCGAAGACGGCTTTTTTCAGTTTCGCCGAAAGCTGCCGGTAATACGCGGCCTCGCCGGGTTTGCCGAGGCGGTCGAGCAGCGGCACGGCGTGGTCGAGGGCGTGGGCGAAGTACAGCGTGCTGACGGTCAGGCCCCGGCCTTCGGCTTTCTGCCCGATTTCGCGGAGGGGGTACTGCGAATCGAAGAAATCGTAGTAGGGCAGGGCGTTGACCAGCCCGCCCGCCTTGACCTGGGTCTCAAACCAGTCGAGCACGCCCCGGATGCCGGGCAGGAACGATTTCACCAGCGCCTCGTCGTCGCGGTGCAGGTAGTAATCGTGAATCATCAGCACCCAGGCCAGGGCAAACGTGGGCGTAATCTGGACGAGTTCGCTGGGGTAGCGGCTCTGGGTGATGCCCTCAGGAATGCGCGAATGGTTGAACTGCCGGAGGGCGTTGCGCACCAGCCGGTCGTCGCCCGACACGTACATCGACACGAGGGCCTGGATGCGCGTGTCGCCGATGTACTGCAACTGCTCGTAGTAGGGGCAGTCCATGTAGGTTTCGTTGGCGCAGAGCCGGGCCGTGCGCCAGCCGATGTCCCAGATGGGTTTGAGCGTGGGGTCGCTGCTGGCGAAACGGGCCTTTTCTTCGAATGGGTAGGCCGTAAACCGGCTATCGAGGCGGTGAATCAGGAGTGGGTCGGGGCCAGTCTGCACGTCGAGCTGCACGTAGCGGAAGGTGCGGTACCACAGGGGCTGAAACTCGCGGCGGGGGCCGCCGTCGGGCCGGAAGCGGTCGTCGAAGCCGATGAACTGCATGCCTTCGACCCGGTTGCGGTTTTTCTTTTCCTTCGTCGAATCAAACAACGCCTCGGCGTAGGCGAGTTTGACCAGGCTCCCCTGGCCCCCGCTCACGAGCAGGCGGGGGTAGGCCGTGGTGAGCGTGCCCTGGTCGAGCAGCACCGTGGCGGTGGTGTTGGGCGGAACGGTGAGGGTCGTTTTTCCCCCCAGAAAATCAGCCGGAACGCTCAGGCCCGTGGCCCGGCGCACGGCGGCGAATTGCTGGTCGCGGGCTTCAAGGGCGGGGATGTTGCGGGGCACGAGGTTCCAGTTGACGTCGCCCGCCACGCCGTCGGTTTTGCCCTGGGCGAGTTTGCGGGGGGCCTGCCAGGCGGCGTCGTCGTAGTCGGGGGCCTGCCAGCCCCAGGGGTAGCGGGCGGCGTCCACGTCGTCGGTGGGGCCAACTACGAAGTACCAGTAATTGTCGAGCCTGGCCACCGGCCCCCAGGGGATGGGCGTGTAGGCCCCGTTCTGAATCACTTTCCAGCCCGCGCTGCCCGTGTTGACCACCGCCTCCGTCGCCCCGTTGCCCTGCAGGATGAACCCGGTCTGGTAGCTCATCTGCGCCAGGGGCGCGTGCGGCCCGAAATTCCAGACCACGGCGGCGAGCACGTTTTTTCCGGGTTTCAAAAACGGCGCGAGGTCGAGCGTCTCGAAGCGCCAGTGGGCCACGTCGCCCCGCGCCGGGCCGAGGCCGACAAACTGGCCGTTGACGAACAGTTGGTACCGGTTGTCGGCGCTGACGTGGACGATGAACCGGGCGGGCTTTTCGGGAAGTTCGATGGTTTTCCGAAAATGAAACACGCCGTACTCCTTCAGCGGTACATTGGGCGGGGCAATCCACGACGCGGGCCAGCGCTTGGTGAGCAGGTCGGGGTGGATGACCGGGACCTGCGCGGTGGCGACCCCGGCGGCGAAGAGCAGGAAGTTGAACAGGATGAGCGTAGGGCGCATGGACTTTTTTTGCGGGAACGAGCCGATTCGGGACGGGGCAAGGGCAGCGTGACCCGAAAGGTCCGGGGATTGGCCGGTGCCCGTGTCCCGCCCTGTCCGGCGGCGTTGGCCTTAGGGCAGCAATTTGCCGGGGTTCATGATGCCCGCCGGGTCGAGGGCGGCTTTGATGGCCCGCATCACGTCGAGGGCGGGTCCGTGTTCGAGGGCCATGTAGGGCTGCTTGCCCACGCCGATGCCGTGCTCGCCCGAGGCGGTGCCTTCCATCGCGAGCGCCCGGCGCACCAGCCGCTCGTTCAAGGCTTTTGCGCGTTGCAGGGCGTCGGGGTCGTCGGGGGGAATCAGGATGGCGAGGTGAAAATTGCCGTCGCCAACGTGCCCGAGCACGGGCGCGAGCAGACCCGAAGCGGCGATGTCGGCTTCGGTGTCGCGCAGGCATTCGGCCAGCCGCGAGATGGGCACGCACACGTCGGTGCTCATGACTCCCGAGCCAGGCACCAGCCCCTGGGCGGCGGGGGCGGCGTTGGTGCGGATGGCCCAGAGCTTCCGGCGGCTGGCGGCGTCGGTTTCCCAGACGAAGTTTTCCGCGCCAAACCCGCGGGCGATTTCCTCGACGGTCTGAATCTGCTCTTGTACCTGCCGGGCGGTGCCGTTGAATTCCAGGAACAGCGTGGTTTTCTCGGGGTAGGTCGTGCCTTCGAGCCGGTTGATGGCCCGCATAATCTGAGCGTCGAGGAGTTCGATTTTGGCGATGGGCACGCCCTGCTGAATCGTGCGGATGGCCACGTTGACGGCGGCGTCGATGCCGGGAAACGCGCCGATGGCCGTGCGGGTGGTTTCGGGCACGGGGTAAAGCCGGATGGTCAGTTCGGTGATGATGCCCAGCGTGCCCTCGGCCCCGACGAACAGCCGGGTGAGGTCGTACCCCGTCGACGATTTTTTGGCCTTGCTGCCCGTGCGGATGATTTGCCCGCTGGGCAACACCACCGTCAGGGCCAGCACGTTTTCGCGCATGGTGCCGTAGCGCACGGCGTTGGTGCCCGAGGCCCGGTTGGCCGCCATGCCGCCCAGCGTGGCGTTGACCCCCGGCCCGATGGGGAAAAAGGCCCCGCTGCCCTCCAGACGGTCGTCCAGTTGGTTGCGCGTCACGCCGGCCTGCACGGTGGCGCAGAGGTCGGCTTCGCGGATTTCCAGAATCCGGTTCATCCGCCGCATGTCCACGCACACGCCCCCGCGCACGGCCAGGATGTGCCCTTCCACCGAGGTGCCCGCCCCGAAGGGCACCAGCGGCACGCCGAAGCGCCCGCAGAGCTTGACCAGTTCCGAAACCTCTTCCGTCGAGCGGGGAAACACCACCCAATCGGGGGGCGTGCAGGCGTGGTAACTGAAGCCGGTGCCGTGGTCGTGGCGCACGGTTTCGTCCCGCGTGGCGCGGTCGCCGAAGAGGGTTTGCAGCTCGGCGGAGAAGGCGGTGGTGGGGGTGGGGTTCATGGAAATGGGGAGTTCGGTGTGGCCGGAACCAATGAAAGGAAAAACAAGGAATAAAAAATAAGAAAGTAAAAATCTGAAATTCAACACGTTTCGTTTTTCATTTCTTGTTTTTTATTCCTTGTTTTTCATTCAGTCGGTCCGATTTGAATTTACACCTTACCGGTGCGGCGTGGCGTGCCCGATGAGGGCCTCCAGCCGCCGGATGCTCTGCACCATCGCCCGGACGGTGTGGTAGTTGATTTTCCAGGAATGACTCATGTGCGTCCAGATGGGCTGGCCCTGCCGGGTCGTCAGCGGCCACCACTCGCCCACGGGGCGGTTCACCAGGCGGTCAAGCACGAAGCGGTGCACGGCCTCGTAAGCACGAAGGTATTTTTCTTCTCCGAAAAGTCGGTAGCCGTCCAGGAAACCAATCAGGCACTCGGCCTGCTGCCAGAATTCTTTTTCGCGGTCGTACACCGGTCCGGCGTGGGAGCCTTCGACGAACACCCCGCCCCATTCCCAGTCCACGCCGTGGGCTACCGCGTGGTCGAGGGGTTTGCGGAGGGCGTCGCGGTAGGCGTCGAGGGGTTCGCCGAGCAGGTCCAGGGCGTGGAGGAGCAACCAGGCGAACTCGGCGTTGTGACCGTAGCTGGTGTTGTCCTGGGCGGCGCTTTTCACGCCGTCTTCGGTGAAGCGGTCCCAGCCCCACACCACGTCGAACTTGATCTGCGGGGCTACGCGCCAGTCGGCCCAGAACTGCGGGATGCCCGTGCCGAACTCCGGGTGCGCCATTTTCTCCAAAAGCAGGGAAATCACTTCGAGCAGTTTGCGCCGGTGCAGGGCGGAGCCGCTGGCTTCGTAGAGCGTCGTGAAGGCTTCCATCAGGTGCATGTGCACGTCCAGCGTTTTGCGGTCGCCGCCCGCCGGGCCGGGGCCTTTGAGGGTCCAGTCGCGGAGGAACATCTCGAAGTACCCGCCGTGGCGGGTGTCCACGGCGTGTTTCTGAAGCAGGTCGAAGGTTTTCTCCGCAAACTCCAGCCCCCGCCCGTCGCCGGTGGCGAGGATGTACTCGCTCAGGGCGTAGATGGCGAAACTTTGGCCGTAGGCGATTTTCTGGTCGTTGGTCACCTCGCCCCGGCGGTTGGTCATCCAGAAAAAACCGCCGTGTTCGGAATCCCACATCCGGTTGAGCAGGTAGTCCACGCCGTGGCGGGCGAAGTCGGCGAGTTGCTCGCCGCCGTACCCGGCCCGGTGGGCCGAGGCGTAGGTGTACACCGAGCGGGTCTGGGCGATGAGCGATTTCTCGTCCTCGCCCGTGTCGCGCCCGTGCTGGTCGAAGTGGGTGATGAAGCCTCCCTGCGCATCGTCGCGGGCGCGGGCGATCCAGAAGGGGAGGAGTTCGGTGGTGAGGTGGCGATGGGCCTCGTCGCGGAGATGGGAGAGGGCGTCTGAGGACATGAGTGGGATAATGTTCAATTTTCAATGCTCAATTTTCAATGTTCAACTGAATTGAAATCATGCTTCATTGAACATTGAAAATTGAGCATTGAAAATTGAACATTCTTACCCAACCATCAAAATCTCCTCCGCCGTCGCCGTTCCCGTCTGCCCCAGTTTCTGCACCGTCACGGCGGCGGCGCGGTTGGCAAGGTCGAGGGCCTGCGCGGGCGAAGCTCCGGCGGCCAGGGTGGCGGTGAGGGCGGCCACCACCGTGTCGCCCGCCCCGACGGTGTCGAGCGGGCCGGTCAGGCGCAGGCCGGGCACGGCGGTGGTTTCGCGGTCGTCCACGTACAAAATGCCTTCGGCTCCCCGCGTGACCACCACCGGCCCGCCCGTGGTACGCCGGAGCGTTTGGGCCTGCCCGACGCAGGTAGCGAGGTCGGGCGCGGGGTGTTCGCCCAGCAGCCGGGCCAGTTCGGCGGTGTTAACCTTCAACGTGGCACCCCGGACGGCTTTCCCGAAATCCCGCAAGTCGGCCACCACGCGCACGGCCGGGAAGCGCGCCAGCAATTTCAGCAACCGGTTCAGCCGGGCTTCGTTGAGGAGGGGGTTCGGAAACTGCTGGTTCAAAATCAGCGCGTCGAGGTGGGGCAGGGCGGTTTCGAGGGCACCGAGCAGCGCCCCGAAATCGCCCGCCGCGAGGCGGTTGTGCGTGCCGAAATCGAGGCGGTGGTCTTCGCCTTCGGGGCGCAGGGGCTTGGTGTAGGTGCAGGTATCCCAGCCGGGGGCCATCGTGCGCAGGTGCGTGGCGTCCACGCGTTGGGCGTCGAACAAGGCCCGCATTTCGCGGCCAAACAGGTCGTCGCCCACGCCGCCGAACGTGCTCACCCGGCCCACGCCCAGGGCGGCGAGGTTTTGCACCACGTTGCCCGCCCCGCCGGGGGCCGTGCGGGGGCGGCGGCCCCAGTGCACGTCCAGGCCCGTTTCGAGGGAAGTTTCGCCGGTTTTTTTTTCGATTTCATAGTAAAAATCAACCGCAAAATCGCCGATGACGCCGATGCGCAGGGTGGCAATGCGGTCGAAAAGTTCGGTCAGTTCGGGGTGTGTCATGGCAGGTTGGTGGAGGCTATCGGGTAGCGAAAAAACGGGCTTTCTGTTCAGCCGTACCCACCCCCCAGCCGCACACACCCCCCGCACCCCCTCCGAGGAGGCAGAGCTGTTAAGTTCTCAAATGCTTGAACCTAATGTTCAATGCGGTCCGCCGCGCGGTTCAATGCTCAATGTTCAATGGGTTATTTCTCTGACTTTCAATCATTGAACGTTGAGAATTGAGCATTGAAAATTGAACATTTTTTGCACTACCAATCAGAACTTAACGGCCCTGCCTCCGAGGAGGGGACTAAATGCCCGCAAGCGATGTGTCTTTAGTCCCCTCCTCGGAGGCAGGGCCGTTAAGTTCTGAAAATGAAAAACCGCAGCGGCGGACCGCAAGAAATGAAAAATAAGAAAGGCAAAAGGTGGTTTACAGGCCGTTTTCCTTCCTTATTTTTCATTTCTTATTTTTCCTTAAAAACACCGCTTAAGTCAGAACTTAACAGCCCTGCCTCCTCGGAGGGGGTGCGGGGGGTGTGTGCGGCTGGGGGGTGGGTCACTAGGGTAGCAAGCAACTCAATTTTAACGTGAGTTATGGGTTGTCAACGCGTCCCGTTAGGGATGGAATGTTGGTAGAAAGGATTCCTGCCGCTGCGGTCGCGTCCCGTACGGGACGCAACACGGCGAAGTCCCGACTTTCTACCAACATTTCGTCCCTAACGGGACGTAACCTATTGAATCACAACATAGATAACCCATAACTCACGTAATTTTAAAGAAACGCCGCCAGCGGCCCGGCATCCTTCACCCGAAAGCCCCGCTCGGTGGCCTGCACGGTGTAGGCTTCGTGGACGGGGTCGTGGTCGGAAACGAGAATCCAATTTTCGGCGACGGCTTGTTCCAGAAGTCGGGCCTTCTCGTCCATCGTCACCAGCGGGCGCACGTCGTAGGCCATCACGTAGTTGACGGGCACGTGGGCGGTGGTCGGAATCAAATCGGCGGCGAAAACGACGGTTTTTTCACCGACCTGAAGTTTGGGCATCACCATTTTTTCGGTGTGGCCGTCGGCGAGGAGCAGGGGGCAGGGACGGTCCGACGGGTCGGCAGGGAGCGGGGGGCGGGGGGCAGGGGGTAAATCCAGAAATTCATTTGCTCCCTGCCCCCCGCCCCCCGCTCCCTGCCCCCCGCTCCCCGCCAGAAAATGCAGGTGCCCGCTTTCCTGGATCGGCAGCAGGTTTTCGGGTAAAAACGTGGCTTTTTCCCGCGCGTTGGGCTGCATGGCCCAGGCCCAGTGGGCCGGGTGCGCCCAGTAGCGGGCGTTGGGGAAGGTCAGTTCGTAGCCGTCGCGGCGGGCGTTCCACTGCACGGCCCCGCCCGCGTGGTCGAAGTGCAGGTGCGTGGGCAGAACGTCGGTCACGTCGGCGGGGGAAAAACCTGCTTTTCGGAGCGAACCGAGCAGGTTGCCCTCGCCGTGGCGAAAGTAGTACGCCTGCCAGCGGGCGTCCTGCTTGTCGCCCATGCCGGTGTCGATGAGCAGCAGGCGGTTGCCGTCTTCCACCAGCAGGCAGCGCATGGCAAACGCGACGTGATTCTGCTCGTCAGCTTGGAGCGTTTTTTGCCAGATGACTTTCGGCACGACGCCGAACATGGAGCCGCCGTCGAGTTTGAACCGCCCGGCGTCGAGGACGTGAAGGGTCAAGTTTGAAGTTTGAGGTTTGAAGTTTGAAGTTTAAGATTGACCCACGCGGGTCTGCCCAAAACACCGCCGCGAATTTGGCGTTTATTTCTCAAGGTTCGGCGCAACGACTGACGACCATCGACTGATTATTGACAACTACCATGAGCATTGGATTTGTACTTTCCGGCGGCGGCGCAAGGGGCATTTCCCACTTAGGCATTCTGAAAGCCCTCGACGAAATGGGCGTAAAACCCTCCAAAATCGCGGGCAGCAGCGCAGGGGCCATCGCCGGGGCGCTCGTCGCGGCGGGCAGGGAACCCGAAGAAATCCTGGAGATTCTGCAAACCACCAACCTGCTCCGCTACATGCGCCCGGCGTTCAGCCGCTTGGGCCTGCTCAAAATGGACCGGGCCGAAGACCTGCTCCTGAAATTTTTCCCCGAAAATTCGTTTGAAGCCCTTCACATCCCGCTGTTCGTCGCCGCCACCGATTTGCAGGACGGTCAGTCGGTGATTTTCGACAGGGGCCCGCTGGTGCGCCCGCTCATGGCCACGTGCAGCCTGCCGGGCCTGTTCGAGCCGGTGCTGTACCAGAAGCGCTACTTCGTGGACGGGGGCGTACTCAACAACATGCCCCTCGGCCCCCTCGAACCCTGCTGCGACCTGCTCATCGGCAGCCACGTGAACCCCTACGGAGCCACCGACCGGCCCCTCAACTCGATGCGCAGCGTGCTGGAACGGTCGCTGTCGCTGGCCATCAACAAAAGTTCCCGGCAGCAGTTTGAGCGCTACCACCTGCTGTTTGAGCCGCCCGCCCTGCGCAACTACACGGTGTTCGACATCAAAAAAGCGCGGGAACTGTTCCGGGTGGGGTACCTGTACGCCCGTGACCGCGAAGCCGAAATCCGGCGGGTGGTGGAGGAACGGTTGAGCCGACCGGTGCAGCCCGTGGAGGTAGCGTGAGGTGTTTGGTTTTTGAGTTTCCTGAACAAAAAGAAACGCCCCTGATTGCTCGGGGGCGTTTCTTTTTGTCGATAAACGGCCGACTCAGTACCCTTCGTTCTGGGTCAGGTTCGGGTTGGCGTCGCGCTCGCGCTGCGGAATGGGCAGGATGAGCTTGGGGCTATTCCAGGGCAGCGTGGTCGAAACGGGGCGACGGGTGCGTTTCAGGTCGTGGAGGAGATGACCTTCGAAGGCCAGTTCCAGCTTACGCTCGCGCAGGATGGCGTCGAGCGTCAGGGTGGCCAGGGGCGGCAGGCCCACACGCTCCCGGATGATGTTGACGTCGTTTTCCGGCGTGTCGCCCACGGCGGTGCGAAGGCGGAAATTGCACTCGGCGCGGGTCAGCACCATTTCGGCCAAACGCATGACGGGCACGTTGCCGAAACGGTCGAGAAACTTCGAGGTAACGACCCGTGAGCCGGACCCGCTGAAGAACCGGCCCCGAATGTCACCCGCCTCGTACAACTGCCGGTGGCGGGTCTGAATCCGGATGTCCGTCCGGCCTGCCGTGCCCGGCAAGCTCCCGATGGTGGTGCCATAGAACGTGTTGAGGTCGTTGGTACCGTCCTGTTCGGTCACGCGAACGGTGAAGACGTGTTCTTCCGTGTTCTGCGAGCTTTGCGTGAACAGGAAGTTGTTGAACAGGCTCGTCCAGTCGAACACCAGGTCGTACACTCCCGACGCGATGACGCGGTTGGCCGCATCGCGGGCCTCGGCGTACCGTTGCTGCATGAGGTACACCCGCGAGAGCATCCCGGCGGCGAGTCCTTTGGACGCGTAAAAATTATTGGTGGCGGGCAGCAGGGCCTCGGCCTTCGTCAGGTCGTCGAGTACCTGGGCGTACACCTCGGCCACCGAGTTACGGCGTACCTGAAGGGCGGCGATATCAGCGGGAGTTGGATCCACGATTTTCGTGGGCGTCAGCACCAGGGGTACGCCGGGGTTGCTGGCGTTGTCGCCGTCGCCCCAGGCTTTGGCGTAGAGCCGCACCAGTTCGAAGTAAATCATCGCACGCAGGCAGCGGGCTTCGCCTTCCACCCGACTGCGGCTTCCTTCGACCACTTTCGGGATGTTGGCCAGCACGTTGTTCAACCGGTTGATGGCGTTGTACGACGCATTCCAGGTGGCCGTTACCTGCGTGTTGTTAGGGGCAATGGCCTTGTTCCAAATTTCGACGTGCGACGAGAACGTACCGGCAAAACGCACTTCGCCGTTGTCGCCGAGCAAGTCGGGAATGTACTGGAAAGCACCGCCGTACACGTTGACGCTCTGCACGCCGTCGTAGGCACCCGTCAGCGCGCCGAGCACGTCGCCGGACGTGTTAAGGGCATTGGCGGCGTCGATGGACTGGAAGGGTTGAACTTCAAGCTTGTCCGCGCAGGAAGCCAGTGCGAGCAGCCCGGTTGCGAGGATGGACGTTTTTATGAAAAGTCGTTTCATGGAAGTGGTAAGTTGTTGAATTGCTGAGTTTTGAATTGTCGATGAATCAAATAGGCACCACCAATTCAAAATTCAACAACTGGTTCAGAATCCGAGGTTAAGGCCGATGAGGAACGTCCGGGGCTGGGGCGGGGTGTAAAAGTCGTTGCCCTGGGCCACGTTGGTCGTGAAGTCGTCGGAGTTTACTTCGGGATCCCAGCCGTTGTAGTTCGAGAACGTCAGCAGGTTCATGCCCGACAGGTAGATGCGGGCCTTGTCGAGACCGATGCGGCGGGTGAGCGTACCGGGCAGGTTGTAGCCCAGCGTGACCGTGCGCAGGCGCAGGAACGAGCCATCCACGATGTACCGGCTCGAGGCCTGGTTGCCGTTGCGTTCGAGGTAGCGGGCTTCGGGCACGTCGGTGTTGGGGTTCTGGGCCGTCCAGGCGCGGAGCTGGTCTTTGGTCTGGTTGTCCTCAAAAATCCCGTTGCCCGACGAATACTGCCCCACCCCGTAGAAGTTGAGGTTGTTGCCGTACACGCCATTGAAGAAAATGCTCAGGTCGATGCCCCGGTAGCCAAAGGTGTTCGTGATGCCCCCCACCAGTTTGGGGTTGGGGTTACCGAACACCACCCGCTGGGCCTGGCTGTACACGTTGGTGGTGGTGCGGTCGCGGGAACCGTCGGCGTTTTCGGTGTTTTTGTACCAGAGGGCGTCGCCGTTGGCGGGATCCACGCCGGCGTACTCGGGCACGAACCACACGCCGATGGGCTGGCCTTCCACGGCCCGGTTGGCCATGCCGCCCAGCCCGGCTTCAATCACCTGCTTGTTGATGTTGGTCACCTTGTTGCGGTTGGCGGCCACGTTGAGCGAGGTCGTCCAGGTGAATTTGCCCACCACGTTCTGGGTGTTGAGCACGAATTCCCAGCCTTTGTTTTGCAGGTCACCCACGTTGCGGAACTGGGTGGTGAAGCCCGACGTCGAGGGGATGTTCACGTTCAGCAGCAGGTCGGAGGTGTTCTTGATGTAGTAATCCACCTCACCGTTGATGCGGTTGTTGAAGAACCCGAAGTCAAGCCCCACGTCGGTTTGGGTGGTGGTTTCCCACTTCAGGTCGGGGTTGCCAATCTGGGACGGGGCCTGCCCGCCGATGCCCGAGTACACCGTACCACCGAACAGACCCAGTTGGGGAAAGTTGCCGATTTCGGCGTTCCCCGTGATGCCGTAGCTGGCGCGGAGTTTCAGGAAGCTCAGGAAATTGACCTTGTCTTTGAGAAAGTTCTCTTCCGTGATCACCCAGCCCGCCGAAGCCGCCGGGAAGAAACCGTACCGGGCGTTGGCCCCGAAGCGCGACGAGCCGTCAATGCGACCGCTGAGCGAAAGCAGGTACTTGTCGGCAAATTTGTAGTTGGCCCGCAGGAAGTACGAGAGGAACCGGAAGTTGGTCTCGCTCGAACTTCCGCCCGAAATCGTCCCGGCACTGGCGATGCGCTGGAAGGCGTCGGAGGGGAATTGGGTGCCTTCCACCGAGTTAAACTTCGACTGCGACTGCTGGTACGACATCCCGAGCGTGGCCCCCAGCGTGTGGATGCCGAAGGCCTTGTCGTAGCTGAAGTAGTTGTTGGTCGTGTAGTTGATAACGCCCGCGTAGGTGTTGGAGCCGATGCCCCGGGCGGCGCGGGTCTGGTTGCGCACGGTTTGCGAACCGAAGTAGCCTTCTTCCTGCTGGTTCAGCAGATCCAGGCCCAGCTCGCTGCGGAAACGGAGGCCGGGCATGAACTGCACCTGGGCGTAGCCCTGGGCCAGGTTGCGGTAGCTGTAGGCGAAGAACGAGGCGTAATCGATGCTGATGAACGGGTTGTAGTACACCGGGATGTTCACGTCGCCGGGGGGCGTACCAGCGGGCAGGCCCGTGTTGGGGTCGGTGAAAGGCGTCAGCGGCGTGATGGCCGAGGCCTGCACCGGGTTCGAGAAGGCGTTGTCGCCGGGCAGGCGCTTGTTCTGGGTGCGGGCCAGGCTCATGTTCAGCCCGACGGTGAGCCATTTGGTGGCCTGGTGATCGAGGTTCAGGCGGCCCGTGTACCGCTGGAGGGCGTTGCCGATGATGGTGCCTTTCTGGTCGTAGAATTGGCCCGACAGGAAAAATTTCGTTTTGTCGTTCCCCCCGCTGAATTGCAGGTCAACCTGGTTGAGACCGCCCTGCTGGAAGGCCCGGTCCTGCCAGTCGTAATCACCCTGCTGGGGCGTACCGTAGGTGCCGTAGCTGTAGTAGTCGAGGAAACCGCCCGGCCCGATGACGCTCTGGGTAAACGAGTCGGGGTCGTTGGGATCGATGCCCTGACGACGGTCGAGGTTGCCGGCGGCCATTTTGAAGAAATCAACGTATTCCTGAGCGTTCAGGAAATCCACCCGGCGGGCGGCGTTGCTGATGCCCCCCTGGTAGTTGAGCGAGATGTTGGTTTTGCCCGATTTGCCTCGCTTGGTGGTGATGAGCACCACGCCGTTGGCCGCCCGTGAGCCGTAGATGGCTGCCGCCGAGGCGTCTTTCAGCACCTCGATGGATTCCACGTCATTGAAGTTGATGTCGGCCAGGGGGTTGGTGTCGCCGCCGTAGCTGCCCAGGTCGCCGGTCGTGACCGGGATCCCGTCCACGACGTAAAACGGCTGGCTGCTGGCCGAAATCGACGAACTGCCCCGCACGCGTACCGTCACGCCCTGGCCGAGCTTACCCGAACCGGCGTTGACGTACACCCCGGCGGCCCGGCCTTGCAGGGCCTGGTCCACGCTGGGCGTGGGCATGTTCTGGATTTCGGTGCCTTTCACCTGGGCGATGTTGCCCGTCAAATCGCGCTTGATTTGCGAACCGTAGCCCGTCACGACGACCTCGCTCAGGCTGGCGGCGTCGGTTTGGAGGGTTACGTCAACGACCGTGCGGCTGCCCACGGCCACTTCCTGCCGGACAAAACCGACGTAGGTGAACACGAGCGTGGCGTTGTCGGGAACGCTCAGGCGGTAGGTGCCGGAGCCGTCGGTGGTGGTGCCCCGGCTGCTGCCTTTCAGCAAAACGGACACGCCCACGAGGGGGGAATTGTCGTCGGAAGCACTGACTTTTCCGCTCACGGTGCGGTCCTGCGCCGTGGCCTGAAAAACCGTCAGAATCGCCAGCACCAGGAAGGTGATTCGTAAGAGTTTCTGCATGTTGATTAAGAATAAACGTGATGGAAAAAGGAGGTGAATTTTCCAAAGATAGGGGGGATGGCGGAATGGTAGGTGAAAATCACCCAAAAAATCACCCAAAATGTGGGAAACGTCCCTAAAGAAGTGGCGATTTTCCTAAAAAAGTCAGCATTCCCCTTTGGCAAACCCACCCGATTTGGGTGAGTTATTCAACTGCAATTCCCCCCGTTCAGGGCTATTCTTGCCGGGTTTCGGAAGGGCTTTTTGTGGAAGCAAAAATTTCCCCTTTGAAGGGGCCACAATGGATATTGGTTAGGGGGATGTGGCTGGAAGATGAAAGTACCTCCATCCCGACCCAAACATCCCCCTCCTCCCCACCACCTTAAGCGCCCCCCTTCAAAGGGCAGGGCTGTTAAGTTCTAAAGCTATGGCAGATAATGTTCAATTCTCAATGTTCAATTCTCAATGTTCAATTCTCAATGTTCAATGATTGAAAACCAGAGAATTAACCCATTGAACATTGAGAATTGAGCATTGAACCGCGCGGCGGACCGCATTGAATATTTTTTGCGCTATCAATCAGAACTTAACGGCCCTGCCCTTCAAAGGGGGAATTTTTACGTCCCGACAAATGAAAACATCCCTACAACTGAAAAACCGCCGTGCGGGGCGGTTGCCCTTCGCACGGCGGCTTGGATTTCCTCACCGTCACCGGTCACCGGGCCACGGTCAGGCGGTAAAAAAACGGCGAATTGTAAAACGCCCCCGTCAGGTTGGCCCCCGAGGTGGCCAGCGAAAACGACCGCCCGTCGGTCAGGCGCACGGTGCCGGTGATTTCGAAGGCATCGGCCACGGACACGTCGGCTACGGTCAGCTTGGTGGCCGTGAGCAGTTCGGCCCCCGTGATGGTGAACGACGAGCGGGGCAGGCCCGTTTTGGCGTCCCTCGCGAACGCCGACGCCGGGATGGACTTCAACGGCGCGCTCACGGTGGTTTTGTTGCCGTTGGCCGGGGTGTTGTCCTTGAATATCACCGTCAAATCGTACGATTGCAGCAGGCCGCCGTTCTGGGCATCTTTGGCTTCGACGGTCAGGCCAAACGACGACGTGGGCAGCGCAGCCAGCGACAGCCCGCCGGTGCTGCTGATGGTGCGCACGTAGGCCCCGTTGGGGATGTCGTCGAACTCGATGTTGTTGAGTTCGTCGCGTTTGCAACCCGCCAGCAGCACCACGGCCAGGAGCAGGGAAAACGAAAGGTTGAGTTTCATGATTCGGAATGGGGAGTTTTGAGTTTGAAGTTTGAGGTTTGTAGTTTGAAGTTTGTAGTTTATTGTCAACGACAACTACGAACTTCAAACTACAAACTTCAAACTCATCATTTGATGAACCCTTTGGGGTTGGTGTCCCAGAACACCTGCGTGGCGACGCTGGTTTTCTGGACGGCGGTGGAGTTGCGGTTGGCGTACACCGAGGGGTAGAAGAACGAGCGGATGAACTCGCCGGGGTTGGCCTCCAGGGCGGGTTGCTGGTTGCGGGGGCTGCCCGTGCGGCGGTAGAAGTTGTACGCTTCGATGCCGTTGCCGTGGGCGGCCAGCCAGTATTCCTTGATGATGACGTCGAGTTTTTCGGTGGGCGTGGGCGCGGCGTCGTACAGTTTCAGCACTTCGGCCACGTAGGCGTCCACGTCGGCGGCGTAGTTGATTTTCTGGGCCGTTTCCCAGGCCGTAATCACGCTGCCTTCGGAGGTGGCCAGCGAGTAGGTCCGCACGTCGGCCATCGATTTGCGGACGCCGCTTTCGAGGTAGGCTTTGGGGTTGCCCGCCGTGCCCAGAATCAGGGCCGACTCGGCCAGCATGAAATCGACGAACGAACCCATCAGGATGGGGTGCAGCCCGGCGCCCCCGGCCCCCACGCCCAGCGCCACGGGGGCCGCCTGGTTGTTGTCGAAGCGGCCCCCGGCGGGGTACACGCCCCAGGCCGTGCGGCGCAGGCCGTCGGGCGGAATACCCTGGCTGTCGAGGTGGTCGCGGCCCCAGTAACCCACCTGCGACGGAAAGCAGAACACCGTGCCGACGGGGTAGTGAGCCGGAAGCTGCTGGTTAATGCAGCGGATTTCGTTCACGTCCTTCGAGTTGGCCAGCACCTGCCGGTAAAAATAATAGCGCAGGCGCGGGTCGGGCATGCTCTTGCCCTGGATAAACTCGAACATGTACGAATTTGACTGGTAGTCGCCGCCGCCGGTGGCCGAGTACTGCCCGGCGTAGCGGGGGTGGCGGTTGTCGGGGTTGGCCAGGTTGCTGCCGTAGCGAAACACCAGGTTCTGGGCGTTGGTGCTGATGAGCCGGTTGCCGCTGACGAGCGCGTCGATGCCGCTCTTCGACCCGGCGGCGTCCACCAGGCGGCGGTTGAGCAGCAGCTTCAGCTTGAGCGAGTTGGCGGCGCGAATCCAGGAATCGGTGCTGGCTTTGAAAAACAAATCGGTGGGCGTACCGAGCGAGGTTTTGCCGAAACTGGCCAGGGCGTCGTCGAGGTCCTTGAGGGCAGCGGCGTACACGTCGGCTCCTTTGTCAACGGCGGGGTTGAACTCGGCCGCGTCGAGGGCTTTCGAGTTGGGCACGTCGCCGAACATGTCCACCAGCGTCATGAGCACATAGGCGCGCATCATGCGGGCGGCCCCGGCGTGGATGTGCAGGTTGGCGCTTTCGGCGATGGGGATGAGCGTTTTCACGTCGGTCAGGATGCCGGCGTAGGCCGTCGTCCAAGTGCCGTCGAGGTTCTGGGGCGAGTAGGCGTTTTGGTACAGCGACGACCCCTGGTTGAGCATCCGGGTCAGGCGCAGGCCGGGGTCGCTGACGCCGTTGAAAAACGCCGCGAAGTCCACTTCGATGCGGTTGAGCAGGAAGTTGGGGTCGGCGTTGCTGAAGGTCACGGCGTTGGGGTTGTCGAGCAGGTCAAGCTTGCACGACGTGGCCACCGACAGCGTACCCGCCAGAAGGAACAGGTTGATGTATTTTTTCATGGAAAAAGATGGTTAGTCGTCAGTCATTTGTCGTCAGTCGATAGCAGTTGGCGGTCGACTATCGACTCTCCACTATCGACTGATTAAAACGTCAGTTTGATAGTGCCCCCCAACCGCCGCGAACTGGGGCCGGTCAGGTAGTCGAAACCAAAGCCATTGCCCACGCCGAGGCTGAGCACGTCGGTGTCGAAGTTGATGGAAGGCGGGAAATACAGGGCCTTGAACCACAGGTTTGACCCGTTCAGAATCAGCGTGGCTCCTTTGAAAAACGTCTTCTGGAGCACCTTCGCTGGGATGTTGTACGACAGCGAGGCTTCGCGCAGTCGGATGGTGCTGCCGTCCCAGACCCGGAATTCGTCCATCCCGCCGAAGTACAGCACGTTGAAGCCCACGTCGGAAGCGGTAATCTGGATGTCGTTGGGCTGGCCGTCCTGCTTCACGCCGGGCAGGATGTACGTGTTGTCGCGGTCGAAGTCCGTGTCCTCCACCACGCCCCGGCCCAGCAGGGTGCCCGCCGTGGCCGAGTAGATGGCCCCGCCGTGGCGGTAGTCCATCTGGGCCGACAGCGTGAAGCCCTTCCACGACACGCTGTTGATGAGCGTCGTGCGGAATTTGGGGTTGGGGTCGCCGAGTTCGCGGATGACCGGATCGGCCAAGTATTGCCCGTTGCCGCCCACGATGCGGTTGCCGTTGGCGTCGCGCAGGGCGGCGATGCCTTTGATGACGTTGAAGGGCCGCCCGGCGATGGCGAAGTTGCCCAGGTTGGTGAACCCGGCCACGACGACTTCCTTGAGGGCATCGCTGAGTTCGACCACCAGCGGCACGTTGCGGTCGTAGTTGAGGGTCACGTCCCAGGCGAAGTCCCCCGCCCGGAGCACCGTGCCGTTCACGCCCAGTTCGATGCCCGAGTTGCGCAGCTTCCCGATGTTAATCGTCGTCGAGGTGTAGCCCGTGGCGGGGTCGATGGGGGTCGAAGTAATCAGGTTGCGGGTTTCGCGGCGGTACACGGTCAGGTCCACGTTGAGGCGGTTGTTGAGCAGCTTCGCCTCCACGCCCGCTTCGAGTTCGGTCTGCAATTCGGGCTTCAGGTTGGGGTTGCCGAGCACATTGTCTACGCTTTGGGTGGTGATGACTGTCCCGGCGGGGTCCATGAAGCCCCTGGCCACCTGGTTGAGCACGCTGCGGGTGTTGTAAGGCGTCGGGAAACCCGCCGAAGTACCAATCCCGGCCCGGAATTTCAGGAAGTTGAGCGTGGTGGAGGCCAGCGAGGGAAACGCCGCCGTGGGCACGAACGACACGCTGCCGGAGGGGTAGAAAATCCGGCGGTTTTCCTTCTCCACCGTCGAGGTCCAGTCGTTGCGCCCGGCCAGGTTGAGGTACAGGTAGTTGCCGTAATCGACGGTCACGTCCCCGTAAATCCCCGTGCGGGTTTCCTCCTGGGTGAAGTTGGAGGCCACGTTGTCGGTGAAGTTGTTGTGGCGCATCAGCCCGAAGGTGAGTTGGTTCACGCTGTTGATGCGGTCGATGCGAAAGCGGTCGTTGCGCAGGTTGGCCCCCACGCGCCCGGCCACGGTGAGCCGATCGGAGAGGGGCTTGTTGTAGGCCAGGATGACGTCGTTGTTGAGAATCGTGTTTTTGATGTTGCTCGTGAAGTAGCCCCCCGTCTGGAAGTCCACCCCGCCTTTCGGGAATTTGTACTCCTGCTGCTCGTTGTAGGTGTCCACCCCGCTGCGGTAGGTCAGCACGAGGTTGGGCATCAGATCGACGTTGAGCGTGGCGGTGCCAAAAAAGCGGTCGGTCACGCCGGTGGTCGAATAGTACTTCGTAATCCAGCGGGGGTTGGGGATGTCGTTGCCGCTGCGGAAATACACCGAGCGGTTGTCGAGGGGCGTTTCAAACGGCAGGCCCATCAAATCGACGCTCCGGGGCGTGAAAAACACGTTGGCAAACACCGACGGGAACCCGTTGAGGGTGTTGTTGCCCGTGCCGGCGTTGATGGGCGGCGATTTCTGGTCGGTGTTCGAGAAGTTGAACGAAGTGATGAGCGTGGCTTTTTTCGAGACCTTCGCGTTGAAGCCCACGCCCACGTTGAGGCGCTTGAGCGTGTTGTTTTCCACGAATCCCTGCTCGTTGGTATAGCCCACGCTGGCGTTGTAGCCGATGCGTTCGGTGGCCCCGCTGAGGTTGAGGTTGGAGTTGGAAATCAAGCCCGTTTTGAAAAAGTTTTCCGGCCCTTCGAAGAGTTTGTATGGGTAGCCCGTCACGTTCAGAAACTCCGGAAACTGGTTGCGGATGCTCGCGTTCTGGAGCGAGGCGTAGGGGTGCAGGCCCGTGCCCACCACGCTCACGCGGTCGAAGCGTTCCCCCCAGTTGGAAAAGAAAAAGCCGGGGTTGTTCTGAAAACCACCCCCCCAGTTGTCCTGGAAGCGGGGCATCGAGGCGATTTTGTTGTTGAACAGCGACTGCGTGAGCGTCACCGTGGCGGGGCGCATTTTGCCGTTGCCGTTTTTGGTCGTCACCAGAATCACGCCGTTGCGGCCCTGGTCGCCGTAGAGCACCGTGGCCGCCAGGCCCTTGAGCACGCTCATGCTTTCGATGTTGTTGGGGTCGATGTCGAGAAACCGGCTGGCCGCCACCGTGCCGCCTTCCTGGAAATTGCCCCGCGAGTTGGTGGCCGAGTTGAACGGCACGCCGTCGACCACCCACAGGGGCTGCACGCTGCCCGAAATCGACGAGTACCCCCGGATGGTGATGTTGGTGCCCGACCCGGAAATGCCCCCCGTCGAGGTGATGTTCACGCCCGGCACCTTGCCCTGGAGCACCCGCGCCAGGTCGGCCTCGGGGCGTTGCTCCACCATTTTGCGGTCCACGGTCGTGACGGCGAAACCCAGCGCCCGCTTTTCGCGCACGATGCCCTGGGCGGTCACGACCACCTCGGTGAGCAGTTTGCTGTCGGGGGCCATTTTCACGTTAATCACCGTGCGGTTGTCGATGGGTGTGGCCTGAGCGGCGAAACCCACGAAACTGAACACCAGCGTGCCGGAGCCATTGGGCACGGCCAGGGCGTATTCGCCGGCGTTGTTGGTGGTGGTGCCGGTGGAGGTGCCCTCAAGCAGCACCGACACCCCCGGCAGGGGCGAACCGTCGTCGGCGGCGGTCACCTTGCCGGTGATGGTTCGGTCCTGGGCCACGGCCCCGGTGCCAAACGCCGTGAGCACGAGCAAACACAGCAGGTAGGAAATTCTCATGATTGATTTTGGTTAAGGAGTGAAAAGAAAACATCCGCTCCGCCAACCCGGTCGGGTTAGGACGGACGGAAACGAGCCACCCCCAGCCGGACTTGGCGGCGGGTAACGTGCGGAGGTACGGCTCAGGGCCGTAAGTCGGTGCGGCGCCAACCAGGGTGTGCCAAACGCCCGGCGAACGGGCCGTTTCGACACGGAAGCGGAAAAAACAGGGGCGTGGCGGCGAAAAAGCCGGGAAGCAACCCGCTACGCGAGGGGGAAAGTAGGTACAGGTTGTCGCATTAAGTTCAGGTGGTTTTGGGGTAAATCGTCCAAATTTAACCAGTCAATTCAATTGAACAAGACTCGTTTTCCTAAAAAATATTTTGAAAACCTGAACAAGCACAGAATTATATTTTATCCATAAACTAAATAGGAAAATTAATACCAAGAGGCATTTTGCCCTCTGCCGGACTCCGTATTTTTGCCCCGACCCCTTTTTCAATCCTCCGAAACCGATGGCAATGGCTTTGGCTTTCCTCGTTGGCGTGTCGTGCTGGCTGCTGCCTTCGGGCGGCGTTCGGGCAGACCCGCCCACCGTCCCCCGCTACACGTCCTGGCTGGTGGGCGATTCCGCCGACGTGCGGCCCGCCGCCCAACCCGGCCTGCTCCTGGTCGGCGGCAGCACCGACGTGGACGAGGCCATGCGCTGGCTGCTGCGCCGCTCCGGGGGCGGCGACGTGGTGGTGCTCCGCGCCAGCGGGGCTGCTGGCTACAACCGCTACCTGTTTTCGGAACTGGGTGAAACGGTCAATTCCGTCGAAACCCTGCTCATCGACAGCCGGGACGCCGCCCTTGACCCCGACGTTTCCCGGAAAATCCGGGCCGCCGAGGCCCTGTTCATCGCCGGGGGCGACCAGGCGGCCTACGTGCGATTCTGGAAAGACTCGCCCGTTGAAGACGCCGTTAATTTTTTGCTGAACGAAAAACGCGTCCCCGTCGGGGGTACCTCGGCGGGCTGCTGCGTGCTGGGCGGGCTGTTTTTCGACGCCTTCCACGACACGGTCGATTCGCCCACGGCCCTGGGCAATCCGTACGACGAAAAGGTTTCGCTGCAAAACGGAAGTTTTCTCAACGCACCTTTTCTGAAAAACACTTTCGCCGACATGCACTTCACCGAGCGCAACCGCCTCGGACGGCTGGTGGTGTTCCTGGCCCGCGCGGTCAAAGACTGGGGCGTTTCCGGCGTCCGGGGCATTGGCATTGACGAAAAAACGGCCCTCGCCGTGGACGAATCCGGCGGGGCGCGGGTGTACGGGCGGGGTCGCGTGTACCTGCTTGAAGCCCTCGCGCCCCCCGCCCGCTGCGAGCCGGGCAAACCGCTCGACTGGCCGGGTACGGACGGCAGCGCGTTGCGGGCAATCGTACTTTCACCGAACGAAAGTTTCAACCTGAAAACCGGGGAGGGTGGGGGCAAAACGGCGTTCTACGCCGTGCAAAGCGGGGAACTCCGGGGGCTTTGACGTACTTTTGTGGTTGTCTGAACCGCGCGACGGTCGCCGCGATTGGCCAGGATTCACGGATTTTTAAGATTTCAAAAATACGTGTCAGCCATCCTGAAAATCTTAAAATCCTGACCAATCGCGGTTCAGACAGCCACTTCCCGACCATGCTTTCCATCAATAACTTAAGTTTCTACTTCGGCAGCCGCGCGCTCTACGACGGGGCTTCCCTGCACATCAAACCCAAAAACCGCATCGGCCTCATCGGGGCCAACGGCACGGGCAAATCCACCCTGCTGCGGCTCATCGACGGCGAGTACACCCCCGACGGCGGCAGCATCTCCAAAGCCGGCGATTGCACGATTGGTTTTCTCAACCAGGACCTCCTCAGCTACCAGACCGACGACTCCATCCTGAGCGTGGCCATGCAGGCGTTTGAGCGCGAAAACGAACTTCAGCGCCAAATCGACAAGGTGCTCCACGACATGGAAGTGGCCTACCACGACGATTTGGTCGACAAACTCGCCCGCTACCAGGACGAATTCGAGGCTCTCGGCGGCTACACGATTCAAAGTCGGGCGGAGGAAATTCTGGAAGGACTGGGCTTCAGCACCGACGACTTGAGCAAACCCCTCCGGCAGTTCTCCGGCGGCTGGCGGATGCGCGTCATGCTGGCCAAACTGTTGCTCCAGAAGCCCTCGCTGCTCATGCTCGACGAGCCGACCAACCACCTCGATTTGCCCTCCATTGAGTGGGTCGAAAACTACATCAACACCTACGAGGGGGCCGTCATCGTGGTGTCGCACGACCGGTATTTTCTCGACAACACCGTCAACATCATCGTGGAAGTGAGCGGGGGCAAGCTGAACTACTACCCCGGCAACTACTCATTTTTCCTCGAAGAAAAAAGCGAACGCAACGAAATTCAGAAGGGGGCCTACGAAAACCAGCAGGCCAAAATCCGCCAGACGGAGCGGTTCATCGAACGCTTCAAGGCCAAGGCCACTAAAGCCCGGCAGGTGCAGAGCCGCGTCAAGGCCCTCGAACGGCTGGAACTCGTGGACGAGGTGGTGGACGAAACCGCCCGCGTCAACTTCAAATTCAGCTTCACCCAGCAGCCGGGCCGCCACGTGCTTCACCTCGACGACGTGACGAAGTGGTACGGCGACAAGCACATCCTCACCCACGCCAACGCCCGCATCGAGCGGGGCGACAAAATCGCGCTCATCGGGGCCAATGGCAAGGGTAAATCCACGCTGCTGCGCATCATCGCGGGCACCGAACCCATCGAGGGCAAGCGGCAGACGGGCCACAACGTCAACTTCACGTTCTACGCCCAGCACCAGTTGGAGGCGCTCAACGTCGACAACGACCTCGTCACCGAACTCCGCCAGACCGGCACCGACCGCACCGAAGCGCAGTTGCGGGGCATCCTGGGCTGTTTTCTGTTTTCGAACGACGACGTGTTCAAGAAGATCAAAGTCCTCTCCGGCGGGGAAAAATCGCGGGTGGCCCTGGCGAAAATGCTCCTCGGCGAAGCCAACTTCCTGCTGTTGGACGAACCGACCAACCACCTCGACATGACGTCGGTGAACATCCTCATCCAGGCCCTCCAGCAGTATGAGGGCACCTACGTGGTGGTGTCGCACGACCGGTATTTTGTGTCGGAAATCGCCAACAAAATCTGGTACATCGAGGACGAGCAGATCAAGGAGTATCCCGGCACCTACGAAGAGTACGAGTGGTGGAAAGCGGAAAAAGGTAGCTCCGACCTCCGGTCGGAGAAGGCTTCCCCACCCAAAAAGCCGGAAGTTAAACCAAAACCCCAACCCACCCTCTCCGAGCAGGAGCGCCGCGAAGCTCAGCAGGCCGTCAAAAAAGCCCAGAAGCAAGCCGAGGAAGCCGAGCAGAAAATCGCCCACCTCGAAACCCGCAAGCGCGAAACCGAAGCCAAACTCGCCGACCCCGCCATCCTCCGCGACCCGGCGGCCTACGGCGAACTGACCCGGTTTTACGAAGACGTGACCCGCCAGCTTCAGCAGGCCAATGACGCCTGGGAAGCCGCCATGCTGGAAGCCGAGGCGTGGGAGGGAAAGTTGGCGTGAATTCCGTTAGCCGTTGGCGATGTACCAGTAAATGAGCCCTCCTGACACCAAGCTCCAGAGGAGCACCGCACACACCGACGCCAGCGCCGCGCGTAGAAAGCCGGAGAAGCGGTTTCCCCCCATGAATTGCCCGTAGGCCCAGGTCAGGTACCCGGCGTGGAAAATCAGCGGCCCGGACCTGATCGCAACGTTGTACAACGAAGGCACGAACGCGAGTGGAATCAGCACTGCCCCAACGAGCATGTAAAACCCTGCCAGCACGACCTGGGCCACGAGGTGTTCGGCGTAATGCAGGCGGCGGTAGAAAAGCCAGAACACCAGCGACGTGATCGGGATCGAGGCGAACGTCATCCAGTTGGTTCGTTTTTCGATCCATTCGCTTACCCGTTGCTGCCGCGCCGACGCCTCCGAAATCTGGGTGGCATCCGTACCGCTTGGTTGGACTTCTACGGTCACCGCTGTATTCTGGACTGCCAGCGACCGGGGCGATGGGCGATGGGTGTAGGGTTTTACGACGGAATTGATGAAGAGCACAAACCCCAGCACCAGCAGCAAAAACGTGAACGGGTTGAAATACCGCGCCCGTTTGAACTCCACGATGTACTCGCGGAGCACCTGGCCGGGACGCAAGGCCAGGTCACGAATCAGCATCAGCACCCCCTTGTCGGCGTGGGTGAAGGCGTGAAAAAACTCGTGAAAAATGTGCGGCAGGTTGAACCGGTGCTGGTGGGTTTTCTGGCCGCACCGGGCGCAGAAGCGGTCGGTTTCCCGGAGCGGAGCCGAGCAGTTCGGACAAACGTGCATGAGGGGTGGGTTTTCGACTCGTCAAAGTAGGCGGAAATTTTTCCCGAAAAAAACACGACTGGCTATTCCGGTACGCCCCTCGAAAAAAGCTTGAAACTGGTCATTCCGGTGAAAACCCGACGTTGACCCGATCCGGTGGGTCAGGCTCCGGCGTCAGAACTCCTTGTCGCCCATTTCGCTCGTGGGCAGTTTGGCGCGTTTGCTCAACTGCCGGAACGAGTAGCTCAGGTTGATGAGCAACACGTCGCGCTCCTGGATGTAGTTGGTAGTCGTGTAAAAATCCGCCCCCCGGGTGGTGATGCGCTGCTCGTTGCTGGGCAGGAATCCCAGGCCGATGTTCTGCCACTGCACCAGCACCGACAGCCGCTGGTTGAGGTAGCTTTTGCGCAGCGACAGCGAGGGCAGCAGAAAGCGCGAGTCTTCGCCCTGGGCCGTCAGCCGCTGCGAGAGGTAGCTCAGGTTGGCCTGGAGCGTCAGGGTGGGGGCCAGTTGCAGGCTGGAGTTGGCGTTGAGCGAGTACACCCAGGCGGCGTTCCGGAAAAGTACCGCCCCCTGAAACAGTTGCCCGTCGATGGCATACCGGTACAGGGTGCCCCCCGCGTAAAGTTTCCAGGTTTTGGTCAGCGCCAGGTCGGCGGCCAGTTCGAGGCCGAAGCGCCGCGCCCGCCCGGCATTGGTGAAAATCCGGCTCAGGATGGTGTCGGCGTACACGCGGTTCACCCGGTTGATGATGTTTTGAGTGCCCTGGAAGTACAGCGTGGCCAGCAGCGTGCTGGTGCCCACCGCTTTCGTGGCACCGATTTCGGCCAGGCTCACGAATTCGGGCAGCAGGTTGGGGTCGCCCTGTTCGAGGGTTTCGGAGTGTTCGCGCTCGGGCAGGGGGTTGAGGGCGAAGTTGCTGTTGCGCTGCACCCGGCGGCTGTAACCCGCCTTCAGCGAGAGGCCATCAGGCGCTTTGTAGAGCAGGTTGAACGAGGGAAACAAGTTGTTCAGTGTCAGGTCAAACGCCTGGTTGCCGGGTGCCCGCAGCGAGCGGCGGCTGTACTCGTACCGCAGGCCCGCCGTCACGTCGAGGGCTTTCCGCGTCACGGCGTACTGGCCGTACAGGCTGTGAATCACGTTGTCGATGCGCACCAGCCCCGAAAACTCGGGGACCAGCGCCAGCGGGGCGTCGTTGCCCTGCTGTTCGAGGTAGCGGTACGTGCCCGCGTCCCGCTGGCTCCGGAACTGATAGCCGGTTTCGAGTCGCCCGCCCGCCAGGGGCAGACCCGCGTCGAGGTTGAAGCGGGCGTTGCCGATGGGCCGTTCGGTGGTGGTGAGCGTGTACTGGAGCGTGTCGCGGTAGTCCAAGCGGTTGAGGTTGCGGTTGCTGGTGAAGCCGTCGAGGAAGTCGTACTCGTACAGCCCGCCCAGGCTCAGGGTGGCCTTGTTCCGAAACGTGCGGGTGTAATCGAGGTTGGCGGTGAAAAACTGCCCCCGCTTGCGCACGAGGTTGTTGTTGAAATACGTACTCCGCCCGATGACCTGACCCGTGCGGAGGTCGGTCGTGGTGTTGTCGTAAAACAAGTCGGCGAGGCGGTCTTCGGTGCGCTGCCCGTAGTACAGCCCGGCGGTGAAGGCGTCGGTTTTGGTGGGCGAAAACGCCAGCGCCAGGCGGTTGGTGAACGTGTAGCGGTCGAAACTCCGCTCGCCCACCGACGGGAATCGGGTGAAGCGGTTGCCCACCGTCGTGCTCACGTCGCCCACGCGCCGCCCGGCGAGGTCGTTGCGCAGGAAGGCCGTGCTCAGGGTCACGTCCCAGCGGGCGCTGCGAAAATTGACTGTGGCGTCAGTGCCAAAGCGCAGGGGATTGCGGGCGTTGCCGAACGCGTTGAGGCTGGGCAGCCCGCCCTGGGCGTTGACCAGCGCCGACCAGCCCCGGTCGGTGCCCGCTTTGGTGACGATGGAAATAATGCCCCCCTTGCCGTCGGGGTCGTAGCGGGCGTTGGGCGTGGTGATGACTTCGATGGCTTCAATCGTGTTGGCGGGCAGTTGGGCCAGCAGGGTGCCGAGGTTGGCCTGCACGGGTTTGCCGTTGAGCAGCACCAGAAAGCCCGCCGACCCGCGCAGGGCCACTTCGCCTTCGGCGTTGACGCTCAGGCCGGGCAGGTTCCGCAACACGTCGGTGGCCGTGCCGCCCGTCGCCGCCTGAAACTGCCCCGCCCGGTAGGTCTGGCGGTCGGCTTTCACGGTCACGTTGGCTTTCTGCCCCAGCACGCGCACCTCGTCGAGTTGGCGGGCCGTGGGTTCCAGGGCGAGTGGGGGTAGTTCCGTCGGTCCGCTTCCCCCCACCGTCACCCGCACGGTCGCCGGGCGGTAGCCCACGAAATACGCACTGAGCCGGTAGGGGCCGGGGCGAAGGTTGGTCAGGCGAAACGCGCCCGTCGTGTCGGTGAGCGTGCCGCCGGTGGCGGTGGAATCGGCCCCGGCGTAGAGGGCCACCGACACGAATTCGAGGGGCTGGCCGGTGGTTTTGTCCACGACCCGGCCCCGCAGTTCGGCCTGGGCCAGGGCGTGTTGAAGCATTCCGCACAAAAAAACGAAGGGGAGAAAAAAGCGCGTCATTACCGGTGAAGAGTGCGGAATTGCGGAAAAATACTGCTTTTTCGACCGGGCATCGTGTTTTTTTTGCCGGAGGCCGGAAGTTTTATGTTCCGCCAATTCGTTATTTCCCGAAACACTCAGCCCGATTTCGCTTGAAAACCCTGCTCCTGACCTGCCTCCTTCTCGCCGTCGTGGCGATTTTGCTCATCAACGGGGCCATTGCCCAGGTGCTCACCGCACGGGCGCGGCACGAACTCCGCTACGCCGACTGGATTTATGATCCGGCCATCGCCACGCCCCTGCTGTTTCCCCGCCCCGACGACCCGAACGACTCGAGAGCCACCGTAGCCCAGCCCCTCATCGCCCTCGACGACGAGCGCCCGCTGCTGCTGCAATTCGACGACCTGGCCAGCCGGGGGGCCGATTTCCGGGCCAAAATCCTCCACTGCAACGGCGACTGGACGCCCTCCAGCCTCACCGAAGTGGAGTACCTGAACGACTACAACGACTTCCCGCTGTACGACTTTCAGACGGCTTCGGGCACGAAGGTGCCCTACCAGCACTACACCTTTGAAGTGCCCCGCGTGAAGCTGTCGGGCAACTACCTGTTGCTGGTGTACCGGGGCCGCAACGCCGCCGACGTGGTGCTCACGCGCCGGTTCATGGTGTTTGAAAACCGCCTGAACATCGGGGCGAAAGTCAGTTTCTCGACCAACGTGCAACTCCGCAACACCCACCAGCAGGTGGATTTGGAAATCCGCTACGGCAGTTACCCACTCCTGAACCCCCGCGAAGATTTGCGGGTCGTCATCCGCCAGAATTACCGCTGGGACAACGCGCTGACGGGTTTGAAGCCCTTCACCGTCAACGAATTCGACCGCCTGCTCGAATTTCGGGCCTTCAACGGCGAAAACGCATTCCCGGCGGGCAACGAATTCCGCTACTTCGACATCCGCCGCGCCCAGACCCGGGGCTTCGGCGTCAACACCATCGAGCGCGGCGGACAGCAAAACACCGCCCTCCTCAATTTCGACGCGCCCCAGCAGGGATTGGCCTACGTGCAACAGAATGATTTGGACGGGCAGTTTGCCGTTGAAAACGCCGAAACCGGGCGCGGTGCCACCGAAGCCGATTACTGGCAGGTGGTCTTCTCCTTGAAAATGCCCGAACGGCCAGAACCCGTGTACGTGGTCGGTGGCTTCAACTTCTTCCACCTCACCGAGGCCAACCGGATGATTTTCAACCCCACGCTGGGCGTGTACCAGGCGGCGCTGCCGTTCAAGCAGGGGGTGTACAACTACGCCTACGCCCTGCCGGGGCCGGGCGGCGCGGCCAGCACCATGCCCATCGAGGGCAGCTACTCGGTGGCGCAAAACAGCTACGACGTGCTGGTGTACCACCGCCCGCCGGGGGCTAGGGCCGACCGGCTCGTGGGATACCGGGTGGTGCGCTGACCACCGCGCGGCGGCATACCGGGGCGGGCACCCCGACCCGCAGCGCCCGCCTTTTTTTGCCCGACAGCCTCCGTTCCGGGCAGTCGGTTTGGTGTTCGCAGGCATCGCGGCGCGATGCGTTTTTCCGAACACCAATCCTGAGCATGACCACCCACCGCCCCGGTGGGGATTGTCCAGTCGTGGTGGTCGCTTTGAGCCAGCGCGGGCGGGTGGTTTTCGGCCAGGACCAGCGGGGCGTCTGGCCGCCCCAGTCTTCATTCCAGCAAACTTTTCGGTACCCGCCCGTACTCCTCACGGAACAGTTTCGTGAAGTACGATTGCGAACTGTAGCCCACGGCATACGCTACCTCGGCCACGTTGAGGTTGCCCTGCCGCAGCAGTTCTTCCGCTTTTTCCAGCCGCACCCGGTGGATGAACCACGTCGTGCTGCGGTTGGTCAGGGCCGTCAGCTTGCGGTGGAGTTGCGTGCGGCTCATGTGGGCCTGTTGGGCCAGCCAATCGGCGTCCACGGCCTCGTCCTGGAGGTGGCGCAACAGGATTTGCCGGAGGCGTTCGAGAAACAGCGCTTCTTTTTCGGGGACGGCCTCCGCCGGGGGTAGTTCGGGAGCCGTGCCGCTGAGGTATGCCTGCCAGGCCCGGCGGGTTTGCAGCAGGTTGCGCAGGCAAAGCAGCAGTTCGTCGGTGGCGAAGGGCTTGCCCAGGTAGGCGTCGGCCCCCAGGCCCAGGCCCCGCAGGCGGCTGTCGTGCGACGACTTGGCCGTCAGCAGCACCACCGGCACGTGGCTGGTGCGCGGGTCGGTTTTCAGGGCACCCAGCAGGTCGTAACCGTCGAGGCGGGGCATCATCACGTCGCTCAGCACGAGGTCGGGCACGGCGTCGAGGGCCGTTTCGAGGCCCTGCTGCCCGTCGGGGGCTTCGAGCACGCGGTAGGTCGGGCTGAGGCAGTCGGCCAGGTACCGGCGGAGTTCGTCGTTGTCTTCCACAACCAGCACGAGGGATTTGTCGTCCGCGTCGTTGGGCGAATTTTCCGGAAAAGCGGGGTCCGCTGCCATCCCGTTGGGCCGGTCAAAAGCAGACCCGACAGCGGCTTTCACCGGTTCGCTGGTGGCCGTTGCGGCGACTTCCACCGGAATCGTCACGGTGAACGTGCTGCCCCGGCCCACCGTGCTTTCGGCCCGCACGCTGCCGCCGAGCAATTCGGCCAATTCTTTGACGAACGAAAGCCCGATGCCCGTGCCGCCGTGGGCGCGGGTGCTGCTGGCGTCGGCCTGGTAGAAGCGCTCGAACACGCGGGCCAGTTGGTCGGGCCCGATGCCCGGCCCGGTGTCGGCGACTTGGAAGACAATTTGGGATTGCGGATTGGGGATTGGGGATTGCGGATTTTCGGTGGGCGGTACTGTTCGCCCTGACACCGCTTCACCAGACGCTGAATCGCGCAGCGAACCGTCCGCAATCGAAAATCGAAAATCCGCATTGGAACGCCGCCCGATCCAACATCGTACTTCAACCTCCCCGCCCACGGGCGTGAACTTCAGGGCATTGGAAAGCAGGTTGTAGGCGATGGTTTCGAGTTTTTCTTCGTCGAAAAAAACGGGTTTGCCCACGTCGCCCCGGTAGGTGAGGCGGATGCTTTTTTGCTCGGCCAGGGCGGCGAAGGAGTCCACCACCTGCGCCAGGAAGTCGTCGGGGTTGCCCAGGCTGTGCTTGACGGCGAGTTTGCCCGCATCGAGTTTGGCCGTGTCGAGGAGTTGGGTGATGAGCCGCAGGAGTTGGTGGGCGTTGCGGCGGATGGCCTCGAATCGCTCCGGCCGCCGCGACGCGTCGGGCGATTTTTCCAACTGCTCGGTGGAATTCAGAATGAGCGTGAGCGGCGTACGGAATTCGTGGGTGATGTTCGACAATAGCTGGCTCAATTGGCGCAGGTTGGCCGCTTCGAGTTTGCGTCGGGCCAGTTCGCGGCGGAGTTTCCGCCGCCGTTCGAGCAATCGCCAAAGCGCCGCCAGCCCAACCGCCAGCACGACACCAACCAGGCTGATAAACCAGCCGGTTTTGTAAAACGGGGGCCGCACCACCACCGTCATCGTGGCGGGCGTCGGATTCCAGCCCTTGCCTGCGGGCAGAGCCGCTTCCGTCACCAGGGTGTAGCGGCCCGCCGGGAGTTGGTACGAGGCCGTGGCTTCGGTGCCTTCGGCCACGATCCACGCCCGGTCGTAGGGCTGGAGACGGTACCGAACCGTGTTGTTGCGCACCCCCACGGTGGGGATGAACCGCAGCGTAAGCACGTCGCCCTCGGCGGCGGTCAGGGTGGGGTGCCCGGTGGTATCGCGCACCAGCCCCAGGCTACCGGTGGGAGGGCCGGGGTGACCGTCAAGCCGCCCTTCGAGGTAGGTGCCGTTGACCGTCACGTCGAGCAGGTTGAGCGGGGGCAGGGGTCGGAGGCGGTCGAGGTCGTACTCGAACAGCCGCCGCCCCGCCGCCACCCACAGGCGGTTGCCCCGGGTGACGTACCGGCCCGTTGCCGGTTCGGGCAGTTCGGGCAATTCGACGCGCTGCAACCGCTCGTCGGCGGTGAGTCGAAACAAGGCCGTTTCCGACGGAAAATAGGTGTTGCCGTGCGGGTCGGCGAGGAACCGGTACACGCGTTGGGTGGGCCGGGGCGGGTCGTTGACGGGGGTGAGGGGGATGCGCCGGACCTGCCCCGTGGCGGGGTCGAGGCGGGCGATTTCGTTGGTAAACCCCACCAGCACCGAGCCATCGGCGCGGACGTGGACGCCGAAACCCTCGCCGGGGGGCAGCGAGGTGTCGGGGCGGGCGGGGTCGTGGCCGAACCGCCGGATGCGCCGCGTGTGCGGGTCGAGGGCCACGACGCCCGAACGGGTGGTGAACCAGATGCGCCCGGCGGCGTCCTGGGCAATCCAGTTGACCTGGGTTTTCTCCGGAAAGAGGGAATCCACGGCCCCCGTGCGGGGGTCGAGGTGGAGCAGGCCGTTGCGCCGGGTGCCGATCCAGAGGGCGGCGTCGCGGTCGGCAAACACGTAGTGGCAACCGCCCGGCCCCAGAAACTCCCGGATGAGGCGGGTGGTGTCAGAGAGGCGGACGATGCGCTCCGTCGGCTCATCGAAGTACGACAGCGCGTGGCCCCGGCCCAGCTTCAGCCACAGGCGACCGTCGGGGGAGGGGATGACGTGGTAGTAATCATCGCCGCCGCGGAGCACGGGGTCGTGGAAAACCCGGAACGTGCCGTTTTCCAGTCGCGCCACGCCGTCCTGGGTGGCCAGCCAGAGGCGACTGCGGCGGTCTTGGGCGAACCCCCGGGCAACGAGGTTGACGCCCGGCGGTTCGGCCACCTGCCGGAGCAGCCGGGGCAGCACCTGCTGGGCGGGCAGCGGCGGCGCACCCCCCAGTACTCCGAACAAAACGGCGAAGAGGCGGCGGAAACTACGCATGGTGGGCAATCGGAAAACCCGCGCCGCTGGGCGGCAACATGGGCAGGCCGGGCGTGGGGCCAATCTACGCAAAAAGCCGGGAAGGTGTTGTGGATGCGGGGGTTGCGCCGGTTTTCCTGCCAAAAATCGGTCCGGTGCAACATGCTTGCTAAAAATGGAACATAGTTGACAGACTTGGGGCGGGGCGGGCGGGCACCTTTGCAGCCTCAACCAAATCCAGTTCGCCCCCATGAAAAAAGGTACGTTTCTCCGCTTCTGCCTGACCGCCCTGCTGGGGCTGGTGCTGACCACCCCCGGCCGGGGGCAACTCCCCACGCGGGTTAAAGACATCGTCGAGGGTGTCGGCGGGTCCGACCCGAATCGCCTGACCGCGGTCGGCAACACGCTCTTCTTCGTCGCCACCGACGCCAATGGCACCGAACTCTGGAAATCGGACGGCACCGAGGCGGGCACGATGCTCGTCAAGGACATCAATCCCACCGACGATGCCTTCATCAGTGACCTGACGGCGGTTGGCAATACGCTCTACTTCCGGGCCGACGACGGCACCCACGGGGTGGAACTCTGGAAATCGGACGGCACGGCGGCGGGCACCGTGCTCGTCAAAGACATTTTCCCCAACGACAATGCCTTTCCCAGTGACCTTGCGGTCCTCAACGGCACGCTCTACTTCCGGGCCCTCAACGGCAGTACGGGCTATGAACTCTGGAAGTCGGACGGCACCGAAGCCGGTACCGTGCTGGTCAAGGACATCAATCCCACGGGCAATGCCTCTCCCTCCTACATGACGGCTCTCAACGGCGCGTTGTATTTCAGCGCCGACGACGGCACCCACGGGGTGGAACTCTGGAAATCGGACGGCACCGAGGCAGGCACCGTACGGGTCAAAGACATTTTCCCCGGCATCAACACCGACGACCCCAATTTCCCGTACCCCAACGGCTCCTTTCCGGCTAGCCTGAAGGCGGTCGGCAGTACGCTCTACTTTTCGGCCAACGACGGCAACGGTACCGCACTCTGGAAATCAGACGGTACGGAAGCAGGCACCGTGCTCGTCAAAACCATTTTCAGTATCTCAGACATGACGTTGGTCGGCAGCACGCTCTACTTCCGGGCCAACGACGATACCCACGGGTTGGAACTCTGGAAAACGGACGGCACCACCGCGGGCACCGTGCTCATCAAGGACATCAACCCCGGTCCCAATGATTCCTCTCCCGAACTGATGACGGCCCTCGGCAGTACGCTCATCTTTCGGGTCACTGATGGCACGTCGTTCCTGCTGCTCTACAAATCGGACGGCACCGAAGCGGGCACCGTGCTCGTCAAAGACCTCGACCCCACCTCCAACTCCGGCGGCGATCCCCGCGACCTGGCGGTTTTCAATGGCCAGATTTATTTCAACGGCGACGACGGCGTCACCGGCGACGAACTCTGGAAAACGGATGGCACCGAGGCGGGCACCGTGCAGGTGGCCGACATCAACCCCGGTGCCGGTGGGTCGGCTCCAGAGCGCAAGGCGGTGGTCGGCAACACGCTCTACTTCCGGGCCAGCGACGGCACCACCGGCTACGAACTCTGGAAGCTTGACGCCACCCCACCCTGCCAGGCCCCGGCCATCACGGGCCTTTCGCCCATCAGCGGCTTTGCCTGCGCCGGACCCCAAACCCTGACGGTGACGGCCACCGGAGGCGACCTCACCTACCAGTGGTACCGATTCTACGGCCTGGCCGACTCGCAGCCCATCGCCGGAGCCACCGGCCCCAGCCTGACGGTGAACCTGACGACCTCGGCCTCCTACTACGTCGTCGTCAGCGGCAGTTGCGGCCCGTCGGTCAAATCGTCGCTCATCACCCTGACGCTGAAAGCGCCCACCATCCTCCTGACCGGCAGCAACCCCAGCGCCGTCTGCCGGGGCGGCAGCGTGACGCTGTCGGTGGGGGCCACCGGACCAGGCAGTTTGAGCTTCGCCTGGCGCAAAGGCGCCGCCGACGGCCCCATCGTGAGCACCGCCTCCAGCCTGAGCATCCAAAACGCCCAGCCCTCGGACGCCGGGCCGTACTTCGTGAGCGTGACCAGCGAATGCACCACCCAGACCACCCAACTCCCCCTGACGGTGCGCTCGGTAACGATTACGCAGCAACCGCCCGCCAGTGTCAACCTGTGCAGTGGCACCACGACGCTGACGGTGGGGGTGCAGGCCGTGGGGGTGACGCCGACCTACCAGTGGCGGCGCAACGGGCAGAACCTCTTCGGAGCGACATCGGCCAGCCTGGTGGTGCCTTCGAGCCGACCCGGCACCTACACGGTGGTGGTGAGCAGCGCCTGCGGCAACCCCGTCACGTCGGGAGCTTCGGTGGTGGGCTGCGGCAACGGGCGGTTGAGTGCTGAGGAGCCAGCATTGGTGGTGGCCCCCAACCCGGTGCGAGGCAGTGAAATTCGCTGCCGGGTGGTGGGTCTGGATGCCCCGACCTTCGACCTGACGACTTCCACGGGGCAGCGGGTCGGGATTTGGGTGAAAACCGATGGATGGGGCGAGTGGGTGCTTACGCCGCACCAGGCGCTGGCCGCGGGGGTGTACGGAGTGCGGGCCAGCGAAGGCCCAACCCGCCTGGCCCGGCGGGTGCTGGTGATTGAGTAAAATGCACGTTTTTCGGAAAAACAAAACGGCCATCCCGTCGTGACGGGATGGCCGTTTTCTTCAAAGGTGGCTGCGCCGGGGCCGGAGTTCCGACGGATTTTTGCCGAAACGCTGCTGAAACAACCGCGAAAAATAATCGGGTTGGGCAAAACCCACGGCAAAGCTCACTTCCTTCACCGACGAAAACCGCCCTTCTTCCAGCCACGCCCGGGCCGTTTGCAACCGGATCTCCTGCACGTACTGGTTGGGCGACAACCCGGAGGTTTCCTTCACCCGCCGGTACAACTGCCGTTCGCTCAGGTTGAGGGCATCGGCCAGAAAGCCGACGTGCAACACGCTGTCGGTCAAATTGTTCCGAATCAGACTTTCCATCGAAAGCAGCCAGGTTTCGTCGGCGGAAGGCGGCTGGGGCGGGGCCTCGGCCGGGACTTGTGCCCGCCAGGCGTCGCGCTCGCGGGCGCGCTCCAGCAGGTTGTGCACGCGGGCCAGAAGTTCGTCCTCGTCAAACGGCTTGGTCAGGTAATCGGCCACGCCGGTGCGCAGAGCGTCGAGGCGGTCTTCGAGCGCGGCGCGGGCCGTGAGCATCACCACGGGCAAATCGCGCAGGCGGGGGTCGGCCTTCAGGCGGCGCAGCAGGGTCAGGCCATCCATTTCGGGCATCATCATGTCGCTCACCACCAGGCGGGGCTGGTCGGGCGGGTCGAGGGAGCGCAGCCAGTCCCAGGCTTCGCGGCCGTTGCGGCACAGGTGCAGGCGGTGGTGAGGGGCCAGGATGGTGCGCAGGTAGCGGCCCATGTCGGGGTTGTCTTCCACAATCAGAAGCAATTCCCCGCTGGCGGGCACCACCGCCGGGGCCTCGACGGCGGCCCCCGGTTCGGCGGGCGTTTCGGTGGGGGGCAGGGCTTCCGGCACGGCGGCGGGTCGGCGGGGGTAGGTAAACGCAAACGTGCTGCCTTCGCCCGGCGTGCTCCGCACCGTCAGGGTGCCGCCCCAGGCGGCGCAGTACTCGCGGGCGAGGGCCAGCCCGATGCCCGTGCCGCCGTGAACGGCCGCTTCAGGTTGGGCCGACTGAAAGTAGCGGTCGAAAATCCGGGGCAAATCGTCGGGGTGAATGCCCCGGCCCGTGTCGGCGACGTCCACGCGGGCGTCGGTTTCGTCGAAGGTCAGGGTTACGGCCACCCGTCCGCCCGGCGGGGTGAAGCGGAGGGCGTTGGCGAGGAGGTTTTTTAACACCGTTTCCACCTTCGGCACGTCGGCGTACAAGTGGGGCCGTTCAGCGCTCAGGTAGCTGTCGAGCCGAACCCCCGCGTACCCAGCCCCCGACTCGAAGGCCGCCACCGTGCGGGCCACCACCCCGGCAAAATCGGCGGGCGTTTCGAGCAGGTGCAGGCCCCCGGCGTCGGCTTTCGTCAGATCCAGCAAATCGCTGACGAGTTCGAGCAATTGCCCGGCGTTGCGTTCCATGCCCCGCAGCAGGTCGGCGGTGGGTGGGTCGTTGGGGCGCTTGAGCAAGTGGCGAATCGGCCCCAGCAACAGCGTGAGCGGGGTACGAAATTCGTGGCTGACGTTGGCGAAAAACCGGGTTTTGAGCGTGTCGGCCCGGCGGAGTTCGTTGGCCTGCCGTTCGATTTGCGCCGTCCGGCGGGCCACCTCGCGTTCGAGGCGCAGTTTTTCCTCCCGCAACCGCCGGGTGCGCAGGCGGTAAGCCCCCCAGCCCAGCGCTAGCAGCCCCGTCGCGCACAGGCCCAGAAACCACCCCCGCTGGTACACGGGCCGCAACACCGTGACGGGCACGACGAAGGGCCGCGCCGCCCACCGCCCGTCGGAGGTTTGCCCGCGCACGTCGAGCCGGTACTCGCCGGGCGGCAAGCCGTTGAGGCGCAGGGTGTTGTCGGGCAGGGCCACCCACTCGTCCTGCCAGCCCACGATGCGGTAGGCGTAGCGGCAGCGGCGGGCGTCGTGGTAATCGAAGAGCGTGAACGAGAGCGTGAAGAGGCGACTGGTGGGGGCCAGGGTAACGCGCCCCTCGCGGCGCAGGCGCTCGGTCTGGTCGGTGAGGGCACCGGTGGGGCCGTCGAGTTGCTGGTAGCGGGTCAGGTGCAGGAGGGGCGGGGTGCGCCGGGGCGGGTTGATGGCTTCGGGGTAAAACGCGGTAATGCCGTTCAGCCCGCCGAAAAACAAGCGCCCGTCGGGGGCCTGGGCATGGGCGGTGCGGTTGAACTCCTCGTGGGTGATGCCGTCTTTGGGCAAAAACACCCGCGTTTGGGCGGTGACTTTGTCAAAACGGGCAATGCCGTAGTCGGTGCTGAACCACAGGCGGTGGCGGGCGTCTTCGTAGGTGCAGTACACGACGTCGTGGGGCAGGCCGTCGCGGGTGGTGAATTGCAGGTTGCGGCCCGTGGCCGGTTCCCAGCGCACCAGTCCCCCGCCCAACGTGGCCAGCCAGTAGAGGCCGGGCGTCTGGCGGTCGGCATGCAGGTGCAACACGTGGTCGAAGGGCAGGCGGTGGGCGGGGTCGGGTTCGTCGGTGGCGTAGCGGGCGGTGATGCCCCGGCGGGAGTCGAGCCAGTACAGCCCCGTGGAGGTGGCCACCCAGGTGCCGCCCCGGGCGGAGTCGGGCAGAAAGGCGTTCACGCGGCTTTGGGCCAGCCGACCAAACCGCCCGTAGCCGACGAAAGGCCGGTTTTCGCCGGTTTGCGGGTGAAACGCCGACAAGCCCTGCTCGTGGCCGATGAGAATCGTTCCGTCCGGTCGCTGCCACAACGCCCAACCGTAGTTGTGGTTCCGGGTGGCGCTGAGGGGGTACTCTTGGCAGTGCAGCCGGTCGGGACTGAGCCGGTGGGCTTTGCCCGACACGGCCCACACGTCGCCGGCCCGGTCGCGGAGGGCGGCGTACAGGAATTCCGGCGTGCAGCCCGGCGGGGTCTGAGCGGCTCCGGTGGTGAGGTTGAGCCAGAAAGGCTGGCTTTGCGAATTGACCCACAGCCAGTTGCCCACCGGCACCATGCCCCGCACGCTGACGTGGGCGGCTCCCAGGCGTGTGCTGTCGTAGAGGTAGCGGCGGAACGGGCTGGGTTCGAGCGAAATCACCAGAAATCCGTCGGAACTACCCAGCCAGGCGTTGCCGTCGCGGTCGAAGCGCAGGGTGTGCAGGGTTTGGAGTTTGCTGACGGGAAACTCTTCGGCGGCCAGGTCGAAGACCACGCCGTGGCGGGGGTGCCAGGCGAACACGTTGCCATTGCCCGTGCACCAGAACAACCCCAGGCGCGGGTCATGCCGGGCCTGGAAATAACGCACCGATGCACCGTCTGCTCCCGCGCGAAACGGGTTGCGACCGAGCCGCATCGACACCCACGCGGCGCGGCCAGCGGGGTCGAGGCGGAGCAGAAACCCGTCGAGGTACCCCGCCGCCAGGCGCGACGGCGACACCCGGAGGTCGGGGTGTTCGGCGTAGCGGTGAAGCCACAGCGAGCCGTCGGGTTCGGCCCCGGCCAGGTTCAACTCGCCGGGCACCGGGTGGCGGCGGCGCACCCGGCCGTCGGCCCCGAACTCCACCACTTCGTGCCGGTTTTTGACGTTGTTGGAGAACGTCACCACCAGCGAGCCGGTCGGCGTGACGAGGGCCGAACTGACGTTGGCCGAGTCGGGGGGGCGGTACAGCCGTCGCAGCGCGCGGCCCCGCCCCAGCCACAATTCCCCCGACCGGGTCGGAAGCAGCACCGCCCCGTTCCAGGTCAGCGAACTGCGCGGCTGCACGTGTTCGGGGGCGAAAGGCAACGGTCGGCCCGTCCAGGCGGCGTAGGGTCGTGCCCGCCCGGCCCCCGGCACCAGCACGTCGAGGTGCCGCACGGGGCCGGATTCGTTTTCCAGGAACCACAGCACCCCGTCGCCGTCTTCGCGGATGGCCGAAATGGAATTGCTCGCCAGGCCGTGGCTGGTGCGGTCGAACACCTCGAAGCCGTAACCGTCGTAGCGGTGGGCACCGTTGAAGGTGCTCAACCAGGCGTACCCCCGGCGGTCGAACTGAACATCGAGCACGAACCGGTTGCGCAAACCCTGCTCCAGCGACACGTGCTGCACCCGCGCCACGTAGCGGGGAGCCGGGTCGGTGGCCCCCCCGCTCAGGGCGGCGAACAGCCCCGCGAAGGCCGTCAGCCCCCAGAGCAGGGGCTTTTTTACCAAAAAATGGCAGGATTGGGGGGGCAAAACGGCAGGATTGTAGGGGTTCTGATGGGGTAGGTTTGCGACGGAATCCGGTGGGGAAGTTACGCGGCGGCGGCGGGAAATGCAACCCGCCCGCGCCCTACCGACGGAGCCGTGCCCATTCAGCCTGTCAACAAAACCAATGAAAAACGTTTCCTGTCCCCTGCTTTTCCTGTTCGCCCTCACCGCGGCCCAGGCCCAGACCGACCGCGTGGGCGTGGGCACCACCACGCCCCGCGCGGGGCTGGACGTGCAACACAACGATGGCCTGGTGATTAGTGGCGACAAGCCCGAGTTTAACATCTACGGGGAGCCCGATTGGCTTCCCGGTTCCGGACGAACCACCGAATTGTCCGATGTGGGGGGATCCCGACTGATTTGGGTTCCTTCGCGGGCGGCCTTTCGCCTCGGTGCGAATTACGGCGAACCGGAACTCGACCAGGTTGACAACTTTGGGTTCTTTTCCTTCGCTGCCGGTGTCAACGCGAAAGCCAGCGCCGATGCATCCGTTTCGTTAGGGTACTACACGAATGCAACCGGAGTCAGTTCCGTAGCTCTGGGGCGGTTTACCCAGTCCGTTGGATTTGGCTCCTTCGCCATGGGAAACCACTCCTCCGCGAGTAATGGTTCTTCGGCGGCCATCGGTCACTCTGTGCATGCCAGTGGTACGGCTTCGATGGCTATGGGTTCGCTGGTGAAGGCGTCTGCCGATGGCAGTTTCTTTTTTGGCGATCATTCCACTTCGACCCTACAGGAGAACACTACCGAAAACTCGCTGGCCGTACGGTTCGCTGGCGGATACCGCCTCTACACCAACAACACCCTCACGCAAGGCGTGACCCTGACCGCCGGAGGCAACTCCTGGGAGGTGATTTCCGATTCTACGAAAAAAGAAAATTTTCGTCCCGCCGACGGCGCTCATTTTCTGCGAAAAATCGCCGCCATGCGCCTGGGTAGCTGGAACTACCGGGGCCAGGACAAAACCCGGATGCGCCACTACGGCCCCATGGCCCAGGACTTCTTCGCCGCCTTCGGCCACGACGGGGTGGGCACCGTCGGCTGTGACACGCTCATCAACCAGGCTGATTTCGACGGGGTCAACCTCATCGCCATCCAGGCCCTCCTTCGCGAAGTCGAGCAGTTGAAGGCCGAAAACGCCCGGCTCAACGCCCTCGAAGCCGAAAACCGCGACCTGCGCCGCCTGCTGACCAGCCTGGCCGCCGACGTGCGGGCACTGAAAACCGCCGAAGCGACGGCCTCCCGCTAACCTTCTCTGAACCCGTTCCGGTCATGAAAAAGCCCTGGGTTCTCCTGTTCAGCACGCTGGGTGCGCTGGTGCAACCCCACCCCGCCCACCCGGATGCGTCCCGCATCGGCGAACCGGTGCCCGCCCGACCCGTCGCCGTCGCCGTCCGGCCCGACTTATCCCCCGGCGAGGGCACCGACGCCACCGGGGAGTGTTTCGCGGCGGTTTCGCCCCACCCCTGATCCTTTCACCAAATTCAAACCAACCCAAACGTTTCCGAACCATGAAAAAGCGTCTACTCCTTTTCGCCTTCCTGCCCCTGCTGACGGCCCAGGCCCAGACCGACCGCGTGGGCGCGGGCACCACCACGCCCCGCGCGGGCTTCGACCTCAGCCACCACGACGGTTTGCTGGCTACGGGCGCAGGCCCAAGACTTGAACCAAAGCAGACCGGCGACGACGATTACGAGCCGGGGCGGGGCATCACCACCGATTTGCCCACGGGCTCGGGCACACGCCTGATGTGGGTACCCGCCTGGTCGGCTCTGCGGGCGGGTACGGCGAAAAGCTCGGAGTGGAACGCGGCAAACGTGGGGCTGTTTTCAACGGCCCTGGGCTGGGAAGTGACCGCCAAAGGCCAGGGTTCCACGGCGCTCGGGGTGAAAACCATCGCCAGCGGCGCGTACTCGACGGCGTTGGGCGTCAACGCCAGCACGGACGGAAAAGACGGCGCGTTCGTCATCGGCGACAACTCCAAAAGCCAACTTCTCGTGAGTGGTGCCGACAACCAATTCAGCGCCCGGTTCGTCGGGGGCTACCAACTGTTTACCAACCGGCAGATGACCATCGGCGTCAGCCTGGCGGGGGGAGGCAACTCCTGGGAGGTAATTTCCGATTCCACGAAAAAAGAAAATTTTCGCCCCGCCGACGGCGCGCAGTTCCTGCGAAAAATCGCCGCCATGCGCCTGGGTAGCTGGAACTACCGGGGCCAGGACAAAACCCGGATGCGCCACTACGGCCCCATGGCCCAGGACTTCTTCGCCGCCTTCGGCCACGACGGGGTGGGCACCGTCGGCTGCGACACGCTCATCAACCAGGCTGATTTCGACGGGGTGAATCTGATTGCCATCAAAGCCCTCCTTCAGGAAGTCGAGCAACTCAAAGCCGAAAATGGCCGCTTGAAAATCGAAAACGCCGCGCTGGGCCGCGAAACGGCCTCCCTGCGCGCCGACGTTGATTCCATCAAACGGCTCCTGGTGGCCAACACCGGTAAGTAGTTTTTCCATGAAAAAACGCCTCTACCTCCTCGCCCCGTTGTGCCTGCTGCTGGCACCGGGTGCCCGCGCCCAGCTTTCGGTGGGCAGCACGGGTACGCTCTACGTCGGCTCCGGAGCCACGCTCTCGGTCAACGGTGCGCTGCAAAACGCGGGCACCGTGACCAACGCGGGCACCATCGCCCTGCGCGGTGATTTGCAAAACACGGCCATCTTCACCTCCACCGATGGCCACCTGACCCTCGACGGCTCGGCGGCCCAGACGCTCACGTCCTCGTCGGGGCTTTCGGTCAAAAACCTGACGGTGAACAACACCACCGCCGGCGAGGCCGTCACCCTGGCCGCGCCCCTGACCGTGGGCGGCGTGGGCACCTTCACCGACGGCATCCTGAAATCCGACGCCACCCACCTGCTCGCCTTCGCCGACGGGGCCAGCGTCAGCGGGGCCTCCGACGCCTCGCACGCGAAGGGGCCGGTGCAGAAAACCGGTGCGGCCGCGTTTGTTTTCCCCCTGGGCAACGGCACGGCCTACCGCCCGGCCTCGGTAGCGCCCCAGTCGGGCGCGGCGACCGACGCCTTCACGGCCGAGTACAAGGAAACCGACCCCGGCAACACCGCCAGTAAAGCCGTTTGCCTGGCATCGGTGTCGGGCAGCGAACACTGGCAGGTGGAGCGCACGGCGGGCAGCGCGAGCGCCGTGGTGGGCCTGGCCTACCAGAACGTGGCCACGAGCGTGGGTAACCCGGACCGGCTGCGGGTGGTCCGCTACGGGGGCAGCGCGTGGGAAGCCCTCACCTGCGCCGACGACGGCGGGCAGGCTAACGGCCTCGTCACGACCAACGGCCCCACGGCCAACTTTGGCCTGTTCACCCTCGGGTCGGTGCTCGACTTCAGCCTGGGCGGCAGCCAGACCAACGTCGGTTGCCACGGCGGGAACACCGGCTCGGCCACCGTCACCGTGAGCGGCGGCACGGCCCCGTACACCTACTCGTGGTCGCCCGCCGGGGGCACCGGACCGACCGCCAGCGGCCTGACGGCGGGCACCTACACGGTGACCGTCACCGACGCCAACGGCAATTTCCTCACCCGCGAGTTCACCATCACCCAACCCGACGCGCTGACCACCACCGGCTGGCAGGCCAACGTGGCGTGCTTTGGGGGCAGCACCGGCTCGGCCACCGTCACCGCCAGCGGCGGTACGCCGGAGTACACGTATGCCTGGGCACCGTCGGGGGGCAGCAACGCCACGGCCAGCGGCCTGACGGCGGGCACCTACACGGTGACCGTCACCGACGCCAACGGCTGCATCACCACCCGCGACTTCACCATCCTTTCACCGGGCAGCTTCACGGTGGACGGCAGCCAGACCAACGTGAGTTGCTTCGGGGGCAGCACCGGCTCGGCCACCGCCACACCCAGCGGAGGCACCGGGCCGTACACCTACTCGTGGTCGCCGTCGGGAGGCACCAGTTTCAAGGCCAGTGGCCTGTCGGCGGGCGAGTACACCGTGACCGTCACCGACGCCAACGGCTGCTTCGCCCTCCGCACATTCACCCTCACCGAACCCCCCACGCTGACGGCCAGCGCCGTGGCCAATCCGGCTTCCGTTTGCCTGAACGCCACCCTGACGCTGTCGGCAACCGCCGGAGGCGGCACGGGTACGCTCGCCTACGCCTGGAGTGGTCCCAACGACTATTCGGCCAGCACCAACCCCGCCACCCGCACCGTGGGAGCCAACGACGGCGGCGTGTATTCGGTCATGGTGAAGGACGAAAACGGCTGCACGACCAGCGCCTCCACGGCCCCGGTGACGGTGTTGCCCGCCGTGGCCATCACCAGCCTGACGCCCAGCCAGGCCGTCTGTCCCCAAGTACCCTTCACCCTGACGGTCGAAGCCACGGGCCAGAATTTGACCTACCAGTGGTACCGCTACGTCAACGGCACCAACGACCAACTGCTCGCCGGAGCCACGTCGGCGAGCCTGACGGTCAACCTGAACACGTCGGCCAACTACTACGTCGTCGTCAAAACCACCTGCGGCAGTTTGACCTCCGACGTGGTGCGCCTGACGCTGAAAGCGCCCACCACGCTGCGCACGACGGGCAATCCCAACGCTGTCTGCACGGGCGGCAACGTGACGCTGTCGGCTTCGGCCAGTGGGCCGGGCAGTTTGAGCTTCGCCTGGCGCAAGGGCAGCGCCGACGGCCCCGTCGTGAGCACCGCCTCCAGCCTGACGATTCAAAACGCCCAATCCTCGGACGCCGGGCCGTACTTCGTCTCCGTCACCAGCGAATGCACCACGGTGACGGCCCAACTCCCCCTGACGGTGCGCTCGGTAACGATTACGCAGCAACCACCCGCCAGCGTCAACCTGTGCAGCGGCACCACGACGCTGACGGTGGGTGTGCAGGCCGTGGGCGTAACCCCGACCTACCAGTGGCGCAGAAACGGCCAGAACATCCTGGGGGCGACCAGCAGCAGCCACGTCGTCGCGGCCAGCCGACCGGGTACCTACACGGTGGTGGTGAGCAGCTTCTGCGGCAACCCCGTCACGTCGGAGGCCTCGGTGGTGGGCTGCGGCAACGGGCGTTTGTCGGCGGAAACGGCTGCGATGGTGGTGGCCCCCAACCCGGTGCGGGGCCGTGAAATCCGCCTGCGGGTGAGCGGGATGGACGACCCGGAGTTGAGCCTCAGCAGCGGAGCCGGACGGAGCATTGGGCTGTCGGTGAAAACCGACGGGACGGGCGAGTTTGTTCTGACGCCGAAGCAGGCCCTGCTGCCGGGCGTGTACGTGGTGGGGGCCAGTGAAGGTACCCTCCGCCTGAGCCAGCGGGTGCTGGTGGTTGAGTAGGGGCGGGGGCGATGGGGGCGTGCAAAACGGCTTCCGGCATTTGCCGGAAGCCGTAGCCGTTTTTATGGCCTCAGTCGGGAGCGACCGGATGGACGTCTTTTTCCCAAAAAGTCGTTTCCGTTCGCAACACGTCGGTGTAGGTAATGCTCTTGGTGGCGTCGCCGAAGGTGCGGATGCGGGGCTGGGGCGTGTGGCCCACCACCTGGTGGTGACCGGGCAGCGGGTCGTCGTGGGTTTCGTCGAAATCGGCCCAGGTCGGCCCGCCCAGGGGGTCGAGGCCCCCGCGCAGGTAGCTGATGGTGTGCAGGCGGTGGCTTTCGGGCGAGCGGAGCAGGGCGTTGAGCCGGTCGGCCATTGGTTGGCCTTCCGATTCGTTCAAGGCCGGGTACCGCCGCTTCGTCCAGGCCCACCACTCGGCCGACACGCCCGCGTGGGTGAAGAGGTGGTTTTCGACCTGGTAGGCCACCTGAAACTCCTCCCGCCGGAAGATTTCCCGCAAGGCCTTGAGCATTGAGGGCCGGAAGCCCGTGCTCCGAAAATCGGGGTATTCGCGGTAGTGGACGTCGTGGTTGCCCAACAGCAGGATCACTTTTTCGGGAAACCGCTGCTTTAATTCCAGGATGCCGTGCAGGTTTTTGAGGATGTGCCGGTCGGAAAGCTTCCCGTCCCGGTCATCCACGTAATCGCCCAGAAACACGAGGCGGTCGTAGGCGGCGGGGTCGAGCTGCCGCCAAACGGTCTTGCCGTGGAGGTCGGGGAGGGTGAGAAGGCGCATGGGGTTGTCTGAACCACGATTCGCAGGATTCCTGGAGTACCCTGATGGATGGAAATCACGATGCCTCTGCAGCAAAAAGTCAATCAGAGCCATCGTGGTTCGGACAAATTCCACGCCGCGAAAACAAATTTTCCGAAAAACAAGCCTACCGGGAAAAATACCCCCCGCCGCACCGGGTTTTTCCCGTTGCCGGGGGTAGGGCGGGTTCCGCACCTTTGGGGCCGAACTACACCCGGTTTCCATTTCGCCGCTTACGAGGGGGTGCCGGGGCTTTTCCATCCAGTTTCTTGGTCGATACGTGTTGATTTTGCACAATTTATTTTCGTATTTCTGACCAATCATTCAAAAGTCGTAACCCATTGCCTATGGAATACCACTACTCTTTTGCTCCCTCTAACCCCAAACCGAGGTTTTTATTAGTCTGCGTTCTGGCCATTTCTTCCGCTTGAGCCTCGGTTATTTCCTGCACGTACGTTTTGATCGATTTTCCGCCACGCCTGGTCATGCCCATCTGCTTGTCCGTCAGGTAATTCTTTGTCGTTTGGAAAACCAACCCCTATCAATCTCTTTCTACGAGTATGCGTACGTTTATCCAACCCTCGGTGGCCGTGCGGCGTTGCCTTTCGGCCTGCCTGCTTCTTTTCGCTTTCACTGCCGCCTACGCCCATCCTGCCGGCTGGGCTTATTACCAGTCCGTCACCATCACCAACCCCAACGGCAGCGGCCTGACCGATTTTCAGGTGAAGGTGACCGTGAACACCCAAACCCTCATCGGCGCGGGCAAATTGCAGTCCGACGGCGACGACCTGCGCTTCACCGACGACACCGGCACTATGTTGCTAAGCTACTGGATTGAAAGCGGCCTGAACACGGCCAGCACCGTACTCTGGGTAAAAATCCCCTCGCTGCCCACAGGCAACACGACGGTCCGATTGTACTACGGCAACCCTTCGGCGAGCGCGGCCAGCAACGGTGAGGCGACGTTTCTCTTGTTCGACGATTTCGACGGCAGCAGCCTCAACACCAGCAAGTGGACCGAGAGCGGCAGCAGTGGAAGCATTACCGTGTCGGGCGGGGCGGCGGCTTTTTCGGCCAACTCGAGCCGGGTCATCATTGCCAACAGCAACTTTCCGGCTCCCTACGTGGCCGAGATGAACGTGGCCTCGTCGTCGGGCAACTGGCCAAACCTGGCCCAGTTGGATGCTGCTTCCTACAGCGGAGCCGCCTTGTTTCAGGGTGGATCTTTTAATGCCATGTTTATGGGCAAAACCGAGGCCTTCGGTTCCAATTACATGGCGTTCTTTGACGCTCAGCAATCGTATTCGTCGTTGGTCGGTACGTGGTCGCTGGTGCGGAAAACCACCAGCGCGGTCGGTACGTTTCCCGGAGGAAGCCTCAACTCCACGATTCCGGCCCTTGCGGGCAACCAGCGCATGGCGCTGGGCCTGCTCGAATCGGGCACCGGCACCGTGACCGTGTACTGGGCGCGCGCCCGGAAATACGCCGAGGCCGAGCCAACCGCCGACGCGGGCAACGAGCAAACCACCTGTCCGGTGGTCACGTTCGGTTTCACGGGCGCGGGCGTGACCGGCTCCCAATCGGCCACCAACGCCAGCGAAGGAGCACAGGTCGCGCTGAAGGTGTGCGACGGCGGCAGTATCACGCTGTCGGGGTGGTCGGCTTCGCCCGCCGGCGAGGTAGCCCTGCGGGAGCAAATCAGCATTTCGGGGGCGGTGACGTACAGCGGTTCGGGGGTAAGCCCGGTGGATCGCGTCATCAAAAAAGGCAACGTGGCCGGGTATTTTAACGCCACCTACGGTGCCTACGGCTTGAGTTCAGGTTCGCAGGGCACCCTCACGCAGGTTTACACGCCGTTTGTGGATGCCGACGACGACGGGGTACTCGACGAGGGTGAATGCACGGGCACGCCGATCACGTTGGTCATTGCCATTTTCGCCAAGCCCACCGTGACCATCACCACGCCGAGCCAGTACGTCTGCGCCGCCACCGATTTCACCATCCAAACCAGCACCACGGGCCAGAACCCCGACGGTAGCCCGCTGACCTACCAGTGGTACCGCTACGTCAACGGCAAGGGCGACATCCTGCTGACGGGGGCCACCGGCCCCAGCCTGACGGTCAACCTGACCACCTCGGCCTCCTACTACGTGGTGGTGGGGGGAGGCTGTGCCCCGTCTGTCACGTCCGATCTCATCAAACTGACGCTGAAAGCGCCCACCGTGCTCAACACCACGGGCAACCCCAACGCCGTCTGCCGGGGCGCGAGCGTGACCCTGTCGGCTTCGGCCAGCGGGCCGGGTCCGCTGAGTTTCGCCTGGCGCCGGGGCGCGGCCAACGGCCCCCTCGTGAGCACCGCCTCCAGCCTGAGCATCCAAAACGCCCAGCCCTCGGACGCCGGGCCGTACTTCGTGAGCGTGACCAGCGAATGCACCACCCAGACCACCCAACTCCCCCTGACGGTGCGCTCGGTGTCCATCACCCAGCAGCCTCCGGCCAGCGTGAACCTGTGCAGCGGCACCACGACGCTGACGGTGGGGGTGCAGGCCGTGGGGGTGACGCCCACCTACCAGTGGCGGCGCAACGGGCAGAACCTGTTCGGGGCGACCTCGGCCAGCCTGGTGGTGTCGGCCAGCCGACCAGGCAGTTACACGGTGGTGGTGAGCAGCGTGTGCGGCAACCCCGTCACGTCGGAACCGTCGGTGGTGGGTTGCGGCAACGGGCGGCTGTCGGCGGAAGTACCGACGTTGGTCGTTGCCCCCAACCCGGCCAGTGGGCAGGAAATCCGCCTGCGGGTGACGGGCATGGACAATCCCAGCTTTGGCCTGACGAGCGGGGCGGGCACGCCAGTTGGAATTTTGATGAAAACCGACGGAATGGGCGAGTTCACCCTGACACCCCGGCAGGCGCTGACGCCGGGTGTGTACGTGGTGCAGGCCATGGAAGGTACCTTCCGCCTGAGCCAGCGCGTGCTGGTGGTCGAGTAGGGGCGGGGCGATCGGGCGTGCAAAACGGCTTCCGGCATTTGCCGGAAGCCGTTTTTGTTTTCGGAAAAACTCACTCCGGTACCTGGAGCAGGTGGCACACGGCGGCGTAATCCGTCCAGTCCACCGCCTGAAGCCGCCCGCCGGGGTTGGGTGGGAGGAGGAGCCACCGGAATTCGAGGTCGAAATCAATCGGCACCAGGCGGGGCCGGGCAAAGGTGAGGTCGAAATTGACGGTGCCCCGGTCATCGGCAACCCGCATGAAATACCCGATGCTGACCTGGCTGGTGACCGAGGGCAGCGAAAGCACCACGTTTTTCTGCTTCGGGTCGCGGTAGTAGGCCACGACGACGCCCTTGTCGAGCAGGGCTGGTGTAACGGCCTTCTCTTCAAAACTCAGGTAAAAATACTGCGGGTCATTATCGGAACGCCAGTCGGCGGCGCAGGCCGTGACCCAGGCCGAGGCCAACACGTTGGCCGCGCCGGGCGCGCCCGGAATGCCCGGTGGACCGACCGCCCCGGCGGGGCCGACGAGGCCCTGCGGGCCGGGGTCGCCCTGGGGTCCCTGGCAGGCGGACCAGGCGAGGAGGGCGGCAAAACAACTCAGGCGGCGGAGGGGGCGTGTTAACCTTGCGGGGTGCATGGGGATGGGTAGTTAGCCGGCGCCTTCCCGCGAGTCGGATGTCGTTCGCTTCGGGGGCCGTTGCCTGTGTATCCTCCGGGCGGCACCCAGGTTAACACCACCGACGCCGGGTTGCGGGAAGAAACGCGGCATTTTCACCGAAAAGCCCGTTTTCCCATGAAACATGTACGCCTGCTCCTCGCCCTGGGCCTCCTGACGCGCCCCGGATTCCTGCCCGCCCAAACCCCGGTCATCACCAGGGGGCCGTACCTGCAAATGGCCACGCCGACCGCCATGACCCTGCGCTGGCGCACCTCGACGGCCACCACCGGCCGCATCCGCTTCGGCACCGACGCGCAGAACCTCACCGGCAGCGCGACCGAAGCGGCTCCGGGCACCGACCATGCCCTGCGCCTGACCAACCTCGCCCCCGCCACCCGCTACTTTTACGCCGTGGAGGCCGTTGGTTCGCCCCCGCTCGAAAGCGGCCCCGAGCACAGTTTCACCACGCCCCCGCCGCCCGGCACGGTCCCGACGACGCGCGTCTGGGTGCTGGGCGATTTTGGCAACGACGGGGGAAATTTCGGGCGGCAGGACAGCGTGATTGCTTCGTTCAAGCACTTCATGCAGCAAAACGCCTTGCCCCCGATGGACCTCTGGCTCTGGCTGGGCGACAACGCCTACGACGGGGGCCGGGATGTTGAGTACCAGACGGCAGTATTCGACAAAACGGCAGCCCGGTACGACTGGATGTTGCGAAAAACGCCGTTCTACGCCACGCCCGGCAACCACGAGTACTACTACCCCGGCGGCACGCCGGTGCGTACGCCGACCAACCGCGCCAACCACGACATCGATTATTTCAAAATCGTCGATCACTACAAACACGCCGAAGCCGGGGGCGAGCCGTCGGGCACCGAGCGGTACTACTCGTTCAACCACGGCAACATCCACTTCGTCAGCCTCGATACCTGGGGCACCGATGCGCCCCACGCCACGCAAGCCGGAGCCGAGGCGAGCATCCTGGCCCTGGGCACGCCCCAGCGGAACTGGCTGCGGCGGGATTTGCAGAAAACCCAGGCCGACCCGTCGCTACACTGGACCGTCGTGTTCACGCACATGCCGCCGTATTCGGGCCAAACCCACAACTCGGACGTGGAAACGGATTTGACGAACGTGCGCGAAAACCTGGTGCCGCTGCTCGATTCGTTCAAGGTCGATTTGCTCCTGACCGGCCACGACCACGCCTACCTCCGCACCCGCCTGATGCGGGGCCACCGGGGCACGTCGAACACGTTTTCGGCCACCACCCACACGCCCGAATTGCGCAGCAACGCCCACTCCAGCGGGCGGCTGGACGGCTCGCCCAATTCCTGTTTTTACTACAAACACCGGAGTTCGACCCGCAACGAGGGTCTCGTGTACGTGGTCAACGGGGCCGGGGGTCGGGCCGAATACGTGCCCTCGAAAAACAAGCCCCTGCTCCAGGCCCTCACCCAGAGCACCACTACCACGGGCGGCTCGGTGTACCTGGAGGTAACCGGCAAACGGCTCGATTTCAAATTCATCGGAGCCAACAATCGGGTGCTCGACCAGTTCACGATGTTCAAAGATGTGGAGGGCTTCCCGGTGCCGCTCACCGACGGCACCGTCCGGACGGCCGCCTGCGAGTGCACCGAGGCCCTCGACCGCGGCCCGTTCACGCACTACACCGACGCCCAGGGCAACCTGCTGCTTTCCATCGCCAAAGGGGGCCGGAACATCGGCACGGCGGGCGTGGCTCCGTTCGACCTCAAGCTCCAGGGCGTGGCCGGGGCCACCAACCTCAACGCCAACTCGCCGGCGAATTACATCCGGCCCGGCCCGTTCAAGTACCGGGGCGTGGGCGCGCCCTGGCGGGTTTTCAACCGGCACTACACGCTGAAACCGGGAGTTGAACTGACCGACAACCAGCAGGTCGTCGTGCGGCAGTACTACCGCGAAACCGACCTGACGGCCCTCAACGTGCCCTACGCCGACGACCCCATGACCCACGGCAACCTGAAGTTTTTGAAGGTCAACGACGGCCCGACGCCCTACAACCTCGCCCCGTCGGGCGGGCACGCCGACATCCCCCAGGCGAAGGCCTTTAACCGGCCCGGTGCCTGGGTGTACGACGCTCGCGTGGACGGCCCCGACACGCCCTACGGCACGACGTACCTCTGGAAACGCGGAACGCTGGGCAACGGCACCTACTTCGGCGAGCACGCGGTGGGGCGGCTGGCGGGGGGCGGGGGCATCGGCGCGCCGACCAATTTTCGGACCAACCCCAGCGGCACGAAGGAGCAGATTTTGTCGAACATCGGCAATTTCCTGGTCGGTCGCACGGCTCCGCCCGCCGATTGGAAGAGCAACCCTTTTCTCGACGTCTCGTCCTGGGGCCGGGGCTACCTGCCGGTGGGCTATTCGCCCCGGCGCGAAGACGGCGAGCTGACCCTGGTGCCCACCGGTTGCCCGGCCCCCAACGACACCAACACGAATTGCGCGACGAAAGCCATCACGACGTACTACCGGGGCTTTGCCTTTCTCGACCCCTACGAGATGCAGTACTTCAAAGCGTTCATTCTCAATTACAAACGCGACGACGGGGTCGTCATTTACATCAACGGGCGGGAGGTGCTGCCCCGCGACCCGAACATGCCCCAAACGCCGAGGGTGATTTACGACACGACGAAAGCCTTGAACGCCACCAACGACCTTGAAACGGAGTGGAAAACGGTCGTGATTCCGAACGACGGCAGCTACCTGCGTGAGGGCCTCAACCTCATCGCCGCCGAAGTGCATCAGGTGAGCGAGGGCAGCGGCGACCTGCACCTCAACCTGGAACTCGTCGGCACCCCCGACGCCACGGCCTCGCCCGCCGCCACGCGGCTGGCCGCCGAACCGGCCAACGAATCCCCGGCCGTGACGATGTTCCCCAATCCGGCTGACGGGAACCGGGTGCGGTTCGAGCCGCCGCTCGAATACCAATCGTTCCGCCTGACCGACGCGCGGGGCGTGGTGTACCGGCAATCGGCCGGGCCGGGCATGCTGCGCGAACTTGATGTGTCGGGGTTGCCGCCGGGGGTGTACGCCCTGGTGGGGGAGACGGCGGACGGCGGCAGGTACCGGTTCAAGCTGCTGCGGCCGTGAGGGTCGGGAGTTGCCTCAACGCGGCGTGTCAGGCCCGGAAAAAAGAAAAAGGCACCCCGAAGCGTGCCTTTTTCCGTGTGTTGGGGAAAACGTCAGACATTAAACCGGAAGTGCATGATGTCGCCGTCCTGCACGACGTACTCCTTGCCTTCCACGCCCATTTTGCCCGCTTCCTTGATGGCGGGTTCGGTGCGGTACTGCACGTAATCGGGTAGTTTAATGACCTCGGCGCGGATGAAACCCCGCTCGAAATCGGAGTGAATCACCCCCGCCGCCTGGGGGGCTTTCCAGCCCCGCTGGATGGTCCAGGCCCGCACTTCCTGCACCCCGGCGGTGAAGTACGTAATCAGGTTGAGCAGGGCATAACTGGCGCGGATGAGCTGGCTCAGGCCCGATTCGGTCAGGCCGTATTCTTCGAGGAAAAGTTGCCGCTCGTCGGGGTCGTCCATCTCGGCAATCTGCGCCTCGATGGCCGCGCAGATGACGATGACCTGGGCGTTTTCGTCGGCCACGGCTTTTTTCAACTGCTCCACGTAGTCGTTGGTGCCCGCTTGCAGGCTGGCTTCGTCCACGTTGGCCACGTAGATGACCGGCTTGATGGTGAGCAGGTGCAGGTCGGCCACGGCGGGCAGGTCGTTTTCGGCCAGGCTCACGGTGCGGGCGCTTTTGCCTTGTTCGAGGGCTGCCTTGACCCGGTGCAGCACCTCCACTTCGGCTTTGGCCTTCGCGTCGCCGCTCATTTTGGCCGCTTTTTCGATGCGCGACAACTTTTTGTCCACCGACTCCAGGTCCTTCAGTTGGAGTTCGTAGTCGATGATTTCCTTGTCGGAAACCGGGTCGACCCGTCCTTCGACGTGCACGATGTTGTCGTCGGCGAAGCACCGCACGACGTGGATGACGGCGTCCACCTCGCGGATGTTGGCCAGGAATTTATTGCCCAGCCCCGCACCCTGGCTGGCCCCTTTCACCAGGCCGGCGATGTCCACGAACTCGATGATGGTGGGCACCACGCGCTGGGGCTTGACGATTTCTTCCAAAACCTGGAGCCGATCGTCGGGCACGTTGACCACGCCCACGTTCGGCTCGATGGTGCAGAAAGGGTAATTGGCCGCTTCGGCTTTGGCACTCGAAATGGCACTGAACAGGGTTGATTTCCCGACGTTGGGCAACCCCACGATGCCGCATTGCAGACCCATCGTTTCAATTACGAATTAAGAATTACGAATTACGAATTGGAAAGGCAGACAGTGCTTTCCCGATTCAGGGCGCAAAGGTAGGCGTTTCGGCACGAAAAAAGCCTCCGATGAATCGGAGGCTTAAGCAAGTAGCTTTTTAGTCAAGCAGTTACCGTAGTTAAAATTCGTAATTCGTAATTCCTAATTGAACCTACTCCCACTTCAACTCGCTGCCGCCGAATTCTTCTTCAGCGGGGCGGGCCTGGTACTGCTCGAAGTCGAAATCGGGCATGAGGTCGGTTTTGATGTGGTCAACGGCTTCGCGGAGGGCGTCCACGAATTTGTCGAAGTCTTCTTTGTAGAGAAAAATCTTGTGTTTTTCGTAAGCGAACCCCTCGCCCTGGGGGTAGCGCCGACTTTCGGTGATGGTGAGGTAGTAGTCGTTGGCGCGGGTTGATTTTACGTCGAAAAAGTACGTCCGCTTGCCGGCCTTGACGCGCCTGGAGTACAGGTCGTCGCGATCTCTTTCTTCCACAATAGGTAGGTTTTGGGGTTAGAAACAGTCGTAAAAATAGGGGGATTCTTTTTTTCGTGCCAAACTTTTTTTTGAGGTTAATTTTCTGATTTTTAGCAAAAACTATGAAATATCCGAGGCAAGTTTTGTACAAAATGGGGAAAAAACTTGCCAACTGACCATAAAGGGTTACTTTTGTGCGTTCCTTGCTTGTTCCACTGGGGGTTTGGTTTTCTTGCCCTGACAGCGAATTTACCCACGATTCCCTTCTCGCTGGCCCCCGTAAACCCACGTGTGTATGAGCGTGAAATCTTTCATGGTATTCGGTTGGTTGCTTCTTTCCCGTGCCCTGCCTTCGGAAGCCCAACTCGGAAAAACCTTCACCGGCAAAGCCTCGTTTTACGCCAAAAAGTTTACCGGCAAACTGACGGCCTGCGGTGAAAAGCTCAAGGAAAAAGCCTTAACGGCTGCCCACCGTACCCTTCCATTCGGCACCATGGTGGAAGTGACCAATTTGAAAACGAAGAAAAAAGTCGTCGTCCGCATCAACGACCGGGGTCCTTACCTCCGCGGACGCATCATTGACCTGACCGACGCCGCCGCCCGCCAAATTGGCATTATCAAATCCGGCGTCGCCAACGTGGCCTGCCGCATCGTGGGTGTTGACGGCACGGTCATGTTGGGTCCCGATGAGTTTCTCATCACCGATTCGGCCGACATTGTGGCCAGCCTTACCCCCGCCAAGCAGCGGGTCTTCTAACCGTCCTCAGGCAGCGGTTCCCGCCGATCAGATCGGCCCGGTTCCGTTCTTCGATACCTGAAGGCATTCCCTTTTCGTTGGAGTCAGCGGTCGAACGCCGTACATTTGACAATCAAGGAACGCGTTTGCCGTTCGACCGCTGACTTTCCCAACGCTGCATGGATCTCCGCAAAATCCGCGAATTCGGCAACATCGAATTTCTGGCCCGCCAACTCGTCGAGGGCTTCATCACGGGCCTGCACAAATCGCCTTTCCACGGCTTCTCCGTCGAATTTGCCGAACACCGCCTCTACAACACGGGCGAAAGCACCCGGCACATCGACTGGAAGGTGTACGCCAAAACCGAGCGGCTCTACACCAAACGTTACGAGGAGGAAACCAACCTCCGCTGCCAGTTGCTGCTCGACACGTCATCGTCGATGTACTACCCCGAGCGCGATTTTGGCAAAATTACCTTCAGCATCATGGCCGCCGCGGCCCTCGCCTACCTGCTCCAGCGGCAGAAAGACGCCGTGGCCCTGACCACCTTCGCCGATGCGGTGGAGTTGCAGACGCCGATGAAATCGACGCCCTCGCACGTCCACACGATTTTTCTCCACCTCCAGCAACTCCTCAGCCAGCCCCAGCCCAACCGCCGCACCGCCGTGGCCGAGGTGATTCACCAGATTGCCGAGCAGATTCACCGGCGTTCGCTGGTCGTGCTGTTCAGCGACATGTTCGACGATCCGGAGAACGCCGAACGCTTGTTTTCGGCCCTTCAACACCTGCGCCACAACCAGCACGAAGTGCTGCTTTTTCACGTAACCGACCGGAAAACCGAAGAGGATTTTCAGTTTGAAGAGCGCCCCTACGAGTTCATCGACCTTGAAACGGGCGAGACGGTGAAGATTCAGCCTTCGCAGGTGAAGGAACACTACCAGCAGGCCATCCGGCGGTTTTACCGCGACCTCAAACTCCGATGCGGGCAGTACAACATCGACTTCATCGAAGCCGACATCGCCAAAGGCTTCGACCAGATTTTGTCGGCGTACCTCGTGAAGCGGGGGAAGATGCGGTGAAACGAGTTTGAGGTTTGTAGTTTGAAGTTTGGAGTTCGTTGCAGGTTAACGACTACAAACTTCGAACTACAAACCTCAAACTCGTTTCACCGCCCCGCCACCTTCTTCGGTGCGGCGGCTCTGGGCGCGGCGGGGGCCTTTGCCGGGGCTTTCTGGGATTGCAGGTATTCCCAGTATTTCTCCAGTTCGGCGGCGGGCAGGCGGCGGGCGATGATTTTCTTGTCGCGGTCGAGCACGAAAATCACCGGCGTGGACTGGGCGTCGAAGGTGTTCCAGAAATCCACCTGGCCGCGCAGGTCGATGCCGTTGATGAACTCCCCCGTTTTAAATTCCCGGATGAATTTTTTCCATTGAGGCAGGTCGCGCTTGAGGTTGGCGGCGTACACGGCCACGCCCTGGGCCTTCGTCTTTCGGTAAAAATCGAGCACTTTCGGCGCGGCCTCGCGGCAATGGCCACACTCCGGGTCGTAAATGAACACCACCGTGTATTCGGCTTTGACGTTGTGCAGCGGCACGGGACGGCCCAGGGTGTCGGTCAGGGCCATGTTCGGCACTTTTTTCCCAACCAGCGTAGGCTTCAGCGTTGCGACGCGCTCGCGGAAACGCCGCACCGTGCTGCTGTCGTACAGGCCCGGCTCGCCGACGTAGTATTTTTCGCCCATGTGGACGAAAAAGCCCTCGGTGCCCAGCACGTGCGCCTGCTCGTAGGGCGAGGTGATTTTGTAAATCAGGTACTTGCGCAGGTCGCGGCGGTCTTTGGGCACGTTGGCCAGCAGGGCGTCGGCGGCCCGGATGAGCGAGTCGGGCGTTTGCACGACGAGGTCGGCGAAGTAACGCTCCAGGCGCGGGGCCAGCAGGGGCGTGCGCATCATCCGCTCGTCGGCGAGGTCGATGTTGTCGAAGTAGTGGGCTTTGTAGTAGTGGTAGAGGTAGGTCGAGTCGGGGCGGCCGTCAGGGCGTTTGGGGGCGGCGGGCAGTTCCGGCTCGGTGGCGGCCCGGAGCAGCTTGGCGGCAAACGTGCCCGCGTTGGTTTTGATGAAATCGCGGCGGTAGTCGTTCATTTCCTGCTGGATGGCCCGCAGGCGCACGGGGCTCTCGCCGAGTTGCTGGAGCTTGCGCAGGTCGTCGAACCGCTTCTGCATGTGCTGGTTGTAGGCGTAAAACAGGCTGTTCTCCCGGGAGCCTTCCACCCGCATGGTCGCGATGAAATTGGTCGTGTCGGTGTGGAGGCGGAACTCCTGGTCGTCGGTGAGCAGCACGTCGAAGTACCGCCAGCGCCCCACCGAAATCACGTACAAGCCCGCCGGGAGGGCGGTTTTTCCGTCAAAAACCAATCGTCCGCTGGCATCAGCCACGGCCGTGTCGCGGATGCTGTGCTGTTTGTCGAAGTAATGAGCCAGGAAACAGGTACTGTCGCGCACCCCGGCGATGGTGGCCTCGATGCGGTACCCGCCCGACTGCGCCGCCGCGCCGCGCGCGAAGCCGACGAACACCAGGAAGAGAAAAAGACGTTTCACGGAAAAAAGGGAACGGGTGGGTGAAGGTTTTACCCACAAAGTTAATTTCCCCAACGAATTTCGTCCCCGTATTCGCGCGTCTTTCCCATGTTCTTTGCCCTGTCCAAATTGCTGTACGGCCTGGTTTCGCCCCTGAGTTGGGTGATTTACCCCTTGCTGTGGGCCGTGTTCAGGCCCCGGCACCGCCGCCGGGGGGTGCTCACGGCGTTGGTGATTCTGCTGCTCGTGTCCAACGATTTTTTGGTGAGCGCAGCCCTGCGGTGGTGGGAGGGAACACCCGCCGCCCTGCCCGCCGCGCCGCCCTTCGACGTGGCCATCGTGCTCACCGGCGGCATCGTCGGCGACGCGACGGGGGCAACCGGGCGACCTTCGTTTGGCCCCACCTCCGACCGCCTGCTGCAACCCCTGCTGCTCGTGCGGGAAGGCCGGGTGCGGCACGTGCTCATCAGCGGCGGGTCGGGCAAACTCTTCGGGGCCGGGTTGTACCCCGACGAGGGCCGGGTCGCGGCGGATTTTCTGCAAACCGTCGGCGTAGCGCCCGGGCGAATTTTCCGCGAAACCGCTTCGCGCAACACCCACGAAAACGCCCGGTTTACGGCTCGCCTCCTGCGGGAGCGGTTTCCCAACGGGCGCTACCTGCTCGTCACGACGGCCTTCCACATGCGGCGGGCCATGGCGTGTTTCCGCCGGGAAGGCATCGACGTGACGCCCTACCCGGTGGATTTTCGGGCGGGTCCGGCTTCGGCGGCGGCGGCGACGTTCTGGCCTTCCGCCGAAGCCCTCGACCACTTCGACCGCCTCGTGCGCGAGTGGGTCGGGTACCTGACTACTCACTCCTCAGTTGCCCGAATCACTCCCGCTCCGTTTGCTGCTGTGGCCGGAGCGGCCGTGGCCGCCGCGCTCGTCGCGGAGTTGGTCGAGGGTTTTGCCTTCGTTGGAACGGCCCGCGTCCGGGTGGTCGTCTTCGGGGCCTTGCTTGGATTTGTTTTCGTTGGAAAACTTCCGCTGCATGTTGGGCTTGTTGCCGTCGGTGTCCTTGTGGTGGTTCTGCTGCGGATTGGCTCCCGGCTGGGTGGTGCTTTTCTGGCTCATGGCTTTTCGGAAAAAAGTTGGTGAGCCTTCCGATGAAAAAACCGCATGCCAGGCCGGTGGAGAGGCGTCGGGGGCGGGCAGGGCACAAAAAAAGAAGTCAGCGAACCGCCGACTCCTTTAAAATTTTACAATCAACTCTAAAACAATGCAATATTAACTCAAAATGTGTACCATTCGCAAGAGGTCGTCGGCGATTGGTTTTTCTTTTGTAATGGTTTCGTGAAAAGGCGTGTACGTGAGGCGGTTGTTCACAATGCCGACCATCACGTTTTTTTGCCCCCGCAGCAGCCCTTCGATAGCCCCCAGGCCCAGCCGCGAGGCCAGGATGCGGTCGTAAGCCGTGGGGTCGCCACCCCGCTGAATGTGGCCCAGGGTGGTCACGCGCAGGTCCATGTTTTCCCCAATCTGCTTTTTGATTTTGTCGGCCACCTCGGAGGCCCGGCCTTCTTTTTCGCCTTCGGCCACGACGACGATGGAGGAGGTTTTTTTCTTGGCAAAGCCCGTTTTCAGCACCTTGATGACCTCCGACACGGGCGTGAGGCTCTCGGGCACCATCACGGCTTCGGCCCCGCCCGCGATGCCGCACTGGATGGCGATGTAGCCCGAATCACGGCCCATGACTTCGATGAAAAACACCCGGTCGTGGGAGTCGGCCGTGTCCCGGATTTTGTCGATGGCGTCGAGGGCCGTGTTCACGGCCGTGTCGTAGCCGATGGTGTAGTCGGTGCCGTAGAGGTCGTTGTCGATGGTGCCGGGCGCGCCGACGGTGGGGATTTTGAATTCGTTGAAGAAAATCTCCGCGCCCGTGAACGTGCCGTTGCCGCCGATGGCGACCAGCCCTTCGATGCCCGCTACCTGGAGGTTTTCGTGGGCCTGTTTGCGGCCTTCGGGGGTCATGAAGGCTTTGCTGCGGGCCGATTTGAGGACGGTACCCCCCCGCTGGATGATGTTGCTCACGTCGCGGGAACCCATCCGAAAAATGTTGTCGCCGCCCTCAATCATGCCCGAATACCCGCGCCGGATGCCGTACACTTCAACGCCGTGGTACAACGCACCCCGCACCACCGCCCGAATGCAGGCGTTCATGCCCGGCGCATCGCCCCCCGACGTAAAAACTGCAATTTTTTTCATGGAAAGAAAGAAGACCGAGTTGGTCGTTTTTGCAAAAGAAAGATTGGTTGGTGGGTTGAGTGCGGGGCAAATTTATCGGTTTCACCCGTTGCGGCGAAGAATTTTCTAAAAATCGAACCGTTATTTGCCGGAACCCGGACAACCCGCCGCCCCGGGCAGCGCCTTCGGGCGTTTTCGCGCGTCCTGCCACGAGGCAGGGCGCGGGTCGGTTCGGCGGTGAGGCAGCCGGCGGCCCAATTTTTTAAAACAGCGCATCCCCGCCCCGGCAAGCTTCTTTGTACCGCATGAAAAACGTTTTCCTCCTGGTGTTTTTTGCCACCGCGACGGCCCAGGCCCAGCAACTGCTGGGCGTGACGGGCAGCAACTATGCCGGGACGAACGCGCTGTACCACAACCCCGCCCAGGCGGCCGATTCGCGGCACAAATTGTTCGTCAACCTCGCCACGTTCGACCATTTCGTGACCAACAATTACATCGCCTGGGACACGCCGTACTCCTACGCCGGGTTTATGCTCGGTACGGTGCCCGCCCGGTACCGCAGCGAAGCCGGGCTGGTGCGGTACCGGACGGAAAATTTTCCCGAAACCCTCAACGGCAAACCCAAACGGGCCTATCAGGGCGTGGACCTGCGCGGCCCTTCGGTGCTGTACACCCTCAACGACCGCCTCGGCGTGGCCTTGACGACGCGCGGACGTTTTCTGATGGGTTTTAACAACGTCAGCGAACCCGTTGCGCGCCTGATTCGGTACGGCACGACCGACCTTGACGGCCTGCAACCCAATGCGCAGGACAATACGCTGAACCTGAACGTGAACGGCTCCGCCGAAGTGGGCGTTACCCTCGGCGCGGTGGTGTACGACGAAGGCACCGATTTCGTGAAAGCGGGTCTGACGCTGAAGCGCGTGGTGGGGCTGTACTCGGCGCACCTGCTGGCCGATAACATCGATTACCGGTTCGTTCCCGTGTCGCGCAGCCGCAGGCAGAACATCCTCGTCGAGCAGGCGAACGCCCGGTTCGGCTACACGACGGAAGGCTCCTTCGGCGATGCCCAACTCACGCCACAGTTCCTGTTCGGCAATCGCTCGGCGGGAGGGGGCTGGGGTGTTGACGTGGGCGTGGTGTACGAGTACCGGCCCGACATCGGCAAGTACGACTACCGTGAGCGGGGCCGGGTGCGGTACGACCCCGGCGTGAACAAGTACCTCTACCGGGTGAGTCTGTCGCTGATGGACCTGGGCGGCATTCGCTACCGCAACCCGAATTACGTGAGCGCCTACGACGTGAGCCGCACCAACCGCCTCATCGACGGAGAGGCCATTGGCAAACTAGTCGGCAGCGACGCCTACGCCAATGCCATCAACCAGGTACTGGCTCCGGAGAGCAGCGATCGGCAAACCGCGTTCCGGGCGGCCCTGCCGACCACGCTTCAGGCCAGCCTGGACGTAGCCTACCGGGAAAACGTGTACGTCAACGTGGCCTGGGTGCAGCGCCTGCGCCGGACGGACGTGGTGGCCGCCGCCGTGCCCAGCCAGCTTTCGGTCACGCCCCGCTACGAGCGCAAGTGGCTCGAAGCCGCCCTGCCCGTGGTGCTCTTTGACGACTACCGCGCCCTGACCCTCGGGCTGGCCCTGCGGTTAGGGCCGGTGTTTCTGGGCACCGACCACCTGCCGGGTTTGCTCAACGTGGGCAAACCGAAAGGCTTCAACTTCTATGCCGGAGCCAACGTGCCGATTTTGCGCCGCCGCCCGCCGGGGCCGGACGCCTGCTGGTATGAAAAGCGGGAGAAGCGCGGGTGGGAAAAGCTGCTGTTCTGGAAAAAATAAATCGAATGCTCAATGTTCAATGCTCAATTCTCAACGTTCAATGAGTTGATTTCTAAATCGTTGAGCGTTGAGAATTGAGCATTGAACATTGAGCATTCTCCCCATTTACCGCGCAATCACCACCGCCCCCCGCAGCAGCGGCTCGCCGGGGGCGGGGCGCAGGGTGTAGGCGTAGCTGCCCGGCGGCAGGGGCTGCCCGTCGCGGGTGCCGTCGAAGGGACGGGCGGCGGGGGACTCGGAGCGGTACACGAGCGCGCCCCAGCGGTCGAACACGCGCAGTTCGGCGCGGGGAAATTCTTCCAGACCCTTCACTTCCCAGACGTCGTTCAACCCGTCGCCGTTGGGTGTGAACACGTCGGGCAGGTAGATTTTCTGAAAAACCACCACCCGCACCGTAGCCCCGGCCCGGCAACCCGCCGCGTTTTCGGCGGTCAGCGTGTACGTCGCGTCGGTTTCCAGCCCGCTGAGGCGGGGCGCGGCGACGGTGTCGGAGGAGAGAAACTGCGGCGGCGACCAGCTTAGCCGCACCGGATTGCCGGTCAGAATGGGCCGAAACGCGGTGCTGCTGCCCTTCGGCAACCGGATTTCGTCGGGCAAGCGAATCGTCGGCGCTTCGGCCACGACCGCCCACCGCCGCACGGTGCTCACCGGGCACTGCGGCGACACCCGCACCGTGTACGCGACCTCGTGTGCCCCCAGTCCGGCCCGGCGCGGGCTGAACTGCTCCCCCGAAACGCCGTTTCCCGAAAAAATGCCGCCCGTGGGCCGGGCCACCAGCGCCACGGCTGGCGCGGCGGTGCCGCAGATTCTCGGAATCGAATCCATCTCCAAATCCACCCCGCTGATGGCCTGCACCCGGAAGGGAGGGGCCGTGGCACCGCACCCCGCCGAATCGAGGACCGTGACGGCGTACACTCCCGACCGCCTGACCGTGAGTTCGGGGCCGGTTGCGCCCGGCAGCGCCTGCCCGTCGCGGCTCCAGCGGTAGGTTTCGCCCCCGCTCGCGGTGAGTTTCACCGAATCGTCCGGGCAAAGCACCGTTTTTCCCACCGCCACCAGCCCGGCCCGCACGGGCTGACCCTGACCCACTGCCACGGTGTCGGTGGGCACGAGGCAGCCCAGCGTGAGGTCGCGCAGGGTAGCCCAGTACCGACCGGGCTGGCCGACGGTGAGCGAGTCGGCGGAGACGGAAAGCGGCTGGCCGTCGCGAAACCAGGCGTAGGCGAACGCCGTGCGGGCCGTCGGGTCGGGCTGGGGAGCGCGGAGCGTGACCGTGCCCCCGTCGAAACAAAGCCGGGATGGGCCGGAAAAAGTGAGCCGGGCCGTGGGCGAAACCGGCGCAATCGTCACCGTGCGGGAGGTACTCACCCGGCTGCACTGCGTTTGCAGCGACACCACCACCGTGTAGGCGCCGGGCTGCACGACGGTGAGGTTGGGCGTGGTGGCTCCCGGCAGGTTCAGCCCGTCGCGCTGCCATTGGTACTCCCAGGCCGGGTTGACGGTGGTCCGCAGGCCGATGCGCCCGCCGGTGCAGAGCCGGGCGGTGGTGGTGCCGGGGGCCTCGCCGTCGATGGACACGACGGGTTCGGGCGGGGCCACGGTGGGGCAGTCCACGACGAGCAGTTGAAAATCCCGCCGCACTTCACCGAGTTTCTGACCGTTCCGAAATTCCTCGACCTTCACCGCGAAGGCAAACAGCCCCAGGGCCGTGGGCGTGACCGACAGGTCGCCGCCGCGGGGGTCGATGCGCAGGGTCGGGGTGCCGGGCATGACGTTGTCGGCGGCGAACCCGGTTTCCCAGGCCACCGAAGGGTAGGGAGCCGGGCCGGTGTTGGGAATATTGCCCGCCAGCAGCGACGTCACGAGCGAGTAACGCAGTTCGTCGCCGTCGGCGTCGGTGGCCCGGAAGGGGTAGCGAAACGGCTCCCCCCGGCAGGCGTACTCGCCGTTGGGCTGGCTGAAGACGGGGGAGGTGTTTTTGAACAACCGCCCGCCGCGTTTCAGGGGCGGAAATTCCAGGTAAAAAATATGCCCGATTTGCGTGGACGTGACCGGCCCCAACTGGATGGCGTACCGGATGTTCGCCGCCCCCTCATTGCGGCAGCAGTTGGGGTGGGCCAGGTAGTAGCCCTGCGGGTCGTCGTACACGTCGGGGTCGAGTTGCACGACGGCCTCGTACCGGCCCACGCTCACGCGCAGGTTGCGGAAGCGGGCGCAGGCGGCGTTGGTGTACACTAGCGGGGTGCGCGGGCCGAGGTCAGTGGCCACAAACCGGAGCATGGGCTGGTGGTCGCGCTTGCGGAAAATGGCGAGGAAGGCTTCGGGGTAGTTTTCGCGGTTGGCGTCGTCGTTGAAGTAGTACACCACCGTAACCCGGAAATGCCCCGGTCGGCCGCTGGCGGGCACCATCTCAAGCTGTCCGCCGACGATGTGCGTGGCCCAACCCTCGGGCAGAGCCAGGGTCAGGCAGCAGGCCAGCAGCAACCAGCGGAGGGACAATGGCACGGATTCGTCGGGGACAGTTGCATTCACAAGACGAAAAAAAGCCGTCCGGAGTTGGGGAAAATCAGGTAAAAATTTTGCCTCCCGCAGACGGCGCGGATTTTCGCAGATAAAATCAGTCACCCTCTGCGAAAATCCGCGCAATCCGCGGGAAACCCTTTTTTTCAAAACGCGGGGAAATCACTTCCGCGCCCCACCCACCGGCGCGGCTCCGCCCAACTGCCGCGTCAGCGCCGCAATCCGGTCGGTCAGGTTCTGAATTGCCCCGGCGTAGCGGATTTCGATGGCAGACAGGTTGGTGGTTGATTTCAGCGAAGCTTCGTACTGAAACGCGGGCAGCATCCAGTCGGCGTAGCCGCTGTTGGGGTCGGGGGCGGCGTAGAGCGAGCGGTACCAGGCCCCGAAGGCCATGCCTTTTTCGTCGAGAAACGCTTTTTCCAATCCCCGCAGCGCCTCGTTCAGCGCGGCGGTGCGGGCGCGGTCGGGCGCTCCGGTGGCGAGGTGTTGCCGGGCGGCGGCTTCGTAGGCGGCGGCGGTTCCTTTCAAGGTTTCAACCTGAGCCAGCAGGGTTTTCACCGAAAAATCGGGTTTGTACCGCCTGATGCGCTCCTCGACGGCCTTCAGATGGGTGGTCAGGTCGGTGGCGTAGCGGGTTACGTCGTAGGGCAGCAGGTCGGCGTTGGCCAGGCGGGTGGCCATCGTGCCGAACACCTGCTCCACCATTGGGCCGAGGGCGTAGGTGGGGTTGGCGAATTTTTCGTAGTAGTACAAATCGTCGTACACCGAGTGGTAGGGCGTGGGGCCGGTGGTGCCCACGTTGAGCGAAGGCACGCCCACGTGCATGTAAAACGCGATGTGGTCGGAGCCGCCGCCGAGGTTGCCCAGGGCCGGTTCGTCGGTGCCGGGCTTGCGGGAGGACAGCCAGTGCTCATACACGGTTTTGCCCGAATCGGGGTAGGGCACCGCCTTCGTGGCTTCGAGAGCGAGGGTTTTCAGCGACGGCGACGCCTGCCCGACGAAGGTTTTGCCCGTCACGGCGGCGTCGGCGTTGAAGTAGGCCACGGCTTTGCGGGAAAGCTCGTCGCGGAACTGCTCCACGTACTCCGTCGAGCCGATGACGCCCGCCTCCTCGGCGTCCCAGTGGGCCACTTTGAGGGTGCGGCGGGGGCGCTGACCCCCCTGCGCCAGCTTGCCCAGCGACTCGGTGAGCGAAAGCAGCATGGCCGTGCCGCTGTTGGGGTCCATCGCCCCGAAGCCCCAGGCGTCGTAGTGCGAGCCGAGGATGACCCACTCGTCGGGAAACTCGGCCCCCGGCAGCGTGCCGACCACCTGGTGAACCCGCGTCATCACTTTCTCCTGCTTCACCATCAGCCGCACCTTCAGCGCCGGACCGCCGTCGAGGCGGTAGGCGAAGGGCAGCCCGCCCTGCCACCCCGGGGGCACGCCCGCGCCGGTCATCCGCTCCAGGATTTTCTGGGCCGAGCCGTAGGGGATGGGCGTCACCGGGATTTGGTGGAAATCCACCGTGGCCGGGTCGGCGCGCTTGATTTTCGTTTTCCCATCGAGGGGCAGGGCCGGTTCAAAGGGCGTCAGCGGGTCGCCGGTGAAGGGCACCGTGAGCAGGGAGCCGCGCTGGATGGTGCTTTCGTTGTGCTGCGGCCCTTCGGGAAACGGAATGCCCTTGCGGTAGCCCGTGTCGTCGGGGTCGGTGTAGATGAGCAGGCCCGCCGCCCCGGCGGCTTGGGCGAATTTGGCCTTGTAACCCCGGAAATTACCCCCGTAGCGGGCCAGCACGATTTTGCCCCGCACCGACACGCCCAGTTCGGCCAGTTTTTCAAAATCTTCCTTCCGCCCAAAATTGGCGTACACCACCCCGGCGGTCACGTCGCCCGACCCCGACCAGGCGTTCCAGCCGGGGGTGAGGCCGGGGTGGCTCGAATACTTGTCGTCGGGTACGATGTATTCGCGGATGTTGAGGGGCTGGCGCACCGGCTCGACGAGTTCGACGGCGATGTCGCCGGGGCCTTTGGGCAGCAGGATGTCGTGGGGGTACACGTCCACCTGCCAGCCTGCGGCCTTCATCGTCTGGACGAGGTAATCGCGGACTTTCTCATTTTCGGGCGTCCCGGCGAGGTGGGGCACCTGGCACATGGCCTGGAGGTGGGCCTTGAATCGCTCGGCGGAGGTGGCGGCTTTGAAGGCCTGCTCGTAGGCTTGTTGCTTCGCCTGGGTGGCGGGGGCGAAGCCGGTGAAGGGGGTTTGGGCGTGGGTGGTGAGGGCGAGGGCGGTGGCGAGGAGGGGGAGAAGGTGCTTCATGAAAAACGGAGTGGGAAAATGACGTGGCCTAAAGATAGGAAAATCAGGCGTGTGCGGGGATTTTGTTCGGGAGATTGGCTACTTTCGTTGTGAGGCCCCGTGTAAAGCCGAGCAAACAAGGGTACCGAATAAAACGAAGAAGTCCCCGGCCCCTCTGCGGGTACGCGGCCGCAACGCAACCGGGCAACTTATCGAAGGTTCCATCGCCTGGCAAGGGCGGTATGCGGTGGAGTTGATGCTCAAGGCCCGGATTTGCAAGCACCTCGACATGGATGATTTTTACACCCGTCCTCTGAAATCGGGCAAGCAGGCGTTTTTTGCCCACGATTTGGAACAACTGCTCACATTATCGGGCTTGCGGAAGCGGCTTGAAACGGAAATGGACCCGGCAGCAGGGAACAATTCGGCTTTGTTCGCCAATTGGCAAATCATCTGCAAATGGAACGAGGAGAAGCGGGACGAACTTTCCATTGCACCCGTGGAAGCAACTAACTTTTTTCAAGCCATCACCGACTCGCAAAACGGCTTTTTGACATGGTTACGAAAAAACTGGTAGAAACCATCAAGAACGTTCTCACTTCAATGGGTGAGAAGTACGATTCGGCATGGCTCACGTACAACGACGACTTAACCGGACGCGAACGGTACGTGTTGCACGTGAAAGCCGAAGGGCGGCTTCCTAACCGGTTCAGCGAAATGAACGCCATTTATGCAAACCTCCGCCAGGCACTCGACCCGGAGGCGTTGCGCTTCATTAGCCGCGTGGACGTTCATAATTACGACGAACCGGCCCAGGGTTGGAACGAAGACGTCATCGTACTCGAAAAAGACGGCGTTTTTTGAACTGACCTGGCTGGCCGACACCGTGGCCTGGCGGAGGGCGGGCGTATTCGCTGGGGAGAAATTTGCCGCCCCAACTATGGCCAAAAAGACGATAGTCCTCTGCCACTCCGATTTAAACCACGAACAAAGGCGGGAATGGATCAGGAGCTACCAGGAGTTAGTGAAGCGGAAAGCAGTTCCGGCCCGTCAGGGGACTATGCCGGGGAAGATTGAGTCTATAAACCATGGGATAGACTAAACAACAGCCATAAGATATGATTCTGAAAGGCTTTCTACCCAGTCCCGCGTTGCGGGACTACATCGAGAATATCGGTATCGTACACTTGGATTTTCCCGCAGATGAACTGATTCCAGTGAAGGCCTACACGCCAAAAACCGGCGAATCCATTGAATTTTTCCTCCGAGACCAAGAATACGTCGAATATCCGGGAGAAAATAAAAAAACCAAAAGACCGGTGGCTTTTATCAATGGCCAACATACGTTCGTGACCAATCGGTATGTTGGACGGCAGTTTTTATACCTAAATATCAAGTTTCAACCTGGTGTATTATACCGCTTAACGGGTATTCCTTCCCACGAATTGGCCAACACCTATATCGATGCGGAAGCTGTTTTTTCGGTAGAAATACGGTCCATAACGGAACAGTTAAAAAACGCTAACTCGTATGCTGAAATGATTGAACGGGCGGAGGCATTTGTGTTAAGGCTGATCAGACGCTCCCAAAGGGATGCACACGGCATTGATCGGGCGGCCAAATTTCTGTTACAGAACACAGAACCTGTTTCGATGAATTGGCTGGCCAGCCAATCGTGTTTATGTACCCGGCAATTCGAGCGGAAGTTCAGGGAGCGCATAGGTGTATCGGCTTCCCAACTTGCCAGGATTGCCCGATTTGATAAAGCCTTCCTGATGAAAAATGCCCACCCCCAAAAAGACTGGCTAAGCATTGCCATTCAGTGTGGTTACTACGACTACCAGCACTTGGTCAGAGAATATAAAGTCATTACTGGACTTACAATGGTTCGTCAAAGCTTAAGCGGCTTTACAGCCGAAATTGTAGAGTTGGC